>Ga0335070_10009139_pt1 | contig 11638 bp, 11 predicted proteins | sample Lox_Sample_13_FD_206722 | JGI IMG/M metagenome (GOLD analysis project Ga0335070, IMG submission 206722) | Soil microbial communities from Loxahatchee National Wildlife Refuge, Florida, United States - Lox_Sample_1.3 | ecosystem: Environmental > Terrestrial > Soil > Wetlands | place: USA...
CGGCGCGCACTCGCCGCCGCGGCGCCAGCAGGCCTCGACCTCGGCGAGCGCCTCGCCGCGCCGGCCGAGCGCGACGAGGCGCGCCACCAGCTCCTCGCCGAGCCGGTCGGCGAAGCGCCGCTCGCCCCATTCGAGAGCGCGGTCCCGCAGCCAGCGGATCGCCTCCGGCTCGCGGCCGGCGGCCTGCAGCCACTCGCTCGCGCGGCGCCAGGCGAGCTCCGGGTGGCGCGCGCGGATCTGGCCGTAGAGCTCCGTGGCGAGTGCGGCGCGCTCGCGCTCGGCGTCGCGCGCGGCGCGCTCGGCGTCGCGTTCCGGCGACTGCCAGGCGTCGAGGCCGAGCTGGTGGCGGCGCGCGTACAGCGCGGTGCCAAGCGCCGTGGCGAGCGAGAACAGCAGCAGCTGCGCGGCCGCGAGCAGCACGATGCGCGGCGCGACGCGCGCCAGCGCCGCGAGCAGCGCCGCGTAGCCGGCGGCGAGCACGACCAGCGCGGCGTAGCGCGCGCCAAGCCCGGCCGCGACCCGCGCCATCGCGAGCGGCGAGGCGGCGCGCAGGGCCTCGCCCTCGACCGCGAGCAGCGCAAGCGAAGCGGGAAAGCCGAGCAGCGCCAGGGCGCCGACCGCGGCCGCGGCCCAGGCGCCAACGTGCCGGTCGAGCCACCACGCCAGGCCCGCGGCGGTCGCGAGCAGCACGAACTGCAGCAGCGGCCGGGGCTCGTGCCACGGGTTGGCGTGCTCGACCGCGAGCACCGGCAGCGGTCGCCCGTGGGCGGTCGCCGCGACCAGCAGGTACGCGTAGGTAAAGACCCAGTAGCCGCAGAGCACCAGCACCGGGATGCCGAGCAGGCCGCCGGCGTCACCGATCGCGAGCACCACCGTGGCCAGCGCCACGAGGCCGAGCGGCGGGCCGGCGAAGGCCCGTGCGGCGCCGGCCAGGAAGGAGTCGTCCCGCATGCGTGGCCATTATGCGCCGCGCTGCGGCGCGCGCATTGGCTAGAATGAGCTCCTCCTGCCGGACCAGAGCGAATCGATGAGCGAGCGACTGGCGCGCGCGGTGTGCGTGTACTGCGCCTCGAGCGGCCGCTGCGACGCCGAGTACCACGCGGCGGCGCGGCGCCTCGGCGAGCTGCTGGCCGCGGACGCCCGCACGGTCGTCTACGGCGGCAGCCGGATCGGGTCGATGGGCGCGCTCGCCGACGGCGCGCTGGCCCGCGGCGGCCGCGTCGTCGGCGTGCTGCCGCGCTTCCTCAAGGACCTCGAGGTCTCGCACGGCGGCCTGACGGAGCTGCACGTGGTCGAGGACATGCGCACGCGCAAGCACCTCATGCTGTCGCGCAGCGAAGCGGTGGTCGCGCTGCCGGGCGGCTGCGGCACCTTCGAGGAGCTCTTGGAGGCGATCACGCTGAAGCGTCTCGGCGTGTTCCTCGGCCCGATCGTCATCGTCAACACGCGCGGCTACTTCGCGCCGCTGCTCGAGCTGCTGCAGTCGGCGGTGCGCGAGCGCTTCATGGACGAGCGCCACCTCGCCATGTGGCAGGTGGTCGCCGGCCCCGACGAGGTGATCGGCGCGCTCGCGGCGGCGCCGCCCTGGAGCGCGGCGGCGCGCAGTTTCGCGACGCTGTAGCGCATCGGCGCGGGAGTGCGCAAGCCGCTGATTTTGCGGTGCCTGGCGGTCGCTTCCGGCGCGGGCGATTGCCTAGACATATCGCCACTGTGCCAATGGCGCGCCGCGCTCCCTCGGCGCACGCTACGCCTGCTCACCCACGACACCGCGGCGATTCCGGCCGCAAGAGGGTGGGGCGAAGGAGGATGCCATGCTTGCCCGCGATCTGTTCCCAGTCAAAGCGTTCGAAGGTTACCTCGATCGGTTCGAGCCGTTCTTCAGCGGGGATTTCATGCCGCGCATCGCATGGCCGCGCAAACTCGACATTACCGCCGAGTGGCGTCCCAATGCCGACATCATCGAGCGGAAGGACGAGTACCTCGTCAAGGCCGAGCTGCCCGAGGTCAAGAAGGAAGACGTGAAGGTCGACGTCGTCGAGGGTCTGCTCAAGATCCGCGGCGAGCGCAAGTTTGCCGTCGACGAGAAGAAGGACACCGTGCATCGCGTCGAGACGTTCTATGGCAAGTTCGTCCGTACGTTCACGCTGCCCGAAAACGTCGATGTCGCGAAGATCCGCGCGGAATGCGCCGATGGCGTGCTGACCGTCCACATTCCGAAGGTGGTCGCGGCGATGCCGAAGCCGGTCGAGATCGCGGTCCAGTAGCGGGCCGCGGCTCCGCTGGAGCTCCTGGGGCAGGCGCCCGACGGGCCTGCCCCCCATTATTGCGGCGCGGCGCGCCGTCGCCGCCCGCGGATCACGTAGAATCGGAGCCGCATCTTCGCCCGGCCCCGGGGAGTGGCCCGATGTCCAACTCACAGCTCCAATCGCTGCTGCAGCGCCTGCACGAGGAACTCGGCCGGACCACGACGCTCGACGAGGAGTCGCGCGCTCTGCTGCACCTCGTGCTCGCCGACATCGCGAGACTCGGCTTCGACGCGCCCGCGACCGCCGGCGGCCTCGAGACGCTCGCGATCCGCTTCGAGGCCGACCACCCGGCGGCGGCGGCGACGCTGCGCCAGGTCAGCGACCTGCTCGGCAAGGCCGGGATCTGACGGGTGACGGCGGCGAGCGATCGGCGCGCGCAGCTGCGGCGGGCGACGCCGGCGGATCTCGACTTCGTCGTGGCCACCGAGCGGCTGCCGGGCTACGAGCAGCTGACGGCGCGCTGGACGCCCGCCGAGCACGCGGCCGCGCTCGGCCGGGAGGATGCTGCCTACCTCGTCGGCAGCCGCCCTGGCGGCGCGCTCGAGGGATTCGCGATCCTGCAGCCGCTCAACGACCCGCACGAGGGGGCCAAGCTGAAGCGCATCTGCGTCACCCGACCGGGCGCCGGCTTCGGCCGGCCGTTCCTGGTCGCCGTGATCGACTGGGTGTTCAGCAGCACCGGCAACGAGCGGCTCTGGCTCGACGTCTTCACGCACAACGAGCGGGCGCGCCACGTCTACAGGCAGGTCGGCCTCAGGGAGGACGGGCTGCTGCGCCAGGCGTACCGGATGCCCGACGGCTCGCGCGCCGACCGCTGCATCATGTCGGTCCTGCGCCAGGAGTGGCGCGCGCCGTGAGCGCCGCGCGGTTCGGCGCGCTGCTGCTGTGCTGCGCCGGCGCGGCACCGGCGCTCGGCGCCGACGCGGCCGCCGCGGACGCGGTGCCGGCCGGCATCGTCACGCGGCTGCCGACGCGCGAGCGGGTCGTCGCGCTGACCTTCGACGCCTGCCAGGCCGTCGAACGCATGCACCTCGATCACGGCATCACCGACTTCCTGGTCGCGCGGCAGGTGCCGTTCACCGTCTTCATGGGCGGCCGTTTCGCGCGCGACAACGCCGACGACGTCCGCGAGCTCGCGCGACACCCGTTCGTGTCGATCCAGAACCACAGCTGGAGCCACCCGCGGGACCTGCGCCTGCTCGACGACGACCGGGTGCGCGCCGAGGTGACGCGCGCCGAGGCGATGCTCACCGCCGTCACCGGCCGCCGGCCGACACTGTTCCGCTTCCCGGGCGGCAACGCCGACGAGCGCACGGTCGCGATCGTGCGCGCGCTCGGCTACCAGGTGGTGCACTGGCGCTGGGCGGAGGGCGACCCGGCGCCGGCCGTCGACGCCGACCGGCTGGTCGCGCAGACGCTCGAACGCACGCGCGCCGGCGACATCCTGATCTTCCACGTCAACGGGCGCGGCTGGCACACGGCGGAGGCGCTGCCGCGCATCGTCGACGGTCTGGCGGCGCGGGGCTTTCGCTTCGTCACGGTCGCCGACGCGCTGGCGGCGACCGGTGCCGCCCGCTAGCGGCCTTGCTCAGTACTTGGCGCCGGTCCGGTACAGGTAGTTCTCGAGATCGCGCATCTGCAGACTGAGGCGCCGCTGCACCTTGTGCGCGACGCGCATGACCGCGCGCATCACCTTGTAGACGACGCGCGGCTCGCGGTCGACGAGCGTCTCGAAGTCGCGCCGGTCGAGCACCAGCACCTCGGTCGTGCCGGAGGCCACCAGCGCGGCGTAGCGCGGCTCGTCGTCCATGAACGACAGCTCACCGACCAGGTCGCCCGGCTCGACCGTGTGCAGCAGCGTGCGGCCGTGCGCGCCGTCCTTGAGGACGTCGACGCGGCCGCTGACGACGACGTGCAGGTGGCCGTCGCGGGCCCCCTCCGGCAGCAGCACCTCGCCGTCCTTGAGCGTGCGCAGCCGGACGAGCGCGCCGAGCACCTGGGTCTCGGCGGGCGTCAGTTCGGTGGCGAGCGGGCTCGAGCGCAGGGCGTCAATGGCGGAGGTCATGGCGGCGGCTCCGGAGCGTCGGGGAGGATGGCGGCACTATCGCCCAATCCGCCGCCTTCATCGTCCGGGGTTGCCGCAGGCCGGGCCCGCCGGCCGGCCTACGGCGGCGAGGCGAGGAAGTCGACGAAGGCGGAGGCGGTGGCCCGCGGCCGCTCGATCATCGGCAGATGGCCGGTGGCGTCCATGACCAGCAGCCGCGAGCGCGGGATCGCGGCGCGCATGTCCTCGCCGGCCGCCGGGTTCAGGATCCGGTCCTCGCGGCCCCAGACGATCAGCGTCGGGGCGCGGATCGTGCCGTAGCGCGCATCGAGCGGCGGCGACTCGATGCCGATCTCGCGGAAGATCCGCCGATGCAGCTCGAAATCGGCCACCGCGCGGCGCGCGAGCACCCGGCGCAGCGAGTGCGGCAGCGGCGGCATCCGGTGCGCGACCGCGCGCAGCAGTTCGGCGTAGTCGGCCTCGGCGCGTACCAGCAGCGGCATCTCGCCGGTCTTTAGGTAGCGCCCGATCAGCGGCGTGTCGCGCGCGCGCGCGGCGCCGGCGGCGTCGAGCAGCCAGAGGCTGCGGACCGACTCGGGGTAGCTGGCGGCGTACTGCGCGGCGATGAACCCGCCCATCGAGTTGCCGCCGAGGTGCACGGCGCCGAGGCCGAGCTCGCCCAGAAAGGCGCGCAGCCGCTCGACCTGCGCGTCGATGTGGTAGCGGGCCTGCGGGTCGCGTCCGGCGTCGCCGAAGCCGGGCAGGTCGGGCGCGACGACGCGAAACCGCGGCGTCAGGAAGCGCGCGATGCGCGTGAAGCTGTCCTTGTCGCCGCCGAAGCCGTGCACCAGCACCAGCGGCTCGCCGGTGCCGCCGTCGAGATACGGCATCGTGAAGCCCGGGACCGCGGCGTGCCCGAGCCGCAGGCCCGAGCGTGCCCGCTCGAGCCCGAGCCAGCGGCGCGCCATCCACTGCGGCAGCGCGTAGTCGAGCGCCAGCACGAGCGCGGCGGTGGCGGCGACGGCGAGCAGCAGGGTCCAGAGCATGGTGGCTCCTCGGGGCGAAGCGGGTGCGCGCTCAGGCCGGCGCGACGGCGGGCTCGAAGACGTAGTCGGCGTAGTGCGGCGTGCGCGTCTCCCGCACGTAGCGGGTGATGAAGCCCGGGTAGGTCGCGAGGATCTTGCCGGAGCGGGTCTTGTACCAGCTGGTGCAGGCGGGCGAGGCCCAGACGGTGCCCGCGAGCCGGCGCTGCAGCTCGGCGTTGTGCGCCCGCATGACGTCGGCCCGTACGTCCATCGAGCGGGCGCCGCGCCGCTCGAGCTCGCGCAGGCAGGCCAGCACGTAGCGCGCCTGCGCCTCGATCGGGATCAGCACCGAGGTGTGACCGGTGCCGGTGTTCGGCCCGAGCAGCAGGAACAGGTTCGGGAAGCCCGCGACCGTGATGCCGTGGTAGGCCTCCGGGCCGTCGCGCCAGGCCGCGGCCAGGGTCTCACCGCCGCTGCCGCGCACCGAGAGCCGCGCCAGCGGCTCGGTCGTCTCGAAGCCGGTGGCGCAGACGATCGCGTCGACCTCGCGGTGGCTGCCGTCGGCGGCGACGACGCCGCTCGCCGTGAAGCCGGCCGCCGCCTGGGTGACGAGCTCGACGTTGGCCCGGCCGAGGGCCGGGTAGAAGTCGCTGGCCACCAGGATGCGCTTGCAGCCCATCGGGTAGCGGGGCCGCAGCTTCGCGCGCAGCGCCGCATCCGGCACCTGCGTCGTCAGGTGCTTCTCGGCCATGTGCGTCAGCAGCCGGTACATCGGTCCGCGGCCCTTGAAGGCGGCGAAGTTCGCCTCGAAGCGCCAGTACAGCCAGGCGCGGTAGGCACGCGCGCACCACGGGATCCGGAACAGCCGCTGCTCGAGCCGCGAGTACGGCCGGTCGGGGCGCGCCACGATCCACGACGGCGAGCGCTGAAAGACCGTCAGCTGTGCGGCCTGCGCGGCGAGCGTCGGCACGATCTGCACCGCGCTCGCGGCGCTGCCGATCACCGCCACCCGCTTGCCGCGGAAGTCGTAGCCGTGGTTCCAGCGCGCGCTGTGCATGACCTCCCCGGCGAAGCCCTCGATGCCGGGCGGCAGGCGCGGGTGGTTGAGCGGCCCGAGGCTGAGCACGAAGCAGCGCGGCCGAAACTCCCGCCCGTCGGCGGTCGTCACGCGCCAGCGCGCGGCGTGCGCATCGTACTCGGCCGCGCGCACCTCGGTGTGCAGCCGCAGGTGGCGTGCGACGCCGTAGCGGCGCACGCAGTCCTCGACGTAGGCCTGGATCTCGCGGCTCGGCGCGAACACCCGCGACCAGTCGGCCTTGGGCGCGAACGAGAAGCGGTAGAGGTGCGAGGGGACGTCGCACTGCGCGCCCGGGTAGGTGTTGTCCCACCAGGTGCCGCCGACGCCGCCCGACTGCTCCAGCACGACGAAGGAGTCGATGCCGGCGCGCTTGAGCTCGATCGCCATGCAGATGCCGGACATGCCGGCGCCGAGGATCACGATCTGCGGCTCGTCGGCCGCCGCGCCGGCCGCGGTTGCGGCCGCGCCGGCCGCCCGGCCCGCCTCGGAGGTCGCCTCTGCCATCACGGGACTCCACGCCGCCGGCGGCGCCTGCCGCCCCGTCCAGTATGCCCGCCGCTCAGCGGCCGTGCGCCGCCGGCGCGTGCAGGTGGCCGGCGAACGGCCGGCCGGTCGCGGTCGAGCGCGCGACGGCCTCGGCGAGGTAGTCGACCGTCAGCCCGACCTGCGCACGCCGCTCCATGACCGTGGTCTCGACGTGCGGGTCGACGGCGCCGGCGCGCAGCGCCGCCGCGAGCGCCAGCTCCCGCGACAGCCGCCGCGCGTGCTCGATCGCCGGCGCCGGCTCGTCGTAGTCGCGCGTGCCGCCCGGGTCGTGGACCCGGAACACCTTGAAGGTCGGCTGGTTGACCAGCACGTCGACGGTCTGCGACACGACGCCCGCGACCGCGCCGACCGCGTTGCAGACGGCGGCGTGCTCCGGGATCGACAGCGGCGCGCCGATGCGGCGCGCGACCTCGGGATAGTAGGCGCCGACCGGCGCGCCGATCGCGACCAGCGGCGTGCCGAGGCCGAGCGAGCCGCGCAGCAGCTTGGAGAACGGCCGCCCCGCGACGACGTCCGCCACCAGCCGGTCGCCGAGCGTGCCCCAGCGCCCGGCGCGCGCCTCGAGCCCGGGGTCGTAGGCGAGCGCGGTGGCGAGCACGATCCGGCCGCTGTCCTGGATCACGTGCTCGACGGTGCGCTCGCAGATCTCGGCGGCGGTCGCCGCGGCCTTCGCGCCGCGCGCGTTGCGCTCCTCGACCGCGAGCAGCCGCGCGCCGAGCTCCGCGGCCTCGACGCTCCAGCCGTGCTGCCGGCCGAGCACGTGCATCGCGTCGCTGGGCGTGAACGAGGCCAGCGTCGCGAGCCCGGCATCCGCCAGGCGCCGCAGCGCCTCGAGTCCGGCGGCGTTGCGCACCAGCGCCGAGACGCGCCGCGGTTCGGGACCGAGCGCGTCCCAGCTGCGGCGTTCGAGGCCCGTGAGGTGCGGCGGCGGCTCGCGCCCGGGATTGCGCATGGCGTACTGGGTCGCGAAGTCCGGCAGCCGCTCCAGCGTCGCGAGCGCGCGCAGGTCGGCCACCACCGCCGGCACCTGGTGCGCAAGCAGGCTGAGCGGCATGGCCTTGCGCGGCCCGACCCGCAGCCGCACGTCGCGGTCGAAGCCGACCTCGCTGTCGCCGCCGAGGCCGACGGTGCGCATGTCCACCGCCTCGACCATCGTGCGCCAGCCGCCGACCAGCGCGCCCTCGGCGTTCATGACCGGCCGTCCGCCCGTGACCACGGCGACGTCGGTGGTGGTGCCGCCCATGTCCGCGACCACGAAGTCGGCGAGGCCGGTCAGGAAGCCGGCGCCGACCACGCTCGCCGCCGGCCCGGACAGGATCGTCTCGACCGGGTACTCGAGCGCGACCTCGGCCTTCATCAGCGAGCCGTCGCCCTTGACGATCATCAGCGGCGCGTCGACCGACTCCGCCTCGAGCACCGCGGCGAGCGCCTCGATCAGGTGGCGGATCTGCGGCGTCAGGCGCGCGTTCAGCGCGGCAGTCAGCGCGCGGCGCGGCGCATCGAGCTTCGAGCTCAGCTCGTGGGCGCAGGTCACGGGCTTGCGCGACAGCGCCCGGATCCGCTGCCGGACGCAGAGCTCGTGCGCCGGGTTGCGGACCGAGAAGCGCGCGGCGACCGCGAAGCCCTCGACGCGCGCCTCGAACTCGCGGACCGCGGCGTCGACCCCGTCCTCGTCGAGCGGCTCGAGCTCCTCGCCGGTGGCGTCGTGCCCGCCGCGCAGCCGCGTGACGAAGCCGCTGCCCTCGCGCGTCAGCCCCGAGCGCTCCAGCATCGGCGCATCGAAGCCGACCAGGATCGTGCAGACCGGGCTGAAGCGGTTCTCGACGACCGCATTGGTCGCGAGCGTCGTCGACACCGACACCAGTGTGACGTCCTCGCGGCGCGCACCGGCGGGCATCGCCGCGAGCACGGCGCGGATCGCGCCGCCCAGGCCGAGCGCGAGGTCCCAGTGCGTGGTCAGCGACTTCGCGCTGGCGACGACGCGGCCGCCGTCGAGCAGCACCGCGTCGGTGAAGGTGCCGCCGGTGTCGAGGCCGAGCCACAGGCCGGCGCTGCGCGTGGCGGCGTCGGGCGCCGAAATCGTCGAATTCATGACTCGTACCGGGCCCGCGCGGGGCGGAAACTCGACCGTGCGCACACGCCGCAGCCTGCGGACCGCGGCGCGCCCGCCGCCCGTCGTCCGTCGCGCGCCACGCGGCGGGCCGGCGGCGGGCCGCCGGCGCGCGGGGGATCGGTCGGGGTGACGGGCCGCGCCGACGACGCCGGCCGCACGCCGGCGGTCCGGGCTGCTGCAGCGTGACCAAGCAACGCGTGCGGCGCGAGGTTACCACAGCGGCGGCGCCCGTCCGCGGCGCCTATGCCGGGGCGTACAGCGTCGCGTGCGCCTGGCGCAGCAGGACCTTTTGCACCTTGCCCATCGAGTTGCGCGGCAGCTCGTCGACGAACAGCACGCGGCGCGGCACCTTGTAGCGGGCGAGGCAGGTGCCGAGCGCGGCCAGCGCCTCGGCCTCGGTCAGCGTCGCGCCCGGCGCGCGCACCACCACCGCGGTGACGCCCTCGCCGAGGTCGGGGTGCGGGATGCCGATGACGGCGCTCTCGAGCACGCCCGGCAGCGCGTCGAGCTCGACCTCGACTTCCTTCGGGTAGACGTTGTAGCCGCCGCTGATCACGAGGTCCTTGGCCCGGCCGACGATGTGGACGTAGCCGGCCGCGTCGATCGAGCCGAGGTCGCCGGTGACGAAGTAGCCGTCCGCCGTGAAGGCTTCGGCGCTCTTGGCCGGATCGTTCCAGTAGCCGGCGCAGACGTTCGGCCCGCGCACCTCCAGCATGCCGACCGTGCCGGGCGGTGCGGCGGTGCCGGCTGCGGTGACGCGGATCTCGACGCCAGGCAGCGGCGGGCCCACCGAGCCCGGCAGCCGGGTCGCATCGTAGGGGTTGGAGGCGTTGACGAGCGTCTCGGTCATGCCGTAGCGCTCGAGGATCGTGTGCCCGGTGCGCGCCGCGAACTCGCGCTGCGTCTCGGCGAGCAGCGGCGCGGAGCCGGACACGAACAGGCGCACGCCCGCCGTCGCCGCGCGGCTGAGTGCGGGCTCGGCGAGCAGCCGCGTGTAGTAGGTCGGCACGCCCATCAGCACGCTCACCGAGCCGAGCCGGCCGAGCACGTCGCTCGCATCGAAGCGGTCGAGCAGCAGCAGGCTCGCGCCGGCCGCGAGCACGGTGTTGATCGAGATGAACAGGCCGTGCACGTGAAAGAGCGGCAGTGCGTGCAGCAGCACGTCGCGCTCCGTGAAGTGCCAGCAGTCCGCGAGCGCCACGGCGTTCGAGGCGAGGTTGCCGCGCGTCAGCATCGCGCCCTTGGACCGGCCGGTCGTGCCCGAGGTGTACAGGAGCGCGGCGAGCGTCGTCGGCGGCAGGCCGGATGGCAGCGCGACGGCGGCCGGCGCGTCACGGACCCGCGCCGGCAGCGAGCCGTCGCCGCCGGCGCCGAGCGACTCGACGGCGCGGCAGCCGGCGGCGCGCGCGAGCGGCTCGAGCGCGGCGCGGTCCGCCGGGCGCACTACCGCGAGCTGCGGCCGCGCGTCGGCGAGGAAGTACTCGAGCTCGCGCGCCGTGTAGGCGGTGTTGAGCGGCAGCAGCACCGCGCCCATGCGCAGGCAGGCGGCGTAGAGCAGCAGCGCCTCGGGCGACTTGTCGACCTGCATCGCGACGCGGTCGCCGGCGGCGACGCCGAGCGCCTGCAGCGCGGCCGCGTAGCGGCGCGACTCGCGCTCGAGGTCGCGGTAGCTCAGCCGCCGACCGGTGGCGGTCGTCGCGAACGGCGCATCGCCGCGCGCCGCGGCGGCGGCGTCGATCCAGTCGCTCGGGTCGGTACGCGAGGGAAGCCGCAGCGCCATCGGTGCCTTTGCCGGGACCGTGCGGTGCACGGCCAGTGGTGGGGAATCGGCTGGTCGCGGCGTCCGGCCGCCGGGTGCGGGTCGCGTGGGCGGCGCCGTTCCCGGGTCAGTATACCGGGGCGGCGAGCGCGCGCCGGCCGCCCGGATTCAGGGGTGCTGCCACGCGCAGATGAACTGCAGCAGCTGGTCCTCCGCCGGGCCGGGCCTCGGCACGCGCCACGCATTGGTGCCCCAGTCCTCAGACCAGTACCAGCGCGTCCCTTGGTCGAAGAGGATTGCGGTCGACTCGGTCACCAGCGTCTGCTCGCAGTTCACCCTGTACCGGGGCGGTTACCGGGTCACGAGCGTGGACAGGTAGTGCGCGCTGCCTTTCTCGGCGCGCGGCGCGAGTACGCGCCGAGTCCACGTGCTGCGGATGTCGCCGCCGATGCGCGGCGCGAAGACCCCGACGAGCAGCTCCGACGCGCAGCCGGTCGAGTTGCCGAGCGAGACCCAGCGCACGGCCCACGCCGGGCTGCAGAGCGGCGCGCCCGACAGCGTCGACACAACCCGAGTCAGCCTGCGCATCTGCGTGACGCCACGACCGGTGCGGGCAGACGGTAGCCCGCGCGCGATGATGCCAAGCCGCAGCCACCGGCGGCGCGCCTCGCGCCACCACCCACGCGATGACGGGTCCGCGGCTCGATTGCCCGGCGCCAGGAGCGACAGGACTCGCGCCTGCGACCGATACGCCCGCGGCGGGAGCG
>Ga0335070_10009140_pt1 | contig 11637 bp, 11 predicted proteins | sample Lox_Sample_13_FD_206722 | JGI IMG/M metagenome (GOLD analysis project Ga0335070, IMG submission 206722) | Soil microbial communities from Loxahatchee National Wildlife Refuge, Florida, United States - Lox_Sample_1.3 | ecosystem: Environmental > Terrestrial > Soil > Wetlands | place: USA...
GTACCACCCGTTCGCCGATTTCGTGACCCACGACGGCACCCGGCTCGAGGGGCGTGGCGTGATCCCCGACGAGCCGGTGGCCCTCACCCGCGCGGATCTGCTCGCCGGTCGCGACGCCGTGCTCGATGCGGCGCTTCGCTGGATCGTCGCGCAACCCGGAGGAGCACACCCATGAACGTCCGGCGACTCGCCGCCACGGCGCTGCTCGCGCTGCCGACCGTCCTGGCCGCCCAGGCCGCCCCCGCTCCGTCCCTGCCGCCGGCCGAGTCGCTCGTGGCGCGCTACGTGGCCGCGGCGGGCGGCCGCAACGCCATCGAGCACCTCACGGCACGATGGGAGCGCGGGCGCGTCGAGATCCCGAGCCAGGGCATGACCATCAGCTACGAGATGTTCACGGCGCCCCTGCGCATGGCGATGACCTCGGAGATGGCCGGCCTCGGCACGATCCGCAGCGGCTTCGACGGCGAAATCGCCTGGTCGACGAACCCCGCGATGGGACCGATGATCCTCGAGGGAACCGCGGCGCAGCAGCTCAAGCAGTCCACCGATCCCCTGGCGATGCTGCACCCCGCGTCCTACGTCGCCTCGATGCAGACGCTCGAGGCGGCCGACTTCGGCGGGGCCGCCTGCTACAAGGTGCGGATTACGACACCCTGGAACGAGGAGTATGTCGAATACTTCAATCGGGACACCGGACTGCTCCAGGGCGGCGTGCGCAAGCAGGCCTCGCCCAACGGCGACATCGAAATCACGACCATCATCACGGAGTACCGCGAGGTCGCGGGCGTGAAGCTGCCGCGCGTCACGCGCGGGCAGCTCCTGGGGCTCGAGACGATCAACACCGTGGATTCGACCGAAGTGCGCGCGGTGCCGGACTCGGTGTTCGCGCTGCCGCCCGAGATCCGCGCCCTGCGCCCCGGCCGGTGAGGCTCGCGGCAGTTGCGGCGGCCACGCGCACATCCAATATTCGGGCCACCCCGGGGCGGTGCCCGGGTCAACCCGTGCGATACAGGAGGCCGTATGCAGAGGAAGTGGGTGACGCTCATTGCCGGAGTCCTCGCCCTCGGCGCGGCCACGGCGTCCACGGCGTCGGCGCAGGTGCGTCGCAACGCCTTCACGCCGTTCGTCAGCTACGCGCTGCCGCTCGGCAACCTCGCCTCGGGCAGCAACCTCGACATGAAGGCGACCGGCGGCGTGATGGTCGGCATCACGGCCGAGCTGGGCCTGAGCAAGGTGTTCGCCCTCAGCGCGTTCGCGGGCAGCACCATCGGCCTGACCCAGAAGTTCAAGGTGAACGACAAGCTGGCGGCCGACGAGTTCACGTTCGGCGCGGCCACCACGCAGCTGGGTGCCACGCTCGTGTTCCGCCCGCTGGGCACGCTGCCCAACGGCGGCCCGCGTTCGTTCTACATCGAGGCGGGCGGCGGCCTGAACGTGCTCTCCGTGGCGGACATCACGGCCCGGAGCAACACGAGCCGGCTCGCCCTGGGCGACAACTACCCGGTGGTCACGGTCGGCGCCGGCGTGTCCTTCCCCATGGGGCCGCGCGCCACCGGGCTGATCTTCGCCCGGTACAACCTGGCAATGACCGAGTACAACAGCACCTGGCTGAAGGACTGGAACGCCGCGCCGCCGGTCAACAGCGACCCCGGCAAGAAGGTCAGCGTGCTGCTGGTCGGCATCGGGATCCGCACCGGATTCTGACCGACCGCCGCGCAGAAGACGACACAGGGCAGCCACCGGCTGCCCTGTGTCGTTTCCATCTCCGGCGAGCTGCTAGCGAACGGTCAGGAGATACCGCCCCGTGGCCGGCTCGTCGCTGTAGTTGTTGACCACGATCTGGTAGCGGCCCGCGGTGCGGAACGTGAACTGGATCCGCGCGTCGCCGTGGCTCAGCCCGTCGTCGTCTTCGGCGAGCTTGGCGCCGTAGGGATCGAGCAGCTGCAGGTAGGCGTCGAACTGGCGCGAGCGCAGCTCGATGCTGACCCGCTGGCCGGCCTGCACGTTGAGGTACCACACGTCCGCCCACGTCCCGTCACCCATGACGTAGTCGCCCTGCTCGAGCAGGCCGACCCGCGTCTGCCCGGTCTGGATGGTCGAGATCTCCTGCTGGAGCGGCGCAATCGTGTCCGTCGGCGCGGGGTAGCCGGCCTGGGCCCGCGCGCTTCCGCCCCAGGCGGCCAGCAGGAGCGTCGCCAGGAATCCCGCCGTGCGCATCGTGCCTGTGGTCACCGGTCGGAGCCCGTGAAGTAGGGTGGGTTCGGCGGCAGTCCGGGAATGTCGGGGATGCGGCGGGCGGCCGGGAGCCCCGCGTTGAGCGCCCGCGCCAGCGCGCGGTCCGCCTCGTGCACGGCGCGCACCTGGGTGTACCAGCTGCGATAGAAGTTGCCGGCCGAGGTCTCGTAGTTGCGCTGCCACGGGCTCCAGCGGTCCGGCGCCTCGATCATGCTTCCGATGTTGTCGCACTCGGCGAGCGACTGCGCCGCCTCGAGTGCCTCCGCCAGGTCCGTCGCGGCGTGCTGCGCCTCCGCGTTGGAGGTCAGGCTGTCTCTCAGCAGCGCCACGGCATCCGTGTAGGACGCCAGGTCGAAGTACAGCACGCGACAGCGCGACCAGCGGCCGCGTTCGCGCGAGGACAGCACGCTGGGGCTGCTCGCCCCCGCGAGCGGCGCACCGGATGTGTTCCGGAAGATGCTCACCAGCGCGACGATGGCGGAGTCGAGGCGCTGTGCCACGTGACGCGCGTACCCGGCCAGCTCCGCCTGGGACGTCCCCGAGTACGACTCGACGCTGAAGCCCGCGGCGACCGGAGCAGCAGGAGGAGGAGCGGCCGGCTGGGCCTGAGGCTGAGGCTCGGCCTGGCCCGCGGGCCGGTTGCCGGAGGGCGCGCTCACGGCCGCGCCGGCGGGCGCCCCGGCTGCAGGGACCGTTGGCGCCGGGGCCGCTGGGGCCGCTGGGGCCGGGGCCGCGCCCGAAGGCGCCGCACCCGAGGGCGCCGCTCCCGAAGGAGCTGCTCCCTGCGCAGCCGCCTGACCCTGGGCTGCCGCAGGCGGGTGCGCGGCAGCCTGCTGCTGCGCCTGCTGCGCGGCCGGCACCGTCGGCGCTCCCGCTGCCGGAGCCGCCACCTGCCCGGAGGGCGCCTGACCGGAGGGCGCCTGACCGGAGGGCGCCTGACCGGAGGGCGGTTGCGCGTGTGCCTGTCCACCTGCCCCCGGTGCCGCGGTGACCGCGCCCGCCGGCGTCGGCAGACCACTCGGCGCCTGCCGCGCGGGCTTCGGGGCGGCCGCCACACGAGCGCTATCGACAGCCGGATGCTGGGCCTGCCCCGCGGGCGGACCAGTGGGAGGCCGCGCCGCACCCGTCGGCGCAATCACCGCGCCCTGGGCGGGAGCCGCACCGGCCGGCACGATCACCGCGCCCTGGGCGGGCGCTCCTGCCGGAGCTGCGGCGGCCTGGGTGGGGGCGGTCGGCGCCGGCGCCTCGGCGGCAGCCACCGGGCAGCCGCGCTCGTCCACCCGCGTGTTCGGTGGCGTTCCCCGGCACCGGTCGCGCGTGTCCGGGACCCCGTCATGATCGCTGTCGCGCGTGACGGCGGGAGCGGTCTTCTGCGCGAAGACCGGCGCGAACGCGCCGCCCGCGCAGGCGAGCACCGCTGTCAGCACTATCAGCCGCCGCATCCCACGCCTCCCGATGGCCTCTTCAATCAATGACAGTAAGCTGCGGCACCGCCGCCCGCCAGAAGGCGGGGCACGCCGGGAGCGTGATGCCGCCCACACGCGCTCTGCCTGCGCGCAGGAGCCGGCCGTCCGGGGCCGGAGCAGTGTGCGGGATCTGGGGCTGCGGTGCTGCCGAAGGCGGCTAGGCGGCCTGTTCGGACTCGCCGCCGCCGAGGTGCTTCCACGCGAAGTAGACCGGGACGCCGATCAGCACGATGATGAGGCCCGGCCAGGTGTACAGCGGGCTCTCGAACAGCAGGTCCACCATGATCGCGCCCGTCATCACGCAATACAGCCCGGGCAGCCAGGGATAGCCGAACACCCGCACCGGCCGCGGCAGGTCGGGCCGGGTGCGCCGCAGCCGGAACAGGGCGATCACCGTCAGGAAGTAGAACAGCACGGCCGCGAAGATCACGTAATTCAGCAGGTCGCCGTAGCTGCCCGACAGCGCCAGGACCGCCGTCCACAGCGCCTGCGCCCACAGCCCGACCTTGGGCGTGTGCCGCACGGGGTCCAGCCGGCCGACGCTGCGGAAGAACAGGCCGTGCCGGGACATGGCGTACGACACGCGCGCTCCGGAGAGGATCAGGCCGTTGTTGCAGCCGAACGTCGAGATCATGATCAGCGCGGCCATGATCGTGGCCCCGGCGTCGCCGAAGAACACCTGGGCGGCGGCGGTGGCGACGCGGTCCTGCGCGGCGTGCTGGATCTGGCCCAGCGGCAGGACGCTGAGGTATGAGACGTTCGCCGAGATGTACAGCAGCGAGACGATCGTGGTGCCGGCCACCATGGCGAGCGGCAGGTTGCGCCGCGGGTTCTCCACCTCGGCGGCCGCGAACGCGACATTGTTCCACGCATCCGACGAGAACAGCGAACCCACCATCGCCGCGCCGAGGACCGGCAGCACGGCGAGCGTGATGGGCTGCGCGCCCCAGAAGTTGCCGAAGTTCGCCGAGCGGGCGGCGGCCTGGGCGCCGAACGTGAGACCCACGACGATGAGCCCGCCCAGCGACACGACCTTGACCGCGGTCAGCACGACCTGGATCCACGCGGCGACCCGCACGCCGCGCGCGTTCACCGCGGTGAGCAGGAGGACCGTCCCGATGCCGACGACGCGCTGCCAGGACACGCCCACCTGGATGACCGAGGGCACCGCGGGCGGGTGGCCCAGCAGGGTGAACAGCCAGTCGCCCGGTGCCGGGATGCTCCCGAGCTTCAGGAACACGTCGGGCGAGATCGCCGGCCACAGCACGCCGAGGAACTTCGCGAAGGCGACGGCCACGGCCGCGATCGTGCCCGTCTGGATCACGAGCAGCAGCGTCCAGCCGTACAGGAAACCCCACAGCGGCGAGAGCCCCTCGCGCAGGAACACGTACTGGCCGCCGGCGCGCGGGAACATCGCGGCCAGCTCCGTCTGGGTCAGGGCGCCCATGACGGTCACGATGCCGGTCAGCACCCACACGACCAGCAGCAGTCCGGGCGTGCCGACCTGCCGCCCGATGTCGGCGGACACGATGAAGATGCCCGAGCCGATCATCGAGCCGACGACGAGGCTGATGGCCGCGGTCGGATTGATTCCCTGGACGAAGGTGGGGCGTGCGCCGGCCACCGTCGCCGCGTCGCTGCGGTCGGTCACGCTGTCAGTCGCCGAGGGAGCGGTACAGGTCCCGCAGGTGGTGATCGTGGAGGTCGCGGACGGCCTGCCACAGGTCCTGCTCGCTGGTTGCGCAGAAGATCTCGGCGGTCGCGCGCTCGGAGCTCCCCTCCGCATCCCCGAACAGCAGCCGCGCGCGCCAGATGCCGTCCTCCGCGCGACGGACGGCGAGGCGGACGCTCACGATCGTGCCTTCGAAGCGGATTGGCGGGAGGTCGTGGACCTGCGGCTCCGAGGGTTCAGGCGCACTCGGCCTGACCTGGGGTAGCGGCATCGGTTTCCTCCTGCACTGGGGGGATCCCGAACCCGAAGCGGCCCGTCGGGAAGCTCCGAGTTTGAAGCAATATAAGGAGTTACGCGACTCCGGCAATCCCCCACTTGACCTTCCGGGGACCGGTCGGTACGTTCTGCCGTTCTCGCAGCGTATCCCTACACAGCCGACTTCGCCGCCCGGAAAGCAGCCCGGGACCATCTCCACACATGAACGACGTTCCGGCCGAAGAGCACCGCTCTTCCGCCGTCCGCACCACAACCGGAGTCCCCTCCCCGTGGATATCGCCGATCTGAAAAAGAAGTCCGTGGCCGAGCTGCACGCGATGGCGGAGCAGCTGAGCATCTCCAACTACTCCGGCATGCGGAAGCAGGACCTGATCTTCCGTATCGAGCAGGCCCTCCTGGACAGCGACACCGTCCTGCGCGGCGAGGGCGTGCTCGAGATCCTCCCCGAAGGCTACGGGTTCCTGCGCAGCCCGGACTGGAACTACCTCTACGGTCCCGACGACATCTACGTCTCGCCGAGCCAGATCAAGCGCTTCGACCTGCGCACGGGGGACTCGATCATCGGCCAGGTGCGCCCGCCGAAGGAGGGCGAGCGCTACCTCGCGCTCCTCAAGGTCGAGACCGTCAACGGCGACGAGCCGGAGAAGGCCAAGCACCGGATCGCGTTCGACAACCTGCGGCCGCGCTACCCGGACCAGCGCATCCGCCTCGAACGCAAGGACGGCAACATCTCGATGCGGGTGCTGGACATCCTCGCCCCGCTCGGCAAGGGGCAGCGCGCGCTGATCAGCTCGCCGCCGAAGGCCGGCAAGACCATCCTCCTCCAGCAGCTCGCCAACTCCATCACCGAGAACCACCCCGAGTGCACGCTCATCGTGCTGCTGATCGACGAGCGCCCCGAGGAAGTGACGGACATGGAGGAGAACGTGAAGGCCGAGGTCATCTCCTCGACCTTCGACGAGCCGGCCGACCGCCACGTGCAGGTCGCCGACATGGTGATCGAGAAGGCGAAGCGGCTCGTCGAGCACGGCCGCGACGTGGTGATCCTGCTCGACTCGATCACGCGCCTGGCGCGCGCCCACAACGTCGTGGTGCCGCACTCGGGCAAGATCCTCTCGGGCGGCGTGGACGCGAACGCGCTCCACAAGCCGAAGCGGTTCTTCGGGGCCGCGCGGAACATCGAGGGCGGCGGCTCGCTGACGATCGTCGGCACCGCGCTGATCGAGACCGGCAGCCGCATGGACGAGGTCATCTTCGAGGAATTCAAGGGCACCGGCAACCTGGAGATCGTGCTCGACCGGCGGATCGCCGAGCGGCGCACCTGGCCGGCGATCGACGTCAACCGGTCCCAGACCCGCAAGGAAGAGCTGCTGCTGCCGCCCGACGAGCTGAACCGCGTGTACCTGCTGCGCAAGTTCCTCGCGGACATGCCGCCGGTCGAGGCGATCGAGTTCCTGCTCGAGCGTCTCAAGCGGACCAAGAACAACAAGGAGTTCTACGCAACGATGGCGCAGGGCTGACGCGCCCGTGGCGCGGGACGGTGGCCGGCTTCGCGTGCTGGCCGTCGACTGGGGCGAGCGGCGCTTCGGCGTCGCGATCTCCGACCCGTCCAGGCTCATCGCCCAGCCGCTGACCACGCTCACGCGCCGGCCGAAGCAGCGCGCTCCGGTCGGGGCCGTCGCCGACCTCGCGGCCGAGCACGGCGCGGGCGAGATCGTGGTGGGCCTGCCCCTCACCAGCGAGGGCGAGGAGCGGGACGCGGCGCGCCGGGCGCGCGAGTTCGGCGATCTGCTCGCCCGGCGCACCGGGCTCCCCGTCAGCTACGTGGACGAGCGCCTGACCACGGCGCACGCGCTGAAATCGGCGCGCCGCGCCGGCGTGAAGGACCGCGATTCCCGCTCCCGGATCGACCAGATGGCCGCCGTGGGGATCCTCCAGGCCTGGCTGGACCGGCAGGCGCACCGATGAGCAGCCGCCGGTCCGTCGTCTGCCTGGGCCTTGCCCTCACACTGGCTGCCTGCGGCGGCCCGGCGCCCGACGCGCCCTCCGCGCACGTCTACATCCCGCGCGGCGCCACGCTGGCCGCGGTCGCCGACTCGCTGGAGTCCCACGGGGTCATCGACGACACCTGGGCGTTCCGCATGTTCGCGCGGGTGGTCGGACTCGCCCGGCGCATCCGGCCGGGGCTGTATGCCTTTCCCGTGGGCGAGCACTGGCGGACCATCGTGGCGGCGCTGAAGAGCGGTCGCACCGACGATGCCATGTTCACCGTCCCCGAAGGCCTGACGGTGCGGCAGATTGCCGAGCTCGCTTCCCAGAGGCTCCGCCTGGCCCGCGATTCGGTACGCGGCGCGCTGCGCGACTCGTTCCTGGCCGCCGCGCGCGACCGGTCCCTGCTGGCCGAGTTCGGGATCGCTCCGCCGCCGGGGCTCCACGAGCCGGCGGAAGGCTACCTGCTGCCCGAGACCTACCGCGTCGCCTACGACGACACGCCGCGCGACCTGGTCCGCCACATGCTGCGCCAGTTCCAGCTCACCTGGGACACCGCCTCCGACCGGCGCGCCGCAGCGCTCGGGCTGTCACGGCACCAGGTCCTCGTCCTCGCGAGCATCGTGGAGGCCGAGGCGCGCATCCCGGGCGAGCGCCGCCGGATCGCCGGCGTGTACTTCAACCGGCTCCGCAAGCACATGTACCTGCAGGCGGACCCCACGGTCATCTACGTGATCGGCTGGACCAGTGACAAGCACATCTACCGGGTGCTATACAGTCACCTCAAGACGCGCAGCCCGTACAACACGTACCTGCATCCCGGCCTGCCGCCCGGGCCGATCGACAATCCCGGACGGGGCGCCATCGAGGCGGCGCTGGACCCGGAGCGAGGCACGTACCTCTACTTCGTCGCGCGGCCCGACGGGCACCACATGTTCTCGAACACCGCGAAGCAGCACGCCGACTCGGTCGCCGTGGCCCGGGTGCTCAGGGCCGAGTATGAAGCCCGCAAGGACAGTCTCGCCTCGGCCGAGCGCGACAGCCTGGCGCGGCTCGCCCGCCCCGCGCCATGACGCCGCCCCCCGGCCTCGCCGCCGCCCTGAGGCTGGTGGTGATCCTCGATCCTGGTGCCTCGTCCGGCCGTGACCTCGCGGACCTCGCCACGCACGCCATCGCCGGCGGGGCCACGATGCTCCAGGTGCGCGGCAAGCAGCTCGGCGCCGCCGACCTCGCCGCGCTGATCCGACGCATCCTGACAGTGGCCGGCGAGGTCCCCGTGATCGTCAACGACCGCTTCGACGTCGCGCTCGCCACGCGCGCCGCCGGCTGCCACCTCGGCCAGGACGACTTTCCCATCGCCGAAGCGCGGGTCCACGCGCCCGCCGGCTTTATCCTCGGGGGCTCCGCCGGCACGCCGCAGGAAGCCGGGCGGTGCGTCGAGCAGGGAGCGCACTACATCGGCATCGGTCCGATCCACGCCACACCGAGCAAGAGCGACGCGGGCTCCGCGATCGGCGTCGCGGGCTTCGCTCGGGTGCATGCGGCCTCGCCGTCGCTGCCGGCGGTGGCCATCGGGTCGGTGACCGCGCGTGACGCGGCGGCCCTGCGCGCCGCGGGTGCCGCCGGCCTCGCCGTGATCTCGGCCGTGGCCGGCGCCGCCGACCCGGAACGCGCCGCGCGGGAGCTGCGAGCGGCGTTCGACAGCGCATCCCCGCCATGACCGCGTCGCTCCCGAAGGTCTCCGTGCACCCCAAGGGGGTCGGCCGCCTGCGCGCGGGCCACCCGTGGGTGTACCGCACTGACCTGGAGAGCACCGGCGGGCTCGACGCGGGACTGGTCGAGCTGTACGACGAGCGCGGCAAGCCGCTGGGCACGGCCCTGTTCTCGCCCGCGTCCGAGATCCGTGTGCGCTGGCTGGCGCCGCCGGGCGAGCGCGTGGACGCCGAGTGGTGGACGCAGCGAATGCGGCGCGCCCTGGAGCGCCGCGCCGGCATTCCCGACAGCGCCTTCCGCGTGGTGCATGCCGAGGGCGACGGCCTCCCTTCGCTCGTCGTGGACCGCTACGGCGACTGGGCCGTCGCACAGCTGCTCTCGGCCGGGCTCGAGTCCGTGCGCGGGCACGTCCTCGACGCGATCCGCACCGTGCTGGCCCCGAAGGGCCTCCTGCTGCGCAACGACGCGGCCGTGCGCGAACACGAGCGGCTGCCCCGCGGCGTGGAGCTGGCCTTCGGCGAAGTGCCCGAGCAGATCGAGTACACGGAGGGCGCGCTGCGACTGGTCGCCGCGCCGTGGACGGGACAGAAGACCGGCGCGTTCCTCGATCAGCGCGAGAACCACCAGCTGGTGGGGCGCCTCGCGCGGGGGCGGTGCCTCGACGTGTTCTGCCACCACGGCGGCTTCGCACTCCAGATGGCGACCGCCGGCTCGCCGGACGTGCTCGCCATCGACAGCTCGGCGGAGGCCCTGCGCGTGTGCGGCCGGAGCGCCGAGCGAAACGGCCTGTCGGTCCGCGTGGAGGAGGCGAACGCCTTCGACTGGCTGCGCGCGGCCGCGCACGGGCCGGATCGCTACGAGGCGATCGTGCTCGACCCGCCGGCCTTCGCGAAGGACCGGCGCTCGCTGCCCCGGGCGCTGGCGGGCTACAAGGAGCTGAACCTCAGGGCGATGAAGCTGCTGGCGGGCGGCGGGTGGCTGTTCACCGCGTCGTGCTCGTACCACGTGCACCGCGGCGACTTCTTCGCCATGCTCGGCGACGCCGCGGCCGACAGCGGGCGGCGGCTCCAGCTGGTGGAGATCCGCGGGGCCGCCGCCGACCACCCCGAGGTGGTCACCGTGCCGGAGACCGGCTACCTCAAGGCGGCGCTGCTCCGCGCGATCGACTGACCCGGCTCAGCGGATGAATCGCGTCCAGACCAGGGCGATCGGGCAGTTGCTCGCCACCGTCTGGAAGCGCAGCGGGGCCTGCTCCGGCCTCGGGTAGTACTCCAGGGCGATGAGCTGCTCGGGCCGGTAGCTCTGGAGCTCCTCCACCGAGCCGAGCACGCCGTCCACGTACAGCGTCACCGGGCAGGTCTGGCCCGATACGATGGCCGTCAGCTGGAACTCGTAGACCGACCGCCCCGAGATCGTGAGGTTGGGGAGGCCCTGGAACACGGCGCGCATCGACGAGCGGGTGCGCAGCTGCTCCGCGTCGAAGCGGTACCCGAAGCCCGCGCGGGCGCGCTCCTCGAGCTCGGTCAGCTCGTTGTTCGCGCGCCGCGTCGCGGTGACCCGGATCGTGTCCAGCACCGTGACCTGCCGCAGCTGCACCGCCGTCCGGGTGGTGTCCCGCTCGCGCAGGTTCACCATGGTGCGCGCAGCCGCATACCCGATCATACGCACCATCAGCATCTGCGAGCCCGCCGGCAGGTTGCGCAGCACGAACACGCCGCCCGTGTCGGCGAAGGCCTCGCCCAGCGCGTCGTCCACCGAGGCTCGGGCGGAGGGTCGCGGCCGGCCGTACTCGTCGAGCACCGTGCCGATCAGCGTCGCACCACCCCGGTGCAGGCCGGTGATCGAGTCCACGACGACGGGTACGCGGCTCACCATCAGGTCGCGCCGCTGGACGCCGCGCTCGCCCAGGAGCAGTTCCGTGGCGCCGCTCGCGGACGTGCCGGCCTGCGCCCGCACGGTCGCGACGTAGTCGGTCGTCACGTCGCAGGCGTAGTAGTTGCCGAGGCTGTCGGTGAGGGAGGCCACGGTCGGGTAGTCGATGCGCACCTCGCCGCCAGGCGCCCGCGAGGCCGTGGTCCAGCGGACCACGACGCGGGCCCCCGAGAGCCGCGCGCCGGTCTCGGCGTCGGTCACCGCGCCGAACACCAGGCCGCTGTCCCTGGCCAGCGGGCTCGTCCTGCCCTGGCAGGCCGCCCGCCGCATGGACCACAGCGAAGGGATCGCGATCTCGACCACCGCGACCCGCCCGGCCGCCAGCCGCACCCGCGTGCCGAGCTGCGTTAGCCC
>Ga0335070_10009141_pt1 | contig 11637 bp, 8 predicted proteins | sample Lox_Sample_13_FD_206722 | JGI IMG/M metagenome (GOLD analysis project Ga0335070, IMG submission 206722) | Soil microbial communities from Loxahatchee National Wildlife Refuge, Florida, United States - Lox_Sample_1.3 | ecosystem: Environmental > Terrestrial > Soil > Wetlands | place: USA: Florida...
GGGAACCAATCGCGCGCCAGATCCAACCAGCGCGGATTGAAAGACTCGATCAGTACGATCTTCCTCCCTCTCCTCCAGCCCTTGAGTTGCTTTTCACGATTGATCGCTCGCGCCACGTCGTCGAAAGCTTCCCAGTAGAGAAGACGGTCAACGAGGTACCTATCTGTGAACCCTTCGATTCGGTGGAATTTGTGCTGGAAGACGCGTTTGTGGAGATTGTTACTCATCCCGATGTAGAGAGTTCCCGAGAGGCTAGCCATGATGTAGACGTAGTATGTCGTTCGATCGCGAGGCATGGGAGGAGTAGGGGCCCTTCGACTCCGGCGACCATTCGCTTCGCGAATGGCCACCTCCGCTCAGGGTGACAGTGGGTTGGGTCAGATGCAGTGACCGGTCTCACAAGAGAATTGGTCGCTTTCCTAGAAGGATGCAAGGAGTGACTGGCCTTCTCTCTCAATCGTTACCCCGCCGCCTCCACCACTCGCCCCTGGCAGTTCGTGCACAGCGTCGATTCCTTTAGATCAATCCACTCCACCGCGTGTGAAGGCGCCATCGCGCACGAGTAATCGTCGCAATGCGTGAGGTCGAGGGTGTGTCCTACCTCGTGCATCGCCTCCTTGATCAGCCGGTCGATCAGAAGCTCCGGATCTGTCGGCAAGCCATAAAACTCCTGCGTTAGGCGATGGAACGACACCACGGCACAGGGCCCGCCCACCTGCGCTTCACCGAACACAAAGGTCAAGATCGGGATATAGAGATCCACCGCGGTCACGCCCAGCACGCGCCACGCGCCATTCGCCGCATACTCCTGCATCGCCCGCAGGAGTTCGGACGAGTGGTACTGTTGCCGCTCGCGGTGAAAGGCAAATTGCGGGTCCAGGCGAGGGCCGACAATCTTGCAGGGTACACGGAAGGCATCGGCGAGCGCCGGACCTACATGCCGCAGGAGCCGCTCGTCGAAATTTCCGATCGGCAGCAGTTCCAGCATCTTCATCGGGTTTCGACGGGCTTCGTCCAGCCGTACTTCTTAATCTTGTGGTGCAGCGTGACGCGGTCAATCTCCAGGACTTCAGACGCGCGCGTCTGATTCCAGCCGCATTGCTCCAGCACCCGCAGAATGTGCGCCTTCTCCATCTCCTCCAGTGATTTCGGCGCTCCATTCGGAACGGTATTGGCGTTCTTGAAGGCGAAATCCTGTTCGCAAATCTCCGGTTCCTGCGCCACGACCATGGCCCGCTCGACCGCGTTTTCCAGTTCGCGGATGTTTCCCGGCCAAGGCTGTTGCTGGAGCAAATTCATGGCCCCCGGAGACACGCGGTTGATTTTCTTGTTCATCTGCATCGAGAACTTGCGGACGAAATGATTCACCAGCAGCGGAATATCGTCGCGGCGCTCGCGCAGCGGCGGCAGTTCGATATGGAAGACGTTAAGCCGATAAAAAAGATCAGGGCGGAACTTGCCCTCCTCAATGAGCTGTTCCAGGTTCTTGTTCGTGGCGGCCACGCAGCGAAAATCCACCTTGATGGGCTGGGTGTTGCCCACGCGGACAATTTCGTGCTCCTGCAGCACCCGCAACAGGTCGGTCTGAGTCTTCAGGCTGATGTCGCCGATCTCGTCGAGGAACACCGTACCGCCTTCTGCGATTTCGAACTTGCCCTTCTTGCGGTACTGTGCGCCGGTGAAGGCTCCTTTCTCGTGGCCGAAGAGTTCGCTTTCGAGCAGGGTTTCGGTCAGCGCGCCGCAGTGGATCACGACCAAAGGATGGAACCGCCGCGGGCTGGCGTGGTGAATGGCGCGCGCGACCAGTTCCTTGCCTGTGCCACTTTCGCCCGTGATGAGCACGGTCGCGTCGGTGGGTGCGACCGTCGCGATGGCGTTGAACACCTTCTGCATCGGCTCGCTCTGGCCGACAATGTCCTCAGGGCGGGCAACTTCGGCGACCGTCTCGCGCAGGCGGACGTTCTCCTCCTCCGTGCGTTTGTGGGCCAGCGCCTTCTTCACCAGGTGGGCGATCTCGTCGGGATCGAGCGGCTTGGTGACGTAATCGTAGGCGCCGTTTTTTAGCGCGGTCACCGCCGTCTCGACCGAGGCATACCCGGTCATCATGATCACGATCAGATTAGGATCGACCTCGTGCATGCGGCGTTGCAGCTCGATGCCATCGGTGCCGCGCATCTTGATATCGACCAACGCGGCATCCCAGTTCTTCTCCGCCATGCGCGTCAAGGCGCCGCTGGCATCTTCGGCTGTGCCAACGTCGTATCCTTCTTCGTGAAACCACTTGGCGAGCGAGTCGCGCACGCTCAACTCGTCATCCACAATCAGCAGCTTCCCTTGTGCCGTCAAGGCAATCACCTCGTTTTCGTTTCGTTGCCGGCCAGGGCGGGCTCCGCCGCTAACGCAGCGCTGCCCGGCACAGGCAATGTGATAGTTACCGTGGTCCCCTTACCGAGTTCCGATTGCAGGGAGATCTTCCCGCTATGCCGCTCAATGATGCTGCGGCTCACGGCCAACCCCAGTCCGGTTCCATGACCGTGTTCCTTCGTCGTGACGAAAGGCTCGAAGATCTTGGGCAAAATCTCTGGAGCAATACCGGTGCCATCGTCCCGGATGCTGATGGCGATCTTGTTGCCATCGCTGGACAAGCTAGACTCGATCCAGAGATTCCCGCCGCGGGACATGGCATCCATGGCGTTCACCACAACTGCAAGCAACACTTGCTCGATCTGCGATGGGTCACACTGCAGGCTGGGAAGACCCTCGGCGAGGTTCAAGTGCAACTGGATCGCGGCCATCTCGAGGTTGTGCCGCAATAGCCGGATGCATTGCTGCACCACCTGATTGATATCGGTCGGCTGCACATTCATGGGAGCTTGGCGCGAAAAGCTCAGCAGGCTCTTCACCAGATCGCCGCAGCGGCGGCTCTCGGAAGCGATCAGGTCCAGACATTGCATCGCCTCATCTTTCTTCTCGCCACCCGCCTCCTCGTTTTCGACCCACTTCTTGAGCAGCTTGGCGTAGGTCAGGATGCCGGAGAGCGGGTTGTTGATCTCGTGCGCGACCACCGCGGCCATCTTGCCCATCGAGGCCATGGTCTCGCTATGCAGGACCTCATCGTGGGCGCGCTTCAGCTCGCGGGTTTTCTCCTCGACTCGATCCTCTAAGGTGCGCGCCCAGGAGATCATCTGCTCGTTAGCGCCGCGCAACTGCAGGCTCATCATGTTGAATGATGTCGCAAGATCGCCGATCTGGTCCTTCGACTGGAGTTCGATCTGATATCCCAACTCGCCTTCACTCAGCCGCTCCGTTCCCGCCTGCAATTGTTTGAGGGGACGGTCGACCATGTGGCGGATAAACAACCAACTCAGAATGGAGATCGCGACCATCGCCACTACGTCGTAGGCCAGCATCTGCCACGTGCTCTGCGCGAGTTGCTGGTCGGCGCGCGAAAGCGAAAGGTGCGTGTCCAGCACCCCCAGGATCTGCTGGCTTTCGGGATGCGCGTGGCAGGAGGCGTTTGAGCACTCCGGTTGGTTCTCAATCGGGGTGATGATGGCCAGAACACGCCCGCCGCTTCCGGCGCGGTACACGCGAAAACGGTCGGGGCGGTTCAGCTTGGAAAGGGGTTGCTGCTGCGCATGGCACCCATAGCAGGCTTCGGCGGCCTTGTCGACGACCCGGCTGATCTCAGAAGGTTCGGTGGAATAGCTGATACGGCCCTCCCGATCGAAGACGCGGACCCGAACCACGCCCGGCTCATCCGCCATGGTGGTCATGGCGTGATACAGGCCCTCGCGGTCGTTGCGCATCATGTAGAAGGTTGTGTTGCGCCGGATGACATCGCTAATGCGTTCCGCACTGACCAGGGCTGAGGCTTCCAGATGCTGACGATGCAGGCGCACGGTCAGGTAGCCCAGAAGCGTGAAAATCACCACCATCGCACCCAGCAACAGCCCGATCAGTTTGGTGCCGAGCCCGTGGCGAAAACGCTCCGTAATCTCGTCCCACCAGCGCTTTGGTTCAGTCTCCCGCACGGCTTAAAGCCTCGGCGCTCATCGCTGCCTCCCGTTCCCCGAACCCATGCTCAATTTCTGCCGGGAAGATCGGCAGGTACTTGGTGGCCAGCGCGAAGAGCGCAAATCCGGCTGCGATGATAGCAGCCGTAATCGACAGTTCCGTCCATTTCGGGATATAGCGTACGCCCGCCGAAGACTCCAAGCCGGTGATGCTGACGTTCAGCCGGTTGGTAATAAATCCCAACACTACCAGGACAGCGGCGGCATACAAGCCTCCAGCGGTCGTCCGCACTTTTTTCTGCGTCAACAGGATCAGAGGAACGACTACGCCAAGGGAGATTTCCAGCCAAAACAAATACATTTCGTAGCCTGGCTTGAGCGTAAGCTGCAGCATGCCGCGATGGAGCAGGTCTTCGAAACGTAGAATGCCGTAGATCGCGAGCACGACCAACAGGACGCGTCCCAACTCCTGAATGATGGGCAGCTCCAGTTGCCGCCCGAAGTGCTTGGCGCTCTGGGAAGATTCGAAAATCGTCATGGCCAGGCCGACCGCGATCGCCGACAGAAAGAAGAATACCGGCAGAAGCGGCGTGTACCAGAACGGGTGCAGCTTCTCCGGCATGATCAGGTAGAGCGTGCCCAGCGACGACTGATGCAGGGTGGAGAGGATCACGCCACCGATCACCAGAGGAATCAGGAAGCCGTGGATGATTCTCAGCGGCTTGTGCAAATTGAAGCGCTCGAGCACGATGGGCGAAAATTCCAGCGCCAGCACGGTGGTGTAGAGCATCACGCAATACGCCACCTCGAACATCACCGAGTGCGGATTCCGCATGATCAGCGGATGCCAGATGTTGTAAGGCTTGCCCAGGTCGTAGAGCAATGCTATGCATACCAGCACGTATCCGAGGAAGGCGGTCAGGATGGTCGGCCGCACGATCGGGCGCAAGCGCTTGATGTTGAGGATGTGAACTGCCGCCGTCAGCGTAAAGCCGCCCGCCGCCAGCATTACGCCGCAGAGTACGTCGAAGCCGATCCAGATGCCCCAGGGGAACTGGTCGCTCAGGTGTGTGGAGGGTCCCAGGCCTCGGGTGAAGCGGATGACGGTCGCCCACAAGCCGGCAGCCATCGCCAAGAGGAATATAAGCTTCCAAAAAGTGGGCTTGATCTTCATTTCGTCCTCCTCTCATCGCCGCGCGGGTAGAAGACGATCTTCTTGGGCGGGCCTTCTGCTGCCGACACCTCTTCCCGACGATGCGTGATCCACCACACGCCCCCCAGAACCACGCCGCCCAAAGGAACGAAATCTGGAATTCGCGACAGAACCCGGTAGGTGGACAGGGGCAGCGGGTCGCGGGTGAGGTCGGTGCGGTATCCGAACTCCTCAAAGGGCACACTCGACAGCAGCAGCACCGAAGTGCCGCCCACTTCATTCAAGCCGTAGATGTGGTTGACGTACTTGCCGGGATTGTCTCGCAGGCGCTGTTGGGCTTCCGCGATCAGTTCATCGCGTTCGCCAAACTTCGTCGCGCCCGTCGGACAAATTGCAGCGCAGGCTGTGGGCTCGCCCGCCTCGACCCGGTCGGAGCACATCGTGCACTTCTTCACCCGCGGCGCCAGCTTGTTCCATTCGTACTTGGGAACGCCGAAGGGACAGGCCACCATGCAGTAGCGGCATCCCATGCAACGATTCGCATCGTAGACCACCGGGCCAGCCGCGGTCTTGCGCAGCGCCGCCACCGGACAAACCGAGACGCAGGCAGGATCGGCGCAGTTCATGCACAGCCGCCGCATGTATTTGTCGCCCTTTGCCAGAACGACCGTGAACTTGTGTTCTGACTGCCGTTCTTCCGCAGCTATCGCGTCGTCATACGGGAGACGGTTCTTCTCGGCGCATGCCGCCTCGCACTGCTTGCAGTCGATGCAAACCGTGGCGTCGTACAGTATCGCCTTGCTCATGAGGGAATCTCCTGGCCGCTCCGGGACAGGACGCGCGCTCCGGCGTAATGGAGATGCGCGGAGGCTGAGACCGTGGCGGAGTGACCATCATCAAGAGCCAGTCCCGGGGGAGGGGCCGGCTCGTGACCAAGGAAAAGCCCGGGTCCTGCGTCGTCAGGACCCGGGCGGGCTGTTCTGCGTCCAGGTACGGGATCGGTCTCGCGCTCACAGAAACTCTGGGAGCCGCCGGTCAGTTTCGAGATGAGTCCAGTTTCACCGGACACCGGCACCGCCGACCACCTCCCGCATTGCTACGCCTGCCCCGGCACATCAGCCTCCGGACAGGCGCGGAAAGCAAAGCAGAGCAGAGCAGCCGATCTCCTACTTCTTTTGTAGGTCGCGAATCGCACCCACAATCGCCTTGAGCTGGTCAGTGCTCAGAGCCTTGGCCAGAATGGCGTGCTTGGGATTCGTCTGGACCGTCTTGATGATGTCGTCGTCGGACTTCGCCTTGACGCTATCCGACACCAGACTCGGGGCCTTGATCGCCGGCTTGCCGGCGCCATCTGCGCCATGGCAGGCGGCGCATTTCGTCTTGAACAAGGCAGCGCCGTCTTCGGCCCATGACAGATTCGGGATCAAAATGAACAGAGCCACCGCGATCGTCAGAACCAATATCGCGATCTTCGTCATCTTCATGATTGCGACCTCTAAGTCGTGTGATTTAGCGCGCCGAAAACCGAAGCACGTCAGCCCGGTCACCTGTTGCGAATCGCATCGCGGCAATCGTTCGCTTGTTGCAGTTCGCAACATTCTTGCGCTGATGTAATTTTCAACGCTGTGAGAGAAGCGTGCGGTGATGTAAATCACACCAGTACGTGATCCAAGCACACCGGGAAGCTCGTGAAGCAGAATCAGGCACTTACGGGGTCGGTTCGGGCCGGGGTGAGCGGCCTACTCAACCGGTTTGGCTTGAGTGGGGACGTTCCTCGACGTGTTCTCGACTCATGCCTTGGGGATTAAACTGATTTCAGCTTGAGTGGACGACCCGTCCAATTCGTGCACCCGGTAAGGAGAGCGACCATGAACAACTTCATTTTCGTAGGCTACCTCATTCAGGAACCGTACTGGAAAACTTGGCCCAAGCGAGAGGGATATCGAGTCGCTTCTATCGAGCGCGAGTGGCATCCCAAACTCGATGAGCACCAGTGGAACAAAGTTGACGGAGCCGAAAATCCCACTCGCTTCTTGACTGAACTACCTGATCTAAGAAGTCTTCCCTTGGAGCCTCACGACTGCAAATCTTCTTTGCATAAGCAGTCTCCTGGTTGCGTAGTCTCTGGATACGCTTTCCCGCAAGATGTGGTCGAGCATCGGACAATTGTTTCTACGGACGGCAAACACTCCATCCCTCTTGAGATTTCCAGTTACTCGACACCCCGAACCTGGCTGGTGACGTGGCCCATTCCCTGATCGGGCATTTCGGATTCAGTCACGCGCCGAAAGGGCATGTGTCGGCTCAGGTAGCTCTACCGCACCAGCCACGCCGACGCGGCCGCCAGAATCCCCGCTGCGCCGAAAAGTAACCCTGCGTACCAGAACAACCGCCGGCCCGAGAGCAGCGTTATCGATGTAATCACGAGCGCGATCTCCAGAAACACCTCGCCCAGGTCAAAGCGATCGGTCTTGCGGTGGGCCAGGTCGGTTTCGCGCTCCAGTTCCCGCGCCTTGGCGTCGAGTTCTTTCTGTTCGTCGCGATAGCGCTCGGCTTCGGCTCGGTACTTCTCCTGTAACTTCGCCGCGGCCTCAGCGTCCTTAGTGGCGATCACCGTGCTCAAGTCAGCGAATAACTCGTCGGTATGCCGCCGGATGTTTTTGGCTTGATAGTAGGCCCACTGGTCGGTGACCTTGTTTTGCAGGATGACCTCTTCTGTGCCGGTGCGGTGGCCGAGCAGCGAGACCGTCGCCACCAGGACTGCCAGCACTGCCATGGTCAGCGTCACCGGCGCCAGACTGGGGTCGTGCTTGGCGTGCTCTGCGTGCTCGTGCAATTCGCTCAGTTCTTCCGTCATCGAATGGGCCCTCCGGAGAAGTCTTAGAGTTTAACCTACACCTCGTCGTGCTCTTTCAACTTTGCGATCACGCCGAAGTCCTCAAGCGTGGTCGTGTCGCCCTTAACCTCTCCGCTACTGGCCAGTTCGCGCAGCAGGCGGCGCATAATCTTGCCGCTGCGGGTTTTCGGAAGCGTGTCAGTAAAGCGAATATCATCGGGCTTTGCCAGAGACCCTATCTCTTTCGCCACCCATCTCTTCAATTCTTCCTTCAGTTCATTGGTGGGCGGCACGCCTTGTTCCAAAGTGACAAAAGCGGAGATCGCCTGGCCCTTGATGTCGTCAGGGCGACCGACGACAGCGGCCTCGGCTACCTGTTCGTGGGCCACCAGGGCTGACTCGACCTCCATCGTGCTCAACCGATGCCCGGAGACGTTGAGAACGTCGTCGACGCGGCCCATGATCCAGAAATAACCGTCTGGGTCTTTGCGGGCGCCGTCGCCGGTGAAGTACGCACCGGGAATTTGTGACCAGTACTGTTTCACGTAACGGTCGGGATCACCGTAAATCGTGCGCAGCATGGCTGGCCAGGGCCGCCGAATTACCAGGAATCCGCCCGACCCCTCGGGCACAGGCTTGCCGTCTATGGTGACCACCTCGGGAACAACACCGAAAAACGGACGCGTAGTTGAACCGGGTTTGGTGGGAATCGCGCCGGGGATGGGCGTGATCATGATGGAGCCGGTTTCCGTCTGCCACCAGGTATCGACGATGGGACAACGATTATGTCCGATCACTTCCCGATACCACATCCAAGCTTCGGGATTGATCGGCTCGCCGACCGAGCCCAGTAAACGCAAGCTTTCCATTTTGTGTTTGTTTGGCCACTCGTCTCCCCACTTGATGAAGGTGCGGATGGCGGTCGGCGCGGTGTAGAACACGTTCACGTGGTGGCGGTCGATGATCGACCAGAAGCGGTCCGGCTCCGGGAAATTCGGCGCGCCCTCGTACATCAGGCTGGTGGCGCCGTTCTGCAGCGGCCCATATACGATGTAGCTGTGGCCGGTGACCCAGCCGATATCAGCCGTGCACCAATAGGTGTCTTCTTCCCGGATGTCGAACACATACTTCATGGTCAGGTGCGTGCCGACGCTGTAGCCGCCCGTGGTGTGGACCACCCCCTTGGGTTTCCCAGTTGTGCCGGAGGTGTAGAGGATATACAGGGGATGCTCGGCGTCGAGCGGCTCGGCCGGGCACTCGTCGGAGGCCTTCGCCATCAACTCATGCCACCAGTGGTCGCGGCCAGGCGTAGTGTTGATCGCCGTTCCCGTGCGTTTGTAGATGACGACGTGCTTCACCGAGGGGCACGATTTCAATGCCTCCTCGACTGCGGGGAAGAGCTTCACCTCCGTGCCACGCCGGTAAGATCCATCTTGCGTGATCACGGCGACGGCCTGCGAATCGTGAATGCGGTCGACCAGAGCGTTGGAAGAAAACCCGCCGAACACGACTGAGTGCGGCGCGCCGATCCGGGCACAGGCGAGCATGGCAATGGGCAACTCCGGCGTCATGCCCATGTAGATGGCGACGCGGTCTCCCTTGCGGATGCCGAGGTTCTTCAGCGCGTTGGTAAACTTCTGGACTTCCTTCCAAAGTTGCTGGTAGGTGTAGGTGCGAATCTCACCCGGCTCACTCTCCCAGATGAGCGCCGCTTTGTTTTTGCGCCCGGTGTGAACGTGCCGGTCCAGACAGTTATAGGAGAGATTGATCTGTCCGCCGACGAACCACTTGGCCCAAGGCGCATTCCACTCCAGAACCTTGTCCCACTTCTTGAACCACTGCAGATCCTCCGCGGCGCGGCCCCAGAACTTCTCCGGCTGCTCAATCGATTCTTTGTAGAGCGCTTCGTACTCCGCCATGCTTTTGAGGTGGGCTTTCTGGCGGAATTCGGGTGAGGGATCGAACTTACGCTGCTCATGCAAGATGGAATCGATACTGGATTGCGTCCCGGCGACTTCGGCCATAGGTATCCTCTCGTGTCTTTGCTTCAGGTTGGATTCAAGACGAATGGGAAAGATTCTACTGCGTGCGCATGCGGGATGTCTGCCCAGAGGTGCCCGGGGAGTTCTGAGGCACGGGGCCCAAAGCAAGGGCCCGTGCCTCAACCATGAGGCTCCGGCTCTAGAAGGTGAAGATCGGCCCGAATTCCGAGCGGAAATCGTGCCATTGCCGCGCTCCAACCCCTTCGTACTTGGGGAAGGTCGCAACATCCGCGGGATTGGGATCGGCAATCCGCGTCCGGTACATGGACTCCTCGAGCACGAACGAAACCAGGTTATTCATCTTCCACGAAAGCGTGGCAGCGGCTAAGTCATTCTTGGAACGCGCGTTGCCCAGGCGCGCGGGCCCGCCAAGCTGGAAGATGTCCCTGGTCTTGGCCTGGTCGAATGCATAATGGAGGTAGAGCTGCCAGCCGGCGTTGCGTCCCGCCGAGTCCGCCCCGAAAATGCGGCTGAGCGGGAACCCGAGGTTGACAAACCCTCCCTGAGCACGCACCGGCCGCTGCGGAGCAAACACCGGTGTTCCGTTGTTGATGCCAAACAACAGGCTCGATCCGCCATCGTTGGAAGGCCCCGAACAGAATGCGGCCGTGCCCTCTGCGCTCAGGCACAGCTTGGTAACGCCCGCACCCGTCGTGTCGTTATAGTTCGAAAACAAGCTGCCCACGAAATACCAGCGCAGATCCGACCCGCTCCAGTACTTGGTGATAAGCGTGACATAGCGAGTCGGAAGTTGGATTTCACCGGTCCAGCCCGCCCGGTTGGATGTGGTCTGCGCGCCATTCGGGAAAGCTGTCCGAAACACCGTATCCGAAGGGCAGTCGTCGCTGTTGTTGCAGAGCGGGATATCGGAAGCCCGCACCAGTACTTTCCTCTCCCCCTGAACGCCGCTGAAGATCAACTGCGCCGGAGCAACTCCCGGCGCCTTATCGAGCTGCCATTGCAAGACTACTCGCGCCTGCACTTCCGGGCGTCCGGAATCGGCGCCCTGCTTTTCGCCGTAACCGAGCTGGTCAGCCACGTTCGAAGGGTCGTTTCCGTAGGCCGGCATAACCAGAGCGAATTCGGGCTGCAGGAACACGTTACGCGAGCCCCCAACCTTGTGGCCCACTCCGAAACGGAATTGCGGCGCGCGCTCATAGAGCGTGCCGAAGCCCAGTCCCAGCCCAGTCGTTTCGAACAGGTTCGGCAGGGTGGAAGAACCAAAGGGAGTCCAGTCCTGCCCGAACAGGAAGAACACGCTGGTTTGGTCGTTGAACCGGTGATCGACGCGGCCATAGGCCAAGCGGATTGATGCCATGCTCGACCGGATGGTCGAAATGTTGCGGTTCAGAGCACGGCTGAAGTTGCCTTCAAAGTCGAACTCCAGTTTTCCGGTGATGGCGGTGTTGCTGCCAGCAATGTCGGGCCACTCGAAACCGGCGCCAACACGCGCAAATCGCGCTTTGGCGTGAAATTCGGGGCTTCTTGTCGGTCCGGGATCAAACGCGGGGCCACAAGCAGCGAGGAAGCCGGGCAGCGGCATGTCGGTCCCATAGGGTGAGGAACTGTCGTAGATCAAACTGGCTTTGA
>Ga0335070_10009143_pt1 | contig 11635 bp, 8 predicted proteins | sample Lox_Sample_13_FD_206722 | JGI IMG/M metagenome (GOLD analysis project Ga0335070, IMG submission 206722) | Soil microbial communities from Loxahatchee National Wildlife Refuge, Florida, United States - Lox_Sample_1.3 | ecosystem: Environmental > Terrestrial > Soil > Wetlands | place: USA: Florida...
GCGGTCACGCCGTGCTGCGGTCCGACCACGCGGAGCAGGACGGCGCGGTCGCCGCTTCGGGTCGTCGCCAACCGGACCGCCAGCTGCCCGGAGACCGGGCCGTCGGCGTTCCCGCACCCGTAGATCGCCGCCACGACGAACGCGAGAGACCGGAGGGCGCGCCTCATCGCCGCAGGCCCCGCAGCAACTTCAGCATCACCGGCGAGGTCGCGAGGCCCGGGTTCCGGTCGAGCCATGCCACCAGGTCGCCGAGGTCGAAACGTCCGTTGTTGTTGCCGAGCTGATCGAGCAGCGAGACGGCCTCCGCCGTCAGGGGCGAGCTCCCCGACAGCAGCTGGTTCACGACGTCGCGGGGCGCGGCGAAATTCGCCTTCACCGTGAACGGCCGCGCCATCCGCAGCTTGAGCGTCGCGCCCGCCGCCGTCGTGTCGCCCGTCCAGCCGAGGAAGGCCTGCCCCGTCGCGGGGGTGGCCGTGAGCGTCACGCTGTCCCCCCCGCTGAAGAAAGTGCCGTTGACCGCGTCGACCTGGCGCGACGCGCTGACCGAACCGCTCCCCGTCACCACGAACCGGGCGAGGTACCTCGCCGAGACCTGCGCCACGTATGTCCCGCCGGCGGAGGCGACAGTGATCGTGTGAGTGCGTCCGCCGCCGTCCGACCAGCTGACGAAGGTGAACTGGTATCTCCCGTCCGCGCTCGCCTGCGCGGAGTCCATGGAGACGGTGAGCGTGTCGCCGGTCGCCAGCACGTTCTGGTATTGCGTCATCGCGACGCCGCGCACGCGGACCTGCGCGACGGGGAGCGAGGCCTTCACGACGGTCAGCCCCGCGAACGACACACGGAAGGCCATCGCGCCCAGCGGCACGACCTGCTGGATGCGGTCGATGATCACCCCGGCGAACGCCCCGGCGTTCGTGGCCGAGGGCGGCCGGGTCGCGAATCCGAGCGCCGTATTGTCGCTGTCTCCCGGGAAGGGGTCGCCCGCGTCGCCGCGGTCGTTGCAGCCGGCGGGGTACGTGCAATCGAGACCCGTATCCCCCGCCGCCTCGAGGATCCAGATCGCATGCGGTTGGCTCGCGTTGACCGCGTTGTCACCCATGCGCTGGGTCATCAGCACCGTGTCCACGTGGTAGACCATCAGGCCCGGCCCGTGCATCATCGAGTCGGAGCCGATCGGCTGCCGGTTCTCGAGCAGATAGAACTCGTTGTCCGGTGTGCCGGCGATCGGGACGACGAAGGCGGTGTCGGACACTTCGATCGCGCCGGTCTGGACGGTCGTGTCTCTCGCCAGCGGGACCTCGTCGATCCAGCCGAGGAAGGAAAGGCTCCACGCGCTCATGTGCGCCGGGCGGTACGGCATCTGTTCGCCGCCCGAGGCCATCAAGTCCCAGTGCCCGAGCCCCTCGGTGAGGAAGCTCGGGTCGGTATCGTACAGATCGGGGAGCCCGAACAGGTGGCCCGTCTCGTGGGTCACCGTCCCGATCGGCGCCAGCACGCCGGGGGTGCACCCGCCCGGTCCGCCCTGGCCGCCCTGGATGATGTAGTCGTCGACGAAGACCGGCTTGCCGTTGATACTGTCCCTCGTCACGAACGGGTGCGCCCCGAGAAGGCCCGTCCGGGCGTTCCACCACCCGGTCAGGGAGTAGCGGTGCGCCCAGATATTGCTGTCGGACGGCGCGTACAGCTGGTAGCACTCGGCCCCGACCTGCGGATCGAGGATCACGATGCCGGGGACGTAGTAGCCCCCGTTGACGAGCCTGCTCGAGTCCGCGTACTGCGAGAAGTCCACGGTCGAGTCCGCGTGGTACAGGATCTCCCTGACGAGGCTGTCCACGTTCCCGGCGGTGCACAGTCCCTGGCAGCTCGACCCGCCTGAGTAGAAGGTGCCCGTGTGCGACACCGATACTCCCCGGCCGATCACGCTGCCGGTGACGGTGAGCCGTGCGCTCGAGAGCTCCGTGTAGTAGGTCGTGACCGTGTACGGCGGCGCCGCCGCCGTGCCCCAGAACTGTTGCTGGACGGCGGCGCTGTCCATGAGCAGACGGTCCGCGGCGGACGTGTTGGAGAAGAACGGCATGAACGTCGGGTAGCGGAGCGCGCCGCTGATCGCCGTGGCCTGCTGCTGCGGCGCGCCGGCCACGCGGGCCTGCGCGTTCATCAGGTTGAAGGCGCCCCGGGCGCGGAGGGCTTGGCGGTTCTGCCGCACGGCCCGGGCCCTCGCCAACCACCCGTGGCTGAACTCGAAGGGGTGCGCGCTGCGGGCCGCCGTCTCGTAGAACGCGGCCGGCGGCCGTGCGTGGCCGTGGATCCAGCCGCGCCGGACGATGTCGGCGACCCCGGACTGAGCCCGGGCGCGCGCGGCGCCGGCGGTGCACAGGATGAGTGCCGCGAGCATAGCGTGCCCGATGCGCGTGCCGCGACGAACCACTCGGCGCTCCGCTGGAGACTGGATGCCTACACCACGAACGTAGTGAGGTGCCGAACCGCGGAAAAGGTCGAACCGGGGGATGTGCGCTGCATCACGCGGCGGGAGAGAGAACCGCCACGCGATGGCTCACGTCACCGGATGTGTCGCCGCGCCGCCCGCTCGATCACGTGTCGGTGGAAACGAGCACCGCGCCGGAGGCGGCCGACTTGGCTACGCCTCAGGCCTTTGCGCCGCCCGCTCGATCACGTGTCGGTGGAAACGAGCACCGCGCCGGCCAGGTCGGCGTCGAGCGCCACGCTGGCGTAGTCGAGACGCAGCACCACCGCGGGCCAGCGCCGCTCCACTTCCAGCTCCACGCCGGGGAGCAGGCCGAGGGCCAGGAGCTTCCTCAGGTCGGCCGGTTCGCGCGCCGCCAGCCGCCGGATCGTGCCTCGTTGCCCCGGCCCCAGCCGCGCCAGCGAGGAGGCAGTGAAGAAGTTCGTGCCGATCGGGCAGCCGTCGCATCCGGCGACGGACCCGCACATGGTGCACTTCATGTCCATCCTCCCAGCGTCCGGAGCAGCCAGCCGACGAGACCGCCCACTGTGAACGCGATCGTCGTCGCCGCGACCAGGACCGACAGCGCGACCTTGAGCCCGCGCTCCTTGCGCATCACCAGGAACTGCGCGATGCACGGCACGAACAGCGTGATCGTGATGGCCGCGGTGGTGAGGGAGGCCGGCGTGAGGAGGCCGCGACGCGCCAGCTCGTACAGGCCGGCCGCGCCGAAGTCGCGGCGGAAGAAGCCGTAGAGGAACGCGGGCGCCGCGCCGGCCGGCAGGCCGATCAGCCGCACCAGCGGCACCAGCAGGGCCGTCGCGCGGGACAGCGCTCCGGTCAGATCCCCCACCCAGAGCAGTACGCTCGCCAGCAGGAACAGCGGCAGGATCTCCGCGAAGTACCAGCGTACCCGCGACCAGGTCTTGCGGACCACGTTCCCCGGCCGCGGCAGCCTGAGACGCGGCAGCTCGAGGTAGAAGCTCGGTGGCTCGCCCGGCAGGAACAGCGCCGCCAGGCGGCCGACGGCCAGGAACACGAGCACCAGCACCAGCGCCCACACCGCGACCGCGCCCGGCCAGACGCTCAGGATGCCGAGCACCACGCCGAGCTGCGCCGAACACGGGATGGCCAGCGCCAGGAGCAGCGTGGCGATCACCCGCTCCCGCTTGGTCTCGAGCGTCCGCGTCACCAGCGTCGCCATCGTATTGCAGCCGAAGCCGAGCACCAGCGGGATCACCGCGCGCCCCGACAGGCCGACCCGCTTGAGGGCGCGATCGAGCAGGAGCGCCAGGCGCGGCAGATAGCCCGAGTCCTCCAGGAGCGCGAACACCAGGAAGAACGCCGTCACGATCGGCAGCACGATCGCCGCCGCGTAGCGGACACCGAGGCTGATCAGCCCGTACGGCCCCGTCACCAGATCGCGCACGACCGCCCACGGGATCACGGCACGCACCGCTGCGTCGGCCGCCGGCGTGAGGTAGCGGCCGAACAACACACGGTCGATCCAGTCCACCGCCGTCCCGGCGCCGAACCCGCCCACGAACTTGTAGAAGCCGAAGTAGAGGACGAACCCGACCACGAGGAACCCGGTCCACGGAGAGAGCACCAGCCGGTCGAGCAGACGGCCCTCGCCGGGCGCAACCCGATCCAGCGCGCCCGGGGGCAGCACGCCGTCCAGCAGCGCCAGCGCCATCCGGCGGCGCGCCGTCGCGACGGCCACGGCGAATCCCTCGGCCCCGCCCCATCGCGCGTCCCGCTCCGCGCGCATCTCGTCCCACCGGGCCGCAGACCAGGCGCGCACGACCGTCTCGGATTCCTCGTCGCCCGACAGCGCCAGCTCTGCGGCCAGCTGGCTGCGGGTGCCGTCCGCGGCGCGCCGGGCGACCAGTCGCTGGAACGGCTCCGGCAGGGTCCAACCGTCGGTCGGCGGCGCGGCCTCGAGCCCGGCGGCCATCAGGTCGGCCACGCCCTCCCCCGTCGTCGCGACGGTGCCGATCACCGGAACGCCGAGACGCCCCGACAGCTGCGCCAGGTCGGGGCGACGGCCTGCCGCCCGTGCCTCGTCGAGCAGATTGCAGGCGACCACCAGCGGCTGGCCAAGCGAGAGCAGCTGCAGGGTCAGCGGAAGGCTGCGCTCCAAGTGCCCGGCATCCACGACGTGGATGATGGTCTGGCGCTCGCCACCGACCGCCACGCGACGGGCGACTCGCTCTTCCTCCGTCACCGAGAGCAGCCCGTACATCCCGGGCGTGTCGATCACTTCGATCTGCCGTTCGCCCGCGGCGATCCGGCCGCGCGTCACTTCCACCGACGTCCCTGGGTAGTTGGAGACGACGGCGTAGATCCCCGTAAGCCGGCCGAACAGGGCGCTCTTCCCGACGTTCGGAGCCCCCACCAGGACCAGCCGCGAAAGACCGGTGGCAACCGGCGGCGCTTCCTGGTGGATGACTGTGGCCACGTTGCTCCCGATTGAGTACCACTCTCATCTGTGCAGAGGGCGTGCCGCAGCGCCCCAGCGTGCTCGCCCTCGGCCGTCAGACAATCCCGAGGACAAAACGCCCCATTACTCCGGGGCGTCTACTGCGGACGTGTCGCGTGAAGGGCCGGCAGGGTCCAGCCGACGGCGAAGCCGAGGGCGGCGCCGGCGAGGACATCGGTCGGGAAGTGCTTGTGGGCGGCGACTCGCAGCGCCCCGGTCACGGCCGCAGCGCTGAAGAGGACGACGATCTGGCCGGTATGGGACTGGGCGAGCCCGCGGCGGTGCAGGATCGAGGCGTATGCAGCCGCGGCGGCGAAAGCCACGGCCGCATGCTCCGAGGGCATGGATCGGCCGTCGTCCGCGCCGGATGCCGCGGCGCCAGGCACGTACAGGTAGGGTCGCGGGCGATGGAAGAGCACCTTGGTCCAGCCCGTGACCGCCTGCGTGACGGTCATGGCCTCCGCGATCACAGTGGCGTCCTCGAGGAAGGCGCCCGTGCCTTCGCCACGGCGGGCGCGGGCCAGGAAGACGGCGCCAAGCGCCGCCTCGGCGAAGAGGGTGCCGTCGCTGACGGTGGCCGCCACCGGGCGCAGGGGTCCGATGGAGCCGCGATCCAGCCCCCAGACCGTGGAGGGGTCGCATGGCGCGCAGGTTGCATGGGCGAAGCTGCCGGACCAGACGACCGGCACCAGGGCCGCCGTCAGACTCGAGCCGAGCACGGCCGCGTCTGGCCAGGCGCTGATCCGGAAGCGGAGGCTGGACGAAACCTGTTGTGCGCCAGCGGCGTACGGGGCTGCGCACGACAGCAGGAACCCGAACGTCAAGGCGCGCCTCAACTTGCCCGCGGCCCGCCGACCCGCTACAATCGGTGCTTCGCCTTGCATGGGAGGGCTAGTGGCCACGACACAAGTCGCGCAGCAGATCGCGCTCTTCGACAAATGCCGGAACTTCACGAAAGCCAAGGAAGTTCAGGCCGCCGGTCTCTACCCGTACTTCACCCCCATCTCCGAGTCGGAGGATACGGTGGTGAAGATCGGGGGGAAGAGCAAGGTGATGATGGGGTCGAACAACTACCTCGGCCTCACCCACCACCCCAAGGTGCTGGAAGCGGCCCGGAAGGCGCTGGAGCGGTATGGCTCCGGATGCACCGGGAGCCGGTTCCTCAACGGCACGCTCGATCTGCATGAGAAGCTCGAAGCGCGGCTTGCGGAGTTCACGGGCAAGGAAGCCTGCATCGTGCTGTCCACCGGCTACCAGGCCAACCTCGGCCTGGTCTCGGGGCTGGTGGGGCGCGGCGAAGTGGTCTACCTCGACAAGCTCGATCACGCGTCCATCGTGGACGGCGCGAAGTTGTCCTTCGGCGACGTGGTGCGGTTCAATCACGGCGACCTCGCGGGGCTGGAGCGGCTGCTGGCGCGCGAGGACCGGCCGAAGGGCGCGATGATCATCGTGGACGGCATCTACTCGATGGAAGGCGACATCGCCGACCTGCCGCACCTGGCGCCGATCGCGCACCGCTTCGGCGCGGCGCTGGCGGTGGACGACGCGCACTCGGTCGGCGTGCTGGGGCCGACGGGCGCGGGCACGGCGGAGCACTTCGGCGTCACCGACGAGGTGGACATCATCGTCGGGACGTTCTCGAAGTCCCTGGCCTCCATCGGCGGGTTCGTCGCCGGCCAGGAGTACGTGATCCACTATCTCAAGCATGTCGCGCGTCCGCTCATCTTCTCCGCGGCGCTGCCCCCGTCGAACACGGCGGGCGTGCTGGCGGCGCTCGAGGTCCTGCAGGCCGAGCCGGAGCGGCGCGAGACCCTCTGGGCCAACACCCGCATCCTGGCGGACGGGCTGCGTGCCCTGGGCTACGACCTCGGGCACAGCGTCACGCCGATCATCCCGGTGCTGGTGGGGTCGCTGGAGAGCACGTTCCTCTTCTGGCGGAAGCTGTTCGACGCGGGCGTGTTCACCAACCCGGTGGTGCCGCCGGCCGTGCCGGCGTCGCAGTGCCGGCTGCGCGCCAGCCTGATGGCGACCCATACCAGGGAGCAGATCGACTTCGCGCTCGACGCGTTCGCCGCCATCGGTCGCCAGCTCGGGGTCATCAGCTGACGATGTGAAGGCCTTCGTCACCGGGGCCACCGGGTTCGTCGGCAGCCATCTGGCTGCCGCCCTGGTCGGGCGTGGTGACACGGTCGTCTGTCTCGCCCGCCGGCCCGAACAAGCGGCGTTCATCGCTTCGCTCGGCGCCCTCATCGCCCCGGGATCCCTGGAGGACGACCGGGCCCTCGCGGCCGCGCTCAGCGGCGCGGAGGTCGTCTACCACGTCGCAGGGCTGACCGCCGCCGCGTCCGAGGCGGAGTTCCTGTCGGTCAACGAGGCCGGGACGCAACGCCTGATCGGCGCGGTCCGCGCCGCGGCACCCCACATCAAGCGCTTCGTCTACGTGTCCAGCATCGCGGCGGTCGGGCCCGCCGAGCGCGGCGCGCGGCTGGCCGAGGACGCACCGTGCCGGCCGGTGACGGCCTACGGGCGCAGCAAGCTGGCGGGCGAGGCCGTGGTGCGGCGCTCCGTTGCCCTTCCCTGGACCATCGTGCGGCCGGGTGTCGTCTACGGGCCGCGTGACCGCGAGCTGCTGCGGCTCTTCCTGATCGCGCGCCGCGGGTTCGCGCCGGTCTTCGGGCTCGGACGCCAGGAGGTCTCGGTCGTCTACGCGACGGACCTCGCCGAGGCGATCGCGCGCGCGGCCCGCGAGCCGCGGGCGCTCGGGCAGACGTACCACGCGGCGCACCCGACGCCGGTCACCCAGCGGGAGCTGGCCCTCGCCGTCGGCCGCGCGGTCCGTGGAGGACGTGCCCCGTGGCTCGTGCCGGTGCCGCCGTTCGTCGCCGCCCCGATCGTCAGCGCGATCGGGCGGGCGGCCGCCGCCACGGGCCGGCGGTCGGTGGTGTCGGCGGACAAGCTCGCCGAGTTCCTCGCGCCCTCGTGGGCCGCGTCGGTCGAGAAAGCCGCGCAGGAGCTGGGGTGGCGCGCCGGCCGCGACCTCGACAGCGGACTCGCCGAGACGGCCGCATGGTATCGCGCCGAAGGGTGGCTCCGCTGAGCGAGCCCCTCGAAGGGGGGGCGCGGCCCGCGGGCACGGTCGCCCGCGTCTTCACGGTAGCGATGATGGTCGTGGCGCTCGCCACGCTCGACCGCGTTCCCGCCTGGCCATGGCTGCTGACCTGCGACGCACTGGTCCTGGTGCTCGTGGCGCTGGTCGAGCGTGCGCCCAGCTCCGGCCGCCTCGCCGCGGTGGCGGGGCTCTGGTACCCGTTCCTGCTCATTCCGACGTACTACGGCCAGCTGGGGGTCATCGGGCTCGGCGTCGGCCACGTGCACGATCTCGCGATGCAGCGATGGGACGCCGCCCTGTTCGGTGGCCAACCGAGCGTGGCCTGGCACCTGGCGATGCCGTGGCCGGCCCTGTCGTGGGTGCTGCACGCCTGCTACCTCTCGCACTACCTCATTTTCATCGGCGTGCCGCTGTGGCTCTGGTGGCGGGCCGGGCGGGAGGAGTGCGAGCGCGCGGTCTTCACGATCACGCTGGCCTTCTTCGTCTGCTATCTGGCGTTCGCACTCTTCCCGGTGGCGGGACCCGGGTACTGGTTCCCGCGCCCGGCCGGTCCGGAATCACGGGTGGCGACGGCCCGCCTCGTCTACGGGGTTCTCGACTCGGGGTCCTCGTACGGGACGGCGTTCCCATCCTCGCACGTCGCCGCGTCATGGGCGGCGGTGCTGGTGGCCAGGAAGCGCGCGCCGGTGCTGGCCGCGATCCTCGCGCCGGTGGCGCTTGGCCTCGCAGCCGGTACCGTCTACGGCCAATTCCACTATGCGGTGGACGCCGCCGCCGGGGCGGCGGTGGGGCTGGTCTGCTTCGGGGCCGGGGACTGGCTCAGGACGCGACTGGCGCGACCGGGTACTCCTTCGTGAGGTAGGCCTCGCCGCCGAAGCGACGGCGCAGGCCGCTGACGCCGCTGGGATCACCGATCACGATGAGCGTCGCCCCTTCGACGACCGGCGCGCCGGCGTCGGGCTTGAACGTCCACTTCTGCGTGCTCGGCTCGACCAGCGCGAGCAGCATCAACCCCGGCACGTCGTCGATCTTCAGGTCGGCGACCGGGCGGCCGATGGCCGGGGAGCCCCGTCCCACCCGGATCTCCTCCACGCGGAGGTTGCGGTCCCGGTCCCGCAGCATGGTGTCGAGGAACGTCACGACCATGGGCCGGATCATCTCCGAGGCCATTCGCATCCCGCCGATCAGGAAGGGCGATACGACGGAGTCGGCGCCGGCGCGCCGCAGCTTCCCCTCGTTGCGCGAGTCCACCAGCATCGCGACGATGCGCACCCCCGGGTTCAGCTGCCGGGCGGTGAGCGTGACGAGCACGTTGTCGCGGTCCTGCTCCAGCGCGGCCACCAGGCCGTCCGCCCGCGCGAGGCCCGCCTCCGCGAGCACCTCCTCGTCCGCCGCATCTCCCACGATGTGCGGCAGCTCCTGCGACACGTCGAGCTGCGGTGGCGCGGACCCCTGCGGGATCACGGCCACGACCGGCCGCTGGACGCGCACCAGCTCCTCGATGAGGTGGCCGGCGACGACACCCGCGCCGCACACGATCACGTGGTGCTTCAGCTCCGCGATCGCCTGACGCATGCGCTTCCTCCAGAACACGTGCTCCAGCTGCCCTTCCACCAGGAAGGCCGTGACGGTCGACACGAAGTAGACCAGGATGCCCATCCCGAACAACAGCAGGAACATGGTGAAGATCCTGCCGGCCGGGTTGTGGTCCATCGGGATGATCTCGGCATAACCGACCGTCGTCAGGGTGATGACGGTCATGTACACGCTGTCCAGGAAGCGGTGCTGCCCGTGGTCGACGATCGTGTAGCCGATCACGCCGACGGCGAAGATCCCCAGCACGGCCACTCCCGCGGTGGCCAGGCGCCGTTTGACCTCCGCGAGCTGTCGATCGGCGTCGGTGAGCCGGCCCATCAGCGCTCCCTGGGATTCGGGCAGAAGGTATACGGTTGACGCCCGGCCCGCCAAACCCCATTCTTCCCGCCCGACGTCTCACTCTTCGGCCGTAAAGGATGCCACCGGGGTCCCCATGACGCTCGCCGATCTGCCCGTCCTCAATCCGTCCACGCCCGGCCGCGAGGCCAAGCGGGCGGTCCTCGTCGCCATCCTGTTCGCCGCCTTCGGCGTGCTGTACGCGCTGGCGCGCGCCGCGGCGGCGGCACCGCCGGACCTCTCCAACTCGACCGGCGAGGTGTTCGGATTCGCCTTCCCGCGCGGATGGGGCATCGCGGTCTCGGCCTGGTCCGGGGCGGCGCGCTGGCCCACCAGCCTGGCGGGCGCGGAGACCTTCCTGGCGGTCTCGGCCACGGTCATCATGGCGATCGCGCTGGTCATCGTGATGCACCCCGACATCCTGGCGCGCCAGGGACCGCAGTACGTGTCGCCGGCGCGGCGCATCACGACGGTCGTGGTGGCGTTCGTGATGGCGTTCCTGCTGTACCGCCTGGTGATCACGGTGGACGGGCTGTTCTCGTTCGATACGCTGTCGGCCGACCCGGACGCGGCGCGCCGGAAGCTGGTCGGCCTCGGCGCGATCAGCGCGATCGTGTTCGGCGGCATCTGGTCGTACATCGGCCCGAAGGACTTCGGCCGCCGCATCCCGCTCCGGATCTCGCACGGCGCGCTGGGCGGCATCGCGGTGTGGGGCGCGGTCGCGCTGGCCACGCTCCTGTCGAGCCAGCCGCGCGCCTTCCTCAGCAGCGGCCTCGACACCTTCTACTCGCTGCTCACGATCGACGCGGCCGCGGGCTCTCCCGGCGCCACCGCGGGCTGGGCGGTCTCCAGCGACGTGCTGACGGCGGCCACGGCGCTGGCCCTGGCCGGATCACTCCTCATCGTCACCGCGCCGCAGTCGCTCGGGCCGGGCAACCGTCGCGGCAGTGCCGTGGTGTCGGGCGTCCTCACCCTCTTCCTCATCGTGGTCGCCGCGACCACCTGGAGCACGACCCAGGCGCGGGCCCGGGAGGTGAACCAGAACGTCGTGACCAGCCTGCAGCTCGACCGCACGGCGCCGAGCCGCACGCCGGTGCTGCTGGCCGGCCCGAACCTGCCCGCGTTGCGGCGGTTGATCACCCGGCCGCTGAACACGCCGGTCTCCACGGCGGACGACTGCGTGCACCCCGGGAGCGACGAGCGCCTCCTGCCCGCCGTCACCAGGGCGAACGAGCTGAAGCTGACGACGTGGCTCGACACGCATCAGGACGAGGTTTCGGGGCTGGCGATCCGTGCGGCCAGCTGCCGCGCGGCCATCCAGGCGCTGCGCTGGGAGCCCGAGGCCGCCCGCGCGGGCATCTTCCTCTCGCCGCATCCCGAGCGGATCGGCGCCCTCCCTTACATGTACGCGATGCTCGGCATCAACACGCCGGCGCCGGCCTTCACCCGCCAGGTGATCCGGGCCCTCGCCGACACGGCCAAGTTCCAGTACGGGGCCGAGGCCGCCAAGCGGTTCGCCGACCTGGCGCACGTGGCCGGGGATGCCGCGGCCGAGGCGACCTGGCGCGAGCGCGCGGTCTCCCCAACGACGGCGGGAGAAGCGGCGACCCTGCGGCCGCGGCCGGCCTACGTGGACGGCACGGTCAGC
>Ga0335070_10009144_pt1 | contig 11635 bp, 10 predicted proteins | sample Lox_Sample_13_FD_206722 | JGI IMG/M metagenome (GOLD analysis project Ga0335070, IMG submission 206722) | Soil microbial communities from Loxahatchee National Wildlife Refuge, Florida, United States - Lox_Sample_1.3 | ecosystem: Environmental > Terrestrial > Soil > Wetlands | place: USA...
CTCGATCCGCATTCCCTCGGCGCTGTGCGGCGTGACCGGTCTCAAGCCGACGGCCAAGCGCGTGCCGACCGAGGGCTGCTTCCCGCTGTCGCAGACGCTCGATTCGATCGGGCCGCTCGCGCCCTCGGTCGCGTGCTGCGCGCTGGTCGACGCGGTGCTGTCCGGCGCGCCGCCGCAGGTCCCGGCGGCGCTGCCGCTCGCGGGCCTCAGGCTCGGCGCGCCGCAACGCTTCATGCTCGACGGCATGGACAAGACGGTGTCCGACGCCTATGGCGCGGCGCTCACGCGTCTCTCGAAAGCCGGCGCGCGCATCGTCGAGATTCCTTTCGGCGAGCTCGAGACGCTGCCGGCGATCAACGCCAAGGGCGGCATCGTCACCGCCGAGGCCTACGCCATCCACCGCAAGCTGATCGCCGAGGCGGGCGAGCGCTACGACCCGCGCGTCGGCGGTCGCATCAAGCGCGGCTCGGCCCAGGACGCGGCCGACTACGTCGACCTCCTGGCGGCGCGCCGGGATCTCATCGCCCGCGCCGCGGCGATCAGCGCGCCGTTCGACGCGCTGATCATGCCGACGGTGCCAGTGGTCGCGCCGGCGCTGGCGCCGCTCGAGGCCGACGACGATCTCTACACCAAGACCAACGTCCTGGTGCTGCGCAATCCCTCGGCCTGGAATTTCCTCGACCGCTGCGCGCTCTCGCTGCCGTGCCACGCGCCCGGCGAGGCGCCGGTCGGCCTGATGCTGGTGGGCGAGCACGGCGGCGACCGCCGGCTCGTCTCGGTCGGCCTGGCGGTCGAGGCGACGCTCCGCCGCTAGCGGCGGCCGCCCGCGATGCGCACCGCCTCGGGCCGCCCGCGCAGGCGCCACATGGCGAGCACGCCCAAGGCCGGTCCCGGCACGAGCGCGATGAAGGTGTAGCGCCAGCCGACGGCTTCGACGAGCGGCGGAATCAAGTGGACGGTCAAGAGCGTGAGCAGGAATCCGAGGCTGGTCTGGACGGTGAGCGCCGTACCGACCAGCTCGCGTTCGGACAGCTCGGCGATGCTGGCCGAGAACTGCGCCGAATCGGCGACGACGGCGACGCCCCAGACCAGGCACAGCGCGATCAGCGCCCAGGGCGCGCCGCCATAGAAGAAGCCGACCACGAGCGCGCACGTGCCGCTCACCGCCATGGCGACGATGGTCACGGTGGTGCGGCCGACCCGGTCGGCCATCGCGCCGCCGACGATGCAGCCGAGAGCGCCGGCGCCGACCGTGGCGAAAGTGGCGAGCGCCGCCCAGGACGCGGCGCGGTCACCGGCCATCCTCTCGCCGAAGCTCGCGGCGAAGAACGTGCCGATCCACGCCCACATGGCGTAGAGCTCCCACATGTGGCCGAGATAGCCGAAATTGGCCAGGCGCGAGGCCGGCGCGGCCCAGGCCCTGAGCGCCAGGCGCGGATTGAACGGCGGCGAGCGGCCGATGTTCGGGCCGATGCCGGCGAAGCGGATCGCGACGGCCGCGACCAGCGCCGAGATCGAGGCGGCGGTGAGCGTGAAGCGCCAGTCGATGCCGCCGAGCGCGTTGAACAGATGCGGCGAGGCCGAGCCAAGCGTCACCGCGCCGACCAGGAGCCCGACCATCAGGCCCATGTCGCCCTTCGCCCAGGTCGTCGCCAGCTTCATGCCGACCGGATAGACGCCGGCCATGCACGCGCCGGTGACGAAACGCAGCGCGATGACCGCCGGCGAGGTCGGCTCGAACAGCATGATCGCGGCGTTGGCGAGCGCCGCGACCAGCGCCGCGCCCATGAAGAAACGCCGCGGGTCGAGCCGGTCGGCAAGGCCGAAGACGGCGCTCGTCAGCGTACCGACGACGAAGCCGAGCTGGACCGCGCTGGTGAACAGCGACGCGGTCGCGTCGTCGAGCGCCATCTGCGCCTTGAGCGCCGGCACCACGGCCGAGGCCGAGAACCACACCGCCATGGCCGCGACCTGGCAGAAGACGATGATCGCGATCGAGGCGCCGCGCCCGGCAGCCGTCGCCGGTCGTTGCGCCGCCGGTCCGCCCGATGATTCCATGCGCCCCCGCCGTCCGGTCCCGTTCAATGGCGGCGACCCTAGCATCGCGACCGCGCAGCGCAAACCCGCTTGCGCCCGGCCGCGAATTTAGTTACGTTACTTAACTAAGGAACATAACAAAATGGGAGGTGGGCGATGCCGGCGGACGGCGCGGCGCGCCTCAGGCCGAGAAGCAGGCCCGGGCGGCGCGGCACTTTCGTGCCGCCGCTCACCGTCACGCTTCCGGCGGTCCTGACCGACGGCTCGGACCGCGAGTTCCGCAGGGTCATCTACGGCCTGTTCGTCTGCGCCGCGCGGCTGCACGACATCCGCGACGCTTTCGGCCGGCGCATCGCCATGACTGGTGCGCGCTACACGGTCCTGATCGCGACCGCGCATCTGCAGGGCGGCGCCGGCGTCGGCGTGCGCACGCTGGCCGACTATCTGCACGTCGCGCCGCCCCACGTCACGACCGAGGTCGGCAAGCTGGTCGCCGCGGGCCTGCTCGGCAAGGAGCGCAATCCCGACGACGGCCGCGGCGTGCTGGTCTCGCTCACGCCCAAGGGCGCCGAGGCGCTCGAGGCGCTGGCGCCGTTCCTGCGCCGCATCAACGACATTCTGTTCGACGGCATCACGCGCGCCGAGTTTGCCGCCGTGGTGCGCTTCATCGACAAGTTCGTGGTCAACACCGGGCGCGCCGAGCTCGCCATCGCCGAGGACGAGCGCGGCCGGCGCAACGGCGGACGCGACTAGGACAGGGACATCGACCGAGCAGGGGAGCGGGTCATGCTGAAGACGGGCAAGGAGCATCTGGAGAGCCTGCGCGACGGGCGCGTGGTCTACATCGGCAGCGAGCGCGTCGACGACGTGACGAGCCATCCGGCGTTCCGCCACGGCGCGCAGACCGTCGCCGACATCTACGACATGAAGGCCGACCCGGCGAACCGCGAGCTGATGACCTACGAGGAGGCCGGCGAGCGCCACAGCGTCTATTTCCTCAAGGCGCGCACGCGCGACGATCTGCGCCGGCGCACGGCCGCGCACCGCAAGATCGCCGAGATGACCTACGGCCTGTTCGGCCGCTCGCCCGACCACGTCGCGAGCTTCGTCGCCGGCATGGCGACCGACCCCTCGGTCTTCGCCTCGGCGCCCAAGGGCCGTCAGCAATTTGCCGACAATTTCGTCCGCTATTACCGGTACATGCGCGACAACGACATCTACGCGGCCTACGCCGTGCTGCCGCCGCAGGCGGCGCGCAATCCGGAATTCTATCAGCGCCAGAACCTGCCGATCCCGACTTTGCGCGTCGTGCGGGAGGACGATGACGGCGTCGTCGTCTCGGGCATGAAGATGCTGGCGACCGGCGCGGTGTTCTCGAACGACATCTGGGTCGGCAATCTCCTGCCGCTCGCGCCCGAGCAGTCGAAGGAGGCGATCACCTGCGCCGTCGCGTGCAACGCGCCGGGCCTGACGCTCTGGTCGCGCAAGCCGTTCGAGCGCGACGCCGCCAACGAGTTCGACAGCCCGCTCACCTGGCGCTATGACGAGACCGATTCGATGGTCATCTGCGAGAACGTCAAGGTGCCGTGGGAGAAGGTGTTCGTGCACGACGACGCGGTGCTGGCGCGCGAGATCTATATCCGCACCCCCGGGCATTGCTACGGCAACCACCAGTCCAATGTGCGCTTCCACGCCAAGCTGCGCCTGCTCGTCGGCCTGGCCAGCCGGGTCACGCAATCGACCGGCGCCGACCAGATTCCGGCGGTGCGCGAGACGCTCGGGCGTCTTTCCGCGCTCGAGGCGGCGCTCGCCGGCATGATCGCCGGCCAGATCGAGGCGTGCGAGGAATGGCCCAAGGGCTACGCGACGTTCAACCGGCGCATGATGTACGCCGCGCTAAACTGGTGCACCGAGAGCCATTCGGCGCTGATCGACATCCTGCGCGAACTGTGCGGCGGCGGCGTGTTCCAGATGCCGGCGAGCGTGACGGTCATGCACGACCCGCATCTGAAGAAGCTGTTCGAGACTTATTGGCAGACGCCCCAGCTCGACGCCCTGCGCCGGTTCAAGCTGTTCAAGCTCGCCTGGGACCTGGTCGGCTCCGAATTCGCCGGCCGGCACCAGCAGTACGAGAAGTTCTACGCCGGCGCGTCGTTCATCGTGCGCAATCACAGCTTCCGCGAGGCGCCGTGGCCCGAGTTCCACGGCATCGTCGATGCGCTGATGGACGGCTACACCGTGCCCGAGCCGGCGGATGCGGCGCGGCGGTCGGCCTAGTGCAGAGGAGGCTGACGCAGCCTCACTCGTCATGCCTCACCCCTCACCTGGCCTCTCCCCTCTCCTGAAGGAGAGGGGAGAGGGAGGGGCCCGATGCGGAGCATCGGGAGGGTGAGGGGTGAGGCGGTTCGCTTGGGACACGTCCCGCGAGTGGGACGCGTCCCTTGACCCGGCCCGCCTACAACGCTACGTCAAGACAACCGGCAGGGTCAGGGGCGGAGATCGACTTTGAATGCAATCAATCAGCGGGAATTTCGCAATTCCCTCGGCAATTTCGTGACCGGGGTCACCGTGGTCACGGCCATGACCGACGACGGCGAGCGGGTCGGCATGACCGTCAGCTCGTTCAACTCGGTCTCGCTCGACCCGCCGCTGGTCCTGTTCAGCGTCGACCGCAATGCGCTCAGCCTGGCGGCCTTCCAGAAGGCCAAGGGCTTCGCCGTCAACGTGCTTGGCGAGCACCAGCACGAGCTGTCCAACCGCTTCGCGCGCAAGGCCGAGGACAAGTGGAGCGGCGTCGACCACACGATCGGCGAGACCGGCTGCCCGCTCTTGCCCGAGGCGGTCGCGTGGTTCGAGTGCCAGCCCTACGCCCAGTATGACGGCGGCGACCACATCATCTTCGTCTGCCGCGTCCTCAAATTCGACGTCGACCCCGCCGGCCGGCCTCTCGTCTTCTACAAAGGCAAGTACTGCAACCTCGTCCCCGAGACGTAAGAAGAATTCACAGGAGACGGTGAGCCGGGGAGAAAGAAATTCTGCGCGCTACGCGCGCTTTTTTCATTTCTCCCGTCTCCCCGTCTCCTGTGAATTTACCTAAGCCGCGACCTGGGTCGTCGTCTCGCCCGGCTTGGGCATGAGCGCCGAGGCCTGCCAGCTCGGCCGCGCCTTGACCCGCGCGATGAAGGCGCCGATGCGCTTGTAGCGCTGATAGAGGTCCTCGACGCCGATCATGGTGAACATGTCGAGGCGCGGGGCGAGCGCGATGTCGGCGAGCGTGAACTTGTTGCCGACCAGCCACTCCCGGCCGTCCGAGAGACGCTCTTCCATCAGGTCCATCTTCTCGAACAGCACGGCCAGGCGGTCGGTGACGAGCTCGTCGTTCTTGGGCTCGGTCAGCACCTTCTTGGCGAACTTCAGATAGAACGGGTTGCTGGTCCGCTTGGTGATCTCCTCGGTCAGCTTGGCCTCGGTCACGCCCGCGTCCTTGAGCCGCTTCTTGCCGAAGGTCTCATAGATCGCGTCGCGGAACGGCTTGGCCCATTCCAGCTCGAAGGCCATCCACATGCGCATCTGCGCCTGCTCGTAGGGATCGGACGGCACCAGCGACGGCTTCGGCCAGACCGCCTCGAGATATTCGTTGATGACGTTCGACTCGTAGACGGTCTTGTCGCCGTGGACGAGCGTCGGCACCAGGCCGTTGGGATTGAGCTTCAGGTACCAGGGCTGCTTCTGGTCCATCAGGCCGAGATTGAGCCAGCGGATCTCGAACGGCACGCGCTTCTCGATCAGCGTCATGCGCACGCGGCGGCCGCACGGGCTGTTGGCGGCGTCGTAGAGCACGAATTCGGCCATCTGGGACCTCCGATGGGCTTGGACCTGTAAAGTCAGCCTAAAATATCACAGCCATTTTATCAAGCGCGACTCCGCGCGCCGGCCGCGAGTTTAGCGCTTCCCGCCACGTCAGACCGTCATCTTGGACAGGGTGACAGGTCGGCCCGCCTGGCCTACATTGGGCGCCCCTTCAAGAAACGAGGCCGGGGAGATGGCGACCAAAAGCAGGGCGAAGCACCGCGCAATGCCGAAATCGGCGAAGACCCACCGCACCAGGGCGCCCAAATCCACCAAAGCGAAGCTCGACCGGTCGAAGATCCAGGCGCTGGCCCGGCGCATCCGCGACGCCTACGCCAAGGGCCCATGCCCGCCGGTCCGCACCGAGCTGACGGCCGGCGACATCGATGCCGCCTACGCCATCCAGCAGGCTAATACCGACTACTGGCTGAAGCAGGGCCGGCGCCTGGTCGGCCGCAAGATCGGCCTGACCGCCAAGGCCGTGCAGCGCCAGCTCGGCGTCGACCAGCCCGATTACGGCATGCTGTTCGCCGACATGCTGATCGGCGATGGCGAGGACATCCCGCTCGAGCGCGCCCTGCAGCCGCGCGTCGAGGCCGAAGTCGCGCTCGTGCTCGAGCGCGACCTGACGCTCGAGCAGCCGACCGTGGCCGACGTGATCATGGCGACCGCCTATGCCGTGCCGTCGATCGAGGTGGTCGGCAGCCGCATCGCCAATTGGGACATCAAGATCCAGGACACGATCGCCGACAATGCCTCGGGCGCGCTTTTTGTGCTCGGCGGGCCGCCTCGCCGTTTGGAGGGCTTGGACCTGCGCCTGTGCGGCATGGTGATGGAGCGGCGCGGCGAGCAGATCTCGGTCGGCGCCGGCGCCGCCTGTCTCGGCAATCCGCTCAACGCCGCGGCCTGGCTCGCGCGCAAGATGGTCGAGGTCGGCATGCCGCTCAAGGCCGGCGACGTCATCATGACCGGCGCGCTCGGGCCGATGGCCGGCGTCGCGGCCGGCGACGTGGTCGAGGCGAAGATCTCGGGGCTCGGCTCGGTCCGGGCCGTGTTTCAGGCAAAGGCTTAGATCAATGGCAAAAGTCAAAGTGGCGATCATCGGTTCGGGCAATATCGGCACCGACCTGATGATCAAGATCAAGCGCCTCTCGAAGACGCTCGAGATCGCGGCGATGGTCGGCATCGATCCGAAGTCGGACGGCCTGGCGCGCGCCAAGCGCCTGGGCGTGGCGACGACGCACGAGGGCATCGAGGGCTTCGTCAAGATGCCGGTGTTCAAGGACATCGCGCTGGTGTTCGACGCGACCTCGGCCGGCGCGCACAAGAAGCACGATGCGGTCCTGCGCAAGCACGGCAAGCAGATCATCGACCTGACGCCGGCGGCGATCGGCCCCTATACGGTGCCCGTGGTCAATCTCGACCAGAATCTCGACAGCCCGAACGTCAACATGGTGAGCTGCGGCGGCCAGGCGACGATCCCGATCGTCGCCGCGATCAACCAGGTCGCCAAGGTGCGCTATGCCGAGATTGTCGCCTCGATCTCGTCGCGCTCGGCCGGCCCCGGCACGCGCGCCAACATCGACGAGTTCACCGAGACGACGTCGAAGGGCATCGAGGTGGTGGGCGGCGCCGAGCGCGGCAAAGCGATCATCATCCTCAATCCGGCCGAGCCGCCGCTCATCATGCGCGACACGGTGTTCTGCCTGACCGACGAGAACGCCGACCAGGCGACGATCGCCGCCGCGGTCAAGAAGATGGTGGAACGGGTGCAAAAATACGTGCCGGGCTATCGCCTGAAGCAAGAAGTGCAGTTCGAGCGCTTCGGCCACAACAACCCGATCCACATGCCGGGCATCGGCGACTATCCGGGCCTCAAGGTTTCGGTGTTCCTCGAGGTCGAGGGCGCCGCGCACTATCTGCCGGCCTATGCCGGCAATCTCGACATCATGACCTCGGCGGCGCTGGCCACGGCCGAGCGCCTGGTCGAGCTGCGCCGGAAGGAGCTCGCGGCATGAAGAAGGCGAAAGCAAAGCGCGGCGCGAAGCCGGCCAAGGCGCGCGCCAAGAAGATCGCGAAGCCGCGTCGCGCGGCGCCGAAGAAGATGACGGCGCGCAAGACGGCCCGCAAGACCGTGCGCGTCGCGGCGGCGCGCAGCGCAGCCGCGCCGGCCAAGAAGCCGGCGGGCGTGCCCAAGGGCAAGCTCTACATCCAGGACGTCACGCTGCGCGACGGCATGCACGCCATCCGCCATCAATACGGCATCGAGCACGTCCGGAAGATCGTGCGCGCGCTCGACGCGGCCAAGGTCGACAGCATCGAGGTCGCCCATGGCGACGGCCTCGCCGGCTCGAGCTTCAACTACGGCTTCGGCGCCCACACCGACTGGGAATGGATCGAGGCGGCGGCGAGCGAGCTCAAGCACGCCAAGCTGGCGACGCTGCTCTTGCCCGGCATCGGCACGGTCCACGATCTCGACCGCGCCTGGGACCACGGCGTCAAATCGGTGCGCATCGCGACCCACTGCACCGAGGCCGACATCGCCAAGCAGCACATCGAGCACGCGCGCAAGATCGGCATGGACGTCGCCGGTTTCCTCATGATGTCGCACATGATCCCGGGCAAGCGGCTGGCCGAGCAGGCGAAGCTGATGGAGAGCTACGGTGCGCACTGCGTCTACGTCACCGACTCGGGCGGCGCGCTCACCCTCGACGGCGTCGCCGAGCGCTTCGATGCCTATAACGACGTGCTCAAGCCCGAGACCGAGCGCGGCATCCACGCCCACCACAATCTCTCGCTCGGCGTCGCCAATTCGGTGATCGCCGTGCAGCACGGCGCGGTGCGCGTCGACGCCTCGCTCGCCGGCATGGGTGCCGGCGCCGGCAATGCGCCGCTCGAGGTGTTCATCGCCACGGCCGACGTCATGGGCTGGAACCATGGCTGCGAGCTGTTCCCGCTGATGGACGCGGCCGAGGACCTGGTGCGGCCGCTGCAGGACCGGCCGGTGCGCGTCGACCGCGAGACGCTGGCGCTCGGCTATGCCGGTGTCTATTCGAGCTTCCTGCGCCACGCCGAGAAGGCGTCGAAGATGTACGGCGTCGACACGCGCGAGATCCTGGTCGAGCTCGGCCGGCGGCGCATGGTCGGCGGCCAGGAGGACATGATCGTCGACGTCACGCTCGATCTGCTCAAGGCGCGCGACAAGGCACCGGCCCGGGGAGCCGCAGAATGAGCGACATCGCGACACTCGCTGCCCACGTCGACGAGGCGGCGCGCACCGCGACCGCCATCCCGCAGCTATCGGAGTCGACGCACCTGTCGCTGGCCGAGGCCTATGACATCCAGACCGCGAGCATCGCCCGGCGCCTGAAGCGCGGCGAGAAGCGTGTCGGCGTCAAGATGGGCTTTACCAGCAGGGCCAAGATGGTCCAGATGGGCCTCAACGACATGATCTGGGGCCGGCTCACCGATGGCATGATGATCGAGGACGGCAGCACGATCGAGATGGGCCGTTACGTCCATCCGCGCGTCGAGCCCGAGGTCGCGTTCCTGCTCAAGGCGCCGCTCACGGGCATGGTCAGCCCGGCGCAGGCCATGACAGCGGTGGGCGCGGTCGCGCCGGCGCTCGAGATCATCGACTCGCGCTACAAGGACTTCAAGTTCTCGCTGACCGACGTGGTCGCCGATAACAGCTCGTCCTCGGGCTTCGTCGTCGGTCCGTGGAGCCGGCCCGACCAGGAGCTCACCAATCTCGGCATGGTGCTGAGCTTCGACGGCCGGCCGGTGCAGATCGGCTCGACCGCGGCGATCCTCGGCCACCCGGCGCGCTCGCTCGCCGCGGCGGCGCGCATGGCCGGCTCGGCCGGCGAACGGCTCGAGGCCGGCTGGATCGTCATGGCCGGCGGCGCCACCGCCGCCGAGGCGCTCCGCCCCGGCGTCTACGTCCAGCTCGAGGTGCAGAGCCTCGGCACGGTCAGCTTCAGCGTCGGGAAGTAGCGCAACCGTCGCATTGATTCCGATACGACGTGATCGTCATGGTCGCGCTTGTCGCGACCATCCACGTCTTATCCTGCCTGCAACGATGGTCTGTTCCGCCAAAGAAGGCGTGGATGGTCGGCCTTCGCCGACCATGACGGCTCTGTTTGGCGAAATGGGTTGTGCGAGCCGGTCGACGCGATGCCCGAATCGGTCAAGCCCGGACATCAGTGCTACCAATGCACCATCGGAAGCCCCGCGACCGGCGCGTGGAAATAGGGAATGCGCGTGCCGCGCAGGCTGCCGACATAGACGGTGCGCAAGTCCGGTCCGCCGAAGGTGACGCTCGCCATCCAGGGCGCGATGGTGCCGCCGCAGGCGAGCATATGCTCGGGCTTCACCTCGTCGCGCTCGAAGGCGGCCATCAGCGCCTTGCCCGCGGCCGAGCCGTGATCGTCGTCGAGCAGGACGCGGAAATCGCCGTCGGGCGTGATCGCGAAGATGCGATCGGTCATGACATGGGTGCCCCAGAGATTGCCGTGGGCGTCGAAGGCGATGCCGTCGATGAAGCCGCCGGTGTCGGCGGGGCCGAAGACCTCGCGCCGGCTCAGGCTGCCGTCGGCCGCGACGCGCAGGCGTGAGACGCGCCGGCCGCAGGTCTCGACGACGTAGAGCCATTCTTCCTTGGCGTCGAGGCGGATCTCGTTGGTGAAGGCGAAGCCGTCGGCCACGACGCGGATGCCCTTCCGGTCGACCAGCGCGATATAGCCGTCGACGATCTTGGGGCTGACCGCCTTCATCCAATCCTTGATGCGCGTCGAGACGGTCAGCCAGATGCGGTCCTTCGCATCGCGCAGCACGAAATTCACCTTGCCGATCGGCTGGCCGTCAATCGTGTCGTAGAGCACGCGCGTCTCGCCCGTGCGCGTCATGACCTCGAGCACGTCGGTGCCGAAATTGGAGATCAGGATGTCGCCGTTCTTCGCGAAGGCGAGGCCGTTGGGCAGCGTGCCGGTGGTAAAGCGCGAAACGTCGTCGCGCGCGCCAGCGAAGGCGGTCTGGTGCTTCTGGGTGATGATCTCCTGGCTGCCGTCGGGCCGGATGTGCACCACGCCGCCGCGCGCATCGGCGCTCCATAAACTCCCGTCACGCTCGGCCAGGATGCATTCCGGCCGCTGCAGCCCTTCGCCGATAGTGCGGATCGCCGACGGTTCGACGACGAAGCCGTCGATCGGGTTGCGCGCCATGGCGGCCGGCTCCCTAGAACGCCACCCGGTCGCCGCCCTTGAGGTTCAGCATGGCGCGCGCCTCCTTGGGCGAGGCGATCTCGAGCGACAGCTCTTCCAGGATGCGGCGGATCTTGGCGACCTGCTCGGCGTTGCTCTTGGCGAGCTTGCCCTTGCCGATATAGAGGCTGTCCTCGAGGCCGACGCGCACGCTGCCGCCGAGCATGGCGGCCTGCGTCGTGAACGCCATCTGGTGGCGGCCCGCGGCCAGCACGGACCAGACATAGTCGTTGCCGAACAGCCGGTCTGCCGTGCGCTTCATGAACAGGAGATTGTCGGGGTCGGCGCCGATGCCGCCCAGGATGCCGAAGATAGACTGGATGAAGAAGGGCGGCTTCAGCAGGCCGCGGTCGACGAAATGCGCGACGTTGTAGAGATGGCCGATGTCGTAGCACTCGTGCTCGAAGCGCGTGCCGCAGCCCTCGCCGAGCTCCTTCAGGATGCGCTCGATGTCCTTGAAGGTGTTGCGGAAGATGAAATCGTCGGTC
>Ga0335070_10009146_pt1 | contig 11634 bp, 9 predicted proteins | sample Lox_Sample_13_FD_206722 | JGI IMG/M metagenome (GOLD analysis project Ga0335070, IMG submission 206722) | Soil microbial communities from Loxahatchee National Wildlife Refuge, Florida, United States - Lox_Sample_1.3 | ecosystem: Environmental > Terrestrial > Soil > Wetlands | place: USA: Florida...
AAGAGAACGCGCACCTGGTGACGGTACCCGGTCCGGTCCTGCTGGAGATGATCCGCAAGACCTCCTTTGCCATCTCCACCGACGAGACTCGCTACATCCTCAACGGCGTCTTCTTCGAGCCGCGCGAGGGCGGGAGGGTCAGGATGGTGGCCACCGACGGTCACCGGCTCGCCCTGGTCGAGCGCGAGCTTCCGGGGGACTTCAAGCTCAAGGGGGGAGTCATCATCCCCCGCAAGGGCCTCCACGAGCTCCGGCGGCTGCTAGACGAAGCGCCGGACGCCGAGTGCGCGCTGGGCTTCGCCGAGAACTCCGCGCTGTTCAAGAAGCCGGGCCTGACGATGGTGATGCGGCTCATCGACGGTCAATTCCCCGAGTACCAGCGGGTGATCCCCAAGGAAGGCGAGCGCAAGGTGCAGATCTCCCGCATCAAGTTCACCGATGCGCTCAAGCGGATCGCACTCCTCAGCGTGGACAAGTCGAACGCGGTGAAGATCGGCCTCACCTCGAACCAGCTGCGCATCAGCTCGCAGAACCCGGATCTCGGTGAAGCCAAGGATGACCTCGAGGTCCAGTACGACGGCGGGGACATCACCATCGGCTTCAACGCCCGTTACCTGACCGACGTCCTCGCCGCGCTGGAGACGGACGAGGTCTCCTTCGAGCTCGGCGACGACCACAGCCCGGGCGTCCTGCACGCCCCGGGAGATCGCAGCTACACCGCAGTGGTGATGCCGATGCGGGTGTAGTGCTCCTCGCGCGACTTCAAGCGTCGGACTTCCGCAACCTCCACTCGGTCGCGATCCGGCCATCCCCGCATGCGACGGTGGTGGTGGGGAGTAACGGGCAGGGCAAGACCAGCCTGCTCGAGGCGGTCTACTTCCTCTGCACCCTGCGGCCGCTGCGCGCCAATCGCCTCTCGGAGCTGGTGCGCTTCGGGACGGAACAGGCCACCGTCAACGGCCGCTTCACTCTGGGCGGTGCCGAGCGGGAGATCTCCGTTCAGGTTGCCGGCGGCATCCGGCAGGCCTTCGTGGATGGAAAGAAGGCAGCGAAGCTCGAGGAGTACTTCGGGGGGATGAGCGTCGTGGCCTTCACCCCCGATGACCTGGCGGTGGTGAAGGGTGGCCCCGAGGTGCGCCGGGCGTTCCTGGATCGCGCCGTCTTCAACCGCTTCCCGGCGTACCTGCGCGAGCACCGTGCCTACCAGCGCTCCCTGAAGAGCCGGAACCGGCTGCTCAAGGAGCACGCCGCGGCGAGCTACGTCGAGGCGTACGACGAGACGCTGGCCCGCACCGGTGCGCGGGTGCTCGTCCGCCGGCGCGCGCTCCTGGACGAGCTCGGGCCTCGCGCGGTGTCCGCGGTTCGGGCCATCTCCCAGCTGCCCGACGTCGCCCTCGGCTACACCGCGCTGCACCTCGGGGCGCACCACTCCCAGACCGAGGAAGGGCTCGAGGTGGCGCTCCGCCAGGCGCTGGTCGAGCGACTCCCCAGGGATCGCGAGCGCGGCTTCACCTCCGTCGGTCCGCATGCCGACGATCTCCAGCTCACCCTCGGAGGACGGAGCGCCCGAGCCTACGCCTCCCAGGGGCAGGGGCGCGCGCTGGTGCTCGGCTGGAAGATCGCCGAGATCGAGAACGTCCGCGTCGCCTTCGGAAGGCCACCCTTGCTCCTCCTCGACGACGTCTCGAGCGAGCTCGATCCCGAACGCAACGCCTTCCTCATGCACACCGTGGCGGAGAGCCGGGCCCAGGTGCTGCTCACCACCACCGATGCCTCCCTCGTCGCTCGAGCCGCCGGGCCGGACACGCTCTGGCTTCGGGTCGACTCCGGAGCAGTGACGGAGGATGCTCACCTCCGCCCGGCCCGAACCGCATGACACCCAGGTTCTTTCCTTACCGACCGAGCAGGTTGCGGGCTCTCCTCGCCGTGCTCGCGGTCGTCGCCGCGGCGCTCGGAGCGGCGGCCCTGGTCCGTGCAGCCCCTTCTCGCCCCACGGCGTCGGCGAGGGCCGTCGCCGCGCTCGCCCTCAGTGGCGCCTTCGGCTGGCTCTCCTGGCGGCTCCGTCCCCGCGAGGGGTTCGGGGTGCGGGTGGACATTGCCGGCGCGGAGCTGGCTCACCCGCTCGATGGAAGGGCCGAGCGCGTGCTCTGGCCCGAGATCAAGACCGTGGAGCAGATCGGCCGCTGGGTGCCCCGCTGGGTGCTCACCTTGACCGACGGCACGCGTCGCGAGCTGCCCCAGGCCCTCTTCTCGGACGCCGCGGTGTTCGACGATCTGGGCCGTCTCCTGAACCGTCCGGAGGGGTCTCCGCGGGCCGACGCCTGAGGTCTCCGGCGCATGGCTCGAGAGGGGCGTCCGGAACCGAATTCCCGTGAGAGGTCAGACACTTGAGGCACTGACACAGGCTTGTGAGCGTGGGGGGTGCGTGTTAGGAAAGACACCAGCAATCCCTTGAACGGTACGACCAAACACGAACCCGCTGCCCAGGCCGCGGTCGGGACCTCCGTGCCCGAGTACGGCGCCTCTTCCATCACCGTGCTCGAGGGCCTGGAGGCCGTTCGCAAGCGCCCCGGCATGTACGTCGGCGACACCAGCACCTACGGCCTGCACCATCTGGTCTACGAAGTGGTGGACAACAGCGTCGACGAGGCGCTGGCCAAGGCGGCGACCGAGATCAGCGTCGTCATCCACGTGGACGGCAGCGTCATGGTGAAGGACGACGGCCGTGGCATCCCCGTCGGCCCGCACCCCACCGTGCGCGGCATGGACACGGTCGACGTGGTGATGACCAAGCTCCACGCCGGCGGCAAGTTCGAGAACACCGCCTACAAGGTCTCGGGCGGCCTGCACGGCGTGGGTGTGTCCTGCGTCAACGCGCTCAGCGAGTGGCTGAAGCTGGAGATCTCCCGGAACGGCAAGGTCTACGAGCAGAAGTACGCCCGCGGCATCCCGCAGCAGCAGGTCACCGAGATCGGCACCACCGACAAGCGCGGGACCACCGTGTGGTTCAAGCCGGACCCGACCATCTTCGAGACCACCGACTTCCAGTTCGACGTGCTGAGCCAGCGGCTCCGCGAGCTCGCCTTCCTCAACGCCGGGCTGAAGATCAGCATCACCGACGAGCGCAGCCAGAAGAGCCACCTCTTCGAGTTCCAGGGCGGAATCGTCAGCTTCGTCGAGTTCCTCAACAAGTCGAAGGAGACCCTGCACCCCCCGGTCTTCTTCAAGGCGGAGAAGGACGGCGTCGCGCTGGAGATCGCGATGCAGTGGAACGACGCCTACGACGAGCGCATCTACACCTTCGCCAACAACATCAACACCCAGGAGGGTGGAAGCCACCTGGTCGGCTTCAAGAGCGCGCTCACCCGCACCATCAACGGATACGCCGAGCGCGGCGGGCTGTGGAAGGACCTCAAGGAGACGCCCACCGGTGAGGATGCGCGCGAGGGCCTCGCCGCCGTCATCTCCATCAAGCTGCCGAGCCCCCAGTTCGAAGGGCAGACCAAGACCAAGCTCGGAAACTCCGAGGTGAAGGGGCTGGTCGAGCAGATGGTGAACGAGCAGCTACTCACCTGGCTCGAGGAGAATCCCACCGGGGCGAAGAAGATCGTCGCCAAGATCGGCGACGCCACCCGGGCGCGCATCGCCGCGCGGAAAGCGCGCGAGACGGTGCGCAGGAAGGGCGTGCTCGACGGCATGTCGCTCCCGGGGAAGCTGGCCGACTGCCAGAGCAAGGACCCGAGCGAGAGCGAGCTCTACATCGTCGAGGGTGACTCGGCCGGTGGCTCGGCCAAGCAGGGCCGCGACCGGCGCAACCAGGCCATCCTTCCCCTTCGGGGCAAGATCCTGAACGTCGAGAAGACTCGCTTCGAGAAGATGCTGACCTCCCAGGAGATCGTGGCGCTGATCACCGCGCTGGGGACCGGCATCGGGAAGGAGGACTACGACCCGGAGAAGTGCCGCTATCACCGGATCATCCTCATGACCGACGCGGACGTCGACGGCAGCCACATCCGCACCCTGCTCCTCACGTTCTTCTACCGCCAGATGCAGGAGCTCATCACCCGCGGCTACCTCTACGTGGCCCAGCCGCCGCTCTACAAGGTGACCCGGGGGAAGAAGGAGCTGTTCCTCAAGGACCAGCGCGCGCTCGACGAGCACCTGATGCGCATCGGGGTCGATCGCTGCGCGGTGGTTCCCTCCGAGCCGGACGGGGTCTCCGAGTTCTGCGGTCAGGACCTCCGCAGCCTCCTCGAGGCCATTCGCCAGTACGAGGAGCGCCTGGGGAAGCTGGCCCGCCGGCGTGATCCGCGCATCCTGGACGCGCTGGTGCAGGCGGCGCGGGTGGACGAGACCACCCTCCTGGACATGGACCGCCTCAACGCCGAGGTGGAGAAGGTCCACACCTGGCTGCGCGAGAGGTACCCCGAGGTGCTCGCCCAGCTGAAGGCCTTCCGCAAGGACGATCCCGAGCACCAGGCGAAGAAGCTGGTCTTCCGCACCGAGGTGAACGGCAGCCCGAAGGAGACGGTGCTCGACCACGCCTTCCTCTCCAGCCCCGAGTACGGCGAGCTGCTCCACCTCCGCCGCACGTTCGACATGCTCGGACCGTCTCCCTGGACGGTGAAGCTCGAGGAGGGCGAGCGGGTGGCGCTCCGGGTCCAGGACATCCTGGCGGCCGTGCTCGCCGACGCCTCGCGGGGTCTCTCCATCCAGCGCTTCAAGGGGCTGGGGGAGATGAACCCCGAGCAGCTCTGGGAAACCACGATGAATCCGGATTCGCGGACGCTCCTTCAAGTTCGCATCGAGGACGCGGTCGAATCGGACGAGATCTTCAGCCTGCTCATGGGCGAGGCGGTCGAGCCTCGCCGCGAGTTCATCGAGAAGAACGCCCTCGACGTGCAGAACCTGGACATCTGACGAAGAGGTGACCGGACACGCGCCGGCCGACCTCTCCGAATCGGACGAATCCATCGAGGGTATCTCTCCTCGCTCGATCCGCAGCTGGTCCGGAAGCTCTGGCTGATGCTGCTGCGACGGTAACGGACGGACGCCTGCTTGCTTTGGTTGGGACGGGCCGCAGAAGCCCTTATGCTTCCCACCGGGTCGTCGAACGTACTGGGGCGTCGTCTAACGGCAGGACGTCAGACTTTGGATCTGACTATCAAGGTTCGAATCCTTGCGCCCCAGCCTCGCTGCCTCGTGTAGGAGGGTTTGTCCGTGGGTCCCCGAGTGCTTCAGCTGGTCGCCATCGGAAACGCCCCGCTGACGCTCCTGCGGGAGATCGAGGGGCCCCTGACCGCGCAGCTCGGAATCACGGTGGGCTATGGGAAGCCGGCGCTCACCTCGCCCGCCTACGCCTACAACAAGGACCGCAACCAGTACCACTCCAACGCCATCATGCGGAGGCTGGTCCCGCTGGTCGACCGAGAGGGCACGGTGCTCGGGGTGACGGACGTGGACCTCTTCGTCCCGGACAGCCCTTTCGTCTTCGGCGAGGCGGACCGCGAGTCCCGCGTGGCGATCCTCAGCGTCGCGCGGCTGCGGCAGGGCGCGGATGACGCGATCTTCCGGCGCCGGGTGCAGGTCCAAGGACTGCACCAGGCGGGACACCTGGTCGGCCTCAGCTACTGCGAGGACGCCCGCTGCGCGATGTTCGCCGCGACCTCGCTGGCGGACGTGGACCGCCAGCAACCGTCGCTCTGCCACATCTGCCGCAACGAGCTGGTGAAGCTCGGACGCTGAGCAACACGCGCCGCCGCGGGGGGGCGACGACCGCGCCGGGCCCCTGGGAATGCGCACCGCACTGGCGGTGACCTTCGTCTACGCCCGGTGCCGACGCCGCTCGCCCTGAGCCCGAGGCGTGGCAGAAATGGGGCTGGAGGACGCCCAGATGGACGCCGAGGAATCGCTGCTGGCCGAAGTTCCGCTGTTCCAGGCGCTGGACCCTGCCGAACGGGCCACGCTCGCTGCCGGGATGCACCTGTGTGACTTCCCCGCGGGGACGCGCATCTTCCGCCGCGGGGACCCGGGCGCAGCGCTCTACGTCATCGCCCATGGAGGGGTGGAGATCTCGGTCGACACCACGACCGGAAAGCGGGTCCTGCTGGGCCTGCTCGGGTCCGGTGATTTCTTCGGAGAGCTCTCGCTCCTCGACGGGCGCGAGAGGACCGCCGACGCGGTCGCGGTCGAGCCCACGCGAGCAGTGGAGATCGACCGGGCGGCGCTCGAGGGGCTCTTCCAGAAGCACCCCGGCGCGGCGCTCGACGTGCTCACGGTCATCGGCAAGCGGCTGCGCGAGGCGGACCGGCTCCTCCAGTCCGAGTCCAGCGTGTCGCCAAACCAGGAGGTGGAGCAGCGCCGGACGCGGGTGCAGCGAGCGGCCGAGTGGCTGGCCGAGTTCAGCGGGAGCATCCCGTTCCTCGGCCTCCACGCCCTGCTGTTCATGGTGTGGATCGTCTGGAACCTTGCGTTGCTCCCACGGGTGCCGCCGTTCGACCCGTTTCCCTTCGGGTTCCTGACGATGGCGGTCTCGCTGGAGGGCATCTTCCTCAGCTGCTTCGTGCTCATCGCCCAGAACCGTCAGGCCGCGGGCGATCGGATCCGGAGCGACGTGGAGTACGCCGCCAACATCAAGGCCGGCCTCGAGGTGACGCAGCTCCACACCAAGGTGGACACGCTCTACGCCGAGACCATGGCCCGGCTGGCGACCCTCGAGCGTGGGCTCGTGCCGCGCCCCTAGGCAGAATCGAGACCGCGGGTTGCGCTGTGTCGGGCTGAACACGGCCTCGGCGACGCTGGATCGAGGTGAGGTCAGGCTGTTACTGTGCGCGCCCTTTCTCTTCGGGGGTGCCTCCATGGCCGTTCCAACGGACACCGAGGACGCGGTCCTCCAGGTCGTGGACCGGATCCAGCGCGCCTGGCGGGCGGGGCCGCTGGAGGACATGGCCCCGGTGCTCGCTCCGGACATCACCTTCGTCTTCCCCGGGTTCAGCATGCGGCTCACCGGGCGCGACCGGTTGATCGAGAGCTATCGCGAGTTCACGGCAGCCGCGCGACTGCGCTCTTACCGGGAGGACCGGCGGAGCGTGGAAGGTGGCGCCACCGCCGCCCTGGCCGAGGTGGAATTCGACATGACCTATTCGCGCGGAGGCAGCGAGTGGCGGGCCCACGGCATCGAGCTGTGGGCGCTCGAGCGCCGCGCAGACGGCTGGATCGCCTTCTGGCGTACGATGCAGGAGCTCACCGAGGAGCCCGCGGTCGCTGCGGGCTGAGTCATCGGAGCTTCTCGACCACCAGCGGTCCGCCGTCAGGCCGCTGGCGGCAGTGACCCGCGTCTCGCTCGTTCACCGCTCGGGCGCCGCGTCGCTCGGCCTCGTGGTCTCGATGGCCGTCCTGAGCACCGCGAGGTCCGCCGCGATGTCGAAGCTGGCCGTCTCGGTGTAGCCGAACCGCACCATCACCAGCCGCTCGGACGGGACGAGGTAGATCCGCTGGCCCCGGTTGCCGGAGGCGAAGAACCCGTCCTTCGGAAGCCCGAGCTCCACCAGCCTCGCCGCCTGCCCGCTCGGGCCGTCGTTGGTCCAGAACCCGGCTCCGTACGGCGCGCCGAGCGTGGAGCGCCGCGAGAAGTCGACCCACCCTTCCGGAAGGAGGCGCTGGCCGTCCGGCGCGCGCCCGTCGTTCAGGTACAGGAGGCCGAACCGGGCGAAGGCACGGGCTGGCGCGTAGACGTGGGTCGAGCCCACGAAGACCCCTGTCCCGTCGAACTCCAGCGTCACGCCGTCCATTCTGAGCGGCCGGAAGAGCTCCCGGTCGGCGAAGGCCCGGAACCCCGCGGCGCCATCGCCCACCGCCACGCCGAGCGCCCGGTCCAGGATCAGGGTGTCGGCGGAGGTGTAGTTCCACCCGGTCCGGGGCGCCCTGGCCAGCCGGAAGCGGGCGACGTACCCCGCCATGTCGTCGTGCACGTACAGCATCTGCGATGCCGGATCGAACCCGGAGCCGGTCTCCACGGCGCTGGTCCCCGATTGCATCCGCAACAGGTCCTGGAGAGCGATCGAGGCCCGTGGATCACCGCGCTGCGCCCACTCGGGTGCCCCGACCGTCTGGTCGATCCGGAGCTTTCCCTGCCGCACCAGGATGCCCAGGAAGGCGTTGGTGAACGACTTGGCGACCGAGTAGCTGAGCAGTGGCGTCTCCACCCCGAATCCGGGCGCGTACCGCTCGGCGATCACCCTCCCGTCCTTCGCGATGACCAGCGCCTTCACGAAGCGGCGGTGGTCGCGTGGCTCTGCGAACAGGTTCTCGATGGCAGTGGCCAGGCGCCGGTCGGTGGGCGCCACGACCGCAAGCGGCGCGAAGCCATCCGGTGCCGATGCGGGACGGGGCGCGACCGGAGTCGGCGATCGGTACCGCGGGTCGATGACCAGGCGACAGCCGTAGCCCTCGGTCCAGATCGCGCGCCTGGGCAACACCCCGAGCAGGTTGGCGACGACCGCGCGGTTCGGATGATCCACCTCGTAGCGGAGGAAGGGCGCGGCGACCGAGGCCATCGGCAGCACCAGCTCGCGAAAGGTGGCCTCCACGTCCACCTGCTGGGTGAAGGCCGCACCGCAGAGGGTGTGCGCGGTGAGGCCAACGGCGGTTTGCAGCGCCTGGTCGGGACGGAACCAGAGCAGCGCGCCCGCGCTGGCGGCGGCCACCGCCAGCGCCGCGACCCGGGCGACCCGTCTCGTCTTCCCAGAACCGTCGAGAGAGTGCCTCAGAGGGTGTGCTCCCAGCTAGAGCTCGCCCCAGGATGCCACGCCCCAAGGTGCTCGAGGAGAACACCCTCGGCCGGGAGCGCATGGCGGAGGCGCAGTGTGGCAGCGCCTCCGCCCGGTCCCGAGGATCGCCTCAGCGCGTCAGCTCGCCGGACTCCTCGATCAGGTCCTCGGCGCGCTCGATCCACCGCCGGGCCTGCCGCTCGCTGATCCGGTGACGCTCGAACTCCTCCGCGGCGAGCGCGGCGCGGATCTCGTCCGCCAGGGCATCGCGCCGGTCGGTGATGCTGGCGATCTCCGCTTCCAGCGTGGCGTAGGTGGGGTCGTCGCTCTTCAGCGCCACGGTCGAGGCGCGGAGGATGTGTCGCGCGAAGCGCCCGAAGGGAGCATTGAGCTGCTTGTAGGCCGCGCCCAGCGCCGAGATCAGCTCGCCATCGTCGTCGCGATCATCCCGGTCCCGTCCATGGGAGAGGACCTGGGTGATGACCCTCCCGTCGTGGACGTAGTCGTCGCGGAGCCCGAGCAGCTTGAGCATGGTCGGGCGAACGTCGGTGTGGTCGGTCCAGGGCGCCGCAGATCCGAGGTGCCGCACACCGGGCCCGACGAGGCCGACCCAGGTGTGGGCGATCTCCGGCTGGATGTCCCCATGGTTCCAGGCGAACGCCGGATTGATGCAGGTCTCGCAGGTGCTGGAGGGGAAGTCGGTGAGGAAGTAATCGGGGTCGGCGAAGTAGACGAAGGTCGCGTTCCGGACCGGGTCCCCGGTGGTGATCATGTGCAACGCCTTCATTCCCGTCTGGTCCGCCATCTGGGCCAGGAGCCGGTCGGTCGCCCCGGTGTACGGGTTCACCGCGGTGAGGTCCGCCATCTTCCGCTCGAAGTCACGGGTCACCGGATCGGTCTGGCCGAGGGCGCCGGAGCCCTTCTTCGCCAGGTAGAACGTCGGGGCATCGTCGCCGTGCACGGTGAAGGCGAACGGTGCGGAGCTCCCGAGGAACTCGCTTCCCAGTGTCGGGAACTGGTGAGCGACGAGGGTATCGATGTTGGAGTTGATCTCTCCGACCTGCCCGGTCCAGTCACAGGGCACGTTGACCCCGTCGCAGTTGGCCGGGGAAGGTGCGCCGCCGACGAAGTGATCGCCCTCGTCCACGGTGAACACGAAGAGGGTGTTCTCCCGGGAGATGCCGTCCTTCTTGAGCCGGACGAAGAACGCGGCGAAGGCGTCGTCGTAGGCCTTGAGCTGCTGGACGTAGCCGGCCGAGCCGGGACCGAAGGCGAGGTGAGTGTTGCCGGCCACTCCGTGGAAGTCATGGGCGTCGGAGATGTACGCGTAGGTCACCTGCACTCCGTGCTCGAGCATCGCGGCGACGTAGGCCAGCGAGACGGTGGCCTCCATGCCGTCGAAACCAGGGAAGCCGGGCTGGCCAAACGGGTCGGCGATCGGGTTGCCCGAGAGGTCGTTGAGCACCGGCCCCCCGGCGAAGATGGGATTGATCTCCTGCGCGCCGAACAGGCCCTTGAAGCCCGTGTACCCGCCCGGCTCCGCGGGCAGAAGGTCATCCTGCCCCCCGGCACAGAGCGCCGAGCCCTGCGCGCAGTGGACCGCCAGCCCCACGAAGTCGGTCTGTGCCTTGTTCCGCGCCGCGCTCCCCGCGGGCGCCGCGGCCGAGGCCTTCGCCTCGTTCCACTGCGGAGACCCGGTCCCGAAGACCTTGGTGACGTCGCCGGTCGCGCCGGTGCCGGTGTTCTCGAGCACGATGTTCGCGGTCGCCACCGCGCCCACGTCGCATCCCGCCCGGGTGTAGGGAACCCACGGCGCCGGCGGAACCGAGCCGTCGGGGGTCACCATGTTGGGCGTCCCGGTGACCGCGTCGACCGGGTCGGTCCAGTATCCGAACGAGCTGGGGAAGGAGAAGCTCCCCGTCGCGGACGTCCGGACGTAGCTGTTGGACACCGTCTGGCCGTGGCGATCCGGATAGACCCCGGTCAGGGTGGAGAGGATCCCGCCTGCGGTGTGGGAGATGAGGACCGTGTGATCATTGGTCAGCACGGTTCCGTTGTCGCGCATGAAGTCGAGCAGGTGCGGCATCTGCTCGAGGTCCGAGGGAACGCCGGCCCTGTCCCGTCGGAGGTGGGTGTTGTCGAACTGGATGTAGACCACGTGCTCGATCCGCCGGCCGTCACTGCCCAGCCGGCACCGGGGCCCGGACCCGCCAGCGAGAGCGGGAACCGAGAGGAGGAGAATCGAGGAGACGAGGACCCGAGCTGCAGCCAGCTGCATGTGTGTTCTCCCGTGCGAAGGTGAGGCGCTCCTCTCTCACGGGCGGTGGATGGGCTCGGAAAACTCGGAAAAGCGAACTGAAGGCTGCTGGGCAACAACGCGCCCCGGAGTTGCCACTGATGTCTCTCGTGGTGCGAAATGGGCGCACTGGCGGTCGAACCCCGGAACCAGCGGCCTGGGCCGCTGCTGCTCGAGCGCGGCAGGAACCTCGTCGCCCTACGCCTTCGAGGGGTAGGCGACGACCGAAGCTCCGGCCATCGGACCGCCGCGGCCGTCCGGAGCCGTCCGGCTCTGCACGACGAAGTCACGGACCAGGAGCGCGGTGCCGGCAGCGTACCCGACCACGAGCAGCGCGACCCACCGCGCGACGTGGGAGCGGCTCGGCTCCAGGTGAACGGTGGGGGAGCTGACTGTAGGGGACATGGTTTGTGACCTCCGTTGGCGAGACGCCCCGTCGCTCTCGCATCGTCCGTGCCGCAACCTCGAGAGGCTGAGATCAGGGGGTTGCCGCGTTCGAGTGTGTCGAGGCCGGCAACAGCCCGCGGCCGAGCGTTGAGCCGCAGGCAACCGCACCTCTCCGTTCACCCA
>Ga0335070_10009148_pt1 | contig 11632 bp, 7 predicted proteins | sample Lox_Sample_13_FD_206722 | JGI IMG/M metagenome (GOLD analysis project Ga0335070, IMG submission 206722) | Soil microbial communities from Loxahatchee National Wildlife Refuge, Florida, United States - Lox_Sample_1.3 | ecosystem: Environmental > Terrestrial > Soil > Wetlands | place: USA: Florida...
AACGCTCCCCTCTCGTGTCCGAACAGTTCGCTCTCCAGCAACCCGCCCGGAATCGCCGCGCAATTCACCTTCACCAGATTGCGGTTGTGCCGAGGACTGAGTTCGTGAATCGCCCGGGCAATGAGCTCTTTACCGGTCCCGGTTTCGCCGGAGATCAGCACGGTTGCGTTGGTGGGTGCCACGATCTCCACTTGCGAGAGGACCGCGCGCAAGCCGCCGTGCCGGCCCACAAGCGTGTCCAGAAATGACGCCCGCGCCAGTTCTGGTTCGTCTGCCACTGAGGCGCCGCCAATTGGAAATACGGCTGGATATCTATTGAATTGAGTGAAACTTGGTGCTGCTGCGCTCATCTCTTACCCCCCTCAACGACTACAAAACTCAAAACCCTGAACTGCTATTGGTTGGATCTTCGTTGCTGTGGCCGCTCGCTAGCGCGCCAGCCAAAGTGCGCCCCGCACGGCCTGGAAAAGCGTAAACCGATGGCGTTTGCGCAAAATCTGGTACCACTGATATAGCGTGGGCGTTTTCATGACTGCTACCTCCTAGGCTGCGATTCGTTCTTTCGCTATGTAATCCAGGTATTTCCAGTCCGGCTGAGAATCCGGCTTGGGAAACTCTTTGACTTCGCCGTTGCGTTGCGCGGATGATCGCTCGCGGCACGCATGCATTAAGGCCTTCATCTTGTCGTGATCCATAACTACGCTCCACTCAGTGAACCCGGTCAGCCTGCCCGATGAACTTCGGTCGTCTTTTGCTGGACCACTCGAATCTCTACGCGGGAGTGTGCTCGCAGTGCCGCTTGCGGGCAACCCTACAACGATAGTTCTGCGACACTACATTGGCTTGCGGTGGGCACTATGGCGGGGGAGTGTGGGACCCCTTTTTGTGAAGGGAACCTAATCGAAAGGGGGTGGGCGTTAACTCTTTCGGGCCGGAAGCTCGACGCGCTTCCATCCAAACAGGTGCGCGTCAAGCGACCAGGCCCCGGGTCCCAGGAGCGCTAGGGCAGCACCAACAGTCCCTAATAGCATGCAGTTACAAGGATCGGCGGGATGTAGGAAGGCGCTTGAGGACGCAAGAATTGCCAGAGCGGTTCCCGCCACAGGGGTCCAGAGACCGAGAAGTAAAAATATTCCTACAAATCCGGTTAGCACATTCAATATGGTTGGTCCCAACGGGGGGTCGCCGCGGAGTGCCATGGCGGCGTGAAAAACCACGGCGGCAGCCGCAGCCACTCGCAGCAGGAGAAGACCCAGCCCGGGCGCACCGTGGGCGAAAGTTGAGAAAAGTCTGCGCACGACATATCGAGATTACGAACTCAGGGACACAGACGTAACCCCCAAAAGACTCGAACGAGGGACTCTTTTGAGCAAATTACAATTCGATGATGCCGCGTTTCACCCCAATCATGGCGGCTTGCGTACGGTCTTTCGCGCCCAGTTTGGAGAGGATGTTTCGGACCTGGCCTTTCACCGTCTCTTCGCTTACGCACAACTGCTCGGCTATCTCTTTGTTTGCGTTCCCTGCGGCAATCAGCCGCAAAACCCGTACTTCTGCCGGCGTGAGCGCGTCGTCAGTGGCATGCTCGGCAATTTCGTAGGAAGCCTCAGAGGAAACTGTTTTTTTACCTGCATGAACGGCTCGGATGCTCTTCAGCAGTTCCTCATGCAGCGAACTCTTCAGCAGGTAGCCCCGGGCGCCCGCTTTGATTGCCCGCAGCACCTGGGCATCTCCAGCATACGTAGTCAGCATGATGATCCGCGCTTCTGGAGCTTCGTCGCGAATGGCGATCAGCGCGTCCAGACCGCTCATTACTGGCATCTGGATGTCCATCAGCGTAATTTCCGGACGCTGCGCGCGGAACTGCTGGATTGCTTCACGACCGTTCGAAGCCTCGCCAACCACCTGCATGTCCGACTGCCCCCCGACGAGCGCGGCAACGCCTTCCCGGACGACGGGGTGGTCGTCAACAACCAGAATTCGAATCAGGCTCGCTTCGTCGTTCATGATTTCTTTGCTGTGCTTCGGCCAGATAGCTTAGCAAGAATCTTGTCACTCAACCGCATTGGCTGTCCCTCGGAAGGCGGCGTGTATGCGCGTGCCGCAGGAATGCTTAGTTCCACTTCCACGCCAGCGTCCAGTTCGCTCCAAACGGTCAGCTTGCCACCTATGAGCTTGGCTCTTTCCCGCATGCCGCGCAAGCCAAAGTGTCCTTCGCGCCCGTCATCGCTTAGTAGCTTCGGGTCGATGCCCTTGCCGTCGTCGCGTATTCGCACTCGCAGTTGCCGGTCGTCGTAGTGGATTTCCACTTCGATCTGCTTCGCCTCCGCGTGGCGGAAGGCGTTGCGTATCCCCTCCCCGGTTATCCGGTAGACTTCGTCGCGAAGAATCGGATGCAGATCGCGCGGCGCGCCTTCCACATGCACTTGGAAAGCAACAGAGTTCGCGCCGGCCGAAAGCTCTTCCCCAAGCGTCCTCATGGCCAAGGCAAGGTCGTTGGTCTCCACGACCGAAGAGCGCAACCCCTGTATGGCTTCCCGCCCTTCAACGATCGCATGCTTCGCTTGAAGTATTGCTTTCTCGAGCGTCTTCCTGGCTTCGGCGGTCCGCGCCTCGCCGGGATGTTCCGGCAGTTGGTTGATGCCAGCCTGAAAATGCAGCAGAATCCCATGAAAGCTTTGCAACAGGGTATCATGCAGGTCGCGAGCGATACGCGTTCGCTCGCCGACGCGTTCTTGCATCCGCATATTGAACTGCCGCGCCAGTTGCCGCAGCCGCAGCCGATACATTGCCCACAGCAGTGCCAGGAAAGTGATGCCACAGAGTGCGCGAAACCAGTTCGCCTGGTAATACGCAGGAGCGACGGAGAAATCCAGCTTGGCGGCGCTCTCGTTCCAGACACCATCACTATTGCATGCCATGACGCGAAACGAGTACTTACCGGGGGGCAGATCGGTGTAGAACGCCTGCCGCCGCGCGCCGACGTCGTGCCATTCACTTTCATAACCCTCAAGGTGATAGCGAAATTTGACCTTCTGTGGAATCAGAAAGGTGGGCGAAGTGTAGTTAATCTGCACATCGTGTGGGTGCGGCGCAAACGTAAGGTCGGCAGTTACAGGGAGTTCCTTTCGGTCCACTATTACAGATTCAACGTACGTCGAGGCGGGAAGCGCCCTTTGCAGTAATCTGGATGGGTCTAACATCTCAATCACAAATCCCGTCGCAAACCACACGCGCCCATCCGAAGTGTATGCCGCAGGATTAAATGATGGCCCACCTGTCGGCCGTGCTCCATCCAAAACGTCATAGACGCGGGTTCGAACAATTGTTTCCGGATTGTCCCGCCAACGCTGTAGTTCGGAATCTGGGAACTCCACGACGCCACAGCCGGTGTGCAGCCACCAGCGATTCTCTTGGTCCTTAATGAATGAAATCACTGAGTTACAGGGTAGGCCGTTCTTTGTCGTCATGCGGTGGACTTTAGCCGCTCGCCATTCGACGAGTCCGTTCTCGGAACCAGCAAGAACAGAACCATCTATCATCGGCATGATTTCACGATTGTACGAACTGCCCCCCGGATTAAGCGCAAACTTCGTTTCCAGAACGCCATTACGGAAAAGTGCGATGTCTCCTTTGAGAGTACCTACCCAAATTCCTCCACGAGGGTCCGAAGCCAGGCTATGTCCCGGGGGGATTTGCGATGCCGGAAACTCTTCGCGGATCTGGAAGTCGCGGATACGCACAAGTTTCCTCGGGTTGCCCATACATTCTGCCCAAACATTCCCATCGATGTCTTCGGTAAGCGCCACAATCATTCCAAGGGGGTGGTTATTCGGTTCCGGAAGACGCCGGAAACGCCCATTCTCGAATAAATACAACCCGTCATCCACTCCCACCCACAGTTCGCCGGCGCGGTCTTCGAGCATGGAAGCTACCTGATGGCCCGGAAGGCCATCCGCTGAGCGAATGGAGGAGACTGTCCCATCCTTGATGTGATTAAGTGATCCCGCGTTTGCAACCCAGACCGTACCATCTCTACTGGCCAAAACGCCTGCTGCTGCATCTGTGCCCAAGCCTTCCCGGGCTGAGAAAACGGTGACGCTCGGGGCGCGAAAACTGTCGATTCCATTCGTGGTTACCGCCCATATGAGCCCTTCCCGGTCTTCAAAAAGATCAAGTACGGTATCGCCAGACAACCCGTCCGTTCGCTGGTATTGGTCTACCACATTGTCATGGATTCGAAGGATCCCTTTGCCCGCGGTGCCGGCCCAAAGATTCCCATCGCGATCGAGGATCATAGCGGAGACGACAACCTTGCTCCCATCAAAAGTGGGCGTCACGAATGGCGTAACGGCTCCGCCCTTAAATTGAGCAAGTCCCAGCCCAGGCCCTTCCGCAAGAATGCCGACCCAGAGAGCCCCATCAGGCCCCAGCGATAAGCCCACTATTCCTTGTTGTCCGGCATTGGATTTGAGTGCTTTGATTGGATATGTCTTAGAGATGCCGTCATGCCAATGGACGAGCGCAGTTTGCCCGCCAAGCCAAAAGCCTCCTTTTCCATCAGCTAACATCGAATTGATTTTTGAAATTGGCACTCCATCAGATTTTCCGAAACATTTGAATGCGTTCTCGCTTATATGGCAAAGGGGTGCCTCAGAGTCAGCAGTTGCGCCTCGCACTACCCACAACGACCCATCGGGGTCCTCGCTTATGTGTTGAAACTGCTCAAACCCATCCAAGTTGAAATGAGAGGTTACTGCGCCTTTTTTCACATGAATGATCTTGCGCTCACCTAATACCCAAAGCCCACCAGCGTGATCGCCGTAGACGTTCACAATGGTGTCGATGGTTTCGCCGTCAACGGAGAACGCCCACGGAAGGAACCGAACGCCGTCAAATCTGAACAACCCTTGGCTGTCAGACGCTAACCAAAGATAGCCATCCGAAGTCTGCGTGATTGCAGATATGCCGGCCGGTGCGGAGCCATCCTGTATTCCCCGGAAATCATGCAGGTACTGGGTGATGCGCAGGTTTGGATCGAGGGCGTGAACTGGAGTCGCCTGAACCACAAGGTAGAAGAGACAGCTGCCCAACACAGCCATAACCGTCTTGCGCGGCCAGGCAAAACGAACGAGAAGCAGTCCGAAAGAAGCTATTTTCCCCATGTTCGTAGCCGAACAGCGATGTGTTTTGGTACCGATGCGTTAGAGATCAGAATCCGAATGGGACTCGCCTCGTCGCTCATGACTCTTTTGCTGTGCCTCGTCCAGATAGCTTTGCAAGAATTTTGTCAGTCAATCTCTCGGAAGGTGCCGTATATGCACGTGCCCCAGAAATTCTTAATTCCACTTCTGTGCCGGCGCCCAGTTCGCTCCAAACGGTGAACTTGCCCCCCATCAGCTTGGCTCTTTCCCGCATGCCGCGCAAGCCAAAGTGTCCTTCGCACCCGTCATCGCTAAGCAGCTTCGGGTCGATGCCTTTGCCGTCGTCGCGTACGCGTACCCGTAGCTGGCGTTCATCATAATGAATCTCCACCTCGATCTGCTTCGCCTCCGCGTGACGGAACGCGTTGCGTATCCCCTCTCCGGTTATCCGGTAGACTTCGTCGCGAAGAATCGGATGTAGATCGCGCGGCGCGCCTTCCACATGCACTTGAAAGGCAATGGAGTTCGCGTCAGCCGCAAGCTCTTCCCCGAGTGTCCGCATCGCCAGCGCAAGGTCGTTGGTTTCAGCCACGGACGAGCGCAACCCCTGTATCGCTTCCCGGCCCTCGACGATCGCATGCTTGGCCTGAAGTATCGCTTTCTCCAGTGTCTTCCTGGCTTCGGCGGTCCGCACCTCGCCGGGATCTTCCGGTAGTTGGTTGATGCCAGTTTGGAAATGCAGCAAGATTCCGTGGAAACTTTGCAACAAGGTGTCGTGCAGATCGCGGGCGATACGCGTACGCTCGCCGACCCGCGCCTCCAGCGTCATATCGAAATGCTTTTGCAACTGCCGGACACGCAACAGATAGGTGGCCCACAGAAATATGAGGAGGGCAGCCAGACACAGCCAACGAAACCAATTGGTCTGGTAGTACGCTGGGGCCAGTGAGAACTTCAGCGTATCGCCTTGCTCGTTCCATACCCCGCTGTTATTGCTGGCGGTCACGCGAAAACGGTAGGAGCCTGCTGCAAGGTTCGTGTACAGGGCATGGCGTTCGTTGATACTCTCTCTCCAGTCACTATCCTGGCCCTCCAGTTTGTACCTGAAATGGATTTTCTCCGGCGCGACAAGGCTTAACGCAGTGAAGTCGATCTCTAAATCGCGAGTCAGTGCCGGCAGTTGTACGTTCCCGACTGGCACGCCCGGTGAGTTTTGCCAATAAGTCTTCCTATCGGCGATAACTTGTTCAATGTGGACGGGCGGCTGGAGTTTGTTGACAGGCAGATGGTGGGGATCGACGACTTGAATTCCTTCTCCAGTTACGAACCACAGCTTGCCATCGGTGGACTTGGCGACGCGAGGGCTGTATTCACTGGCCGCCGACGAACGGAGCCGGACACCGTCCGCCACATCCCAAACCGTCATTGCAATGTTTCGCTCAGGGTCCGCGATCCACGTATCCAGCTCTGTCCTCTTGATGCGCACGAGGCCGCAGGCGCTGTACAACCAGAGCGACCGATCGTCATCCTCTATCGTCCCGTTAATTGTGTCGCAGGGCAGGCCATTCCTGGTGGTAAGGGTTGCGATTCGGCCATCTTTAATTCTGCTGAGACCCCCGTACTCGGTCGCAGCCCAGAGAGCCCGATCCAGATCGAGTCGGAGATCTGGCACCGGTCCCCGGCCAAGACCATCAGCGGTTGTGTACGCCGCTCGGACTTGACCGTCTCTAAAATAGGACACACCTCCGCCAACCCAGAATCCAAGCCACACCCCACCCCATTCAGGGTCCGAGAGCACGACGTTTGCTTGTTGCTGCCGCCCAAGTGCTGACCACGGGATCTGCTCAACCAAACGTCCGTCTCGTAAATGTAAGAGGGCCTTCTCCGTTGAAAGCCAGAGATTCCCCGCCTTGTCTCCCGACATGCAGTACACTTTGCCGCTACGTAGCGCCGCGGTAGTAACAAACCGGTCGCCTTTCAAATATGCGAGTTCGTCCCGCATGGATAACCAAACTCGCCCTGAGGCGTCTTGAAATAGTGACTCAGGTTGGTTATCCGTCACTCCAGTCGTCTTATCAAATATGGTGGCTCTTCCGTTCTGCAACAGGGTCAAGCCCTCATGTGACGCAACCCAAACGCTTCCGTCCGTGGCCGCGAGTACGGCCTGAGTAGCATCACTGGATAAACCTTGCTTCACAGAGACAGTAGCAACGGAGAGCTCGTGGAACCGATCAAGTCCGCCCGTGGTGGAGACCCAGATGTTTCCTTCCCGATCCTCAAAGAGACTGAGGACCACGTCACCGGAGAGGCCATCGGCTTTCTTGAATACATCTGTCCTTCCGTGATGCACATGGATCAGCCCGCGCTCGACGGATCCGATCCACAGACCTCCATCGCGGTCCTGAAGAAAACGATTTGCGTCCACATCGCGATCCCTTCGAAATACCGTTGAATTGAGCGGGCCGCGCACTGGATACGATTCGAGTTTCTCCCCGACGAGCTGAAGAAGCCCAGCGCCATGGATGGCAACCAATAGCTGCCCCTTGTCCGTTTTGCTAATTCCAATGAGCTCCGTCGATGTCGGATATCGTTTTTGAGGGCCAGGCTTGATTCGCCAGAGCCCGGACTCCGCAGCGGCCCAGAGTGCGCTGGAGCTGTCCTCATAAAAGGCCCAAACGGCTCTTCCAAATGCGTTATCGTCGCCATAACATTGCGTGCCAGTTTTTCGAATTGCGCAGAGTCGGCCGGACGGGGTGCCCAGCAATCCTGCCCACACCGTTCCCTCACTGTCTTCAAACAGTGATGCCACAAACTCTTTTGCGAGTTCGTGCTCCGGTCGCGGAATCAGCTTGCCTTCCCTCAAGGTCACAAGGCCGGCAAACGTCCCAATCCAAAGAGTGCCGTCGCGCGTGACCAGGAGAGCGTTAATGTTCCTGTCAGGGAGCTGCTGACCTGCCGGAGGTTGCCAGGAGACACTGCGAACGCCATCGAATCGAACCAAACCGAATTCCCCGCCGAGCCACAGATACCCATCTGAGGTTTGGGCTATGGCATAGATGTTGCCGAGGGAAAAACCGTCCCGGACGGTCCACGCCGTATGCGCGTACTGGCTGATGTTCAGTGATGGATCCAGAGGAAAAACCGGGCGTGCGCCCAGCGGCATCACAGCTGCAAAGGCCACAATCAACAGGAGCCGGCGTATACGCGAGGAACGCATGGAAGAGGATATCTTGTTCCTAATAGTTTCACTCCTGGGTAAGGTCTCCCTTCCCGACTGATGAACGGCCCTCCTCCCGGATTGTAGCGTAGGCGCGGGATCCCGGAATGCGCAGCTCCAATTCCGTGCCGGCGTTCAGTCCCGGCGGCAGATTCGCCAGCGTGTATTCGGCGTCGCCATTGGTCGCGGCCTTATAACGGAAATTCGTGCCGTTGTTGACCGCCGCGACCTTCGCGCTGGGAATGGGGGCCTCCGAGGTGTCCGTCTCCCGGCCAGTAGTCGAACCTTTCGTGGTTTGCACCCGCAGCGCGCAAGAATAAAAAGACAGGAGGAGAACAAGCACAAGAGCGGGGATTTTGTACATAATGCCAACCTGGACAACCGCAGATCGCCATCATCCTGCCACTCCAGTCTCGTTTCTGCAACCATCGGGGAGTTCACCATTTGCAGCTGGGCATGCAAGCGGCACAAGGAGTGGCTGAACGGGACCGGCCAGTTCAGGCCACTTTTCTCAGAAACCGAGCCGGACCGACAAGGGATAGTGATCTGAGCCTGACACGGAATGGTGGACCTGCGGTGAGCTGGAGATCTGAGTGCCTCGCGAAAAAATCCAGTCGATCACTCTGCCCTCCGCAAAAAACGTATTGGGTGTCGTCGGAACGTGATGATCGGTAAAGACATCTTGAAAATCGGCGCGCCTAATCGCTTGTGCGACATCACCGGTTGACACATCCATATTGAGGTCGCCGGCCAGCAGGACCACGGTGTGTGCGTTGTACCGTTGCGCATCCTGAAGAGCCTCCTTCATTTGAGCACACCGAAGTTGGTCGTCGCCGCGACTTTCGAGGTGCAGGTTGTAGGTAATCATTGTCTTGCCTCCAACATTCGCATCGGCAACAAGTGCCAGCCGACCTCCGAGCCTCTCTTGAAATGGCTCGATCTCCGGCAGAAACCAATGTGGCTGCCAGAATTTGGATTGCTGTTCGAAGCGGAGGATACGCGCATTCGACAGCGGCCAACGGGACAACGTCGCCTGGCCATGGTAAGCCGGGGAAGCGCGTGTACCCTGCGTCAATTCCTGAAACTCACGCCCAAAAATGTAGTTGAGTTGCAGCTTCTGTGCTATTTCTCGCGCAATATTCAGGTGGTGCGTGCGCCGGGCATTTAGGTCCGCCTCTTGCAAGAGCAGGATGTCCGCCTGGCTGCGACCCAGAAACTCGATGATCCGCGGCAACTGCAATCCGCGATTAATGTTCCAGCACACAACCTTGACCGAACTTGGCGGGCAAAAAACATATCGCGGAATGGCGAAGCTGCCTGTTTCGATCTCTGGTATGGGAGTCACGATATCTCTTTTTCCCGTAGTTTGTTATGTGGCATGCCTCGAGATTTGTTAATACGGATGATGCTCACAATCGCGTTCACGGCCCGCAGTCGCCAGGCGCGAGCCCACAGCCCGAAATCCGGAAGGAGCCTCGGTTAACTCCGGGACAAAGGGACCCGTTTCAATGTGGTTCATGACCCATGGTCGAAGACCCCGCCGGTCACGATTTGACGCCTGTCGCTATTTCCAGTCGGTGATGCTGCGAGGGATGACGGCCTAGCAAGCTTATGGTACGAATACAAAGCAATCATCCAGACTATATTGGCGCCAACTGCGCTGCCAATGAAGAAGAAACGAGTCAAATTCAAAACGGCGAACACCAGTAACGCATACGGCAGAAAACAACGGCGGATAATGAATTCCGTGTTTCGCGCCAGGTACATCAGTGGGTTTGTTGTTAGCTTGTCCGCTTTCTTCTGCCATAGGTTCAGAAACTTTTCAGGTTGGCTTGATGCAAACCGGTGACGCGCTGAGCCAACCGCCAGAAAACTGGCCACGGCTCCAAAAAGCAGGAAGCCTCCCCAGACGAGGTAAGCTTCTGTGCCACGGCTTTTGGTCAGCCCTAGGCTCATTCCCGCAAAAATGAACAGATAATAGAGGTAGTCGCAAATCGTCTCTAACCAACATCCGAATTTGCTTGCTTGCAGCTTCAGACGTGCGACTTCGCCGTCACACCCATCGAGAATGCTTGCCCAAATGGATAGGAGCGCACCCAACAGGTTGTTCCAGTAGCCACCCAGTGCGAAGAATACGCCTGCAAGAAAGCTCACGCCGAGCGTGAATATCGTGACCATGTTGGGCGTAATGGGAAACTTAATGAGCCGGCGACTGATCGGAATGGAAATCCTCCGATTCATTCGGGCATAAAAGCCGTCCGTCGGTTTCACCAACCATCCGTCGAGTTTTCGCTCGGCAATGACGCGGTCGTTCGGAGAATGCACGGTCTGCCACAGGTGCTCTTGCACTGGCACTAACAACACAGAATGTCTCCGGTTGAGCCAAGCGTAGAGGTCAACGGGTGTCTCGACATAAAGCGGGCAGTCTATAGCAATATCGAGGGCGCCTTGACGAGAAAGGGCTGCGATACCTACGAACTCGCTGCCGGATGTGAGTGTTATTGCTTCGCCCTGACCATCCCATTGCCGGATCGTGTCGAAAAGGCTCGAGTGGTATGCGGTGCATCCAGACGCCACCAAGAGACGATCCGAGTCTGCCGCGACCTGCCCAATCAATCGAGCGAGTGACCCTGGCGTATCGCCAATTTCGAACCACTCCACGATTTTCGGCAGGCGCCCAGTTCGCGCCAAGTCGCGCAAGATTACGCTACTCGCCAATCCGCTCGACACCACAATGATCCGACTCGCGTTAATACTCTGCGCTTGCAGAATCGCGCGAAGGATAATCGGAAGCGTTCCCACATGTGCGAGCTCTGGCGTAAAGCCTCGTGTCTCGCGGCCGTGATCCGCAAATATTATTGCGGAAGTCGTTTCGGGGGAAGATGGACGGTTCGATTTGGAGATTGATTCCCGAAGGGGTGACGGGCCGTTTTCACGTTCCGGCCCAGGGCTCCCGGCCGCCTTGCGTCGGTCGGTAGTTCGGGAGAGAAGAAAAAAGGAAAGTGCTCCCATCAGAGTCCAGAATATGCTGCGCACTCTACGGCACAATCCTAAGGACAGTCCTACGCTACTACTAAACCCGAACAGAGTGGCAATCAGCATGGTGCCACCTTCGTAAATTCCGACATTGCCGGGACTCAGCGCCCCCGCAATGTTAATGAGCTTTGTGAAAGCCTCCAGGATCAATGCTCTTGTCCAGGTCACATTCTTGCCCATGAACAGCAGGATCAGATAAACCTCGCTGATCGCCAAAACGTGGCACATAAAATTC
>Ga0335070_10009150_pt1 | contig 11630 bp, 7 predicted proteins | sample Lox_Sample_13_FD_206722 | JGI IMG/M metagenome (GOLD analysis project Ga0335070, IMG submission 206722) | Soil microbial communities from Loxahatchee National Wildlife Refuge, Florida, United States - Lox_Sample_1.3 | ecosystem: Environmental > Terrestrial > Soil > Wetlands | place: USA: Florida...
ATTGCGAGAGGCAGGGGTTCGGCAGAGCTCAGGCAGGCGTGTCGGGTGCTCAAGTCGTGATGTCTTGAACCACGGAGGACACTGAAGGCAAAGTAGACTTGCTCCCTTTCGTCTTCCATGGTGGCCTTGTCTGAAAAGCGTTTCCTGTCCCCAGAAATTCAACCGCGCTCACCCCGCGCTTGGTAGACTAGCCCGCCGCCAGACGATGTCCGAAGTAAACTGATGTTCTTCATCATCTGCTTTCTTCGGGTCATCATCAACTCCTGTCTATATACAGTCTGCTAGAATCGTCGCCGGGGGTCCCATCAAGACATGGATTCAGCGATGATGCTCACGGAAGTCAGAGCCGAGATTGAACGCCTTCAGAAGGTAGCTGCGCTTCTGGAAGGCGGGAGTTCGGGGCGTACTGCTTCTCGTGGTCGAGGGAAGCGGAAGCCTCTGTCTGCTGAGGCGCGTGCCAGGATCGCTGAAGCACAGAGGAAACGCTGGGCTAAACAGAAGAAGCAAGCGAAGGCCTGATTTTGCTGAGATGGAAAACCCCCACCCGAAAGGTGAGGCGCTTTCCACTAATCCTCTACATCTACGCCTGCGCTTGCAGCTGCTGCTCGACCGCTTCGTGCTGGGACTTCTTCTGGGCAGCGAGCGTTGACGTAGTCCCTGCTTTCTGCTTAGAGGAGCCGGTTGAGCCGCTGGAGCAGGGGCACTCGCAGCACTCTGCTTCTTCGCGTCCCGCGCCTTTTGCTTGTCGTAAAGTGCCTTTCCGTCTACTGCCGCGTCGAAGGCTGAAGCATACGAGCGCAACTCCAACACGACGATCCCGCCGCTGGCTCCGATCCTGATCGTCGGCCAGCCTTCGCCCGGAATCAAGTTGATGTACTTCCCGTCCTGCACTTCCTTCAGCTTGGATACATCAACCTTCTTCTCCGCCCAAGCAGCCTTGAGCTTCGTAATGGTCTCGGCCTGCTTGTTGGGTTGTGCCGCTGCCGCTGGCGCTGCTTCGTTGACCTTTCCAGTGTCCGGGCTGATCTGACCGGGCTTGCTGCCAACTGCGGGCTGTGCGGCATTCTGCGCTGCCGCTTTGGCGCGTGCGTCTGCTGCTGCTTGCTGCCTATTCTTTGCCATCTGCTTACTCTCCTTTTCGAGATTGACTTTCTCGTAGCTATACCGCTCGCGGATCACATCTTGGAAGAAGTGACCTTTGCTCTCCGCTGCCATTAACTGCTCATAGACCTTCTGGCTTACACCTAAGTAGTCGTAGCAGCGGCCTTCTTGAAACAGCACTCGCAACGTTTTACTTTCTAAGTCATAGCCGATGGCAGCAAGGTTGCTGCTCTTCACGCTGACCATCTGCATCTCCTTCTCCTTTCTGCTTGAACTAACGATGAGACAATAATAATTACCAGTTGAGTTATTCCCTACCCGATTGCTGTGAATTACTATTTACGGCACTGTAAGCGAGTGAGAAACGTGCAAATATAGTGGTGGGTTTTCCACAGTTCTGTGAGTGCTAGCTTTTAGCGAGCAGCAACACTGGCCGCGAAAAAGAAACCGCTTGACTCCTAGCGCGGTTGGGCCTTAGTGCTTTTTAAGCATGGCGGGCTATGCTTGTGAGACGAAAGGCTGTTAGAACAGGTGGTGGGAGATGAATCAATACGTATACAATCAAACTTTTCGCGGAACCGCTCAGGCTACTTCGCGGTCCCAGACGCTTGTCTCGCGCGGAGATGCGATGACCTCGAAACCCACTTTCACAGCGGAACTTGTCGCGGAGTTTCTCGGAACCTTCGTGCTCATTCTGTTTGGCTGTGGCGTGGTCGCCATGGTCGTGCTCTTTCCAACAAAAAATCCCGGCGAAGTCATTCACGGAGGTTTTACCAATATCACGCTGGGCTGGGGATTGGCCGTCACGATGGGCATTTACATCGCAGGGAGAATTTCCGGAGCGCACCTGAATCCGGCGGTGACACTCGCTCTGGCCGTCTTTCGGAAGTTTCCCTGGTCGAAGGTGATGCCTTACTCGCTCGCCCAAACGGCTGGGGCGTTTGCGGCCGCCGCCGTGGTGTACTGGAACTATCTTCCGGCATTTCGGCAGTTGGACCCGAGGCTGGAAACCACCGCCGGGGTGTTCACAACGTTTCCCGCGTTTCCAGGTATGCCGCAGGCGGGCTTTCTCGACCAGTTCATTGGCACCGGATTGCTGATACTTCTGATCTTCGCGATAACGGATGAGTTCAACGCCCCACCCGGATCGAATATGGCTCCGCTGATGATTGGACTCGTGGTGGTCGCGATCGGGATGAGCTTCGGAGGCATGCACGGCTATGCCATCAATCCCGCGCGCGATTTTGGTCCACGCCTATTCACGGTAGTGGCCGGCTTCCGCAACAATGGGCTGACTGACGGCTCGCATGTCTGGTGGGTTCCCATCGCGGGGCCCTTGCTCGGAGGCTTGGCCGGCGCGGCTCTCTACGATTTCGGAATTCGGCGCTACTTGCGCCCGTCGTAAGAAAGGAATTCTCTATCGTGAAGTACGTTCTCGCGCTCGACCAAGGCACAACCAGCTCCAGAGCCCTGCTATTCGCTTCTGACGGCTCCATTCGCGCGGTAGCGCAGCAGGAGTTCGAACAGATTTTCCCGCAGCCCGGCTGGGTCGAACACAATCCCGAACAGATCGCATTTTCGCAAATCGCGGTCGCGCTGGAAGCTTTGACCAAGGCCGCAATCGGGCCCAAAGACATTGCAGCAATCGGAATCACCAACCAGCGAGAGACGACCGTGGTCTGGAATCGGGAAACTGGGCAGCCCGTTTACAACGCCATCGTCTGGCAAGACCGTCGCACCGCGGATTTTTGCGGGCAACTGCGAAAGGACGCCCACGGTTCCCTGATACAGCAGCGCACCGGATTGCTCATCGACGCGTACTTTTCCGCAAGCAAAATCGCGTGGATCCTCGACCATGTTCCGGGCGCCCGCACGCTCGCCGAATCCGGAAAACTGGCCTTCGGCACGGTCGACAGCTGGCTCGTCTGCAAGCTCACGCAAGGCAAAGTTCACGTTACCGACGTCAGCAACGCGTCTCGCACCATGGTCTTCAATATCCATACGTGCGAGTGGGACCGTGAGCTGCTTGCGCTGCTTCGCATTCCCATTTCAATGATGCCTGCGGTTCGCTCTTCCAGTGAGGTCTACGGGCAAGTCCGCGGTGTGCAGGGACTCGAAGGGATTCCGATCGCGGGCATGGCGGGCGATCAGCAGTCGGCGCTCTTCGGCCAGCAATGCTCGCAACCGGGCATGACCAAGAACACTTACGGCACAGGCTGCTTCATGCTGCAGAACACGGGAACGCGCGCCGTGCCGTCTTCCAACCAGTTGGTCACCACAATCGCGTGGAAGATCAGCGGCAAAATCGAATATGCACTGGAAGGAAGCGTATTCATTGGGGGTGCGGTTGTGCAATGGTTGCGAGACGGCTTGGGAGTTATCCGCAAGTCGGAGGAAGTCGAGGCGCTCGTCAAGTCCGTTTCCGACAATGGCGGAGTCTATTTTGTCCCGGCATTCGTAGGACTGGGTGCGCCGCACTGGGACTCCTATGCGCGCGGATCTATCTTTGGCTTGACGCGCGGAACGACTGCCGGCCACATTGCGCGAGCGGCGGTCGAGAGCATCGCCTTCCAAGTCGCCGACCTGCTCGACGCGATGCGCCGCGATTCGGGAGATGCCGTGGGAGAGTTGCGCGTCGATGGAGGCGCTGCAGCCAACGACGGCCTCATGCAATTTCAGGCCGATATTCTTGGAGTTCCTGTTCTCCGTCCTGCGGAGACTGAGACCACAGCGATGGGCGCCGCGTACCTTGCCGGGCTGGCGGTAGATTTCTGGCCAAGCGCTCTCGACGCGCTAGCAGCAGGGAAGGCGCGGCGCTTCGAGCCGCAGATGCAGCCCTCCCAGGCCCTAGCTCTGCGCGAACGCTGGAACGAAGCAGTTGCTAGATCTAAATCGTGGGTGCGACCGTAACGCCGGCGTCCTCGCCGGCTGTCGCGGAGGCATCCTGCCGCCGCAACTCGGGGCTATTCACCGCGCTTAAGGCTCGTACCAGAACACTGCCCCCTTTGTAATCGCGGGCAACCGGAAGGTCATTCCACTTCCGTTCGCTTCGCCAGTCAACTCCTGTGCAGTCCCGAGAAAGGGGAGGAAAAATCCCTTGCCCTCGTGCGCCTTCGAGAGCGGCACGGTCACCACAACGCCGGTCTGTGGCGTCTGCACGGGATTCACGCCTCCCCGCAAGCCGGCAAAATTGGCGAAGAAACAGTTGATGTGCCCATCTGGCGTGCGAGCAACAGAGGTCGCAATCTGCGACGAGGCCTGAATCTTCACCGAATCCCCGCCTTGTAGCGCCGCAAAGAACTCGTGCGCAGAATCGGGCGAGCTGTGCTCAAAGTCCTTCTCCATGGCCGCGTTGTACGCCTTTCCCGGACAATCTGGCATACGCACGATGTTGGGCGAATCTCCCAACTCCGTTACATCTGTTCCGGTAACAACGACTCTCTTTCCCGCGCCGGCAAAATCCTTCAGCGATTTCTGCTCGCTCTCGTTCAGCACGCGCACATCGGGCAGTACCAGAGTCTTGCCGCTGAACTCGTTCAGCGTCCGAGGAGTTACGATTTGAAACGAAAGATGCTTCTGCATGAGCAGAATCAGAATGCCGCGATAAGATGCCAGAAAATCCTGCGCGTAGTAATTCCGTGTCTCCGGCGAAAAGTACACCCCAATCGGATCAACCGGCGTCCGCGGCAAAAAAAACGTCTTCTCATTCGCGGCAATCCAGTCGAAGATCTTCTTCCGGGTCGGCAGATCGTTTGATCCCGCCATGGAATGCCCCGGTGCATCCCAGAAATTCGCCCCATCCATGATCTGCGACATCGCCAGATTCATCATGGCTTCCCGCTTGTCGACTGTCTTGTCGCCATCCCAGGAGTAGTTGAGAATCCATGTCGCCTTACCCTGCGCGAACGCGCGGAACGAGTGCATTCCTACCTGGTACCGGAACCAATCGAGCGGTGTCCGGCCAGATGCCATGTGATCTCCGTTACCAAATTCATACTCGTGTGCGATCGCATCCACGACGGGGTACAAGCTGTAAACGTCGGCCCCAACCCGAACCGCTTCTTCTTCAATGCCCGGATAAATCTCTGGGATGGTCTTGATCTGCGGATTCACGCTCTTCGCCGTGTGATCGATCTCCGCAAGAAAATCCGTGAACGTCTGAATGCGAAACTCCACCCACTGGCGAAACGGCGGATCCGAGAAGTCTCCAATCTTCACGTCATGCTTGGCATCCAGCCCGGTTTTCTCTTTGAATGCCGCCACGGTGTATTCATCGAAACTGGCCCAGGTATTTTCCCAACCTTCGAAGTGCGTCATCCAGTACGGAATATCGATGTAAATGCCGTCAATCCCCGTGCCGGCGATCTGCCGCACGCGCTCCATGTAGATCTTTCGCCACTCGGTTGCATACGGACTCACCCACACATCTTCATCGCCCGCGCGGATCCAGAATGCAGTCCCTCCTCCAAAAACCGCGGGCTCGCCCGTGATCTTCCTCTGCAGCCAGTCTGGATGATCCTTCGCCATCGTGTGCGGCACCTTGTCCCCATGCGCCGTGATGCACTCTGTTCCAGCAATGTAGACAAAGGCGTGATTCCCCGCTTTGTGCGCCGCCTCGGCGACGTCGTGAATCGCCTTCAACTTCGCCTCAGGATGCAGAAAGCTCTCATACCGCCCGGGGATATCGTTGTCGACCTCGATCCCCGAGACATTGCTTTCGTGCGCGCGCCGCACGATCTCAGCCGCGTCGCCGCCTTTCAAGCCATAAGCCCCGATGCGGACGTAGTTCGTCCAGTCCTGCGTGTCAGAAGGAGCCGCGATCAAGACGCACGCACAGACCGCTATCAGGATGATTGCGAATAGTAATTTCCGATTCATGTTGTATCCCCGAAGTCTCTGCGTTGTCGCGGATTTCTCCGCGAGCGCCGCGGTAAACATCTAAGCCGCTCACCGCGCTGAGAAATTCCGCTGAGAACGCGGAGAAAAGAAGTTGTCTCACTCCGGTCCGCGCGGCACGCCGCCAGTTTCATCTTCCGACCCGAGACCGACCGTCTGCCTCAAAGTCAGGCTTCCATCCTCATTCAACTTCTGCCGGCACGCCCACCGCACCGGATATCGCTGACCCTTCACCTCGATCTCGCCACTCAAGCGCAGTCCCTGCCACTTCGTTCCTTTGGGCAGAGGGAACTTCGCCTGCCGCACTTTCCCGGGCAACGGATACCCAGCATCGAGCGAGCCCCCGACATTCACTTTGCCGTCTTGACTGACAACGGAAGCGCGCAGCACGCCCGGCACGGCCGCGAGGCCGTCGTTCACAAAACCGATGATCAGCCCAGGGTATCCACCCTCTTCGTAAGTCCAGACCCACGACGGCCGCACGCGGTACCCAATCTGACGCGCCAGCCCATCAATCGCATCGGGAAACTGATGGTAGTAATTCAGGATGCGGTCGGCCTGGATGCGGTGCCAGTTCCACAGCGAGAAGTAGCACGCCCCGACGTCGCGCACATGCTGCACGACATTATCGGTATAAGTCACGCCCTCATCGGTCTTCAGACTCTTCGGCGAGCCGTCCGACATGCCTACTTCGACCGTTACGCCCGTCCACGGTGGACGATTGCTCAGGGCTTCAATCTGCTCGTTCTCGATGAAGATCGTATCTGTCCGCAACCAGTTGCAGGTTCGCACGGTGCGGTCGAGCAACTCCGAATTGCCGACTTTACTGAAATCCGGCTGGGTGTTCGTCGCCATCGGAGTCTTCTTCCACCGCTCCATTTGATGCTGAAACATGTTCACGAACGTATTCTCGGCGGTGACGTTGTCAGGAAATGGGTTGATCTCCAGCGGCCACGTATGTCCCTCGCCCCAGAATCCGTACATGAACGTGTCCACGTACTCCACATCGGGATGCCCGTCGTACGAGTCCGCCAGCAGATCCACCAGTTCGCGAAAGGCCGCCTGAAACGCCGGAGAGTCATAGCGAGGCTCATACCGCGTCCGCCCCAGCCAGTCGCCGAGTTTCACCATCGGAATCTTGTCGCGCAGGAATTGCGGCAAGGGCGAATCCGGAATGTCGGGATTACTCATCATCACGCGGAAGCCGATCCTTTTCTGATATCGGCGAGCGAGATCGAAGGTCAGCTTCCAATGCTCGCAAACGTCCAGCCGGCCAGGCCGCTGCTGCACGTCCCTCCAATTTACGCGCAGATAGAGCTTGCTCCCGAGCGGAAGCTTCACTAGGTTTTCAAGTGATTGCGCGAGAGGTTCTCCGTCTTTGCGGCCGGGTCCGACTTCGTCGCAGACGTACGTGATCAATCCCATGCCATAGTTCGGCACCACGTCGCGCGAGGCTGTAAGGGCCATCACCACCGACCAACTGGGATAGTCATCCGCCGCGAACGGGCCCTGGTACAGCCGGTCCGTAACCGGCGGCGCGCCTCCGAAATCGTACTTGTCGAAATTATGTGGAGGAATCTTCGCCAGCAGAGACGGAGTACTCCAGCCGGCACCTAGCGCAATCGCGCCACTGGCCTTCAGGAAAGATCGCCGTTGCATGTATGTTCCTCGACACCAAAAGCTCGAGAAGAGAGAACGTCGCGGTTGTCCACCTTGTCTCGCGGTTTATGCGAGAGGCTGGGGATTGTGGCTTCTGCTAAAACTCGAATCGCGCTCCAAATTGAAAGAATCGCGGCGTTTCAAGCACCGTACCCTGCACGCTATCCGAAGTCACGGTTCCGAACAAACCATCTCCTACCAGGCTGTCCGGCGGGGCAAAGCGGGCGTGATTCAGAAGGTTAAAGATTTCCGCCCGTATCTCCAGCCTCATGCCTTCCTTGGGGACAAACGACTTGTAGAGGTTCAGGTCCATGTTGTGGACGCCGTCGACGCGCAAGTTCGAAAAATATCGCGGAGCGTTCCCCGGCACTTGGTCGCCAGGATCGGCGAAGCAATTTGCGTTCAACACAGCCAGCGGGGAATCGTTTTGCCAGCTCAGCGCTGCGGCATGATTGCTGATCCCTGTTTTCAATTGCGAGCAAATGACGTTGGGGCGCTGCGTTCCGTTGGCCAGGCGTGGGCTCGACATGCCAATCGCGATCGGCTGGCCCGATTGCTCGGTGATCATGGTTGCAATGGACCAGCCGCCAATCACGCCGTCAATTACACGATTCATGTTGCCGCCGATCCATTGATGGCGCCCGATCGGCAGATCTATCACCACCGCAGTCGCCAGCCTTTGGGGAGTGTCGTTGGCGCCGATGGCGCGTTCCGCCGAGAGGCGGTCCAGTTGTTGGGGCAGACCAGAGCCCAGTGATGCTACCCAGTTGTTCCGGCCCGCGGACGAGTCGTCCCTGGACTTAGAGATCGTGTAGCTGCCTTCAAAGCTGATGTGATGCGTTGTCCGCTTCTGGAACCGGATCTGCACCGCGTTGTACCACGAACTGGCTTCCTCGATCATCAGCCCTTCGAAATCGCCGGCAAATTGCGGGTAGGTCGTGAGCAGATTTACTAGGGGGATCGCTGACTGTCCGTAATTTGAATTCGGCTCGTTGAAACAAGGATTGGTTGCGGAGGGATTGCACCCCGGGTTGAACATCGGGGCAAACGGGTTGCCGACGGACGTCGCGAGAAAGTTGCTGACGCAGCCATCTGCTGTGCAACTCGAATCAGTGGGAGTTACAGCGGCTGTAATCTGTGCAAGTAAGGCCGATGGAATGAAGTCGCGATTGTTCGTGCCAGCCCAAGGCAGGTGGGTGCTACGGTTCGCCGAGTAATCCACAGCTAGGACAATCTGGCTCGGGAGCAATCTTTGAATTCCAAGGTTCCATTGATAGATATTCGCATCGCGTGCGGCCATCGTACCCAGGTCATTCGGATTCTGATAACCCCAGTTTGCGAATTTCCCATATTGCGTACCCTGTGGGCCGGTGTATCCTCCCGGAAACGGATTCTCAAGCGTTGCCGATTGAGTTGCGAAATTGTCATTCGTGAAAAATATGTTCGCCGTCTTCCGGAACGCCGAGCCTGGATACTGGAAGTTCGTTGCCGGGCTCATCCCGAAATACAACCCAGCACCGCCGCGCACCACCGTGTTGGAATCGAGTTGGTACGAAAAACCGAGCCTCGGCCCCACATCTTTGCGGTAGGTGGGAACGGTCCTTTTGCTGGAAGTCGCGAATTCCGTCGTGCCCAGCAATTCCAGCGAGGAAGGAAAAGGTATGGGTGTACTTACTTGAGTAGGATCAGACAGGGCCGCCTGAACGCTGCTCGTATCGATTTTCACGCCACTGTCAGCCGTGAAATTGCTGAATTCAATCCGGTTGCCTCGCGACGTGTACGGCGAACTCCACTGATACCGCAGTCCCAGGTTAATTGTCAGTTTCGAGTTCACCTTCCAGTCATCCTGTACGTAGAACCCAGTTTCGAGCGACCGGTTCGCCACCGATGGGGTGACCACAAGCTGGCTGGTGGCGTTCGGGTTGACATTGTCGCCATAACCAAACGCCAGGCTGGCAAATGGGTTCCCCGTGGAAATACAGCTATCGGAAGGTGAATTCGGGTCACAGTTGCTGTTTGGACTCGGCGACGTTGTGTAATCTGTAAACGACAAAATGCCGCTTGGATAGTTCGGCTGCCAGAAATTGTTGTAGAAGATTCTCTGCTCTCCGCCAACCTTGATCAGGTGTGATCCCTTCGAAATCACCAACTGCGATGAATAGCTCACAAGAGTATGCGCGAAGCTGGTGTTGATACAGCACTGATCGTAAAGATTCGACCAGGAAGAAGCTCCCACCATTTGAAACGTCGGCATTTTGTCGATGCCGTTGGCTTGCTGAAACACGGCGGGCAATCCAGTCATGCCGCTCGGAAGTGATGCATTGAAACTGGAAATGCTGGGAATGCTCGGCACCGACAACTCATGCACGCGATCCAGTGCCACATGGCTGGTCCAGACCATCCGTGGGTTCAGCGTCCATGTGTATTCGAAGGAAGCATTTTGGGCCGTGGTTACGCCGCTCTTGATTCCGTCATTGTCGAAGCCGTCGCCCAGCGTCAGTGGAGTGCTGTAGTTGTACCAACCTCGGCTATAGCGGGCATTAAGGCGGTGCTTGTCGTTAAGCTGGTGATCTATCTTAATATCGAACTGATGATCAGGAGCATTCGAAGTCACGGTCCAGCTGTAGTTGTTGAACTCGCTGCCGTTGCTGGGCTGCGGGTAAAGGTTGAGAATAGCCATTCCGATGGGATCTTGTTCCCCTGTCGGGATAACACCTCCTCCTTGCACTTGAGGACGGCACATTCCGGTTGCCGGAGGAGTGCAGGGAACAAGAGGCTGCTTCGGGTCGTAGATCACGTTCGCTGCCCCCGAGAAATCCCCTTGCCGCTCTGCCAGCGTCGGCACAGTCGCCACTCCACTCGACGAACTCGAGCTCCGTACTTTTTCAAAGTCCACAAAAAAGAACGTGCGATCCTTCTTGATCGGTCCGCCCACCGCGAATCCGCCTTGGTCACGACGGCTATCAGGCTTGGGATTGAAATTGCCAAAAGAATATTTTGGATTGAAGAAATCGCGCGCCTGCCACTGCGGACGCTGCATGAAGTACCAGCCACTGCCGTGGAGCTTGTTCGTTCCGCTCCTCATCGCCATGTTGACGACAGTTCCGCCATTGTTGCCGAACTCCGCCGAGAAACTGTTGTTCTGAACCTTCATTTCCTGCAGTCCCTCGACGATCGGCTCGTAATAAACGTTAGAGTTCCCTCCTTCGCCTTGCTCTGGAGCGCTGAGTAATGATCCGTCCAGCCGTATTTCCGCCGTCGCATTCCGCTGTCCGTTGGAAGTGAAATTTGTTCCTGACGGATAGTTATCGCCCGTACCGGCCCCCGACACCTCAGTGACGCCCGCCGCCAGGAAGGTCAGCCCGAAAAAGCTGCGATTCATGAGCGGAAGTTCTTTTATCGACTGACTGCTGATGTCAGTCCCCAGCGTCGCACTCTCGGTGTCAAGCAAAGGTGCGGTGGTGGTCACCTCCACCAACTCGTTGACTGCCGAGGGATGCAGAACGAAATCGACACTCGTCTCCTGATCGACCTGCAACGCCACATTCCTTTTTTCAGTGGTCCGAAAGCCTGGCGCTTGCACCTTCACGGTGTAGACGGCAGGTCTGAGTCCGGTGAAGAAATACTGCCCGTGTTCGTCAGCCCGCGCCGTTTGCGATATGTTCGTCGCATCATTCGTGATCGTCACCGTGGCATTCGCCATCACAGCGCCGCTCTGATCGGTCAATTGTCCACGTACCTGTGCCGTATAACTGGCCTGCGCGAAGGCGCTGCCCGCCGTCGTGAGTACGCAGAGAATAAGGGCGGCAGATAGCGAAAAGGAAACAGATTCACGGCAGACACGCATAGAACCTCCCCAGAAAGCGACCTTTCGGATTATTACGAACCAATACTATTGCTTTCGCTTACCACCGATGTCAAGTCAAAACCGATAAAACTCGTAGGGGCTCCTCGAACTACCGCAAGGGGGCTCC
>Ga0335070_10009151_pt1 | contig 11629 bp, 8 predicted proteins | sample Lox_Sample_13_FD_206722 | JGI IMG/M metagenome (GOLD analysis project Ga0335070, IMG submission 206722) | Soil microbial communities from Loxahatchee National Wildlife Refuge, Florida, United States - Lox_Sample_1.3 | ecosystem: Environmental > Terrestrial > Soil > Wetlands | place: USA: Florida...
CCGAGCGGCGCGAATTCCGCGGCATGGTCGCGCTCGATCACCTCGGCCGCACTTGGCCAGGATTTTCGGCTCCTTCGAACGCAGACACCATGGCACGCATTCTTCCCGCGGCGGCACGCGCCCTGCGCTATCCCGCCGAGCCCCGTCCGGTTGATCAGGTTCCCGAGAGCGATGCAACCTTCTTCCGCAGCGTTCACGTCCCGGCAATCACCATCTTCTCGAACGGATACACCACCATCGGCGAGGCGGCGGAACCGGCCTCAACACTGCAAACCGTAATGCCGGGCACCGGACACTCTCAGGCGACTGATACTTCTCGCACGTATGCGCTGAAAACCGCGCTTGATCCCGCCCTCTACAACCAGACCTACAACCTGCTCTGCGTGTATGTGTTGTTCCTCGATCGCGGACTCGGCGCCAGCAAACATCCCGCGCCGCCCGTGCAGGTTGCCAAGGCTGAGCCACTGCCCACGACGAACCCCGCTGCGGCCCCGCCCGCCGCGGCAACGACTCCGGCTTCTGCGCTCGCTACCTCTGCTCAAGCGCCAGTCATAATCGCTGACGCGAAATCCACGCCTCCCGCAGCTCCTCCAATCCAAACTGCTACCAATATTCCGCCCGCAGCACCTTCGCCGTCCGAAGCCTCCGCGATGCCCACCATCCGCGTCAACACCCGACTGGTGCAGTTCGACGTGGTTGTTACCGACAAAGACGGTCGCCCGGTAAAAGACCTCACCGCTTCCGACTTCTCCGTCCTGCAGGACGGCAAGCCCCAATCCATCGCGGCCTTCGAGACGCACGGCCCGAGAAACGCAGCCTCCGCGACGAATACCTCTGTGCCTCAACCCGCGAAAGTCGCCGCGACACGCCCAGCCAACACCTTCACCAACATTCCTGCCAAAGCTCCGCAAAACAGTTGGACCATCGTCCTCTTCGATCTGCTCAACACCTCGGTCACCGACCAATCGTATGCACGCAACCAGTTGCTGCAACTGCTGAAGTCCTTGCCCGAAGGTCAGCCGGTTGCACTCTTCGTCCTCACGCGTCATCTCGAGATGCTGCAAGGCTTCACGCAAGATCCCGAACAATTGCTGGCGAGCGCCGAACTGCTGCAGACCATGCACTCGCAGGACCTCACCACCATGGCGCAGCGCGAGCGCGATCTCGGGCGCATTGTGGCCACGGCGCAGCAGGCTTCGGCGGCGCCCTCCGTACCCGCGCAGGCCGGTAACGTGGACACCAGCTCCATGGCCTATGGCCAGGCCGCTCGCATCGCGCAGAACTACAACGACCACGAAGCGTTTCAGAATGCCGATCGCGCTCTGTTCACGCTGGCGGCGATGAAGGGCATGGCGCGCGCCGTCTCCGGCTACCCCGGCCGCAAGAACCTGATCTGGCTTTCCGGCAGCTTCCCCATCAATATCGAGCCCGATCCCGCTTCCGACGATCCCTTCCGCAACGTGCGCGACTTCGAATCCGAGATCCAAACCACCTCGTCCTTGCTGGCGACCTCGCGCGTGGCGGTCTATCCAGTCGATGTGCGCGGGTTGCAGGGCAAAGGCATCGACATCGCCATGGCGCAGTCGGAGACGCAGTTTATGAACGATCCCGCGCCGGGCGCGTCGCCGCGCGTAATCGCACCCTCGGCCAGCAGCCTGGGCAACACGCTCAACGAGCAGACCATCGGCCTGATCAACGACCGTACGACGATGAAAAACATCGCGCAGCAAACCGGCGGCGAGGCGTTCATCAACACCAACGATCTGAAGCGCGTCATCGACCGTAGCCTGGAAGACGGCTCCACGTATTACACGCTCGCCTACACCCCGCCCAAAGAAAACCCCGACGGCGGATATCACCGCGTCGTCGTGCTGGTGCCCAACAAAAATTGGAAGCTGGCTTACCGTCGCGGCTACTACAGCATTCCGCCGGTCACGGCATCAGGTGCCGCTGGCACGGCCGCCTTGCGCGCAGCTTTGCAACCTGGCATGCCGCCTTCCACGTCAATGGGGCTCACTGCCTCGGTTGAATTGCCCGACGCCAAGCGCCCCGAGGTGAAAATGAACTACGTCATCGACGCCAACGGCGTAAACTTCGCCGACGTCGCCGACGGCAAAAAGCGCGCCCAAGTCGATTGCATGATCATCGCCTTCGACAGCTCCGGCAAAGAAGTCGCCCACGCCTCCGATACCCTCGACGCCACTGTTCCGCTCAACGCCTATGCTGCGATTGAGAAGTACGGACTCCCCGCCCACCAGCTCATCTCTCTGCCGCCCGGCCGCTACAACCTCCGCATCGGCGTCATGGACCGCACCACCCAGCAAATCGGAACCGTCGACGCCCCCCTCGAAATACCGCAAACTGCAGTTGCCCAGCGCTAGGAACACTAATTACGGTTGGTGTGTACCATGGGCCCAAACCGTAATGCGGCGCTACAGAGGCTCTTCTCACCAGCTGAAGTGGCTTCACTGGGACACCTCGCACATCCGAACGCTAGCCCTCACTGGCACTGGCCAGCGAATGGATTGCACTTAGTGCCCACGGGACAATCGATGTAAAACGACACTGTGGAGCGGCCGCTGTCGCCGAAGTTATCCGTTACCGTGATTCCATTGTCATAGAACCCAGTATCCGCGCACGGCACCGAATTAAGCGGTAACGTACCGGAGACGAGACCAGAGGCGGAGATGGAAATGCCTGGCGGTAGCCCGTTTGGATTGGCGACGGTCCATGTATAGGGCGGGCACCCGCCACTGGCGGTAAGCTGAAAATTCGTGGGCTGGTCCTGCACGATTGTCAGTGGGAAAGTTCCCGCCGTCACCGAAATAAACCCAGGATTCACGCATTGCCCCTGGCAGCACAACTGCCCCCCTGTGCAACGGGGATTACAGATATTTAGCGGGCGTAGGATCAATGGTACGCACTCGAACCCATTCCAAAACGCGTGTGGGCCACAAAAAAAGGGGAAAAAGATAAGTGCAGCTCCAACCCCGGAGCCTAAATTCAGCACATACTGACCGGCGGACCCGGCATAGACGCTTCTGCTGCCGTACAGCGACGAATTTGCGGTAAATCCTGGGAGCATCTCTTATTCCTTTGGAGGATTACATCTAGGCAGTTGTGAGTTCAATAGGACCCTCCCCACCCAAGCAAAACGGGCTTGGGTGAGCCGTGTGGCCTAACATTGCACATCGGTCAGGTTTCCATGGACGTCGATACATGTTCCGGGTGCGGTGCCGCAAAAGGTGCCTCGGGAGCAATATCCGCCATTTGGACATTGGTCTGCAGATCCAAGGCAGCAGGTTTGTCCTAAGGCGGGGTCACAGCAATACTCGATCCCCTGCGGGCACTGTGTGAGTTGTTGTCCTGATGCTCCGACTGGGCAGACGCAGTTCCCTCCTTGGCAGATGAGGTTGCCGTTACACTTATTGTTGCACTGTCCGCAGTTATTCGAGTCGGAAGACGTGTTCACACATTGGCCATTGCAATCGGTCAATCCGTACCCGCAAGAAGACGAACAGGTGCACGTGTCCGGATTCTGGCCTTGGTAAGGGGGACATTGCTGGCTGCAAATGCATTGCCCATTGGTGCACGTCTTATTCTGGGAGCAACACGTGCCGTTGCAGGGTGGCAAACCAGTGACATTGCAGATGCAACTACATTTGGTTTGGTCCCAGCTGGTATCGCTGTTCGAGCAGTCTGCGCTTACACAGTTACCGTTGCAATACAGTTGCCCGGGGGGGCAACAATGCACGTTGTCAGAGCTACAAACCGTTCCATCGGGACAGCAGGTAGTCCCGCTGTTGCACGGGTTATTGCAAACACACATGCAGGTCGTTGGATCGAGATGGTAGCGATCCGGACAGACCGGAACGCAGAGACTTGTTCCACATTTCGTAAAACCGGGATAGCAAGCGATCCCGCAGGTGGAATTTGAGCAAGTGGCGTAGCCGGTCGATGGCCCTGTCGCGGGTCCAGGACAAGCGTACCCACAGGCGCCGCAGTTATTCACGTTGGAGCTAAGGTTGTAGCAATCGGTATTATTGCATAACGTGAAGCCGGTGTCGCAAGCAATTCCGCAAGAGCCGTTCGAGCAAATCGCATAGCCGGTTGACGGCCCCGTCGTGGGCCCTGGGCACGAATATCCGCAGGTACCGCAATTGGATGAGCTCGAGGTGAGGTTTACGCACACGCCGTTGCAGATGTCGGGCAACCCGGTCGGACAGTAACATTTTCCCTGATAGCAGGACGCGTGTGTCGGACAAACCTCGCCGCATTTCCCACAATTGTTCCGGTCAAAGCTGAGCTCCGTGCATTTGTTGTTGCAGCAGGATGATTCAGCACAGCACGTACCGGAGTTGCCGCAATTGACTTGGCCGCTGGGGCAGTTGCACTTGCAATTGAGGCCAAGAGTTCCTCGTGCGCACAGGGTGCATGTGTGGTTGGAGGCACAGCATTGCCATCCAAAGCCGAGGGACGTGCAATCGCATGTAGCCACACACGCCTGATATCGTGACTCGCAGTTCGTGCCGCCGCCGTAAATGCACCAGTCCGCCTGCTCCCCACACCCCACAATGCACGGCGATCCGCATCCCTGCGGCTGCTGGTTCCACCCTGAGCAATCGGGACCAGCGCAGATGGCTGCGGTAGTTACGGACGGCATGGAGCCGGGGGTTGCGCTCGCCCAGTGTGAACGACTATCTACGGAGCCAAGGGTCAGATTCGCGGAATCTCCAGCTTGCGGGACACTGGAAGTAAGGGATTCGCTAAGTCCTGCATACACGTAGCTGCTGCGGTAAAGCGATGAACTTGCCAAGTATCCTGGAAGCATTTCTGGCTCCTTCGGAGTTGCACTCTCTCGCACCTAGCCTTCGCTTAGACAAAAAGGAGTCACCTCTAACCCGTTCACACGTCGTAATAGGGCGAGAGTTTGGTGACGAGGAACGGGAACTCGTCGGTGACGTCTACGCGCACGAAGTGTTTTTCGGCGACGTCGGTAGTGCGGTGGGTGTAGGTGAAGATCACGTCGTGGACATTGCGAACTCCGCTGAGCCGAGAACGTTGTACGTGCACACTCGTCAGCGATTTGTTCTCGCCGTGAGCCTCGGCAGTCTTGTGGTAGATGGCCGGGTAGCGGACGGCCAGGTAATTGAGCGCGCGATGTTCGTCAAAGGAGCCAGCGCTGTCCGTCATTTGCAGCACGCGATCCAGCAATTCCCCGGCCGTGGCCTCGAAGTCTTTTTCCGAGGTCCCATTCGCTCGAGGCATGGACTTCAGGAGCGTCGGGCGGTCGAACGAGTAAGTCTGGTCGAAGGCGACGACTGGCACCATCAGGCCGTTGCACATTTGCGGCGGTGCGATGGGACCTCTCATGCCGATGACGACATCCAAGTCTGCCGGTGAAGGGTTGGCGCGAATGGTTTCCGCCAACAGGTGGTAGTCGGAGGGATTGCGTGGCATCACGATGTAGGTTTCGAGTCCACGGATGGTCATCACAAAGCATTGCTGGCGCAACAAGTAGAGATTTTCTGGCTTAGTAAGCACGCTATGTCGCGCCCGATGCTCGTTGAGTCCTTTGGCATCGATACGGGCAAGCGCTTGAGCGAACTCTTTCTCGGCGCCCATATTCGGGAAGCGAGCTTCGATGTTCCCGATGGCGTAGACAAACGACGGAGGCAGCGGTGCGGCAGGCACATTTGGTATGTTGGCCGCCGGAGCGGTTCCGCAACTTGGGCAGGCTTGCGGCGACACTGTTTGCGGCGCGGTCTCCGTGAAAGGAGCAGCGATTGGCGGTGGCGCGTCGTGTACCGACGAAGTGGTTGGTTCGTGAACTTCAGTCTGACTTGGTTCCATCTTGCGTCTCCTTAAAAACTCGATCAGCCGCGCTGTTAGCGGGCGAAGGTCACCCAGCGGTTCAAGGCCGCGGCGCGCTTCTCACAGCCGCCACACGGCTGGATGCCCATGGCATACGTCGTTTTTTTGATGAGGTCCCCGAGGCCGATTTCTTCTTCGATGAGAAAACCCGGAAGGCGCACGCGATGCGGCTGGGTGGCGGCTTCCCTGGGTTGCAATTCGTCTTGCTTGTCCGTCATGCGGTGTTCCTAGTTTCTGCTCAGAGCTTCATAGGCCGCCCAGGCGTCAAGCAGCGGCGGGGCAATGCTGCGGCGATGTTGGTCCTTGTGTGTGAGTGCGAGCATGATTTGCGCCGCGCCGGCAGCGGTAAACTCCGACTGCAACAAAGCGATGGTCCCGGTGACGAAGGGTGCGGCGGCGCTGGTTCCGGAGGTGGATTGGGTCTTGCCGTCGCCGCTGAGGCTGACGATGTTTTCTCCCGGCGCCGCGAGTCCGCGTCTCCCGATGGAACTGCCGAGGTTCGATTCCGCGGTGGGCCTTCCCTGCATATCGCAGGCGACGACGGGAATCACCCAGGGATGACCGGTGATGACGGAGCCGCCGACCGTTCCCCGATTGCCGGCGGCGGCGACGACCAGGACAGAGCGATGCGCGGCGTAGTCGAGGGCGTCTTGCAGATGGCGCTCGCCGATGGCTGAAGAGTCCGTAATGGCGGCGCTGAGGTTGATGACGCGTGCGCCGGCACGAACGGAGTCGTGGATGGCACTGGCGAGTTGAGCGGGAGTAGCGCTGGGCATGGAGTGGTTGTGGCTGCTGTGTTCGGGGAAGATGGGGCGGAGGATGAGAGTGCAGTCGGGACAAATCGCGGGGGCGGCAGTACCGCGACGAGCAACCAACATCCCAGCAACAAAGGTCCCGTGCATGCAAGCCATACTTTCAAGCCTGGAACAGGAGCCGTGAACGTTAGTCGGAAGTTCCTGGATTCGCGACCGGTTCAGATCGGGATGACCGAGGGCAATCGGACCATCAATTAGCGCCACCTTCACATCGCGCCGTCCCTTGCTGCGTGACATGAGTGGAGTAAGCCGCACCAGATCGAGCGGGCCCATGGCTGATAGTCCATCCTCACAAACAGGAGGTTACAGTACCATAGACTTTTTTGAAGTCAAGACGCACAATCGTGGAGAGCACTAGAGAGTGCAGCATACTAGTACTAAAGAGATAGACTATTCTAGCTATAATATGAATAGTACTACTACTCACTTCTTGTGGCATCCAAGCTCCTACGTGCAGTCTATGTCTAGGGAAGGAGTTTGATGCTTACATCGATTAGATAGTGGTGGGCTGATCGAGCATTATTCCTGCTTCATCAGCTACGCGCACGAGGACAAGCTATTCGCGCGGCGGCTGCATGATGCGCTGCAGGGGCGCGGCGTCCGGTGCTGGCTGGATGAGAAGCAGATGCTGCCAGGCGATGACATCTACGAGCAGGTGGACCGCGGGATTCGGCTGTGGGACAAGGTTCTGCTGTGCTGCTCCCGGCACTCGCTGACCAGTTGGTGGGTGGACGATGAGATTGACCGGGCGTTTGCCAAAGAACGCGAGCTGATGAAAGAGCGCGAGCGGAAGGTGCTGGCGGTGATTCCGCTGAACCTGGATGGGTATCTGCTGAGCGGGGAGTGGACGAGCGGCAAAGCCAAGCCGGTACTGTCGCGGCTGGCGGCGGACTTTACGGGTTGGGAGCAGGACGCGCAGAAGTTCGAGGCGCAGGTGGAGAACGTGATTCGCGCGCTGCGGGCGGATGATGGCGGGCGGGAGAGGGCGCCCGAAGCAAGGCTGTAGCTCTTTCTGGCGAATGGCGAATGGCGAATAGCGACGGGCGTGGGTGGCCCATATTTGCCTTCTGTTGGCAAATGTGGGTTTCCCCCACTCTACCCAACGGTTTTGTGCGACCGTGTAACTAGTAACTGTCAATTCCTCAAAACTGCAACAGTCGAGGTTAGCTGTCTGAAGCACTAAGCTGATATAAATTCAGCTAATCGGCGATTTAATTCTTCTGAAAATGCGAAAATAAGAGCAGATGGTCAGAGCGGGCAAATTACCCGTCTGACCGTCGTTTTTTTGGCACCTGCTGTTCCGCATACCATGGCATAGGGGGCGTGCATCAGTCTTCCTGCTCTCGCAGTTCTGCCTTCATTTCCAGGTTGCGGATGAGGCGGTGGAGTTATTGGGGTTCACGCCGAGGATCTTCGCGGCATCGGAGACGACGCGGTTTATCTAATCAGGCAGGGCGTCATTTGTGTGAGCCGTGCGCCCTTCGACTTGGCTCAGAGCTTGCCCTGAGCTTGTCGAAGGGGCAGGCTGCAGCACGCGGTGAATTGTTCCTAGAAAGCCGCGGAGCCTGCTTCAGCGGTCGGCACTCGCCGTATGACTCGCCCCGGTAGCTAATCCCTGTCGTACAATGTCGCCATCGAGCGCATCCGTGTTGCGCCAATCCACGTCTGCCGGGGACCCATGGGAACAGAAAGCCAAACCGCATTTTTCAGTTACAGCCGCGAAGACGGCGACTTTGCCAAAAAACTCGCCGCCGACCTCAAGTCCGCCGGCGCCAATGTCTGGATGGACCAGCTCGACATCGAGCCGGGTACGCGCTGGGACGACGCCATCTCCCAGGCCCTGGAAAGCTCGCCCCGCGTGCTGGTCATCCTCTCGCCCGCGTCAGCCAAGTCCGCGAATGTAAGCGACGAAGTCAGTTTCGCGCTCAGTAAGACGAAACAGATCATTCCTGTGCTTTTTCGCGATTGTGATGTCCCTTTCCGGATCGCCCGCTTGCAGTACGTCGATTTCCGCAACGACTACAACACCGGCTTGCGGCTCTTGCTGCAGACCTTGTCGCTCCAACTGCCCGCACCCCAGGCCGTCGCTCCTGAGCCGTTGCGTCCCGCGGTCGAGGTTGCCGCGCCCGCCCCGCGAAAACCCGTGCCCGTCGCCACTGAAACTGCCGCGACTTCCGGTGGCATGAACAAGGCCCTGCTCATCGGTATTCCCGTAGTGCTGCTAGCGATCATCGCTGGCTACTTCGCATTAAGGCCCAGCGCTGTCGATGTCACGATCCTCGCGCCCTCGGGCTTCAGTGCGCCTGGGTTCAGCATCGACGGCACCAACTATCCCATCGAAGGGCAGGCCGTACATCTGAAGCTGGCGCCCGGCGCGCACAACTATCGATTTCCCAAGACGAATTGCGGTGGCGCCTTTACTGTTGCTTCCGACAAGACGACCTTCTTGCCTCGCGCGGATGTAAGTGGAGATTGCTCCCTCCGGCTTGTCAGCAACTAGCTCGTGTCCTGGGTCATTAATTCGTTGCCCGGTGCCCTACGTTCGGCCTTCGTTTGGCCTAACGTGGGGCACGATGCCGCGAAACTGAGAACGGCACTGCATCGAATTCAGAACCGATACAGCCCCAGCCCCGTAATCCTACTCATCCGATTGAAATCCTGGTCCAGCGTAAACAGGCCCGCACCGTGCTCCAAGGCTATGGCTGCGATCAGCGTATCGATTGTCGTAAGTGAGACACCCCGTGCCCAAGCCGTTCGAAAAATCGCGCCCCCAAGAGGATTGCTGCCCACGGCGGTCGCGGAAGAGCGCGGAACCATCCGGTTTGGGCCGTTCTGTGTCGATCGCAAGACCCAGCGACTCGTGCGCGACGGGGTCCGCGTGAAGCTCCCTCGACAATCGTTCCTCATTCTGGAAATGTTGCTCGCCCGCCCCGGCGAGGCCGAGATCCGAAACGAACTTCGCGTCCCTCTGGCCTTCCGGGACCTTCGTTTACTTCGACCACGGACTCAATAATGCCGTCAATCGTCTTCGAGTAGCTTCGTGAAGGCAGAGGTTATGTGTCTTGGCCTGCACAGCGCTTTGATGCACACAAGGGGAGATGAGAACCCCCACGCTACTCCTCTTCCTGCTCCCGCAGTTCGGCCTTCATCTCCAAATTGCGAATCAGCCGGTGGAGGTAGTTGGGGTGGACGCCGAGGATCTTCGCGGCATCGGTGTAGCTGCCTCGAGCTTCGGCCAGGGCGTCGCGGATCAGGCGCTTCTTCAGCTCAGTAAGTGCCGCATGATATTTCGCGCCGTTGGTTTGCGTGGCGGCGGCGCGGGTTTCATGTAGCGCTTCGGGTAAGTCTTCGGGGCAGATCTCATCCGACGCGCCCAGCACGATGGCGTGCTCGATGGCATTCTCCAGCTCGCGAACATTGCCCGGCCAGTCGTAGTTCAGCAGCATGGCCCGCGCCTCGGGAGAAATGCCGCGGAACGGGCGCCCGCGCTTGGGCGCGTATTTGTTGGCGAAATAGATGGCCAGCAGGGGAATGTCTTCGCGGCGGTTGCGCAGCGGCGGAACCGGAATCGAAACAACGTTCAGGCGAAAATACAGGTCCTGACGAAATTCGCCCGCTTTGATGGCGGCGTCGAGCTCCTTGTTGGTGGCTGCCAGCACGCGCGCGTGCAGCTTGAGCGGGCGGGTGCTGCCGATGCGCTCAAACTCGCGCTGCTGCAGCACGCGTAGCAGCTTGGCCTGCATCATGAGCGGCATTTCGCCGATCTCGTCGAGCAGAATGGTGCCGTCTTCGGCAACTTCGAGCCGCCCTTTCTTCATGGCCACGGCGCCGGTGAATGAGCCCTTTTCATGGCCGAACAGTTCGCTCTCGAGCAGGGTGTCGGGAATGGCGGCGCAGTTAATAGCGACGAAGGGCTTGTCAGCACGCGGGCCGGCAGCGTGAATGGCGCGGGCGACGAGTTCCTTGCCGGTTCCGCTTTCGCCGCGAATGAGTACGGTGCTATCGCCGCGCGCGACCTTGGCGATCAGCTCGGTGAGGTGGCGCATGGACTTGCTGTCGCCGACCAGATCTTCGGCGGGGTGGAGTTCCTCGCGGAGGCGGCGATTTTCGGCTTTGAGTGATTCGAGCGCCAGCAGGTTCTCAAGGGTAACGGCGGCGATGCTGCACACGGAGTTGAGGAAGTGAACGTGGTCGTCGCCAAAACCTTCACCGGGCTGGCCGGAAGACAAGTACAGCACGCCGATGGTGCGGGTGACGCCAAGCAACGGGATGCAAATGGCATGCTGCGCGGCAGGATCGTCGCCGCCCTGGGCGACAACGGCGGACTGCTCCCAGATGGCGCGCTGCACCAGCTGGTGCGGAATCTCGACGTCGTCGCGGCGGCCGCTTTCCCGGCTCAGGGTGCGGGTGGATTCGGGATCGACATCGGCCTGGTCCATGAGGAGGATGGCGCCTAAGCCAGCAGGGACGACTTCGAAGACGCACTCGAGGAGGTTGCGTTGCAGTTCGCCCACCTCGCGGATGGAGTTGATGGTGCGCGAGATTTTGACCAGCGCGTTGAGGTCGCGCGCCATGCGGCCGATGTCGGTGGGATCGGCCATCCAGGAGGCGGAGTCCTGCAGCTTGATGGTCTTGAGAATGCCCGGACCGGCGGTGCGCAGTGAGTAAACCCGCTGGGCGGAGGAAGACGGAACGTCTTCCGTGAGGTAAACGAGTTCGCAGCGGCCCACGCGTACGACGTCGCCATGGACGAGCGCACGCCGGCTGACGGGAATGCCATTGACAAAGGTCCCGTTGTGGCTTTCCAGATCGATAAGCTGGGCGGCGTCGTCCAACCACTCGACCACGCAGTGCTGGCGAGAAACAGCGGCGTCGAGCGGAGCCACGCGATTCGCCGGGTCGCGACCGATGGTGATGCGACCGCCGTCGAGGCGATACTC
>Ga0335070_10009153_pt1 | contig 11629 bp, 4 predicted proteins | sample Lox_Sample_13_FD_206722 | JGI IMG/M metagenome (GOLD analysis project Ga0335070, IMG submission 206722) | Soil microbial communities from Loxahatchee National Wildlife Refuge, Florida, United States - Lox_Sample_1.3 | ecosystem: Environmental > Terrestrial > Soil > Wetlands | place: USA: Florida...
CAGGTTCCCGAGAATCACGGCCGCCTCCCAGGAGTAGGGCAGCAGCTTCGCTCTCGGGATGACGTTGGCCAACGCCGCGCGGGCGACCTGAGCACGTGCCTGCGGTCGCGTCGCGGCCGCCCGCAGCGATTCGGACAGCAGCTTTCCCTGCTGGAAGAGAGTCATCGCGCGGTAGTGCTGCCAGGTGAGCACCAACGCGGCACCGGCCAGCACGCCGACGGCGAGCACGCACCCCCGGGCGCCCCAACCCTCGGCCGCGGGCGCCGGCGGGAGGGCGGGCAGAGCGAGCGCTGCCAACAGTGTCCACTGCGAGGCCACCGCTGCGAGGTGGAGGGGGAACTGGGTCAAGGCGAGCACCAGCGCCGCCGCGCCCAGCGGCAGCGCGGTAAAGACCGCTCCCTCGCCTCGCGGCCTCTTCCGCGCGGCCCAGGCGAGGCCGACGCCGGCGACCAGCAGACCGATGAAGCCGGTCTCGGCGGCGTGCTGGAGCAGATCGTTGTGCGCAGCGCCGAAGCCGGTCACGAGGCCAAGGACCCGCCCGCGCTCGGCAAGAGCCTCCGCGCTCTGGAAGCGGAAGGAGTTTGCCTCGAAAAGGCCGAAACCAACGCCGGTCGCCGGGCGTGCGGCCACCATCGAGGCGGCCGCGGCGTTGCCTGCCGCTCGCCCACTGCCCAGCCAGAGAAGACCCCCGCCCCTGACCTCGTTGACGGCGGCCCGCACCCGCTGGGAAAGCGGACCGGCGACAAACGCCACAACCACGAGCACCAACACCGTCGCAACGATCAGCCACCTGCGCGCAGCCGACACGCGCCTCCATGCCAGGAGGAGGAGCCCCGCCGCCAGAGCAGCGATCGCCGTGAGCGTGCGTGTCCCGAGGATCACTCCTGTCATCAGCAACGCTGCGCCGGCGGCTGGGAGGTCACGACGGCGCGCCGAGAGCGCACGGTCGGCAGCCACCAGTGCCGGGAGCACCAGGAACACCGCGACGTCGCCGGGGTTGCCGAGCGTTCCGATCCAGTCGTAACGCCCGCCCTCACGCGCCAACAGCGCGAAGCTCTCCGGCTGCGACGAAAGACGCAAGAAGACCAGCACGAGCGCGGCCTCGATCACGCCTGCCCAGACGAGCAGGGCCGCGAGCGTGCGCCTTCGCTCCTCGGAAAACTGGCGCACCGCGCCCCATCCCAGAGCTGCCAAGGTGAACGGCAGGAGGCTCACGAGTGACCGCGCCGTCTCCGGGCAGGCGAGGGCACTCACCACGCCGCCGGCCAACACGCCGGCCCAGGCGAGCCACCAGGGATCGCGCCACGCACCGCCTCCAAGGTTCTGCACCAGGAAAACCGCTGCCAGCACGGCCCAGGCCGCGAGCGCGAGGTCGCTCTTGGGGCCGCGAAACATGTCGAGCGTTCGGCTGTCCCACACCAGCGGGACCGCGAGGGCGAGCACGGCTGCGGCCAGGTAGGCGAGCCCCGCCAGGAAGCGTTCGCTCGGGTCCTGCTCTCGTGGCGCGGAGCGCGGGCGCGCCACGGCTACTCCTCGAGGCGGACCGAGACGATGCGCGAGACGCCGGGCTCCTCCATCGTGACGCCGTAGAGGACGTCGGCGTGGGCCATCGTGCGCCGGTTGTGCGTGATGAGGAGGAACTGGGTCTCCTCGCTCATCTCCCGCAGGAGCGCGGCGAGGCGCTCTACGTTGGCATCATCCAGCGGCGCGTCGACCTCGTCGAGCAGGCAGAACGGCGCAGGGCGGATCCGAAAGAGCGCGAGCAGCAGCGCAATCGCGGCGAGTGCCTTCTCGCCGCCGGAGAGCAACAGCACCGACTGGGTGTGCTTGCCCGGCGGACGCACGCGGATCTCGATGCCGCTCTCGAGCAGTGCCTCCGGATCGGAGAGCTCCGCCTTCGCCTCGCCGCCGCCGAACAGCCGCTGGAACACGTCATCGAAGGCGACGTTGACCTCGGCGAGCGTGGCCAGGAAGCGCTCTGCACAGGTGGCGTCGAGCTCCCTCACGGTCTCGTTCAGGGACTCCAGGGAGCGCTCCAGGTCGCGGCGCTGCTCCTTGAGGAACGCATGGCGCTGCTCCAGCTCGTCGCGCTCGGTGACGGCCAATTCGTTCACCGGTCCGAGCGCCTCGAGCTCGCCCGCGAGAGCCTGCTCCCGCACCTCAAGCTCCGCCACCGCCTCCGGTGGTGGGGGCTCGGGCAGTTCGGCCTGGCCGGCCAGCGTGAAGGCGATCGCTTCCTCGAGGCGCTCACGCGCGCCGGTCGCCTCAGCGAGCGCGAGGCGGGCGGCGTGCGCCGCATCGCGGGCGGCGAGGTGAGCGAGTCGGCTCGCCTCCTCCTTGCCCTCGGCCTCGTTCACCCTTGCCCGGACCGTCTCCGCCTCGGCGGTGAGGCGCTCCACGTCGCGGCTGGAGGCGGTCCGTCGCGCCAGCAGCTCTTCGAGCTCCGCACGCGCCCAGGCGGCGGCCTGACCCGCCGCGCCCGCCCGCTGCGCCTGGGCCTGGACCTCGTCGCGTGCCTGGCTCTCGCGTCGCCGCAGGTCCTCCAGCTCCTCGCGGTGCCGCGCGAGGTCGCGCTGTGCCGCGCCGAGACGCTCGCTCGCGACGGCCGCAACGCCGCGCGTCCGTTCGGCCTCCGCACGGCTGGCGGCCGCGGCGTCCCTGGCGCGGTCGGCCTCGCGGGCGAGCGCATCCACCTCACTCTCCAGCTCCCCGGCCCGCGCCCCGAGCCGCTGCACCTCCTCACGCGCAACCGTGAGGCGGTCGGCAAGGACCGCACCCTCCTCCGCTAGCCGCTCGAGCTCCGACGCCAGCGCCTCGAGCTCGCGTTCGAGACGCTCGCGCTCGCGTCCGAGCGACTGGCGGGCCGAGCTGGCGGCGGCCAGCGCCTCGGCTGACTGGCGGGCTGCAGCATCGCGCTCGGCGAGCCGCGGGCCGACGTCGGCCAGCTCCCGCTGTACATCCTCGAGGGCCGCGCCCGCCTCCCCCTCGCGGGCTGCCGCGGCAGCCTCGGCGGCAGCCGCGTCCCGCTCGCGCAGACGGAGCTCCAACACGCCGGTGGCGGCCGCGCGCCCGCCCGGCAGTTCGAGCCGGACGCCGCGACGCCGGCCCCCTCCGGGGAGCAGCACGACGAGGTCGGGGTCGGCGGTCGCCAACTCCCGGGCGTGTTCGAGGTCGCGGGCCACCGCAGCGCGCGGGAGTGCGGCCGAGAGCCACCCGAGGTCGTCCGCTGCCGCCCCGCCCTGTTCGAGCAGCGGCGAGGGGCGGGGCGGCAACGTGCGGTCGGCCACGACGACCTCGAGCCTTCCCTCGACCTTCGGCGCGCTGGCCACGAGCAGGTCGGCGGCGTCCTCGCCCGCGCATACGGGCAGGTTGAGGAGCCCGCCGTAGGCGCTGTCGAGCAGCCTGGCGACCTCGGGCGAGGGCGCGAGGAAGTCCGCGACGGTGCCGAGCAGCTTGCTCTCGGGCAGCGCACGGGCGAGGGCAGTGGGAAGAACGCGGGCCTCGGCGAGCCGGCGCGTCAGCCCCTCGCGCTCGTGCTGCGCCTGCCAGCGCTCGTGGCCTGCCGAGTCGCGCGCGGCCGTCAACTCCGCGGCACGTGCCGCGAGCGACTCCTGACGGGCCCGCAGCGCCTGGCGCTGGCCCTCGACCTCGGCGGCGGCAGCAGCTTCTGAACTCTCCTTGGCGGTTGCGTCCGCTTCACCCCGGGCGGCCTGCGCGAGGTGAGTGCCAAGGCGCTCGTGCTCTGCGGTGGACCGCGTGCGTTGGTAGGCGCCCTGCTCCAGCTCCACCTCGAGGCGGTGGACGCGGTTGCGCGCTTCGCTCGCGCTCGCCACGGCCGCAAGCAGCGTGCGGCGAGCCTCCTCGGCCCTGGCTCCGACCTCGCGCGCTGCGGTGTCCGCCCTCTGCGCCGACTCGGCAGCGGCCTGGGCCTCCTGCTCCCGCGTGGCAAGGGTGCCCTCCGCCCCGGCGAGTGCTGCGGCAAGCGCCGCGCCCTGCTGCTCCAGGGTCCGGCCCACGGAGGCGAGACGCTCGGCCTCCACGCGCGCCGCGTCGCGCCGCTCGCCCGCCTCCTCGGCCTCGCGCCGGGAGGCGGCCTCCTCGGCCTCGCGCCGTTGCGCGAGGGCATCGGCTCTCGCCTGTTCGTCCCGCGCTGCGGTCAAGCGCTCCTGGGCCCCGTCGAGGTCGTGCCGCAGGGAGGCGAGCACCGCGTCAGCGCTGGCAAGCGTTGCGGCGGCCTCGGCCTCGGTGAGCCCTGCGGCGGTGAGCGCCTGTTGCTTCTCCTCGACCGCGGTGACGAGCACGGCCCGCTTGCCGGCGAACAGCGCAGCACGCACCTCTGCGAGTCCCTTGCGCAGCTCGCGGTGCTTCTCGGCCCGTCGCGCCTGGCGACGGGCCGCTTCGAGCGAGCGCCTGACCTCCGTGGCCACATCGGCAAGGCGGAGGAGATTGGCCCCTGTCTCGGCGAGCTTGAGTTCGGCCTCGTGCCGGCGCGCCCGGAACTTGGTGATCCCGGCCGCCTCCTCGAACAGCACGCGCCGCTCGGTGGCCCGTACGGAGAGGACCTGGCCGATGCGGCCCTGCTCGATGATGGCGTAGGCCCGCGTCCCGAGCCCGGCGTCCATGAGGTGATCCGCGATGTCCTTGAGGCGCACGCGTCGGCCGCGCATGCGGTACTCGGAGGTCCCATCCCGCATCACACGCCGCGAGATGTCCAGTCTCCCCTCGGTCTCGAGCCAGCGGCCGTCGGGGGAGACGAGGGTGAGGCTCACCTGCGCGGCCCCGAGCGGGGCGCGGCTTGGGGCGCCCGCAAAGATGACGTCCGCCATGTTCTGGGAGCGCAGGAGTCGCGCGGACTGCTCGCCGAGCACCCAGGCGATCGCGTCCGAGATGTTCGACTTGCCGACGCCGTTCGGGCCGACGATGGCGATCAGCGCCCCTGGGAACGACAGCTCGACCCGCGTCGCGAACGACTTGAAACCCTCGAGGGTCAACGAGGCAAGGCGCACCGCTCCCATCGTCGAACTTCGAATCCTAGCACGCGGACGGATTTGTGAACAGATTCACACGTAGCCTGCCGTGGGTGCGAGGTCCTGACGTTGGAACGCTCAGACGGCGCCGCGCGACCACACGCCGGCGATTTGTGTGCCGCAGTTCGGGCAATCCCCATTCGTGGTGATCAGCACGTCACGTACGCTGAAGCCCGCGCGCCGCACGAGGGTCGTGCCGCAGGAAGGACAGAGGGTGTCCTCCAGGGTTCCGACGCGGCCGGGGAGGTTGCCGGCGTACACGTAGTGGAGGCCAGCCGCGCGCCCGATCTCGGCGCCGGTCCGCAGGGTGGCGGCGGGCGTGGCCGGCGGGTCTGTCATCTGGTAGTCGGGGTGGAACGCCGTCAGGTGCCACGGGATGTCCGGGCTGACGCCCGCGAGGAACGCCGCGATCGCCTTGAGTTCCTCGGGCGAATCGTTGAGGCCGGGGACCACCAGCGTCACGACCTCCACCCAGATGCCGCGCTGCACCAGGCCCGAGATCGTGTCGAGCACCGCCTGCAGCTTGCCGCCGAGCGCCGCGTACGTCTTGGGCGAGAACGACTTCAGGTCCACCTTGTAGGCGTCGACCACGGGCTCCAGGTAGTCGAGCACCTCCGGCGTGGCGTGCCCGTTGGAGACGAAGGAGGTGACGATTCCGGCCTTCCGTGCCAAATCGAAGACGTCGTGTGCCCACTCGGCGGTGATGAGCGGCTCGTTGTAGGTGCTGGTGATCACGTCGCAGCGGTGCTCGACGGCGGCCTCCACCAACTGCTCCGGCGTCACGGGTTGCGCCGCCTCGCTTGCCTCGGGGATGCGCAGCGCTTGCGAGGTGATCCAGTTCTGGCAGTAGGCGCAGTGCAGGTCGCAGCCGAGCATCCCGAACGACAGGGCGCGGCTGCCGGGGAGCAAATGGAAGAAGGGTTTCTTCTCGATCGGGTCCACCGCCACGCCCGCCGTGTACCCCCACGGAACGAACAGCGCGTTCCCGGTCCGTCCGCGCACGAGGCACACGCCCCGCGAGCCGTCGGCGAGCTTGCAGCGGTGGGCGCACGCGACGCACACGAGCTTGCCGGAGGGATGAGCTACCGCGAGCTCTGCGCGCTCGGCTGTGAAGTGGTCCAGGCGCGTCTCCACGAGGCCATTGTGGTGCGCCGGCTTGACGGTGGCAAGGGGCGAGGGGAGAATCGCGCGAGCCGTCGGAAAGGTGCGATGGATCTTGCAGACGACGTGGTCGCGGCATGCCACGCCCCGCGCGGCGTCGCGGGCAGCATCCGCGTGCCGGCATCAAAGAGTCTGACCCAGCGGGCTCTGCTGGCTTCGGCGTTGGCCGGGCCGGGTTCGACGGTCCACAATCCGCTCAACGCCGAAGATCCCCGCCTCTTGTTTGAGGCGTTGCACAAGGTGGGTTTCCGCCTGGTTTGGGAAGGCGATGCGATCACCGCACACGGTCGGGAGGCTGTCGCGGGCGCATCGCTCCTCCTGGGCAACAACGGGACCGGGGTCCGCTTCCTCCTCGCGCAGCTCGCCGCGCTGCCTGGGACCTGGGTGGTGGACGGATCCCAGCGGCTACGGGAGCGGCCGCTCGCACCTCTCGTGACGGCGCTGCGCACCCTTGGCGCGAGGATCGATCCGGTCGAGGGCGTTGCCGATGTCCTTCCCCTGCGTGTGCACGGGCAGCCGCTGCGGGGCGGTCGGGTCGAAGTGGATGCGTCGGTCTCCAGCCAGTTCGTGTCGGCGCTGTTGCTGCTCGGCGCGACGCTGCGCGACGGCCTCGAGGTTCGACTCACCGCGCCGCCGCCGTCGCGGCCGTACGTGGAGCTCACTGTCGAAGTCCTGTCGGCGTTCGGAGCTCCGCCGGTCGCGGCGGATGAGGGCAGGACATGGAAGATCCGCGGCGCCGGGCTCGCGCCCACCGAGTTTGCCGTCGAGGGTGACTGGTCGGCGGCGGCGTTCCCCCTTGCAGCCGCGGCGGTGGCGGGAGGTCGGGTCGAGGTGGTGGGGGTGCGGCGCGGTAGCCGGCAGGGGGACGCGACGGTGCTCGAAATGCTGGCACGCGCGGGATGCCGCGCCGTCGAGTCCCCGCGCGGAGTGGTGCTGGAGGGACCCGCGACGGCGCCGCTCGAGGCGGATCTGCGCGACACCCCTGACCTCTTCCCCCCGCTCGCGGTGGTGGTCGCGGCGGTGGGAGGCCGGCTTACGGGTCTGGGCCGCCTGGCAACGAAGGAGAGCGACCGTCTGGCGGTGATGACCGGACGCCTCGGGGCGCTGGGGTTTGCAGTCGAGGCTGGGGTTCACTGGTTCGCGAGGAGCGCTGAGGCTCGACCCGGGGGCTCGGCCGGCACACCCCTCGACCCGGCCGCTGACCACCGGGTGGCGATGGCGCTTGCGGTGGCCGGGTGCGTCGTACCCGGGGTGGTGGTCTCGAACCCCGGGTGCGTGGCAAAGTCCTGGCCCGGGTTCTGGGACGCGTGGCGGGGGATCGTGCCGGCGGAACGATGAAGCTCCAGACCCCCACCGCGCGGTCTCTCGCCCGACTCCTCGCCTGGGACGCTCCGTTCCTCCCTCTGGCCACCGCGATCACCGCAAGACACGATGGCCTGGACGTGGTGCTCGATGCCGCCGGCGTTGAGCTGGCGCGGGTGTTCAAGTGGCCCCGCGTCGAGCGCTCGGCGGTCGCGCTGCAGGCTTTCGCCACCGGCGCATTCCTTTTCGAGCACGGGTGGTACCCGTCGCGCGCCCTGCTGCGGAGTGCCCGGGTCGTGCGCGGCGAGCGCGGTCCATGGTTCCGACTCACCCGACTGCCGACCAGGCGGCTCGAGGACGCCGTGCTGGAGAGGCGTCTGCGCATCGCGCTTGGGGCGGGCGACAGCGTGCTCGTCGCGGCGCTGACGCCACTGCTGAGCGCACTCCTCCCGGAGCGCGGCGCGGAGCTCGAGCGCGCGGCGGCGTCGCGGCCCGCATGGGAGTCTGCCGAGGCCTGGGTGGAGGCGTTGTTCGACGAGGGGCGCGGCGGCACCGTCCTTCACCACCCCGCAGGGAAGGGACGCGTGCTGTGGGCGCGCCGCTTCTCCCTTCCTCGGTCCGGGGTGTTTTGGGTGGAGGAAGAGGATGTGCTGCCGGCCCTTGCTTTCGCCACGCAACTGGCGACGGCGGGAAGCGACGTAGCGGTGGCAACCGGCGCATTCGAGGAAACGGACGTGGCTCGCCTCCACGCCCGCGCCGCGGCCGACGGCCGGGACAGCCTCGTGCTCACGACCCTGTGCCTGCCGGGGGTGCCTGCGTTGCCCCTCGCTGGGGAGGCCGACGCGGTCTGGGTCGTCGCGCGCCACGGCGGCCTTGCCCGTGCTCACGCGGCCGTCGCGATGGAGGCCGGTGTGCAGCGCCCGGAGATCGCGCGCCAGGCGCTCGAGGCGGGCGCCGCCCACGGGTTCTCTGAGACGCCGGTGCCCTCGGCGACGCGGGGTCGCGAATCGGTCGCCTCCGCTTCCGCGCGGCGCGCGCTGGCGTGGCTTGCGAGCGCGCCGGTCGGTCTGTCCGAGGCCGATCTGGAGAGGCTTGCCGGGCCGTGCCGTGATGCGCTGACCGAACTGGAGCGCCTCGGACTTGCCCAGCAGCGGGGTGGAGCATGGCGCTCGGTGCGCCCCGCCGAGCCGCCACGCCGCGACAAGCTGGAGGGAATGGCCGGGACGCTTCCATCGAGTTCGGCGGCGGGGGTCGTCGCGCGCGGGCTCACGGGGAAAGGGAATGCGGAAGCGGTCACGTGGTGCGAGGCGAGGGTGGCCGAGGGGCGCGCGGGGGAGGCGCTCGCCGTGGCACGCGCGCTCGCCGCTGATCCCGAGCTGAGCCAGGTGGGAGCCGAGGTCGCGCTCGGCCTGGGACATCTGGCGGAAGCGGAGAGTCTGATCGAGGGCGTCGCACGGGAGCGACGCGGTACCGGCTGGCATGCCCTGGCAGCGTGGTGGGCGGAACAGGCCGGTGTCACCGAACGTGCAGCCGAGGAGCTTGCGGCGATCAGTGGCGAGCTGTCCGGTCGCCTCGCCGCCAGGGTGGAGCTGGTAGCCGCCGATCTTGCGCGTCGGCAGGGGAACCACGCGGCGGAGCGAGAGCACATCGGGCGCGCGGTCTCCGCCACCGAGCCGGCACTGGCGGATGCTGAGTTGGCGCTCGCGGCCTGGTCGGGGTCGGCGGCACTCAGCGCCCTGCGCAGGGCACGTGGAGCGGCGTGGGGCGGCGACGAGAAAGCCCGTGTGCTCCAGCTTCTGGCTCTTGCGGCGTTGGACCGCGGCAGCTGCGCCGCCGCGGCGACCGCCCTGCGCGCGGCGCTGCGCAGCGCGAGCGGGAACAACCTGCGGCTGATCGGCGAGATCCACGCTGACCTCGGCTATGCCGGGATCCGCTCGGAGCAGGCCGCGGTGGCAGACCGGCACCTGATGCTGGCGGAACACCTGCTGGAACGGTGCGGCTCGCGACGGGCGGTGACGGTGGTGCGCGCCAACCGCGCGGTGTTGGCGTGCGACCGACTCGACTGGCGCACCTGCCGCGAACTCACGGTTGCGGCGTGCGACCTGCGCGGCGCTCGCGACGACGTGACTACCTGGCTCGGCGAGATCGAGTTGGCCCGTGCCGAGCTGGCGCGCGGTGACGTGGCCGCGGTGGAGGCGCTCCTGCCGAGTCTCGCGGAGGGCGTGGCGCGGCACGATGACCACCCGACCTTGGTACAAGCCCTCGCCGCGCTGAGGACCCACCTGTCGCTGGCGCTCGGGGACCTGGCAACGGCGCTCTCCGCCGCGAGCGGCACGGAGGCCAGCGAGCAGGAACTGATCCTTGCCCTCGGACGTGCCGAGAAGGGGATCGATCCGCCGATCTCCCTCCCGCAGCGCTGGGGAGTGGCGATCACCGCGCAGTTGCTTGCGGCCTGGTGCCGGGGCGACGAGCCTTCCGCGCGGGCGCGCCTCGCGTCCGCCCTCGAGCGCACGCCGCGGGAGGCCGCGGTGGGTCTCGCCCGCTTCGCTGCGGTGTTGGCGCGTCGCGGGCAGCACGTGGCGCCTGGGTGGCAGGAGTTCGAGCGCACTGCCGAGGCGGTGCTCGCCAGCGCGGAGCTTGACGGGTGGGCGGGAATCATGCGCGGTGCCTGTGGCCTCGACCCGGTGCGCGTGGTGCGCGCGCTGGACGGTATGGTGAACGCGGGCACGGACGCACTTGCCGCGGCGCGGCTGGAGGCACTGGGACGGGCGCTCGGGCTACGGTGGCTCGAGGTCGAGCGCGCGGGAGTCTCCATCGGGTCGTGGGGTGCGGAGGAAGGCGAGGCGGCGGAGATCGGGGCCGACGGGATCCGCGTGCACGCCTCCGGTTCGCTGCCCGCTCTCGCCGAGGCCGCGCTCCTCCTCGTCGCGCGTCACCTCGCGACGCGGCCGGAGGATGGTGGGCCGGAGCCCGGCGGGCGCGGCGGCGACATGCTCGGGACCAGCGTCGCCATGGAAGCCGTGCGCGAGCAGATCGCGCGCTGGGGACCGCTGCCCCTCACGGTGCTCGTGTGCGGCGAGCCGGGGACCGGGAAGGAGCTCGTGGCGCGCGAAATCCACCGTTGCAGCGGCCGTTCCGGGGCGTTCGTGCCCGTCAACTGCGCGGGGATCCCGGCGCAACTCCTCGAGGCGGAGCTGTTCGGCGTGGTGAGGGGCGCATTCACGGGCGCGGACCGCGACCGTCCGGGGCTCGTGGAGGCAGCGGAGGGCGGCACCCTGTTCCTCGACGAGGTCGGGGAGTTGCCTCCGGAGTTGCAGGCCAAGCTGCTGCGCCTGCTGCAGGGGTTCGAGGTGCGCCGAGTGGGGGCGACCCGCACGCGGACCGTGGACGTGCGGTTCGTGGCCGCCACCAATCGCGATCTCGAGGCCGCGCTGGCGCAGGGAACCTTTCGACAGGACCTCTACTACCGGCTCGCCGTGGCGGTCATCAGAGTCCCCCCTCTGCGCGAGCACCTCGAGGACGTGGACGTGATCGCAAGGCACCTGGCCGCCCGTCTCGCGTCCTCCCTGGGGCGACCCGGTGTGTGCCTGGCACCTGCCGCGCTGGAGCTGCTCCGGGAAGGCGGCTGGCCGGGCAACGTCCGCGAGTTGGAGACCGTGATGATCCGCGCGGTCGCCGGAGCCCGCCCGGGCGAGGTTCTCGGACCCGATCGGTTTCCGGGCGTCGTCCCTGCGCACCCGACCGAGCGACCACTCCGGGCATGGGGGGATGCGCTGGCGGACTTCCGCCGCAGCTACTTCGCGGCGCTCCTCAGAGAGTGTGGGGGCAACCGGACGCGGGCGGCCCGACGAGCGGGGATCTCCCGTCAAACCCTGCTCTACCACCTGCGGGAGCTCGGCCTGGGCGGCCGCAAGGGCGGCTGAGCTACACTCGCCCACGGCCGCAGTGGGGTTCGGGGGGCACTTTCGCGTTGGGAGCGCGTTGAAACGGGCATGTGGGTGGGGGCAGATCAAGCGGAGCGGGATTCACTCCCGCGGAGCGCGGGGGCGCAGGAGGTCTAAAGCGCCAGATGGGGGGCAGAGAAGTCCTGGGCCCCCCGCGAAACAAGCGAGCGTCCGGCTCTGCCGGCGCGAGCGGTG
>Ga0335070_10009154_pt1 | contig 11628 bp, 8 predicted proteins | sample Lox_Sample_13_FD_206722 | JGI IMG/M metagenome (GOLD analysis project Ga0335070, IMG submission 206722) | Soil microbial communities from Loxahatchee National Wildlife Refuge, Florida, United States - Lox_Sample_1.3 | ecosystem: Environmental > Terrestrial > Soil > Wetlands | place: USA: Florida...
GTCCGGGCCAGGTTGACGATCTGCCACTGGTAGTTGTTGACGTTGTACTGGGAGGCTTTGACGCTCTCCTCGTCGTCCTTGACCTTGAAATAGACCTGGGCGTCGACGCGGGCGTTGAGGTTGTCGTAGGTGATGATCTCCTGGGGCGCCGCGTCCACCATCTGCTCGGTGATGTTGACGCTGTGGAGCGTTTCGATGGCCGGGATGACCCACTGGAAGCCGGCCTTGGCGAAACGGTTGTAGCGGCCGAGCCGCTCGACCAGCCCGCGGTGCGTCGGGCGGATGATGCGGATCCCGGCCAGGAAAAGGACGATGACGACGATGCCGATCCATGCTATCAGGGCCATGAGTTCCTCCTTATCACATTTTCCAGGTGCCGGCGACGACGAGGTTGGCGCCGGTGACGGCCGCGGCCCGGTCCGAAGCCAGATAGGCCACGGCCTCGGCCACGTCCTCGAAGGTCCCGAGCCGCGAGGCGGCCAGGTCGCGCGCCTGGGGCAGGACTCCCCCCTTGATCAACCCGGGCGAGACCATGTTGACCGTGATGCCGTTCTCCGCCTCGGTCACGGCCGCCGTCCGGGTCAGGATGAGAAGGCCGGTCTTGGCCGCGGCATACGGGGCGATGGTCGGGAACGAGGTCAGTTGCTCGGCCCGGCTGTAGCCGATGTTGATGATCCTCCCCCACCGCCGCTCCCTCATCCCGGCCAGGGCCGCCTTGATGCAGAAATAGGAGCCGAGGAGGTTGCCGCGGAGGATGCGCTCCCAGTCGGAGACCTCAAGCTGGTCCCAGGGCTTGACCAGGAACGGTCCGACGTTGTTGACGAGGACGTCGATGCGGGCGAACTTCTCTTCGACTTTCTTGATGAGCCCGGCGGCCTGGGCCTTCTTGGTCAGGTCGGCCCGGAAGACGGCGCCGAGCTTGCCCTTCTCGCGGATGGCCGCGGCCACCTCCTGGGCTTCGTCCCGCCGGGTCAGGTAATGAACGGCGACGCCGGAGACCTCGTCGGCCATTCGGAGGGCGATGGCCCGGCCCATGCCCCGGGCCGCTCCCGTCACGAGGGCAACGCGGAAGCTCATGTCCCCTCCCCTCACGGCGCCGGGCCGTGACCTCCCGAGATGGCCGCCCCGCGAGAGGGCGGGCCTTCACTTCAGCGTGCCGACGGCGGCCTCGACGGCCTCCAGGATCTCGCCCGACCGGACGACCTCGGACAGCCGGTTGATGTCGTCGAAGAGCGGCCGGTCCTCCTCGAGGAAGGCGACGTGGCGGCGGATGACGTCGTAGGCGGCCTGGATGCCCTGGCCCGGCTTGACGGGCTTGCGGAAATCGACGGCCTGGGCCCCGGCGATGAGCTCGATGGCCAGGACGGCCTGGGCGTTATCGAGGATCTGGCGCGTCTTGAGGGCCGTGGTCATGCCCATGCTGACGAAGTCCTCCTGGTCGGCCGCGGCCGGGATGGAGCCCGTGGCCGCGGGATGGGAAAGGACGCGGTTCTCGCAGACGAGGGCCCCGGCCGTGTATTGGGTCAGCATCAGGCCGGAGAACATCCCCGCCCCCTTGGTCAGGAAGGCGGGCAGGCCCGCGTTGAGGTGGGGGTTCATGAGCCGGTTGTGGCGGCGCTCGGAGAGGACGGCGACCGTGGTCACGGCCGTGCCAAGGAGCTCGAGGGCGAAGGCCATGGGCACGCCCTGGAAGTTGGCGCCGGTCAGGACGAGCTCCTCGTCGGGGAAGAAGACGGGGTTGTCGGAGGCGCCGTTGAGCTCGATCTCGATCATGGTGCGGGCCCACTTGAGGGCGTCGCGGGCCGCGCCGACGACCTGGGGCGTGCTGCGGAGGCTGTAGGCGTCCTGGACCTTCTTGCCGGGCCGCTCGAGGAGCGGGCTGCCCTCGGCGATGCGGCGGACGTTCTCCGCCGATTCGAGCGCGCCGGGATAGCCGCGGGTCTCGTGGAGCCGGGCGTCATAGGCCTTCATGTTGGCGTTGAGGACCTCGAGGGTCATGGCCGCGGCGATCTCTGACATCTTGAGCCAACGATGGACGTCGTAGACGGTCAGGGCGCCCATGCCGGTGATGACGTTCGAGCCGTTGATCATGGCCAGGCCGTCGCGGGCGTGGAGGGTGATCGGCTTGATGCCAGCCCGCTTGAGGGCCTCGGCGCCGGGCAGGCGCTCGCCTTTATAGAAGGCCTCGCCCTCGCCCATGGGCACGAGAGCCATCTGGGCCATGGGCGACAGGTCGCCGCAGGCGCCGACCGAGCCCTTCTCGCACATGACGGGAGTGACCCCCTTGTTGAGCATCTCGACCAGGGTTTCGGTGACGGCCAGGCGGAGTCCAGAGTGTCCGTGGCAATGGACGCTGATCCGGCTGAGGATGGCGGCCCGCACGACGTCCTCGGGCATGGGCTTGCCGTACCCGGCGGCGTGGCTGTAGACGAGGTAGCGCTGGTACTTCTCGACCTGCTCCTGGCTCAGGACGACGTTGGCCAGCTCGCCGATGCCGGTGTTAACGCCGTACATGATCTCTTTCTTCTGGATCTTGTCCTCGAGCAGGGCCCGGCACTTCTCGATGCGCTTCCTGGCCTCGGGCGACAGGGACACCGGCTCGGCCCGGCGCGCGACCGAGACGACCTTCTCAACAGTCAGGTTCTTCCCATCCAGGGCGACGGACATGATCGGGCCTCCTCGAAGCCGGCGGGCGGCGATTGTCGATAGGGACTAACACTTTAGCGGAAGACGCCGGCAAAGGCAAGAGGGACAGGCCGGCCAGCCTTGTTGCGCCCCGCCGCATCCTATGCTATAAGTAATCCCCTGTATCCGGGCCGTCCCGGCGAGAGAACGCTCCATGAGCAAAGAAACGAGAAGGATCCTTATCACGGGCGCGGCCGGCCAGATCGGCTCGGAGCTGGCCGCGGCCCTCAGGGCGAGCTACGGCGACGACGAGGTCGTCGTGACCGACATCGTCAGGCCCGCGGGACCGCTCGCGGAATCCGGGCCGTTCGCCAGCCTCGACGTCACCGACCGGTCCGCCCTCGGGTCGGTCCTCCGGACCTACCGCATCGACACGGTCTACCATTTGGCCGCCCTCCTCTCCGCGACGGGAGAGAAGGATCCTCAGAAGGCCTGGTTCATCAATATCAACGGCCTCCACAACGTCCTCGAGGCCGCCCGCGAGCTGGGGCTGGCCCGCGTCTTCTCGCCGAGCTCGATCGCCGTCTTCGGCCCGGCCACGCCCCGAGAGATGACGCCGCAGGACACGGTCCTCGACCCGCGGACGATGTATGGGGTGACGAAGGTCGCCGGCGAGCACCTCTGCGATTACTACGTCCGGAAATACGGGCTCGACGTCCGCGGCTGCCGCTATCCGGGGATCATCAGCCACCTGACCCTGCCGGGCGGCGGCACGACCGACTACGCCGTGGCCATCTTCTACGAGGCCGTGAAGTCCGGCCGCTACACGTGCTTCCTCCGCGAGGACACGCGGCTGCCCATGATGTACATGCCCGACTGCCTGAAATGCACGCTCGACCTGATGGAGGCGGATTTCGCCGGCCTCGAGCACCACGCGAATTTCAACGTCGCGGCCATGAGCTTCACGGCCGGCGAGCTCGCCGCCGAGATCCGCAAGCGGATGCCGGGGTTCGCTTGCACTTACGATCCGGACTTCCGGCAGGCTATCGCCGACTCCTGGCCGGCCTCGATCGACGATTCGGCGGCCCGGCGCGAGTGGGGCTGGAAGCCCTCCTACGACCTGGCCCGGATGACGGACGACATGCTGGCCGAGCTCCAGGCGCGCCAGCAGGCCGGCACCCTCAGCTATTAGGATCGGCCCTCAGAATCTCCCTATTCGCGACGACAACTCACCGAGGCCCGACCCGGCTCTTGAGGAAATTCGGCAGGGCGAAGGCGGCGCGATGGACCTCGGGATTGTAGTACTTGAGCCCCTTCGGCACTCTCAGCTTCCGCACCGCGAGCGGGTCGGTCCGGTCGGAGAGGAAGTTATAGCACCATGTCCCGACCGGGTAGGTCGGCACCGGGCCCAAGTAGAGCGGCGAGTGCCGGAAGATGCGCCTCAGGAAGAGGCTCTTTCGGGCGTGCGAATCCTGGTGGAGCATCAGAGAGCCGGCCTGGGCGGCGATCGCCCCCCCCGGCCTGAGCTTGGACTTGAGCTTGCGGTAAAAGGCCTCCTGATGGAGGACCGTGGACGGCCCGACGGGATCCGAGGAGTCGACGATGATGACGTCGAACCGCTCCGGCGTCTTGTCGATGAAGACGCTGCCGTCGGCTACGATGAGCTCCGCGCGCGGGTCCCGGAAGGCGGCCCGGAGCCAGGGGAAATGGGTCCGGCAGGCGTCGATGACCTGGCCGTCGATCTCGACGAGGGTCGCTCTCTTCACCGGGTGCTTGAGGACCTCGCGCAGGGCGCCGCCGTCGCCGCCGCCGATGATGAGGACCCGCTCGGGCTTAGGGTGCGAGGCCAGGGCCGGGTGGACGAGCATCTCATGGTAGTAGAACTCGTCCCGCTCCGTCGTCTGGACGAGCCCGTCGAGGAAAAGGACGCGGCCGTAGTCCCGGTTGCGGATGACCTCGATCGTCTGGAAGCGCGACCTCCCCGTGTAGAGGACCTTGGCCACGGTGAAGAAGATGCCCGAGGCGGCCGTCTGGTATTCGCGGGCCTCGGTCCGGCGGGAGCTGAGAGCTTTCGTGCGCGTCATGGCGTCGGGTCCTCCTGGGGAGTGTCCGGCCCGGCCGTCGGGCCGACCGCATCATCTTACCACAAATCCCCGACCCGAACGCGCCGGGAAGGCCGCGGGAGGACGGGGGGACGGACACGATGAAAGGGAATGATGCGGGAGCCGGAGCCTAGCCGAGCTTTTCGACCTTGACGCCCTGGTAATACTTCTTCAGGATGTCCCTATAGGTCCCGCCGGCCATGGCCATTCCATAGGCCCCGACCTGGCACAGGCCGACGCCATGGCCCCAGCCGCGGCCGGTGAAGGTGTAGCCGGTGACACGACCGGCCTCGTCATACGACCTGTCGATGACGAAGAGCGTGTCCCTGAGCCCGAGGACCTCGCGGATCTGGAAACCGCGCAGGGACGCCCGGCCGTCCGAGCCGACGATCTCGAGTTCCGTGACCCGGCCCGAGACGCCCCGCGCCTTGACGCTCACGTCGACGAGCCGCCCGACCGGGCAGGACGGCGCGACGAGCGCGCCCAGCTCCGCCGCCGAGCGCTCGACCTGCCAACGGTTGAAGCGGGACGAGCGGTCGAGGACGTTCGAGTTCGGCGGGTGGAAGACCTCGAGCCAGGCGACCTCCCCTTCCCGCTCGATCCACTGGACCTTCTCGCCGCCGAGGAGGGTCAAGCGGGTGGCGAAGGAATCGGCGCCGTCGATGTTCCGGAGCAGGTAGAGGTGAGGCGAGAGCCGCAGGGTCTTGCGCTCGAAGTCCTGTCCGACCTCGATCGTCTTCTTCGCCGCCGAGCGGAAGGTCCCGGTGCGGACGAGGTCCTTCTCGGCCGAGAGGACGCGGCGCAGGGCGACGGCCAGCTCGGCCCGGCTGACCGGCCGGAGCGGGTCGCCCGCCTTCAGGCTGTCCGGGAAGATCCCGGCCTCGAGGCTGTAGGCCATCGGCCCGCGGTCCTTCCCCTGGACCTGGGGCAGGTCGCTGAGCAGGAAGCCGACCTCGGTCGGCAGGACGAGCCGGCTGACCCGCTCCTCCCAGCCGAACGCCTGGACGAGAAGCCGGGCCAGGCCGACGAAGTTCAGCGGCACGGGGTCGGGTGCGAACTCCCCGGGCTTCGCGCCGAGCAGGCGGCGGGCCGCCCCGAGCCACTCGACCGCCTCCTCAAACGGGCAGTCGGCGCGGAAATCGAGGGGCTCGACGCCCAGCGAGATGACGCCCAGGCCGACGAGATAGGCCACGTCCAGGCTGGCGTTCCGGCCGCCGACGAGGATGGGCAGGATGGGGCCCTTGGCGGCGAGGGTCCATTCCTTCTGCTTCTCGTACGTGCACTCGACGCTCTTGAGGTAGGGCGAGGGCGTGCCGGGGAAGACGTTCTGCGCGTCCTCGGTCCGTCCGCCGCAGGTGCTCATGTAGAGGGCGTTGATGAGCTCGCCCTTGTAGCGCATGACCTCGCCCGTCGTCTCCTCGACCGCCCGGGTGCTCAGCGGCCGCTCCGAGTCCATCCCGGAGTAGTATTGGGAGCGGGGTGTATCGACGAGGTCGAAGCCGTAGTCCTTGTAGAGGCCCATGTTCTTGACGGCATAGGTCCGGGCCGCCACGGCCTGCGCCTTGAGGGCCTCGATGGCGTTGAACTGGTCGGGGTTGAGCTCGCCGGGCACGACGCTCTTCAGGTAGTCCTCGAGGTTGAGGCGGTTGACGAGGACGACGCCCTTGGGCGTGCCCCGCAGGATGAAAAAGCCGCGGTAGCTCTTGCCGTTGAACGAGAGGAAGCTCTGGGGGCTCGTCGGGATGAAGTAGATGACGGAGTCCCGGTCGAGCGGCAGGAGGTGGTTGTCGAGGAGCATCCAGATCGGCCGGGTCTCGCGCTCCGTGATGTCCTCGCGGACGATCCAGACGTCCTTCCAGCCGACGGCGTTGAGGGCCCGGATCGTGGTCAGCGCGTCGCCCCGGGTCAGAAAGTCGCCGACCCTGACCTCGAACAGGCCGCCCGACGTGCTCTCCCGGTCTTCCTCATAAAAGACCCTGCCCGCGATCCTGCGCTTGAGGTCGGAGGCGATGGCCTCCGCCTCCTTGCGGTCCTTGGCGTGGGTCACGAGCAGGACGAACTTCTCGGTCAGCTTCTCGCTGCCGCCCTTGATCCGGGCCTCGGCGGCGTCGTCCGAGACGAGCTTGTAATCGGTCTTGACTTCGTAGATCTTCATGCCCGAGGAGGAGCGGATGAGGACGTCCTTGAGGTTCGTGCCGAGGCCGATGGTGATGATGGGCTTGGGGATCATGAAGCCGTGGAAAAAGGCGCCCTCGTTCCCGAACTCAACGGGGATGCCGCCGAAGAACGAGAAAACGAAAAAGAGGATAATCAGGTACTTGACCTTATCTAGACGCATGGGACTTTGGCTGACTCTAGGGACAGTTCCATTCTAGCCGGCGCCCCGTGGGCTTGTCAAGTCGGCATTCAATATACGCTACCATTCGGATAATTCTCCACAATCGCTTGTATGGGGATTGGCTGCTGACGCCCGCTTCCCGTACAGAATACAGGAAACCCGTCCGGCTGTCAAATCCAGGACTGCCCGGGGGTCCGTCCGTCAGGCGCTTTCGCTCCGCTCGAAGGACCACGCGCCCAGGCCGACCATCAGCACGGCGAAGGCGGCCATGATGCCCATGTCCGCCCCGAGGCTCCGCGTCGCGACCCCGACGAGCGCCCCCCGCAGCCCGTCGACGCCATAAGTCAGCGGGTCGAGATAGGAAAAGACCCGGAGCCAGGCCGGGAGGTTCCCGAGCGGATAGAGGGCCCCGGAGAGGAAGAAGAGCGGAAAAACGACGAAGTTCATAATGATGCTATAGCCCTGCATGTCCTTGATCTTCGAGGCGAAGACGAGGCCCAGGCCGATGAAGGTCGTGGAGACGAGGACCATGAAGACGAGGGCCACCAGGACGCCCGCCGCGCTCCTGACCCTGAAGCCGACCAGGCTCGAGACGAGGAGGACGAGCAGGCCCTGGACGAGGGCCGTGGTCACCCCGCCGGCGGTCCGGCCGAGGACGATGGAAACGCGGCTGACCGGGGCGACCATGATCTCCTTGAGGAAGCCGAACTCCCGGTCCCAGAGGACCGAGAGCCCGGCGAAGATGCTCTGGAAGAGGAGGCTCATGCCGACGATGCCGGGCACGAGGAATTGGATGTAGCCGACCCCTCCGGCGCCGGGCACGGCCATCCCGCTGAAGCCGAGGCCGAGGAAGGCCAGGAAGAAGAACGGGATGGCGAGCGAGCCGAGGATGCGGGATTTGGCCCGGAAATAGCGCTTCATCTCCCTCAGCCAGAGGACGTAGATCGCGGTCAGATCGATCACCGGCCCCTCCCCGGGCGGTGGGCCCGCATCATGGCCCGGTTGCGCTCGGCCTGGCCGGCCTCGGACTCCCGGATGGTCTTGCCGGTGAACTGAAGGAAGACGTCCTCGAGGCTCGGCTTTCTGAGGTTGACGGAGCTGACCGTGACGCCGGCGTTCTGGGCCAGCGCGACCAGCTCGGGGATGCGGCGATCGCCCCTCTCCATGGTCAAGCTGAAAACGCCCTCATGGAACTTGATGTTCCGGACCCAGCCGACGGCCCTGAGCTCCGCCTCGAGGGGGCCGGGCTCGCCCTCGACCTCCAGGGAGACGACGTCTCCGCCGAGGAGGTCTTTCAGCCGGCCCGGGGCATCGATGGCGGCGAATGTCCCGTGGTCCATGATGGCCACGCGGCCGCAGAGATAATCTGCCTCTTCCATATAGTGCGTCGTCAGGATGATCGTCACGCCGCGCTCCCGGTTGAGCTTCCGGATGTAGTCCCAGATGTGGCGCCGGGTCTGAGCGTCGAGGCCGAGCGTCGGCTCGTCGAGGAAAAGGACGCGCGGCTCGTGGATGAGGCCGCGGGCGATCTCCAGCCGGCGCTTCATCCCGCCCGAGTAGTTCTGGACCCGGACGCCGGCCTTCTCCGAGAGCTCGACCAAGGCCAGGACCTCGTCGAGCTTCCGCCGGCGCTCCTCGCGGCCCATGCCGTACATCATGGCGTGGAACTCGAGGTTCTCGCGGCCGGTCAGCTGCCCGTCGAGCGCCTGCTCCTGGAAAACGACGCCGATCGAGCGGCGGACGCGGTCTCGGTCGCGGACGACGTCGAAGCCCGCGACCTCCGCCCGCCCGGACGTCGGCCGCAGCAGCGTCGAGAGCATGTTGATGGTCGTCGTCTTGCCGGCGCCGTTCGGCCCGAGGAGGCCGAAGAGCTCCCCGCCCGCGACGGAGAACGAAACCCGGTCGACGGCCGTGAAGTCGCCGAACTTGCGCGTCAGCTCCTCGACCCGGATGTCGTCCATGCGCGCGGCCATGACTCCGCCATTTTACGGCGTCGCCCGCGGAAAAACAACAAGCGGACGGGGTCGGGCGCCGGAAGGGAGAAGCCCGGCCGGGGCCGTCCCGGCGAGAGGGGCGGCGAAAAAGAGACCGGGTTGCCAAAGCCTCGGGAAATCTGTTAAGATACGGCCGACGCCAAGGGACGGGACGCAACAGGATGGACGGACAAGCCAACCTCCTCATCGTCTCCGACGATTTCTTCCTCTACGAAACGATCAAGAAGGCGTCCGTGGCCGTCGACTTTTCGCTCTTCTTCTCCCAGACCGACGACGATTACCTGGCCATCGTCCGGGAGAACGGCATTCGGGTCGTCCTCGTCGACTCGGGGGATTCGATCGCCGGGGCCCTCATCGTCCTCAAGAGGCTCAAGAAGTTCGACCCCCTGCTCGACATCCTCATCGGCGGCGAGCCGCTCGACCGCGACGCCATCCTCGACGTCGTCCACGCAGGGGCCACCGACTTCATCCCCAAGCCCTACCGGGACGATATCCTCCAGGAGATCCTCCGGCGGATCAGGGTCAAGCGGGAGCTCCGCCGCGAGACCTTCCAGCTCGAGCGCAAGCTCGAGCGGAAGTACGCCTTCCACGGGCTCATCAGCCGGAACCCCTACATGCTCGAGATCTTCGGGCTCATGGAGAACATCGCCAGGTACTTCACGAGCGTCCTCATTACCGGGGAGACCGGGACGGGCAAGGAGGTCGTGGCCCGAGCCATCCACGGGCTGAGCCCCTTCCGGGACAAGGCCCTCATCCTCTGCGACTGCGCCTCCATCCCGGAGAACCTCTTCGAGTCCGAGCTCTTCGGCTACAAGCGGGGGGCGTTCACGGGCGCGGACAAGGACAAGCGCGGCCTGTTCGAGGAGGCCGACGGCGGCGTCATCTTCCTCGACGAGATCGCCGAGATCCCCGTCGCCGTCCAGGCCAAGCTCCTCCGCGTCCTCGAGAGCCACGAGTTCAGGCCGATCGGCGCGAACGAGAGCCGGCGGGTCGAGGTCCGGGTCGTCGCGGCGACCAACCGGAACCTGAGCGAGGCCGTCCGCGACGGGACCTTCCGCGAGGACCTCTTCCACCGGCTGAACAAGGTCCTCATCGAGCTGCCGCCGCTCCGGGAGCGCCTGGAGGATATCCCCCTCCTCGTCCGCCATTTCCTCCAGGGCGCGAACAAGAAGTTTTCCAAGGACCTCAAGGGCGTCTCCCGGGAGGTCCAGAAGCTCTTCCTCAAGTACGGCTGGCCGGGCAACGTCCGGGAGCTCGAGAACGTCCTCGAGAGCGGGGCCATGCTCTGCAAGAAGGACTTCATCGAGACGGCGAACTTGCCGAAATACCTCCGTGAGTTCATCCCGCCGCAGGGGGCGATGGCCCTCGTCGGCCGGGAGCACCTGTCAACGCTCGACGACCTGGAGAAAGACTACATCCGCTACCTGCTGAAGGTGACGAAGCGGAACCTCCGCCAGACGGCCAAGATCCTCGGCATCTCGCGGACGACCCTCTACAACAAGCTGGCCAGGTACAAGCTCCAGGATTGAGCCTCGCCCCGCCGCGGGGGCGCGCCGTCAGGCCGGGACGGTCTGCGGCCGCGCGGAGGGACGGCCGCCGGGCGCGTCCTTCTTCTTCCTGACCTTGTCCTCGTACATCAGCTTGTCGGCCAGGGTGATGAGGTCCTGCACGGAGCAGGGGTCCTCGGGGTCGTAGCGGACGAGGCCGTGGCTGACCGACAGCGTGAATCGCCGGCCGGGCCGGGCGTTCCCCTCGTCGAACTTTTCCTGGAGCCTCTCGGCCAGGTTCCCGGGCCGGGCGTCGCCGGCGTCGACGACGAGGACGACGAACTCGTCGCCGCCGATCCGGGCGAGGATGTCGGACTCGCGGAAGGCGTCGCGCAGGCGCTCGGCGGTCTCGACGAGGGCCTTGTCGCCGACGTCGTGGCCGAACGTATCGTTGATGGACTTCAACCCGTCGAGGTCGGCGTAAAGGAGGAAGACCTCCTTTTTCGACCGGTTGGCGATCTTGAGCTGCTGGTCGGCCAGGGTGAAGAAGCCCCGACGGTTGTTGAGCCGGGTCAGCTCGTCGGTCAGGGACATCTCGCGGACCTTGTCCTCCGCTCGCTTCCGGTCGACGGCGATGGCGTAGAGGGCGGCCATCTGCTCTACGGCCTCGAGGTCCCACTCGGAATAGAGCTTGTCGGAGTTGGCCACGGCGATGAGCCCGACGAGGGCCCCGTCCATGAGGGCGGGCACGGCCAGGAACTGGCCGACCGGGAAGTGCCAGTCCGGCACGCCCGTGTAGCGGGGGTCGAGGGTCGGCAGGTTCGTGACGATGGCCTTCTTCTGGGCGACGACCCACTCCCAGATGCCCGACCCGGCATGGAGGGCGCCGGCCCTCTCCGGGTGGGCGGCGAGGAGGTCCCGGGCGTCGTCCGTTAATGCCGCCGCGACGAGGCGCCCCGTTTCAAGGTCGGTGTAGCCGACGAAACAGGTCCGGCTCGAGGTCAGGCGGCGGGCGTGCTCGAGGACGAGGGCGGACATCTCCTCGATGGGCGTCGGCCGCACCAACCGGCCGGAAACATTGG
>Ga0335070_10009155_pt1 | contig 11628 bp, 10 predicted proteins | sample Lox_Sample_13_FD_206722 | JGI IMG/M metagenome (GOLD analysis project Ga0335070, IMG submission 206722) | Soil microbial communities from Loxahatchee National Wildlife Refuge, Florida, United States - Lox_Sample_1.3 | ecosystem: Environmental > Terrestrial > Soil > Wetlands | place: USA...
ATTGCGCGTTCCGAGATCAGCGGAGCAGAAGGTTTCTCGCTATCAGGTCTGGTGAATTACCAAGACGGCTCGGTGGTGAGCCGGGTCGTCCTGAGGCGCGAAAAGGGAAACATCACCATCTTCGCCTTCGACGAAGGGCAAGGATTAAGCGAACACACTTCTCCATTCGATGCGCTCGTGCAGGCTGTTGAAGGCGAAGCAGAGGTTACCGTTTCTGGCAAACCCATAGCTCTGAAACCAGGTGATGTCGTCCTATTGCCCGCTGATAAACCACACGCTGTAAAAGCGAACACACGCTTCAAGATGGTACTGACCATGATAAGGTCGTAGCACAGCGAGACGTTGGCTGTTCCGCGGCTGGAGCTCACTCAGATGTTCGGCAGAAGGTCGAAGTACTCGTCGTCCTCGTTCTTGCCGCCTTCTCCCGCCCCCAACAGCTTCTCTGACTGGACGAATTCGATGCGCTCGATCCACTTGACCATCTTGTAGCCCAGCTGATTCTCGACCCGCAACCGCAGTGGAGCTCCATAGACGTCCGGAAGTGGCTGGCCATTCATCCGAAGCGCGAGGAGGCATTCTGCTTTCAACACATTGTCCAGTCTCTGGGTGTCGTAGTATGGGCCACCGTAAAGTGCTTCGCCGAAGGAGAAGAAAGCCACCACCTTGGCTTCCGGTTTCGGGCGAACGAGATCAATCAGCGCTCGCATCGGAATGCCACCCCATTTGGCAATGCCACTCCAGCCCTGAATGCAGTGATGCATGGTGATGTGCTCGACCATGCCCATTTTCGCGATATCTGCAAGCGAGAGCGCAACTGGATTTTCAACCAGGCCGCCTACCTGGAGCTTGAAACCCTGGAAGCCGTGCTCGGCGAGACGTTTCCAATCCTCCCGCACCGGCATCTTCCCATTGGGCCAGAAGTGCGGCGAGATATCCTGCTCCGAATAGTTCTGGTGCGGAACGAGTCGGTTCAACGTGAGCAGCTGCATAGGGTACGTCACCGACTTCAGTGCGTGTTGCAGACCACGCGGATGGTTCCATGAAATGTAATGCGCGGCAATCCATGAGAGAACAACCACACCAATTCCCACGAATCCCAGGTACATGCCAATATGTCCTTGATCATCCGTTCCCATCACGATGTGGTTCATGTTTCTCACGAATCCTGTCATCACGACTAGCGTGACGTGCACCACGAGAAAAGCCAAGAAACTGAGCATGGTGAGGAAATGGACGGATCGGGCGGACTGTCTGCCGCCAAAGATCTTGGCGTACCAGGGAAAGCGGTTTACCACCGCCGGTGACATAGCAATACCAGTTGCAATGGCCAAGGGACCAAAGACAAATACGACGGTGAAATACGCGATCTGTTGGAGGGCGTTGTAGCCATAAAAGCCGTTCGGCTCCAGAGGCATATGGAATGTCGCGTAGTGCACCCAGGTATTCCATGCCTGCAAAAGAACCATCGGCGACGTCGGGACGATGCGCCGCCACTGCTCGGTATCGAACAGCATGATGATGAAGAAAATGCCCGTGAAGATGAATCCGTGAACGTCGATGAAGTGCCAAACCCGTGCTATGCCGATGGTGTGTCTGTAACCTGGTGTGCCGATGATCGGCGAGATATAGCGGGAGTCATCCTTTGCCGTCCAGATGCGGTCGCCAGGCACCTTTAGCGGTGTAACACGGATCCATTCACTGCCCGGCGTGCAGTCATCATTGAAATAGAGACGAGGATGATCAAACAGGATCGAGAGTCCACTTCGAATCAGCAACATCACAAAAAAGAAATTGAAAAAATGGCAGTATCGCACCCAGAGCGGGAACCCGTGCGGCCCGACGAAGTTATTGGGATAGATCTGAGGGACGGGCGGAACCGCAGGAAGACCGGCTATTGCAAACTCGATCCATGAAGCGAGGACAGCGGCCAGGACCACGGCTCCGATTCCGATGAGAATAGAGGGGCGAACCCACATCCGGAAGCGGCGATCCTTTGGGTAGTGCACTGCCGCGTGTGCCGCATCGAAGGAAATCATGGCTGACCCCCGAGGCTTGCCCCTGTTCCAGAATGCACCCAAATCCTCCAATCAATCGCGGTACATCGTGACACGATATATAATAGAGCATCAGCCAAAAGTGATGACAATTCCTAAATACCGGGTACGCAAGTTGATGACGAATGGCTGATGTGACCATAACGGTCGACGGCAAGAAGGTGGTCCAGCCCGCCGGAACACTGCTGATCGAAGCCTGCAAAAGCGTAGGAATTGAGATCCCGTCCTTTCTGCTACTACCCCGGCTTATCTTTGAGCTTAAACGATGAATCGGAATACCCTTGCTCCAAGTGACAGGAGGATTCACGAAAGTTCGTGCGTCTTTTTGGCTAACTGGTCTCATTCTGGTTTTGTCTTGTTCCGGCTTGATGTATTCCGCCGATCAGGCATCGGCTTCTTCCTAGTGCGTTGGCTGTCATAACAAAGTGACTGCGAACATCGTGTCGGACTGGAAATTTAGCAAGCATAGCCAGGCGGAGATCACCTGTGTGGCATGTCACGGTGACCAACACACCTCGGCAGCCTTCGGGAAGAAGACTCGTGGCGTCGGCGAACCAGAGCGTAGCTCAAAGACACTGGCGAAATATCCGGACTTCCGGATTGTTTGGTGCTCATGAGGGCGAAGACGCAGATGAAAGAGCACCATGCCGACGCACGGATTTCGATTCATTCGCTGGACGGCAAAATCCGTGTGCATCTGCCGAATCTCCCGGCTAGGAGACGGTGAGCAGGAAGGCACTCTCGTCGAGAGCCTCGACGTCGTGTTTTATGCCATAGTCGATGACCAGAGAGATTCACGCCGCTCGTCCCATACTTGCCGCGGAATTTCTCGACGACGGGTGCGCAGGATCCGGCGTTCCGATGACTGTGCGATGTAGAATGATTGCAACGACCAAGTAGAAAACTGCGTACTTTAGATTCTGCCTCGGGTCCTTCGGATTTCCCGCTTCAACCTCCTGGTGGTTACCACGCGTACACGCGTACCATTGGAAGTAAACCGTCCTCCGAAGTTGTTATTCGTCATTAATGGACTCCGTTGTTCCGCATAGTCAACTCCGCGTGCGACGAGTGACATCGCGCTTACTCTGTTGCGGGGCATTGCAGGCATGAAGCGTTGCCCTGGTGCGTTGTAACTCGCTTAAGGATCTCGGAGGTGTGGATGGCCTCGTCGAGCACGACGGCCTCCGCTGAATGCCGAATCACGATCGCGTTTGGGAACAAACCTCCGAAGACGACGAACAACACAGTGGCAGCCAAGACCCAACGCTCGCGCGGCAGCGCGTCCGCCGGAATGGTAAACCCCGTTCGACGCTTACCCAAGAAAAGCCGCGTGAACAAGCGAAAGAAGCTTAACGCATTTATCGCCGTCGCAATGGGCAACAACAATCCTGTTAGGGGATGCGAAGTGAGGGTTCCGTGGATCAACAAGTCTTGAGAACAGAAGCCCAGCGTGCCCGGCAGACCGACAAGCGCCAGTCCGAGAATGGCAAAGGACACGGCAAGGCGCGGCGCGTGTTCGGCCAAGCCCAAATGCCTGCTCGCGCTCAGATTTTCGCCAAAACGAACCTCCAGCAGTCGCAAAATTCCAAAAAGACCCACGGTGGAAACCGTCACCACAAACCAATGCACCAGAGCTCCGGCAATTCCTTCGGCCGTGCGACTCTCGAGGCCACTCAAGATGCAGGCGGACTGACTAAGGGCAAGAAAGGCGAGCAACCGCCGGGGCGAATTTTCTGCAAGAGCTCGAATCGCGACGAAAAGCGCTGTGGCTATGGCGAGATAGGAAAGAACTGGAAATAGATGATCCGTCTGCGGAAACAACGGCACGATCAGCTTGGCGACCAGCAGAGCTCCGAAATGCCCATTCAGGAGAAGAGCAGTTGGGACTAAGGGACCACTTTCAGCCGCGTCTGCTACCCAAGCGTGGGTGGGGCAGATCCCTTTGCGAAAGACTACCGCGATGACCAGAAGGCCAAATGCTACCACCCCGCCCGGATTGTGTCCCTTCAGATTCGGGATCGAAATGACGCCTGTGCTGGCTACGATCAACCCGATCGCCAGCGCGAAGGCGACACTTGAGGACAGGAGACCGACCAGGGGACGCCACTTGCGGGACCGGAACCGTCCGGCCCACAAGAATGGGACGATGGACAGAATCCACGCGCCCAGCAAAACGAGCAGGTTCCCAGTCGAGTATGCCAGGAGCGTCGAGCCCAAGAGGATAAGAATTCCGGCGATCGTCCCTGCCTCCGAATCACGGCGCGGAAACAACAGAATTGCGCCAAGAGTGAGGCAGGAAAAGAGCAGCATCAATGTTTCGTACAAAGATTCACCGTTGGGTGCCCGCCAAACAAGCGCTGTGCTTGCCATGATGGATAGGAGCGTTGCAATGCATCCCAATACCCGGACTTGTCGGCGAAAACCTGTTACGACAACCGCAGCAAGCCAGGGAGCGGCAATCGAAGCGCTTGTCAAAAAAGAAGTACGGAGGACCCATCCCGGCACGGACATCAATTATTCCTCTGAGCTGGCCCTGCGGTGGAGACCTGCACGGCGCGGCCGTGGCGGATTGTAGTGGGGGAGGGTGCACGGGTGCGATCCTGCCGAGAAAGATAGGCGGAAAGCTGCGAGAGCGGTGCAATCACCCAGCGCTCGATAATCGTATCCAGATGGCCGCGGTCGAGCGCCCAACGATAGAGCCATAACTGCACCTTCTCCGGCAGCAAGTCCTCGATTTGCTTGCCAGTCGGCGAGGGCTGGCCTCCAATGGCGGAGTGCATCTGGTGATAGTCGTGAAGCATGGATGACGCGCGTAGATATTGCATGGTGCGAACCGTGGCATTGCCCAAGATGTGGGCCACTGCGAGCCATCTCCATCCGAGCCCGATCTCTATGAACACAATACCCACTTGCGTCAACGTGGCATAAGCGAGCGACGTCTTGGCGTCGGCGCTGGCACGACCAACAATAGTTCCGTGAATGGCTGTAGCAGCTCCGATCAGAATGACCAGCGAGGAAGCAAGGACGGATTGAGCCAGTAGCGGCTGGGCACGAAGCAACAGGTATGCTCCGGCGTGGATCGAGATCGCTCCGTAAAAGATGGCGCTTGACGGGGTGGGTCCCTCCATAGCGCGTGGGAGCCATCCCGAAAAAGGCACCTGCGCAGCTTTTCCGGATGCTGCAAGAAGCAGGAGAAGACAGACCACTACTGCCCGCGCGCCGGTCAGGGTTGGAAAGCCGCTATCGAAAGATGCTGTTCCAGCCCAATGATGCATGGCGAAGATACCGACAAGCAATCCAATGTCACATGCGCGATATATGCCGAACACGTAAAGTCCGTTTTCGACGGGAGCGGGCCTCCGTTGGAAAAATCCGATCAACAAGACCGACGTGATGCCGACGATCTCCCATCCCGCGGCCAACAGGTCGAAGGAACCAGCGGCGAACGCCAGCAAGGATCCAAATGCAAACAGGTGCAGCAAAAGGAAAAATCGCAGGAACCCAGACTCACGATGGAGGTACGTTGCTGAGAACTGCCCGATCAGTCCGGATGACAGCGCCGCTAATGCCACGAAAGGAACCGAAAGCCGGTCTACCATCAACACCAATGGGAAATGATAGTTTCCCACCGCAAACCAGCTGCCGAAGGTGACGGTAATATTTGACGCGGACCTGATCTTCCAAACGAGTGCCGCAACTCCAGACGTACAGGTGGCAAAGGTCAGGCCGGTGATCCAGGACAGGAGGCGTTCGCTTGGAACCCAGTCCAGCAACCATAGGAGCGCAAACACTGCAAAGATGAAGCCGGGGGCCACCACAACAAAAATCAAAATGTCTTGAAAAGCATTCACCGCAGGCGGTCTCCTGTTGCCGTTCGAGGCGTTTGAATCCAGGCCATGGGAAGATGCTGGAGCTTCCCGGCGTACCATTCGTGCGATGAGAGCGCCACTGGAAGGCGTTCCAGGTCCTCGTGGAACTCTTCAAATCCGCCATCCCGGTGAACATGAACACGTGCGGAAGCAGGGTCAATCGTTGCCAGTCGAATCCAGCGATTCTCCAGCAGCCCCTTTAATGCGGTCTTGTTCCCGATCACTTTCTCCAGCCTGTCAGGAGTGGTCTCGACCACGAAGAGAATCCGGACGGGCTCGTGGATTTCAACCATCTGCCAAGGCAATCCCGTGCGCAGGTCACTGGCGTGGCCGTCCATGACTCCCATTAAGCTGGTCACGTTGTGCGGCAGTTTCGTCCCGCATCCATATCGATCGTTGTCGACAAACGAAAAATAGTATTCAAGACTGATCCCGGCGCAGACGGGCACTGCGGCGGCCAGCAATGCCGCAAGGGCTTCATTGCCGGGATCGACATTGGCGTCATAGGAAACCAGAAACGCGCGCCGATCGAGGAAGAGGCCTCGCGTCAGGCTTCGACGCCCGACGATGCAAACCGAATTTGTGCAGTGCCCATATTCCGGCCGTGGCTGTGCGAGATGCTCGCTGCGTTCCTCCACGTGACGAAGCGCGTGTTCCGCATCCGCATTTACGGGTAATGATTCAAATCGCCGAGCGCGCTCGAGTGCGTTCTGCGTTCTCGCGCGATCAAGCGCGCTACGAATGGACTCCAAATCCGCCAGATGGGTTGAGGGGACGGCATCGAGATCGAAGAGTTCTACGTCGTCGTTGCAGGTATCGTGATAGCCGCCGATGAACCAGGTATCCGGGGGGATGTCAATCCCTTTCTTTCGCAACCGCTCGCGTACTTCCTGCCGGTTGGCCATTGATGCAAAAAGCCGTGCGTTCGGTCCGCCGCGGCGCCCGCCGCAGGCTCCGCAATCGTGAGCCGACTCGTGTGGATTGTTGAGGCTGCTCGAGCCGTGGCCTAGGATTACCACCAGACGGGCGAAATCGCGTACCAGACCAGCCGGAGCCAGGACGCTGGCAACTCGTTCCGCTTTTTCTTCCGCAGTGAATCCCATTAACAGGCCGGAGACTGCGCCTTGGGATTGCTTGGTGTTCCGCATCAACGTGAGCTCAGTCCGCGGCTCAGGTAGAAATGCCTTGTTCAGCCATTCGCGCAGGAGTGCATAGCGTCGCGGCGCCAGGAGGTGACCGATCAAGGGCACGGCAGAGAGCAAACCGAGGGCTGAGGTCGAAAACCAGCCCCGGAGCAATGTCTTGGAAGAGACAAACGAATTACGCATCAGCAACCCAAGAATCCGACGCCGCCAGCGGCGGCTTTCCAGTAGCGAGCTGTCTCCGGCTTTGGGCTGTTCCACGATGGCATGCTCGGGTTTGACTACTACGGGGCAGAGCGCCGCCCCGTGGGGATCATCGATGCCCTTGTAATCCACGGCTACACCGAAGTATCCAGCGGCACTGTACGTCTCCACCGACGAGTGGGCTTCTTCCAGAGCGCGCCGCATGGATTCCTCGCGCTCATCGAGGCAAAAGAATACTTGCGCGGAAGGTCTTTGCGGTTGATCGAACAAGCCGCGATATTTTCTGTGACTAGCCAGCCCTCGCAGGATCTCGCGCTCGTGAGCGCGTTCATAGGCAAAATGGAGTATTCGCCGGCGCTCCAGCCCGTTGAAGGCTTTGACTTCGCTCGAAAACGCCAGCCACTCGGATTCGGAGAGGCTCTCTACTTCCTCGCCGGAAAGTCGCAACACGCGGGCCGCGTCATAGATGCGCGCGGTGCGGCTCAAACGCCTCCTCTCCTGCGTCTTTAGCGGACTCTCCTCGGGAATTGTTTCCGCCGCGCCTCTTCGCGCCGCTATCCGCGACATCGTCAGTCGCACCGCCAGAAAGTCCATGAGAGAACAGGGGAGGGTCGTGTGCGGCGCCAAAGTGGGTTCTTCCTCAAGCTTGCGCATCAACCCAGCCCAGCCCGGCAGTGCCAATAGTTCGGCTTGTAGAATTCCGGGCCATTCCGTTTCTTCGAGAGACATGCTGTCCAAATAATCCAGGACTGCATCCGCAGCCGAAAACGCTAGATGCTCCTGCCTTTGAAACTCCTCGTCCAGCCCGACCAGATACTTGGGAAAAATTCCCCCGCGTTTGGACAGCAGCATCCGTACGCTTTCATAGAACCCCTTCTCGCGGTTGGGCATCGGCCAATAGGCTGTGCCTTGATCCAAGAAGACCGAGCAAAGGCGGATCAGCCAAGGATGGATCACCTCGTCTACAGTGCGGGGCTGGACAGGTTCTTCCTCGTGAGCTACGGCGCGTGCAAAACAAGCTGCGAACAGTACGCGTAGTGCAGGACGCCGGAAGTCCTTAGCCAAATCGCCCTGCTCGGTGCGCCAAACGATGGTCGCCCCATCGAACTCCCGGACCCCCGGTGTAATCATCGCCCGGCGCAGCGAACCTCGGCTTAGTCCCGCAAAGATCGGGAAATCGGGTTCGCGGTCAAGCACCGCGTCAACATCCACAAGTTGGATCCGTCCACGCGCCAACTCGGCCCGATAACTCGCTTCGCTCATGTACGGCTCGGCGCCAAATAGCTGCGCCGCCTGTATTACCGCTTCTTCGAATGGGAGATGTTCGAAGGCATGCAGGGTGTTATGGTGAACGAAGACTCCAATGGGGCCCTGCCTGGGGAGCAGGTGTGCCCCGTGTTCCACCGCGCAGCGCAATCGATCCGGACGGGATGAGTTGGAAGGGCTCGGGTCGTTCATCGACGTGTGACGAGACGGGATTTCGGCGCCTCCCTCGCGACTTCCTTCAGCATGTTCACGGTGGTATTGAGTTGAGCATAAAAATAGCGGCGCAGAATATCGAGGACTTCGATCAGGGCACGATCGCGGATCGAATAGTAAACCTGATTGCCCACCTTCCGGCTTATCACGATCTGCTTCGCCCGAAGGACCGCTAGATGTTGCGAGGCGTTGGCCTGCTCGATCCCCAGCTTTTCAATCAGCTTTCCGGCCGACAGCTCGCCCTCGCGCAAGAGTTCGACCATGGCGATCCGAGTCGGATTTGCGAGTCCTTGAAAGATCTCACTCTTGAACTGTCGTAGGGCGTCGCGCATGGTAACATTAGTATATTCGAACTATCTAATATAGACCAGCCAGAGAATCCAGAAGAGAAAATGGGCTGGTGCCTTGAACCGTTTCTAGCCCCCAATGCTACCAGCAATTCTGCCTAGCGAGGCCGCCTTGCTTCGGCGAAGGTTTGGATCGCGAGTATTATGTTAGGCAGCTAATGTTGGCTCTTGGGTTGACCAGTGACGCGGGCAAATCCAGCAATCACCTCCTCAGCAATCGACGATAAGGTCTCCGCAGGCGATCCCATTCCCCGGAAGTGTTCCGTGATTGAGGTGCACGTCGGGGAACTGAAACAGCTGTTCAATTCCATCGCCCCCCTCTCCCTTTCGCAATAAGGACCTGGACCGAGAGGCTGAGGAGTTCATTGTTGGCTGGGCCAAGGACTTGCCGAGCGATGCGGCCCTTGCTCTGGTCGTCGATCTTGATCGCGAGGCTGGTTTGCCGGACGAGGCAGCCGTTCTGCGCGATGCGATCCACGAGTTCTTTCGGCAACGTGCAGAAGCTTACCGGCGGCGTCTGCGCGAACTGCTTCGCCGCGGCAGGACAGGCCTCCTAATCGGCCTCACTGTGTTGGCGGCCGCCATTGCTTTAGGCGATTTTCTAGCTACGCTCATGAAGACCAGCCGCATCGGCGAGATCCTGCGCGAAAGCCTGACCATCGGAGGCTGGGTGTCTATGTGGCGGCCGCTTGAGATTTTCTTGTATGACTGTGGCCCATTCGCCGTGAAGCTCAACTGTCGGACCGGCTTGCAACGATCCCCGTGCGCATCAGATGCCTGAACGTGACATCTCCTGACGCCTGGAAGGCTGATTGGCCCGTAGCGACGCCAGTCCGGGAGCGTTCCAAAACCGAACCCCCAGCGGATGCAGCCACGTAGCTGAAGGAGTTGCCAGAGCTATGCCTCGAACTTCACGTCGAAGCGGCTGCGTCGCCGATGTGACAACTAACTCCTGAGCAAGAAAGGAGGGCGACAGTTAACGGGAGGGAAAGGCAGGAACGCCAAACTTGGGTTTTCCACAATTCCATTCACAGATATTTCGTTTTCCCGCGGAGAATTGCATTGACAGCGGTGAAGCAACCCTTTAGTTTGATTGACGTCGACGGCTGAAAGGATTGACGAAATAAAACTTGTCAGTCCGAAGTAGGCTGAGTGATCCGCTCGGCAGGGCAACCTGAAGAGCAACCAGACCGGAAAAAACCGACTGTTTCTGCGAGGAGCAGTTGGGGTTTGGGACCGCGAAAGCGGTGATTGCATCAAGGGCTGTGACGGTGCATGCATCCATGCTGTTGGCTTCCTCGCAGGAGCCGGCGGCTAGAGCATAACCAATGTCACAGCCTTTTTCTTTTCCCCGCTAAAAGGCCGACAGTGAAAGAACAGCTTGAGAGGCTCGTCCTCGAAATGTACCGGAGTAACACTCCCTATTCCGAAGCCGTGCGGGAATTTCAGAAGGCCAGGAGTTGGAAGTCGATATCAGAGCGCTGCGTGTCTCGCGCCGCCGCCCGACGTGGCGAGCCACTCAGATATTGGGCAACAGATCGAAGTATTCATCATCCTCGTTCTTGCCACCTTCTCCCTCACCCAACTGTTTCTCTGACTGGATAAACTCGATGCGCTCGATCCACTTGATCATCTTGTAGCCCAGCTGATTCTCGACCCGCAACCGCAGTGGGGCTCCATAGACGTCCGGAAGTGGCTGACCATTCATCCGAAGCGCGAGCAGGCATTCCGCCTTCAACACATTCTCCAGTCTCTGGGTGTCGTAGTACGGGCCACCGTAAAGTGCTTCGCCGAAGGAGAGGAAAGCCACCACCTTGGCTTCGAATCGCATGTTGGGACGGTTCACGGCTTCGCAGATCGCTTCGGCGTCGTTGGCGTCGTTCTTCTGCGACTTCAGAAAAGGCTTCACGAACTGCGGTGCGATCAGCCGCACCTCGTGCCCAAACGCCCGCAGCACACGCGCCCAGTAGTGCGCACCCCGTGTCGCCTCCATGCCCACTAAGCAAGGCCTCAGCTGCCGGAAAAACTCAGCCACTTGCGCTCGCCGCAACCGCCTCCGCAGAACTGCTGCTCCCCGACGATCCACTCCGTGGACTTGGAACACATTCTTGGCGATGTCAAATCCCACGACGCTCACTTCGATGGCCATAGACCCCTCCTGCCTCGACGGTAGCAAACTGCTGCTACTCGCCGGGCCGGGTCCATCCCATCAGGTCACGAGTACTCCACGAACGATCCGCCAGGGATTGTTCAGTCTCTGATTGCCACGATCACGCGTATGCCTGATCACTACTCATGGTGACGGGGGTCACGGACTCGACCCGTTCATGCTGTTTTCATTAAGGTTGTGTTTATGTGACCGCCTCGCCAGGTGAAGTATTAGCCGCCCACGGTCAAACAGCATTCTTGGGCGACAGCGATCCTAGAAGCCATGACTTCAAACGACAGTCAGGTATGCACGTGAATCCGGGGGATAGAAAGTTGCTGTGCACACTGTGGGCAGCCTCTTGTGCGAAGCATTGCCGCCGACTGA
>Ga0335070_10009156_pt1 | contig 11627 bp, 8 predicted proteins | sample Lox_Sample_13_FD_206722 | JGI IMG/M metagenome (GOLD analysis project Ga0335070, IMG submission 206722) | Soil microbial communities from Loxahatchee National Wildlife Refuge, Florida, United States - Lox_Sample_1.3 | ecosystem: Environmental > Terrestrial > Soil > Wetlands | place: USA: Florida...
CGCGGCCGGCGGGCAGGATCGCGCGGGTGATCGCGACGACCATCTCGACCGCGAAGCACGCGGCCCGGAAGCGCGTGAGCAGGCCGAGGACGACGCAGGCGGCCCCGAAGGTCTCGGCGACGATGAGCACCACCGCCCAGGCCTGGGGAACGGGGAAGCCCAGCCCGCCGAGGAAGCCGGCCACGCCTCCGACCCCCATGTGGAACTTCGCGAGCCCCGGCCGCAGGAACACTCCGCCCACGGCGATGCGCAGGACCGTGGCCGCGAGCGGCGTCAGCCGCTGCGCGAGCCGCGGGAACGTCGAGAACACGCTCATGGATGCAGGACCTCCGTGATGGCGGAGCGGACGCGGACCCGCCGCTCGGTGGCGTAGCGCTGCAGCAGCTGGGCGCGCGCGCGCGCCCCCCCGGCGCGCGCGAGGACGCCGACGGCGCTGGCGGCAAACAGGGGATCGGGGTCGTCGAGGGAGCGGGTCGCGAGGGCGACGGCGCGCGCCGTGTCGCCCTGCTGCGGCAGCAGCTGGAGTGCGGCGAGGCGCTGGTCGCGTGGCTCGCCGGCGCCGGCGAGCCGCTCGAGCGCCACCCCGGCCTCGGGCACGTGGAACAGGCGCAGCGCGATCACGGCGGCGCGCCGGATCTCGCCCGCGCGTCCGGGCTCCGCCGCGTCCTCCACCAGCGGCAGGCTCTCGGGGTCGCCTCCCTGTGCCAGGACGGAGAGGGCCGTGGCGCGCACCTGGTCGTTCGGGTCGCCGTCCCAGATGCCCCGCGCCGCGGCACGCGCGGCGGGCGCGTCGAGCGCCAGCAGCGTCCTCAGCGCCTGGTCCCGGACGTCGCTGGAGGGGTCGCGCAGGGCCGAGCGCGCGATGTCCCGGCCCACGGGAGTCGAGTCCAGCCGCATCTGGCGCAGGGCCACGCGCCGCAGCTCGCTCTCGTGCTCGTTCAGCACCACGAAGCGGCGCGCCGAGACCGCCGCGGTGTCCCGGGAGCCGGCCAGCTGGTCCATCGCCCACCACCGAGCCGCGACGTCGAGATCGTGCTCCGCCACGTCCGCCAGCTCGGCCGGCGTCAGGTCGCTGGTGACCCGGCCGAGGAGCCAGCCGCCCTCGTCGAACCGCACCGACAGGGGCGGGCCCGGCAGCGGGATCGCGAACGTGTCGGCCTGCCTGGTCACCGTGATCTGCTGCCGCACCACCGAATCGCGGGTCACGATCCGCACCGTGACCGGGAAGCGGAACAGCGGATGGAGCGAGTCCACCGGCTGGGTCTGCGCCACGACCAGGTGCAGCGTCCTGATCCCCGCGGCCCAGTGCCGGGACCAGTGCACCACCGGGTACCCGATGCCGTACGCCCACTGGTCGAAGAACCAGTCGAGGTCGCAGCCGCAGGTCTTCTCGAACGCGACCGCGAAGTCCGCGGTGGTCACCGGCGTGAAGGCGTTGTCGGTGAGGAACCGCTTCAATCCGGTCCAGAACAGCGAGTCGCCCAGCAGCCGGCGCAGCTGGTGCGCGAGCTGGGCGCCCTTCGGGTAGATGTGGCCGCTGAAGAACAGGTTGATCGGGTCGTGGCCCTGGTACCGGCCCCACACCAGCGGCCGCGCCTCCATGCGGTCCGCCATCATCGCCTGCTGCTGCTGGCCGATCCACTCCAGCTCGCCGGCGTCCCGGCCGCGCGTCATCTCGGCCTGGACCGACTCCAGGTAGGTGGCCATCCCCTCGTTGATCCACGCGTCGGCCCAGTCGGCCGTGGTGGTGAGGTCGCCGAACCACTGGTGCGCCAGCTCGTGCGCCACCAGCCCGCGACCGTTGTTCTCGGGCTCCCCGGCCGCCGGGTGCAGTGCCTCGTCGGTCTGGGTGGTGGCGGAGACGTTCTCCATGCCGCCGTAGGTGAAGTCGGGGATCGCCGACTGGTCGTACTTGGCCCAGGGGAACGGCACCAGCAGCCGCGAGAACAGCTCGATCATGGCCGGCGTCTCGCCGAAGGTGCGCCACGCGGCCAGGGTCGTGTCCGGGTAGACCCAGTAGTCCACCGGGACGCCGCGCCACTGGTCGCGCAGCACGGTGAACGGGCCCACCACCACCGAGTACAGGTAGGTGGAGGCCGGCCGCTCCTGGCTCCAGTGCCAGATCCGCTGCGCGCCGCCGGCCGCCGGCATCGTGTCCACCAGCCGGCCGTTCGAGAGCACGGCGAGGCCGGTGTCGGCGGTGACCAGGATGTCCCAGGTGGCCTTGTCGTCGGGCGCGTCGTAGGTCGGCACCCAGGCGCGGGTCTCCGTGGCCTCGCCCTGCGTCCAGATGATCCGCTGCCGCGGCACGAAGTACAGCCCCCGCTCCGGCGTGCCGTGATAGCGCAACGCGAACTCCACGGTGTCGCCCGCGGCGGCGCGGGCCGCGAGGCGCACGGTCACGTGGGACGTGTCGGCGGTGAACCGCAGCCGGCGGCCGGCCCCGGTCGCCTCGTCGATCGTGAGGTTCTCCGCGTTGAGGCGGACGGTGTCCGTGGGGCCCGTGACAACCAGGCGCGTGGTGACCGTTCCGGCGACCGAGCGGCTCGCGACGTCGAAGCGCACCGCGATGCGCTGGTGCAGCAGGTCGAACCCGTGCGGCGGCTCGGCCCAGCTCCGCGGCGCGTGGTAGGCGCCCACGGCGCCCGTGGGGCGCTGCGCGGCCGCGGCGCGGGCTCCCAGGACGAGGGCGGCGGGCGCGGCGGCGCCGAGGACGGCGAGTCGGGCGGCGTGGACGAGACGGCGGCGCATCTTCCCCCCGGGGCACGGTGCGGCGATGGGCGGCTGGATGGAGAATCCTAGCCGCAGGGCGGTGCGGCCGGCAACGACGCGGCTTGCGTCGGCCGGAGGGCCTGGCCAGCTTGCACGCCTTCCGACCGATCGCGTTCGCCCCGGGGGGATCATGCGCCTCGCGCACCTAGGCTCGCTGCTCGTCGCGCTCGCCGTCACGGGTCCCGGCTGCGCCCAGCCGCGGAAAAGCGGGCCGCCCGTCTTCGACCGGCGCGAGGTGATGATCCCGATGCGCGATGGGGTGCAGCTGTTCGCCGTGATCATGACCCCGCGCGGCGCCGCCGGCCCGCTGCCCATCCTCCTCACCCGCACGCCGTACGGTGCCCGCGGCTGGAACGCCGGGGAGGAGGCGCCGCCGGGCGACGCGGCCCTCGCGGCCGACGGCTACGTGTTCGTGCAGGAGGACATCCGGGGCCGGAACCGCTCGCAGGGCACGTTCGCGATGAACCGTCCCAATCGGAGCGCGGGCGATTCCTCGAGCGTGGACGAGAGCACCGACACGTACGACACCGTCGAGTGGCTGGTCCGCACCGTCCCGGACAACAACGGCAAGGTCGGCCTGTTCGGCATCTCCTACCCGGGCTGGCTCACGGAGGAGGCGCTGATCGGCGCGCATCCCGCGGTGAAGGCCATCTCGCCGCAGGCGCCGATGACCGACACCTGGCTCGGGGACGACTTCTTCCACCAGGGCGCGTTCCGCGCCTCGTACGGGTTCGAGTACGGGTGGGGCATGGAGGCGGGCGAGGTCGGCGCCGGCCGCATGCCGATCACGGGGACCGACACCTACACGTGGTACCTCTCGTTCCCGAGCCTGAAGGCGCTGACCGACTCCACCGGCGCCATGCGGATCCCGACCTGGCGGCGGTTCGTCGAGCACCCCTCCTACGACAGCGTGTGGCAGCGGCGCGCCTTCGAGCGGGTCGTGACCACCCTCGCCGTGCCCACCCTCACCGTGGGCGGGTTCTGGGACCAGGAGGACCTGTTCGGCCCGCAGGCCACCTACGAGGCGCTGGAGCGCCTGGACAGGTCGGGCATCAACCACGTCGTCATCGGGCCGTGGAGTCACGGCCAGTGGGGCCACCCCGGCGGCGAGGCGCTGGGCAACGTGCGCTGGGGCAGCGCGACCTCGGATTCGTTCCTGGTGAACGTCCAGGCGCCGTGGTTCGCGTACTGGCTGAAGGGGAAGGGGGACGGGCGGTTCCCCGAGGCACGGATGTTCGACGGCGGCGCGCGCGCGTGGCGGAGCTTCGACCACTGGCCGCCGCGCCCGGCCGCGCCCCGGAGCCTCTACCTCCGCGCCGGCGGCGCGCTGTCGTTCGACCCGCCGCGCGAGCCGGCCGGGTTCGACGGCTGGGTCTCCGATCCCGCGAACCCGGTGCCCTACCGGCCGCGGCCGGTCGAGATCACCTACAGCCCGGGCTCGCGGTGGGCGCGGTGGATGACCGAGGACCAGCGCTTCGTGGACGGGCGCCCCGACGTGCGGACCTGGAGGACGGCGCCGCTCGACAGCGCGGTGACGATCGCCGGCGACGTGACGGCGCGGCTGTTCGCGTCCACCACCGGCTCGGACGCGGACTGGGTCGTCAAGCTCATCGACGTGTATCCCGATTCACTGGCCGGCGAGGTGGTCGCGGCCGACTCGGGGATGGCGGGCTACGAGCTGATGGTGGCGGGCGACATCATGCGCGGGCGGTACCGCGCCGGCTGGGAGCGGCCCGGGGCGATCACTCCAGAGGCGGTCGAGGCGTACACCGTGGACCTGCACCACCAGCTCTACACCTTCCGCCGCGGCCACCGGATCATGGTGCAGGTGCAGAGCACGTGGTTCCCGCTCTACGACCGGAACCCGCAGACCTTCGTGCCTAACATCTTCCTGGCGCCGGCGAGCGCGTACCGGCCCGCGACGGAGCGCGTCTACCGCACCGCCGCCCGGGCTTCGCGGGTGGACGTGATGGTGCTGCCGCGCTAGCGGCTCAGACGGTCTCGACCTTGAGCTGGTCCTTGCCGTCGCGCTTGGCCTCGTAGAGCATCTCGTCGGCGCGGTGCAGCAGCTCCTGCACGGTCATCGGCGGCTTGCTGAACGTGACCGCGCCGATGCTGATCGTCACGAACCGGCAGTTCTCCGGCAGCGCCGCCACGACCTGGTGGCGCAGGTCGTCGAGGACCGTGCGGGCCGCCGCCGCCCCGGTCTCCGGCAGGCAGATGGCGAACTCGTCGCCGCCCATCCGTCCCAGCGTGTCGGTGATCCGCAGCCGGTGCTGCATCGTGCCGGCCACGGCCTGGAGCAGCGTGTCCCCGGCGCCGTGGCCGAGCTGGTCGTTGACCTGCTTGAAGTTGTCCACGTCGAGGTAGGCCACGGTGAGCGGCCGGCCGTTGCGCTTGGCGCGGTTCAGCTCGGCGGCGGCCAGCTCCTCGAAGTGGCGCCGGTTGTTGACCGTGGTCAGGGCGTCGAGGCGCGCCAGCTCCTGCTCCCGCTCCAGCGCGCGCTTCAGCTCGGTCAGGACCAGGACGAACACCACGAACAGTACCGACCACAGCACCAGCATCGTCGCCGGGATCAGCGAGCTGCGGTACTGCGCGCCGGCCAGCACGTCGCCGCCCACGCTCAGCACCGCGCTGGCGACGGCGAGGATCATCCCCTCGCTGCGTCCCACGTTCCAGGTGGCGACGAACATCGGGACGAGGTAGACGACCATGATCGGGATCTCGTAGCCGATCAGGTAGTCGACCAGGGCGATCGCCAGCAGCATGGCGATGCTGGCGAACAGCGCGCCCGTGGCCGTGGCCTTGGCCGGGGTCGCGGTCTCGAGGATGACTAGGCCCGTCTTGGTCAGCCGTCCCGGCATGCGGAGCTTCCCCTGTGGCGATGAGAGCGGTGGAGCGCGGGCGGGCCCGCGGTTCAGCGCTGGGCGCGGCTGCGGACGACGGCGATGATGGCCAGCAGCGCGACGGCGGCGGCCGCGAGGTCCACGCCCAGGTGGCCTCCGCCGCGGGTGGCGCTGTCGAGCCACACCAGTCCGCCGCCGGCCACCAGCGCGGCCACCAGCGCGGCCGTCAGGCCGGTGGCGGTGCGGCGCGATCCCTCGACCGGGTTGGTGGCGAGCCGCGCGGCCTGGCGGACCTCGTCCTCGCTCACGTCGGGATAGCGCTGCCGGAACTCGGAGATCGCGAGCGCGAGCTTCTGTCCCAGCTCCTGGACCCGCGGAGACGGCAGCTGCGACGGCACGTTCGTGGGGAAGATCATGGCACGGAACCTATCACCCGGCGGCCCGCTCCGCACGCGAGAGGGGGCCGCGGGCGAAGGCCCGCACTTGGGAGACGGTGTAACCGAGGAGCCTGGCGACGTCGCGCGTCGCGCGGCCCTTCATCGGGGTGCTACGAGACCTTCCGCTTCCGCTTCGGCGCCTCGGCTGGCTTCTCGAGCTTGAGGCGCGGCGCGCGCTTGGCGGGCTCGCGCCCCTCCGCCTCCGCGGCTTCGCCCGCGGCGCCGCCGCCCGTGCCCTTGGCCAGGCTCGCCTTCAGCGCTTCCATGAGGTCGATGATCTGGGTCTCGGGCGCCGCGGCCGGCTCGGCCGTGATCTCCTGGCCCTCGACCTTCCGCTGGATGCTCTCGAGCATCCGCTGCTTGACGTGGTCCTCGTACTTCTTCGGCTGGAACGTGTCGGTGGCGCCCTGCTCGACGATCTGCATGGCGAGCGCCAGCTCCGCCTGCTTCACCTCGCCCTCGGGGATCGGCACGTCGGCGATGTCGCGGATCTCGTCGGCGTAGTGCAGCTGCTCCATCACCAGCCCCTGTCCCAGCGGCCGCACCATCACCAGGTACTGCTTGCCGCGCGCCGCGTACTGGCCGAGCGCCGCGCGCTTGGTGGCCTTCAAGGCCTCGGCCAGCAGCTTGTACGCCCGCTCGCCCCCCTTGTCGGGCCCGAGGAAGTACGCGTGGTCAAGCCACAGCCGGTCCACCTGCTCGGCGGGCACGAACTCCGCGATCTCCACCGATTCCGTCTTCTCCTGGCCCATCGCCTTCAGCTCGTCGGGGGTGAACAGCACGTACTGGCCCTTCGAGAACTCGTAGCCCTTCACCATCTCGTCGCGCTCGACCTTCACGTTGTCCTTGGGACACATGTACTGCTGCTTGAGGCGCGAGCCGCAGGACTTGTGCAGCCAGTTGAACGTGACCCCGGCCTCGGACTCGGCGGTCGAGAACAACTGGACCGGAACCGAGACCAGGCCGAACGACAGGGTCGCCGAACCGATTGGACGCGCTGGCATGGGAAGCGGTATGATACGAATTCCCGACCATGGGCGCAACCAAGAAGCCCCCCGCCGATGCGCTAAGCGCTTACCGCGCAAAGCGTTCAGCCGACGCCACCCCGGAGCCTTCCGGCGTCATCGCCGCGACGCCGCTCGCGCGGGGGGCGGGGGCGGGGGCGCTGTTCGTCGTGCACCAGCACGCGGCGCGGCAGCTCCACTTCGACCTGCGGCTCGAGATGGACGGCGTGCTGCGCTCGTGGGCCGTGCCGAAGGGGCCGTCGCGCAACCAGGCGGACAAGCGGCTCGCGGTGATGGTCGAGGACCACCCGCTCGAGTACGGCGACTTCGAGGGGATCATCCCCGAGGGCAACTACGGCGCCGGCGCGGTGATCGTGTGGGACCGCGGGATGTGGGTGGCGGTCGAGGACCCGCACGCCGGGCTCGAGAAGGGCAAGCTGCTGTTCGACCTCCGGGGCTACAAGCTCAAGGGCCGCTGGACGCTGGTGAAGATCAAGAAGGGCCAGAGGGACTGGCTGCTGATCAAGGAGCGCGACGCGCAGGCCACCACGGGCGACGGCACGGTGTTCCCGCCCGGCTCGGTGCTGTCCGGCCTGCCGGTGGACGTGCTGAAGGCGCGCACCGACGTCGCCGCGCCGCTCCGCGCGGCGCTGGAGAAGCTGGGCGCGCCGCGGCGCAAGCTGCGCGCGAAGGACGTGGAGCTGATGCTCGCCGAGCCCAGGGACAAGCCGTTCAGCAAGCCGGGCTGGATCTTCGAGCTCAAGCTCGACGGCTACCGGATGCTGGCCTCGCGCGAGGGCGGCGAGGGGAAGCTCACCACCCGCAACGGCCACGACCTCTCGGCCGCGTTCCCCGAGGTGGTGCGCTCGCTCGCGGCCCTCCCGTTCGACGCTCTAGTGCTCGACGGCGAGCTGGTGGTGAACGACGACGCGGGCCGGCCGAGCTTCCACCGGCTGGGCGAGCGCGCGCGGATGTCGCGGGCGACGGACATCCGGCGCTGGTCGGTCGAGCAGCCCGCGGCGCTGTTCCTGTTCGACCTGCTGGCGGCCGAGGGCTTCGACGCCCGCGGCCTGCCGCTGGTGGAGCGGAAGAAGCTGCTCAAGACGGTCGTGCCGGAGGTCGGGCCGCTGCGCTACCTCGACCACTTCGAGACCGACGGCGAGGCGGTCTACGCGCAGGTCACCAGGCTCGGGCTCGAGGGCGTGGTGGGGAAGAAGGCCGACGCGCCGTACCGCGCGGGTCGCTCGCCCGCGTGGCTCAAGGTGCGCGCCGAGCGCACCGACGACTTCGTGGTCGTGGGCTTCACGCGGCCCAAGGGCTCGCGGGTCGGATTCGGCGCGCTGCACCTCGCGATGTACGACCAGCCGGGCGGCAAGCTCGTCTACTGCGGCCGGGTGGGCACCGGTTTCGACGACCGGCAGCTGGAGGAGTACGCGGCGGCGCTGGACGGCACGCGGCGCGCCAAGCCCGCGTGCGGAGGCGCCGTGCCTTCCGGCGCGGAGCACGTGTGGGTCGAGCCGCGGCTGGTGGCGGAGGTGCGGTTCCTCGAGTGGAGTCCGGACGGGATGCTGCGGCATCCGGCGTTCCTGAGGTTCCGCACCGACAAAGAGGCGTCGGAGTGCGTGAGGCCGTCCGGGGACGCCGGACAGAGAGATACGGAGGGCAGTGAAGTTGCCAGACGGCAAGTTGGCCGTGGTTCGAAGCCGCCGGAAACAGGGGCCCAGGCAGGCCAGCCTCGGCCGCAGCCGGCCGCGCCCTCGTTCACGTTCACGAACCTGGACAAGGTCTTCTGGCCCGCCGAGGGCTACACCAAGGGCGACCTGGTCGCGTTCTACAAGGCGATCTCGCCCTGGCTGCTGCCGTTCCTCGCCGACCGGCCGCTGGTGCTCACGCGCTACCCCGACGGCATCGAAGGCAAGTCGTTCTTCCAGAAGGACGCGCCCGCCTACGCGCACGACTTCGTGCGCACGGTGCGGATGTGGAGCGCCGAGTCGCAGCGGGAGTTGAACTACTTCGTGTGCGACGGCGAAGCGTCGCTGCTCTACATCGCGAACATGGGGGCGATCCCGCTGCACATCTGGGGCAGCCGCGTCGCGACGCTCGAGACGCCGGACTGGTGCATCCTCGACCTCGACCCCAAGGACGCGCCGTTCGAGCACGTGGTCACCGTGGCGCGCGCGATCCGGGCGATGTGCGAGGAGATCGAGCTGCCGTGCTTCGTGAAGACCAGCGGCTCCACGGGGCTCCACGTGCTGGTGCCGCTCGGCCGCCAGTGCACCTTCGAGCAGGCGCGCACGCTGGGCGGCCTGCTGGCGCGGGTCGTGTCCGCGGAGCTGCCGGAGATCGCGACCATCACCCGGCAGGTGTCGAAGCGGGACGGACGCGTCTACCTCGACTACGTGCAGAACGGCCACGGGCGGCTGCTGGCCGCACCGTACGCCGCGCGGCCGGTGCCGGGAGCGCTGGTCTCCGCGCCGCTCCGGTGGGACGAGGTCGGGTCCAAGCTGAGCCTGGCGAAGTTCACGATCAGGACGATGCCGGGGCGGATGGAGACGCTGGGCGAGGACCCGCTGCTGCCGGTGCTCGACCTCGCCCCGAACCTCGTGGCGGCGCTCGGCCGGCTGAAGGAGCGGCTCGATGCCGCGCGCGCCCACAAGGCGCACGGGGCCCGCGAATGAGCGCCCGCGGCGGTGATGGTGCGGAGGGCGCGGGGACCCCGGAGGGCCTGGCGCCAATCGCGGGCGCCTTCGAGGTGCCGGGCTCGGGCGCCGTGTCGTCGCTCCTGGTGCGCCCGGAAGGTGCCCGCTGCGGCTGCGTGCTCGCCCACGGCGCGGGCGCGGGGATGCGGCACCCGTTCCTCGAGTCGATGGCGGGGCTGCTCGCCGCCCGCGGCGTGGCGACCCTGCGCTACCAGTTTCCGTACATGGAGGCGAAGCGGGGACGGACCGATCCACCCGCCGTGGCGGCGGCCACCGTGCGCGCCGCGGTCGAGCGGGCCGCAGCCCTGCTGCCGGGACTGCCGCTCGCGGCGGGCGGCAAGTCGTTCGGCGGGCGGATGACGTCGACGGCGGCCGCGGAGGCGCCGCTCCCCGGCGTCGTGGGCATCGCCTTCCTGGGCTTCCCGCTCCACCCGCCCGGGAAGCCGGGCACCTCGCGCGCCGAGCACCTCGCGCGCGTGACGGTCCCGATGCTGTTCCTCCAGGGGACGCGCGACGAGTTCGCGGAGCGGTCGCTGCTCGAGCCGGTGGTGCGCGGGCTCGGAGCGCGCGCGACGCTGCACCTGGTGGACGGCGGGAACCACTCCTTCGGCGTGCCCAAGTCCTCGGGAAGGACCGGCGCCGAGGTGCTGGACGAGCTGGCGGAGGCCCTCAGTCTCTGGGCAGCAGGCCTGTGAACTCCGCGGCAAGCCTGGGCCCGGCGCCGGCGTCCTCGTGCTTGAAGAAGACGAAGGCGTCGGTCCACGGCTGCGACCTGACCTTGCCCGCCCAGGCCGCGAGATCCGGCGGGGCGTAGCCGGCGCGGCGGAGCCGGAGGTAGCCCCAGTCGGCGGTGGCGACGAACGGCACCTCGAGCGCGTCCTTCTCGTCGTCCGCGGGGTCGGTGTCGGCGACGCACATCGCGGCGTTGCGCTCCTTGAGCGCCGCGAAGACGTCGTCCTCGAACCACGAGGCGTGGCGGAACTCGAACGCCGCGCGCCAGGTACGCGGCACCAGGGCGAGGAAGGCCACCAGGCGCGGCAGGTCCTTCTTCAGGTTGGGCGGCAGCTGGAACAGGGTGGGCCCGAGCTTCGCTCCGAGCACGTTGGCGACCCGGAGGAAGTACTCGACCTCGCTGCCCACGTCCTTCAGGCGCTTGAAGTGGGTGATCTTCTGCGAGGCCTTGAGCACGAACCTGAAGCCGTCCGGCACCTCGGAGGCCCAGGCCAGCAGGACCTTCTCCACCGGCATCCGGTAGAAGGTGTTGTTGATCTCCACCGTTTCGAACCGCTCTCCGTAGTACCGCAGCATCCCGTCGGCCGGCAGGTCGGCGGGATAGAAGGTGCCCTTCCACTCCTTGTAGGCATAGCCGCTGGTGCCGACGGCGATGCGCATCGGGAACCTCGATGGTCCGGGAAGAGAGGGTAGTCTATGGCGAAGCTGGGATTCCTCAAGGCGGTCTTCTCGCTGCTGGCCGTTCCCGCCGGCGCCGCCGCGGCGCAGGGGCTTCCGCCCGGCGAGGACGGCGCGGTGGCGCGGCTCAACGCCTCGCCCCGCCACGGCGAGTGGGTGACCTTCGACGCGGGCGCCGGCGACAGCGTGCGGGCGTGGGTCGTGTACCCGGAGCGCAGCGACCAGGCGCCGGTCGTGGTGGTGATCCACGAGATCTTCGGGCTCACCGACTGGATCCGCTCGGTCACCGACCAGCTCGCCGCCGAGGGGTTCATCGCCATCGCGCCGGATCTCCTGACCGGCAAGGGCCCCAACGGTGGCGGCACGTCGTCCGTGGACCGGCAGGGCGCGGTCGCGCTGATCCAGGGGCTGAAGCCGGAGGAGGTGCAGCGCCGGCTCCGGGCCGCCGCGGAGTACGCG
>Ga0335070_10009157_pt1 | contig 11627 bp, 8 predicted proteins | sample Lox_Sample_13_FD_206722 | JGI IMG/M metagenome (GOLD analysis project Ga0335070, IMG submission 206722) | Soil microbial communities from Loxahatchee National Wildlife Refuge, Florida, United States - Lox_Sample_1.3 | ecosystem: Environmental > Terrestrial > Soil > Wetlands | place: USA: Florida...
ATTTCGACGAAGAGGAAGTGGAAGGTTATTTTCGTGTCATTCGTATTTTTCGAGGACTAATACTCGATCTCGGCGATCTGCTCGAAGTTGATCTCGATCCCTGCCAACTCGGTTTCCAGATCGAGCCCTTCCAACTCACCGGCTTTCTCGCCGCGGTTGCAGTACGAGCGGTAAGAACAGAAGGCACACTTTTTGGCGTCCTCAGTCAGGGGAAAGTGGCGATGGTGGAGGATCTCAGAGACGAGTCCGGTCAAGACGTCCCAATCGCGTTTGTATTTGGAGGCGGTGTAGGAGAAGCGCGCCGGCTCATTCGGGAAGTCGGCGTACCAGTAGATCATCTCGATTTGTTCGGGTCGGACGGGTTGGGTGTCATTTAAAAATGCACCGGCCTGGACCAGCAGGGCAGGGTAGACCAAGGTCTGCAAGCGGGCTGCCATCCACTCGTCTTTGGGTCGTTTGTGATAGGTTTTCCAGTCGAATATGATCGCCTTTTGCCCCGGCTTGATCGCCACCAGGTCGTATTTCGCCACCAGGCGGTGACCGGCCAGCGGAGCGAGCAGGGTCAGCTCTGCATGCTGCGCGTAGCCATCAATGTCAAAATCTTGGTCCAGATAGTTTTTCCACCAGCGCATCAGGTCCGGTCCGGCCGCCAGGCGGGTCAATTTCTCGACCGGTAAGCCGAGGCGGCGCTGCTGGACCAAACGATGGAAAAGCTGTCCCTCCTGCTGACGGCGCTCGTTTTCCAGGACTGGCTCGGTTTCCACCGCAGGCCAGGCAAGCTGCTCGATGTAGCGCAGCTGGAAGCGGCGCGGGCACTCGCGGTAGGCTTGCAAGGAGGATTGGCTGAAAGTGAAAGATGAGGGGATTTCGGATTTGAGGTTTTCATTTGTTGTTGCCATGATCCAGGTCCTTAACACCGATGCACCTTTGAGGGTCAATTCGATCTTAGCAGCCTCTTTAATGTGTCAAAAGCGATTATAACCTCCATGCGGGCGATATATTTCTTTCAGAATTCACTTTCTTACAAACGTCACTAGACATTTGGTTTTTTACAGTTGTATACTGTAACTGGTAAGACCACTTACCAGATAGGGATAAAACGAATGGATTGGCAACCTCTCCCCAAACCGGCCGAAATGGTCGAGACCCGCCTGCTCGAGGCGATCCTGACAGGTCACTTTCCGGTCAATGCGAGCCTGCCGGGGGAGCGCGACTTGGCGGCGCAATTGGGCGTCACCCGGCCCACGCTGCGCGAGGCGCTCCAGCGTCTGGCCCGTGACGGCTGGATCGAAATCCAACACGGCAAACCGACGCGTGTGCGGGACTACTGGCGGGAGGGCAACCTGGGAGTGCTGTCCGTCCTGGCGAAGTTCCCGGCCCACCAGTCGCCGGATTTCGTCGCCCACCTGCTTGAGCTGCGCGTCCTGCTGGCGCCCGAATACACCCGCCAGGCGCTGGCCGCCGGACCGGAAGAGGTCATCCAGCTCCTGGAAGGTTACGCCGACCTGGAAGAAGATCCGGCCGCCTTTGCCCGCGCGGATTGGAATCTGCACGTCCTGCTGACCCAACGGGCGGACAATCCTGTCTTTCGCCTGCTGTTGAACAGCTTCCGGGAGCTCTATATCCTGATGGGCGAAAAATACTTTGCCTATGCGGAATGCCGCCGGAGCTCGCGCCGGTTTTATGCTGAATTGCTCGCCTGCGCACGCCAGGGCTCCGAGTGTGGCGCCGAATCCCTCGCCCGGCGGGTAATGGAGGAGAGTCTGGAGCTCTGGAAGAAAATGCAGAAAAAAAAGTGATGGGCAACGCACCTTGATCCCTCGCTTCGTTCGAGACAGGTGTGCGTGGCACATGAGACTTTAAAGGAGCACTTATGAAGCGCTGGAATGGATGGGGAAATGCAGACACGACCTACTATGTGCCGGAGTCGGCTCTGGTCTACCTGCGCGGCGTCCTGGGCGAGTTGAGCACCTGCCCGGACGCCACCGAGGAGGCGATCCTGCCCTCCGTGCCAAAATCGCGCCTGCTGGCGCATCCCCTGGTGGCGGCTGACCCCGAGACTCGCCTGCGGCACGCCCGCGGCCAGAGCCTGCCCGATTGGGTGGCCCTGCGCACCGGGCGCATCCCGGCCTTCCCGGATGGGGTAGCCTTTCCGAGGTCTGAAGAGCAAGTAGGGGGCCTTTTGTCCTACGCTCGCCAGACCGGTGCCCGCGTGATCCCCTACGGCGGCGGGTCGAGCGTGGTCGGGCACATCAATCCGGACAAAAGCGAAAACCCAGTCCTGACCGTAGACATGGGCTCTCTGGACAAGCTGATCGACTTGGACGAGACCAGTTGCGTGGCGACCTTCGAAGCCGGCGTCACCGGCCCGGCGCTGGAAGCCCAACTGGGGGAACATGGATACACCCTCGGCCACTTCCCCCAGTCCCACGAGTACTCCACGCTGGGCGGCTGGATTGCCGCCCGTTCCAGCGGACAGCAGTCCTACTTCTACGGACGCATTGAGAGCCTTTTCGCCGGCGGGAGGGTCGAAACACCGGCCGGGAGACTGGACCTGCCGCACTTTCCGGCCAGCGCTGCCGGCCCGGACGTGCGCGAAATGGTGCTCGGGTCGGAGGGGCGGATTGGGATCATCACGCGTGCCCAGGTCCGCGTGCGCCCGCACCCGCAGGTCGAAGAGTTCCACGGCGTATTCTTCCCGACCTGGGAGCAAGGCATGGAGGCCGTCCGTTCGATCGCCCAGCAGGGTGTCCCCGTGTCGATGCTGCGCCTGAGCAATCCGCTCGAGACCGAGACCACCCTGATCCTCTCGGGCAAATCCTGGATCGGACCGGCGGATAAAGGTCTGCGACTGATCGGCTTCGGTGACCGGCGCTGCCTGCTGGTCTTCGGCGTAACCGGTACTGCGGCTCACGTGCGGCGGGCACGCGGCGAGACTGCGGCCGTCTGCCGCAAGTTCGGCGGCCTGTTCGTCGGGACAGTCGTCGGGCATACCTGGGAGAAGAGTCGTTTCCTGGCGCCATACCTGCGCAATACGCTGTGGGAGAAGGGCGTGGCGGTGGACACGCTCGAGACCGCATTGCCGTGGAGGAATGTCCCGGCTGCGGCGGTGGAAATCTCCGCCTCCATTCGCGAGGCCATGGAGGTACTGGGCGAGAAAGTCCTGGTCATTGCCCACTTGTCGCACGTCTATCGTGATGGGGCCAGCGTGTACACCACTATCCTGTTCCGCCGCACCCAAGACCCCGACCTTCTGCTGGAGCGTTGGCAGGCCATGAAGCGCGCTGCCAGCCTGACCATCCAGCGCAACGGAGGGACGATCAGCCACCAGCACGGCGTCGGCGAGGATCATGCCCCCTACCTGCCGGCGGAGAAGGGCTCACTGGGCATGCAGATCATCCGCAACGCCTGCGCAACATTCGACCCCGATGGCATGATGAACCCGGGGAAGCTTTTCTGATTACTGATTATTGACCAATGATGAGCAATTAGTGATCAGTGATTGCTCTTGTGGAGGGTTACCATGGAGTGGACCAAAGGTTGGCGTGATCGAGCCTGGTCGCAATTGGATCAGGTGTGGGATGTCCTGATCGTCGGAGGGGGCATCACCGGGGCGGGCATCCTGCGGCAGTGCGTTCACGCCGGCTTGCGGGTGCTGCTGGTCGAGGCGGACGATTTTGCCTCCGGCACATCCAGCCGCTCGTCCAAGCTGGTGCACGGCGGGCTGCGCTATCTGAAGAACGCCCAGATCAAAGTGACGCTCGAATCCGTGCAGGAGCGTGAGTATCTGCTCAAGCAGGGCCGCGGCCTGATCAACCGGCTGGGCTTCCTCTACACCTGCCTGCCAAGCGATCCCATGCCCGGCTGGGTCTTCGGCGCCGGACTGACCATCTACGACATCATGGCGCGCCAGTGGTCGCACCGCTCTTACGATGCCGAAGACCTGCGCGAGCTCTGCCCGCCTCTGACCGTCCCCGGGCTGCGCGGCGGCTATCGTTACTTCGACGCCAACACGGATGACGCCCGCCTGGTGCTGCGCTTGCTGCGCGAGTCCGTGGCTGGCGGCGGGCTGGCGCTCAACTACGCTCGCGTCGAGAGGCTGCTGCGCACGCGCGCCGGTCAGGTCTGCGGTGCGGTGGTGCGCGACACCTCCGGCGACATCGACCGGCAGGTGGAAGTGCAAGCCCGTGTCGTGATCAACGCCACCGGCGCCTGGGCGGACAGCCTGCGCGGCCAGGTCGGCGAGAAGCCGCGCCTGCGCCCGATTCGCGGTAGCCACCTGGTCTTTTCCTGCGCGCACCTGCCGCTGACGCGCGCCGTCACCTTCCTGCACCCGTCGGGTGGACTTCCGGTGTTCGCCGTACCGTGGGAGGGGGCGGTCGTCTTTGGTACGACCGACTGCGACCACGGCACGGACCTGGTCACCGACCCGGCCATCAGCGCTGCCGAGGAGGAGTACCTGCTCTCCGGCCTCCAGTACGTCTTCCCGTCACTGGAGCTGACTTCGGCAGACGTGGTGTCAACCTACTCCGGCCTGCGGCCGGTGATCAACACCGGCAAAGCGGACCCGTCCAAAGAATCCCGCGAGCACGCCATCTGGGAGGAGAACGGGCTGTTGACCGTCAGCGGCGGAAAGCTGACCACCTTCCGCATCATGGCGCGCGACGCTCTCAAGGCGGTACGCCGGCACCTTGGTCGCATCGCCTTCGATCCCGAGACCCCGGTTCTGGACGCCATCCCTCCGGCGGCGGATGCGTTATTCGGTCCGGCGAAGCTGACCGCCGCCCAGCGCCTGCGCCTGCTGGCGCGCTATGGGATCGGAGCCGCAACATTCTTCTCCACTGCCGGTGCGGATCTCGAGTCGATCTGCGATGTCCCATACCTTTGGGCCGAGTTGCGCCAGGCGGCGCGCGCCGAGGGCGTCGTCCACCTGGACGACCTGCTGATGCGCCGCGTGCGTCTTGGTCTTCTGCTGCCGGAGGGTGGGATGCAGCAGATGGCGCGGATACGCAGCCTGGTCCAGCCCGAGCTGGGCTGGGACGACGCCCGCTGGCAGAAGGAGCTGGATTCGTATCGGGAGTTATGGTGCAAGTCCTACCGTTTCGGATAAAATCATGGTTTGGCTCTACAGATGAACTCATATCAACACGTGCCGATCTGCAAATAGATCTGTGTTCATCTGCGGAAAAATCTTCGTGAAACTTCGTGCCCTCTTGCCCCCGATCTTTGGGGGTCGTGGTTAGGAGTCCCTCATGCCTGAAAACCTGCTGGCGCTTGACAACGGCACCCAGAGCGTGCGCGCCCTGGTGTTCGACCCGCGCGGGAACCTGCTGCACAAGTCCCGGGTACCGATCGAACCGTACTTCTCGATCGCCCCCGGCCTGGCGGAACAGGACCCGGAGGTCTTCTGGAAGGCCATCTGCAAGGCCTGCCAGGGACTGTGGATCCAGGGCGTGGACAAGTCCAGCCTGGCCGCGGTTGCCCTGACGACCCAACGCAGCACGGTGATCAATGTTGATAAAAAAGGGATTCCTTTGCGCCCGGCTATCGTCTGGCTGGATCAGCGCCGCACTGAGGGACTTAAGCCGCTGGGAGGCTTGTGGGGGGCCGCCTTCAAACTTGCCGGCGCCTCCGAGACGGTTGCCTACCTGCAGGCGGAGGCGGAGGCGAACTGGATCCGAACCCACCAGCCAGAAATATGGGCCGCGACGTACAAGTACTTGTTCCTCTCCGGCTATCTGACCTATCGCTTGACCGGCAGGTTCGTCGACTCGGTGGGCTGCCAGGTCGGCTACGTTCCTTTCGATTACAAGGCGCAGGCCTGGGCCAGGCCGTCGGATTGGAAGTGGCAGGCCGTGCCGATGGACAAGGCGCTGCTCGTCGACCTGGTCCCGCCCGCCGGGTGGTTGGGCGCAATCACGCCAGAGGCGGCCGCGGCCACCGGTCTGCCGTCCGGTCTGCCGCTGGTCGCCGCTGCGGCGGACAAGGCCGCCGAGGTGCTCGGTGCGGGCTGCCTGGACCCACACATCGCCTGCCTGAGCTACGGCACGACCGCCACCATCAATACGACGCACAAGAAATACATCGAGGTCATCCCACTCATCCCACCCTACCCGGCCGCAGCCCCCGGACAGTACAGCTTCGAGATCCAGATCTACCGGGGCTATTGGATGGTGACCTGGTTCAAGCAGGAGTTCGGCCTGCGCGAGCAGAGGCTGGCTGACGAGCAGGGTGTCGAGCCGGAGTCACTGTTCGACGATCTGGTGCAGGCAGTCCCGCCGGGCTCAGACGGGCTGGTGCTGCAGCCGTTCTGGTCGCCGGGGCTGCGCTTCCCCGGACCGGAGGCGCGCGGGGCGATCATCGGCTTCAGCGACGTCCATACCCGGGCGCATGTCTACCGGGCGATCCTGGAAGGGCTGGCTTACGCCCTGCGCGAGGGCGCCGAGCGGACCGCCAAGCGCTCCGGGGTGCCGATCACCGAGCTGCGCGTGGCGGGCGGCGGCAGCCAGTCCGATGCCGCCATGCAGCTCACCGCTGACGTCTTTGGCCTGCTGACCTCACGCCCGCACCTGTACGAGGCTTCCGGTCTGGGTGCGGCCATCGACGCGGCGGTCGGAGCCGGTGTGCATCCCGACTTCCCGTCGGCCATCCGGGCCATGACCCATGCGGGCGATACCTTCGAGCCGGATCCCAGGACGCATGCCCGTTATGACGAGTTGTATTTCGGCGTTTATAAGAGGATGTATAAGCGCCTCCAGCCGCTCTATCAGGTGATGCGCGCCGGATAAATTGCCGCCCGGATGAAAGGTCCGGGCGTGTGGTTGAAATTGATTAGCTGGGCAAGAGGCACTTCTACGGGGAATACACCTGGAAGCGTGTGTACGAGGTCCCCGAATACCGGATGCCGTTGGCGGGTGGATCCTCGCCGGATAATACATACACGCTGCGCGGGTCGGACAGGCAATTGGCCAGCCCGAAAGTATATCTCCCCAGGCGGATGACCTTACGAAAGCTGGAATACGGATCGTCGTATTGGATCGTTTTCAGGTACGTTGCCGGATCCGGTTTCTCGGAAAACAAAACGAAGATATACGGCATATTGACCCGGTCGGTGACACAGACGGGTCGGTCCCCGAACTGACGGGCTTGGTCCAAGGCCGGGAGCAGGCCCGTGAAAAAAAAGTTGTCAGCCTGTTGGCGGTAATCAGGGCCGTGATATTTGTCTGTGAAAAAGGAAAAACCTATTAACAGAGAGAAAACAGCGAGGACATAAAGGATTTTCAGACGTTTGCGTATCCATTCAAGGGGGCAAGCCATGCAAAGGAGTAGTGGAATAAAAACCAGGTTAATCCTGTTGACATTGACTGCTTGCAGAACTCCTATTAATAGGGAGACGGCCAACCAACCCAGCAGCAGAAGCCGTTCCATGCGATGAACGGGTTCACGGTCTAAAAGAATCTGGAACCCTCCGATGATCGCCAGAGGAAAGGTGTAAAGATAAAAATAGCCAAATGGTTTTACGATGTTCCAGATGAGACCGTCGTCCTGTTCGAGTAAAAGGGATAACAAGATACGGATATTATGAAGAATTGTGTGCAGTCCATTGTCGTTAAATAACAGGCTGATCGCTTCGTAGCGCGCCTGGGCAGGATAGCGCGGAATGGTGAAAACACCAATATGAAGGCTGTTCAAATGCAGCGAGTTTACCAATACCAATAAACCAATCGGCAGGCCAACCAGGGTGAAAACGATCAGACCGACAAACATGCTTTTTCGAGATGCCCTTTTAAAGAACAACAAGGCTGCGATCGCAACCAGCATAAATAAAGGTACGGCTGCGTAGGCGGTACCGTAAGCATAAAAACATAGAGCAAAGAATGAACAGGATAAAATGAACCATTTATTGTTTGGCATGGATTTCAATAGACAGGCATAGCCAAGCAGGAACGTAAAGGGGAGAATATTTGACTCAAGCCCCCAACGAGACAGAAGGATATGCCATGGACAGATAGCGAGGAGGAACATTGCCAGGAGGGCATATTCGGTATTTAGCGTACGCCGGGCGACGAAAAAAAGTAAAGGCAGGGTCAGGATGCCGGTTAACAGCATTGGCAACCTGACGGTTAGTGGGGTGAGGCCTCCGATAGCAATGAAAGGAATTAATAAATAACCGTAGAGGGCATTTTGTCCACTTCCCCAAGAGATGAAATTGACCGGCAGAGAGACCCCGTTGCGGTCGACGCCGAAATGGAGCAGATTATAGGCCTCCACCCCGATCGAAGCCTCGTCCTGGTTCAGCCCCGGCGGGAGTCGACCATACTCCCAGACGCGGGCAAATATACCCATAGCTAATATCAGGAGGAAAAGGACTGCAGGTGTAGAAATCTTTAAGCCGAAGTTGCGGACCGAATCAAGCGCACCATGCAGGACGGAAATAAATTTTGGAGCAGGATCGGCCGATTTTTGTCCCGTTTGAGGCTTTTGATCGGAACCGTCACCTACGTCTTTTGCTGAGTCGAATGGAGATAAGGTCATATCGGCCTTTATGGCGTAAACCCTGCTAGCGGCTGATCTTCACAAGACGGTGATGTTATCGTAGGCTGGTGCCTAGCTCGCAACGATGGGATTCAGCGTTTCCTGCCCTCCCACCAACCCTGAAGGGCGGCGAAAGGCAATGCCGGGGTCTGTTCGCCCTGGCGGCCGGAATTCCAGGTGACGACCAACTCTTTCTTTGCCCGGGTGATGCCCACATAAAGCAGGCGCAGGCGTTCGCGCACGTAGTCCAGGCGCGCCGACTGGGTCGCTGCCCCTTCTGAGTAGAATTCGTACTCGCCGGTCGATCCGGCCGCCTCCAGCTGGGCCAGCGACTCGGCCTCCAGGTTCAAACCATCCCGGAGAAACCATTTTTCCGAAATGTAGCGGTCATTGGCTTGATCGGAGGGGAAGTCATAATTGTTGACCGACATCAGGTAAACCCGGTCCCATTCCAGCCCCTTGGCCTTATGCATGGTGGTGACCACCACCTTGCCGGCGTGGTGGGAGGGGTCGAAACCGGCATCGTCCTCGCTGAAGCCGAGGAAGCGGCGCTCGTTGCGGGCGATCACGCCAAGCTCGCCGTTCAGCTCGGGCAGGCGCCAGTCGGGATGATCGTCGCCGGTCTGGCGCAGGACGAGCGCCAGCTTGTGCGCCAGCGCCAGGTCGTTCGGAGCGGTGAAAAGGTCCTGGGAAAGGGTCAGGATCATCTGGTCGACGGGCAGGGCGGTCGTCCCCTGCCAGCGGCGCATGACGGCGCGGAAGGCTTCGAGCTCCTCCCTGACCCCTGGCCCCTCTCCCTGCGGGGGAGGGGAGGAGGGGAAATTTTCCAACCAGTCCCGCTCTTGATGCGGCGCCAGGAAGGTTTCCACCTCATCCAGCTTGCGCAGCTGGTCGGAGATTTGTTTGTGGAGATCGGCGAGGGGATCGTCCTGCTCGCCGCGCCGCCAGGCCAGGTAAGCCCGCGAGAGGTGCGCCGCCGACTGCGGGTCGGAGAGGGCGCCGACGATCTCCCCCAGCCGCCCGGCGGCCAGGCGCGTCGATGAGGTGCTGCCGAGCAGCTCGACGAAATCGATCTTGCGCTGCTTGAGCGCCTCGATCAGGTCCACGCCCCTCTGGTTGCGCGGGACCAGCACGGCGACGGTCGCCTCGGGGTGCTCGGGCAGCCAGTTGGCCAACGATTTGACCAGCGCCTCGACCTCCTCGTCGGCGTTATACTTGCGCCCGATCAGCTTGACGCCCTGGGGGTCGTCGGGCGGGTTGGGCTGGGGGTCGCCTGCGGGGGCGGGGGTGATCAGAGGAATCGTCAGGGCGGCGCGCACGTCGCGGACGGGGTGGTCGCCGTTGACCCAGTGGATCAGCTGGTTTGCCAGGGCGATGATCGACGGCTGGCAGCGTCCCGAGTCGGGCAGCTCCTCGTAATCGACGCCTTTCTCGTGGACGAAGTCGATCAGGTGCTGCGGGCTGGCCGTGGTGAAGGTCTCGAAGATGGCCTGATTGGGGTCGCCGACGCGCACCCAGTTTCCATCCGGGCCGGCCAGGGTGCGCAGGATCTGCTCCTGGAGCTTGGATGAATCCTGGGCCTCATCCTCCAGGATGAAAGGCCAGCGGTAGCGCAGGCGCTCGAGATATTCAGCGTCGCCCTCGATCAGGTCGAGCGCCAGGCGGATCAGGTCGTCGAAGTCGACCGCCCCGCGGTAGGCAAGGGCGCGCTGGTAGTCGGCGTAGATCGCCAGACCCATTTCGGCGAGGGGCAGGGGCGCGGGCGCCACGTCGAGCAGGTTGCGCAGTTTTTCGGGGGTCAGGCGGTTGTCCTTGGCGGAGCGGATGAAGGCCAGGGCGATGCCGGTCACCAGGTCCGGAAGCTGCTGGCGGCGGACCCAGTCGCGTTTGGACTCGTCCATCTCGGCGGACAGGTAGTCGTCCAGCCCGCCCGGGTGGGCCTGCAGCCAGGCCGTGGCAGCCTCCTTGCGGATCGAATCGGCATCGCGCTCGTCCAGGATGGTGAAGCGGTTTTCCAGTCCGACGGCGGCGGGTTTCTCGCGCACGATGTCGTTGGCCAGCCCGTGCAGCGTGCGCACCCGGTAGCCGAAGGGCATGGGCAGCTCGAGGAACTCCTTGATGCGTCCGGCAAAGTTGTCCACTGCCGAGTTGACCAGCGTGACGATCAGCACCTCCTGCTCGTCGCCGAGGCGGCCGGAGCGGATCAGCTGCGCGGCCAGGGCCGACAGGGTGTGGGTCTTGCCCGAGCCGGGTACGGCGGAAATGCCCATTTTGCCGCCGGTATATTCGAGAATCTTTGCCTGAGCAAGGCGAGGGGTGAAGGTCACGTTGTTCCCTGGATCATGGCGTGGGAGAGGCGGTGCCCGTAACGGTCGGGACTTCGCCGGTGCCGAGGGCGGTCGTCGGGAGGAGGGTCGCGGTGGCTGTTTCGGTCGCGGACGGCGTCGGGGTGCGGGTTGCGGTCGAAGTGCGCCTGGGGGTGGCGGTACGCGTCCCGGTGGGGGTGGGCGTGCGGGTCAGGGTTGACGTCGGCGAGGCGGTGACGGTCGGGGTGGGCGTCGGGGGATTCGTCAGGGCGGAGATGCGCGGCGCGAAGATGATCAGCAACGAGCCGGTCAACAAGGCCAGGAGGGCCAGCAGGCCAAGCGTGGTTCGGGAGCGCAACAATAATCGGCTTGGCACGTTCACCCCAGGGCGATCTTTCTTTGCCGGACGAGCTGCTGGATGATCTTTTCGAACTCCTTGCGGTTCAGCACGTTCGCCAAAGGGATGCCGCCGTGCCTCGCCCGCAGGCCGCGCGGCGTCAACTCGATCACGTCGGCGTAGCGGATCACCAGCCTGGGCAGGTAATAGCGCTTGACCACGATCGTCTCCCCGAAGCGGGCCTCGCGAAAGAGGATCAGCGGCATGCTCATTGAGGTCACGCCGAAGATCAGGGCGAAGAGCAGGTCGGGGAAGACCGATCCGCTGACGACCATCGACCAGATGAAGAAAGCACAGGCGAGCATGCCGATCGGGAACAGGTAAACCGACACGCGCACGCGGGCCGAATACTCGGGCTTGAAGACGATCTCGTCCTGCCTGGATGAATC
>Ga0335070_10009159_pt1 | contig 11625 bp, 11 predicted proteins | sample Lox_Sample_13_FD_206722 | JGI IMG/M metagenome (GOLD analysis project Ga0335070, IMG submission 206722) | Soil microbial communities from Loxahatchee National Wildlife Refuge, Florida, United States - Lox_Sample_1.3 | ecosystem: Environmental > Terrestrial > Soil > Wetlands | place: USA...
CTTGTGCCGATCCGGGTGCAGCTCGACGAGTCCGCGCGCTCGCGAATGGGGCTTCTGCAGGACCTGCGCGTGCCGACCGCCGGCGGCGGGACGACGCCGCTCTCGGTCGTCGCCGATTTCTCGATCAGCCACGGGCCGACCGCCATCAACCGCTACGACCGCTCTCGCCGCGTGACGGTCGAGGCCGATCTGCGCGGCGACGCGGCGCTCGGCGACGCGGTTCAGGCCGTGCGCGCGCTTCCGGCCGCGAAGACCCTGCCGCCCGGCGTCGAGCTTCGTGAGACCGGCGACGTCGAGGTGATGAGCGAGGTGTTCGCCTCCTTCGCCGCCGCGATGGGCGCTGGCGTCATGATGGTCTACGCCCTGCTGGTGATCCTGTTCGGCAGCTTCCTGCAGCCGGTCACCATTCTCCTGTCGCTGCCGCTCTCAATCGGCGGCGCCATTGTCGCCCTCCTCATCACCCACAAGGCGCTGTCGATGCCGGTCGTCATCGGCATTCTCATGCTGATGGGGATCGTGACCAAGAACGCGATTATGCTGGTCGATTTCGCGGTGGGCGAGATCGCTCGCGGCACGCTGCGGCTTGAGGCGCTGGTCGAGGCGGGGCGGAAGCGCGCGCGCCCGATCGTGATGACGACCGTCGCCATGGCAGCGGGCATGTTTCCCTCGGCGCTAGGCCTCGGCGACGGCGGCGGCTTCCGCTCGCCCATGGCGATCGCGGTCATCGGCGGCCTCATCATGTCGACGCTTCTGTCGCTCGTGTTCGTGCCGGCCGTGTTCACCGTGCTGGATGATCTCGGTCGGATCGTCTGGGGACTGTTCAACCGCCTGCTCGTTGAGCCAGACGACGAGCCAGCTGAAGGCCCCCGGGCTTCGCCGCAAGGGTCGATCGCGCCGGCGGAGTGACCGGCTAGATTTGGCGCCGGCTCCGGCGCGGCGGGGCTGCCGAGTTGCGGTCTCAGGCCGAATCATCATATCGATTGTTTACGGTGTGATGCAGATCACAGCCGGTTTCGCATATTCGTTGCAACCTCGCGGTTGTCGGACGCTTGGGGAAGCGGCCGGATTTAGGGGGAGAAAAATGGGCGGGTATTCAATTGTCGTCTTGATCTGTTCGACGGCGCTGTCGCATTCCGACTGCGCGCCCAAGACCGCAAGCGACGTTGTAAGGGGTCCGCAAGTGGACAATGTCGTCATGTGCGCGTTGAACGCGCAGACAATGCTCGCGCGCACGGATCTCGTGGACGGCGCCCGCGGCTACATGAAGGTCGTCTGCGTCCCGACCAAAAGCGCGGAAGAGTGGGTCGCCGAGATCGAGACGCGCAAGGCGGCCCTGCGATAAGCCGCGGGTTCGGAATCGGCTTAACCTGCTGAAGTTCGCCGCGCTGCGAAGGCTACATTGATGGCGCCGGCCTGAGCGGCGTCGAGCGCGAACTTGGCGGCGAATCCGTCGCGGCGCGCCGCATGCGCTTCGGCGCTGAGGCCTTTCGCATCGCCGAGCGCAGCGAACGCGGCGTCGATCGCGGCGACGCCGGCGGCCGCGGCGGCGAGCAGCGTCATGTCGCGCGCCAGGCGCAGCGGCCCGACATAGTCGCCCGAAGCGTCCCGGACGTTCTCGACGCCGACCTCGCCGCGCAGCGCCTCCGCGTCCCAGGCGATCCCGACCAGGCGGGCGCTCGCCCCAGCCAGGGAGGGTAGGCGAAGCACGCCTTCGGCCATATCCGCCACCGCCACGATGCGCGTCGCACCGTCCTCCAAGCCAAGCTGCGCCTCGCGCACAGCGAGCTTCGCGGAAAGATGCTGAACGCTCGGGGCGCCGAGCGCGCGGGGGAGGACGATCGCGACCGGCGCGTGCGCCATGACGGCCTCGAGGTCGAGATCGGTCTCGCCGTCGCCGAGCGGATGGACCCGGACCATAAGCGCGGGCGCGTCCTGCCTCTCCTGGGCTTGGGCGAGCATCCTCGCCGCCGCGGCTCGCGCCGCCTCGCGCGCCTCCTCCACCACGCAAAGGTCGATGACGACGGCGTCGGCGCCGCATTGGAATGCGGCCTTGAGCCTCGCTGAGTCGCCGGCCGGCGCGAGGAGGAGCGAACGCATGGGGGGCGCGCGTCAGGGCGAGATGATCTCGGGGCCGCGCCGGCGCATGAAGGCGGTCCTGCGGCATTCAGCGACAAGCGTCCCGTCCTGTTTGAAGGCGCGATGGCGGAATTCAACGAGGCCCGCGTCGGCGCGCGACTTCGAGGCGCGCGTCGAAAGCACCTCCGTCTCGGCCCGCACCGTGTCGCCCTCGAAGAGCGGGGCGGGAAAGACGACGTCGGTCATGCCGAGATTGGCGATGGTCGTGCCGACGGTGGTGTCGTTGACCGAAATGCCGATCATGAGCCCAAGGGTGAAGAGCGAGTTCATGAGCGGCTTCCCCCATTCCGTCTCGGTTGCGCAGAAATGCGCGTCGATGTGCAGCGGTTGCGGGTTTAGCGTCATGTTCGAGAACAGCATGTTGTCCATCTGGGTGACGGTGCGCGTCAGGCGATGGCGGAAGAGCTGACCTGCCGAAAAGTCCTCGAAATAGAGGCCGCCGCGCGGGTGGGAGACCGGGTTCGCCATCGAAATCCTTGCGAGTCTGGGCGCCAGTTAAGGCGCCGTTTACCATCATTGAAGAAGCATTTGCGCGTCAAATTGCTGCAAGAGAGTCGAATCAGTTGCGCGCGCTTGTACACGTCGACTGCCCGTCCCCGCCCGCGCCCCTGTCCTTTGCGAGGACGTTTCTCGCCTGGGCGCGCCGGGCGAACGACGAGGAACGGGCGGACGCAGCGAACGCGCTCGCGCGCGCCTATCTCCACAGCGGGCTCGCGCCGGCGGCGCGCGAGGAAGTCGCGGTCGCGATGGCAGCCCTACTGGACGACCGCAGCGTCGCCGTCCGTCGCGCGCTCGCCGAGGCGCTGGCGGGCGCGCGCGAGACGCCCCGCCGCTTCGCAGTCGCCCTGGCCAACGACGCGCCCGAGGTCGCAGCGCCCATCCTCGCGCGCTCGCCGGCGCTGAGCGACGCCGAGCTCGTCGATTGCGCGGCGCTCGGCGACCTTTCCGCCCAATGCGCGATCGCGCGCCGCCGTGGGCTAGGACCCGGGCCCGCCGCGGCGCTAGCCGAAGTCGGGGAGCGGGAGGCGGCGCTGGCGCTTCTCGAAAATCCCGACGCTGTCCCGATCGCAAGCGCGCTGCGGCGCATCGTCGAACGCTTCGGCGACGACGCCGACATCCTCGACGCCGTCTTCCGGCATCGCGCCGCGCCCGCGAGCGTGAAGGCGGAAATCGCCATCACGAAGGCCAAGGCGCTCGGCGACAAAGCCGCCGCGAGCGGCGCGATCAGCGCCGAGCGCGCCCTGCGCATCGGCCGCGACGCACAGGATCAGGCGCTCTGCGCGATCGCCGCCAGTTGCGGCGGCGAGGAGCGGGCCGCCCTCGTGCGGACGTTAAGGGCGCGGGGCGCGCTCAGCCTCGCGCTGCTCATGCGCTCGTTGCTTGAGGGCAGGCGCGAGTTTTTCGCGGCCGCACTCGCCGATCTCTCCGGCCAGCCTTACGCCCGCGCAGCGGGGTTGGCGCGGGCCAGCTCCGGACAGGGTTTTGCCGCGCTGGCGCTGCGAGCCGGCCTTCCCCGCCATGCGCTGCCGGCCTTCCGCGCCGCCTTGAGGGCGATCGAAACGTTCGGTGCGCGCGGCCCGGAGGGATTGAAGCTGCGCCTCATCGAGGCGACGGCGGCGGCGTGCGAGGCGCGCGGCGACCCAAAACTCGCGCCGATCCTGGCGCTCCTGTGGCGGTTCGCCGGCGAAGCGGCGAAAGCCGAAGCGCGCGACTTGCGGCGAAACGCGGCCAGAGGGAAGCCGCCCTTGCCCCCCGAACTCATCTTCTCGCCGCCGGCCAACGACGCCGGGGCGGCGCGATCTGCGAATTTCGGCGGACGGGCGCACGCGGCTCTGGTCCCGCCGATGCGGGCGACAGCGGAAGGCGGCACCTCGCGTGCGTCCGCAGCCGGGCGGGCGGCTTGAGGCTTATGTCGGACGGCCCCCGCCGCGAATTCGCGTTTCAAAGGCTGCCCGCCCTTTCAATGAGGCCGCGCGCGACGATGAGCCGCATGATCTCGTTCGTGCCTTCAAGAATGCGGTGAACGCGCAGGTCGCGCACGATCTTCTCGATGCCGTATTCGGCGAGATAGCCGTAGCCGCCGTGGAGCTGCAGCGCCTGGTCGGCGACCGCAAAACCAACGTCGGTCGCGAAGCGCTTGGCCATGGCTACAAGGCGGGTCGCATCCGGGTCTTTGGCGTCGAGCCGCCGCGCCGCCTTATGCAGGAGCGCGCGGGCGGCCTCGAGTTCGGTCGCCATGTCGGCCAAGCGGAACTGCAAGGCCTGAAACTGGTCGATGGATTTGCCGAAGGCCTTGCGCTGCGACATGTAGGCGAGGGTTCGCTCGAGCGCGGCCTCAGCGCCGCCGATCGAGCAGGCGGCGATATTGAGCCGCCCGCCGTCGAGCCCCTTCATGGCGATGCGAAAACCTTCTCCTTCCTCGCCCAATCGGTTCGAGGCGGGCACGCGGCAATTCTCGAAGATCACCTGCCGGGTCGGCTGGGCGTTCCAGCCCATTTTCCGTTCATTCGCGCCGAAGCTGAGGCCCGGCGAGGACTTGTGAACCGCGAGCGCAGTGATCCCCGAGGCCCCCGCGCCGCCGGTGCGCGTCATGGTCACGTACCAGTCGGAGGCCCCGGCGCCGCTGATGAATTGCTTCACGCCGTCGACCACGTAGGAGTCGCCCTCTCGGGTCGCCCGCGTCGCCAGCGCCGCCGCGTCCGAGCCCGTGCCGGGCTCGGTGAGGCAGTAGCTGGCGATGCTCTCCATGGCGACGAGATCGGGCACGACTCTTTGACGGAACTCGGTTGAGCCGAACGCGTCGATCATCCAGACGGCCATGTTGTGGATCGAAAGAAAGGCCGCGACGCTGGGGCAGCCGGTCGCGAGCGCTTCGAAGATGATGGCCGCCTCAAGGCGCCCCAGGCCTGATCCGCCGAGGCTCTCGTCGGCGGTCACGCCGCCCATCCCGAGCGCGGCCGCTTCGCGCAGGGTTGCGGTCGGAAGCGTCTTCTTCTCGTCCCAGTCGAGCGCGTGAGGCGCAAGTTTCGTTCGCGCGAACTCGAGCGCCATCGCGCGGATCGCGTTCTGCTCTTCCGTCAGTTCAGCATCCATCGCCAATGCCGGAACTTGGGCGAAGAATGACGCTGACCCGGCAGGCGACTTTGGGCGGGATCCTCAACTTCGCGATGACCGTCTCAAGGTTGTTCCGCGAGTCGAACCTACAACGCCCGTGATGATTGAGCGAGCCTTCTCGATTTTGGTCGGTTCGCCTGCGCGTTAACACCGGCGAGTGTGGCATCCAAATGGTCGCGCCGACGGGGCGACGATGTCTACAAAGGTGGTAGGCGCAAGAAGGATCGGCCGCCCTGGCGTCAGGGCGGCGTCCTTTGCGTCTCGACGACTCACATCTTGCCGGAAGCGGCGGCGGCGCCTTCTCTAGCGCGTTGCTTGTGCATGCTGCGCTGCTGCCGATGGTGGCGCCTGTGCGAACCCTTATGCCCCATCGATTTGGCGGGCGCCGCGGCGCTCGCCGCCGGCGCCGCCGATTGGTCGGTTTGCGCAAGCGCGGCAAGGGGGGACAACGCAAGACCTGCGGACAGCCCCATAGCGGCAATTTTCTTAAGCACGGGTACCTCCCATCGGTGGATCAACCATATTGACGCCATCATGGAGCCATTTTCGGAATGAACGGGCAATGAACGCCCGCAACTTGGCCAGCAAAGGCGTCCGAACGCGCTCGACGCGGCGCCGACGGCGCGCGTTTAAAACGCGGATTTAGTCCTTCTCCAGGATTTCGCGCACCCGCTGAACGAGCTCGGCTTCGGGCGCGGAGAATTGCGCGCGGCGGCGCAATTCGACGTAGTCGGCGCGGTCCTTGGTCGCTCTCGCAAGCTCCGCGCCGAGCTGGAGGTCGCGGATCGTGACGAGCGGCCCGCCCGGCGCGCCACGCTCGTTCGATCCCTGGATGACCGCGACGCGGCTCGTGCGCTTGTCGGCGTATTTGAGCTGCGCGTTCATCCCGCCTGTGCCGAGGTAGAGCTCCGCGGCGATTCCGGCGGACCTGAGCGACGCGACCAGCCGCTGGTAGTTGCCCATCGACTTCTCGTCGCGGTCAAGCGTGAGCACTACGACCGGCCCGGCCGCTTCAACGGACGCCACGATCGGGCTCTTGATGGCGCGGAGCGCCGCGAGCAGGCGCGAGACGCCGATTGAGAAGCCCGTCGCGGGCACGGGCTCATCGCGGAAACGCGCGACGAGGCCGTCGTAGCGCCCGCCGCCGCCGACCGAGCCGAAGCGCACCGGGCGGCCGTCTTCGCCCGGCGTCTCGAAAGTCAGCTCCGCTTCGAAGACAGGGCCGGTGTAATATTCGAGGCCGCGCACGACGGAGCGATCGATCAGAATTCGCTGTTCGTCGTAACCGGCGGACGAGGCGAGAGCACTGATCTCGCGAAGTTCCTTCAAGCCCTGCTTGCCCGTGGGTCCTAGCTCCACGCTCCGGGAGAACCAGCCGAGTCGTGCGGCGTTCGTCCCCGCCTGCGACAAGGCGGTATTGATTTCATAACCCCTTGGCACGTCCTCAGAAAATCCAAGGAAACGCATCACATTGTCGGCTTGCGCCTTTGACATGTCGGCTCCAGGCGTGAAGTCGCCGCTCTCGTCCTTCCGGCCATGCGTAAGAAGCGCGAACACGCCGGACGGCCCGAGGCGATCGAGTTTGTCGATGGCGCGCAAAACGACCGTACGGCGCGCGGCCCCAATCTCTCCCTCTACGCTCAGCGACTCCAACAGCCCATCGAGCACCTTGCGGCTGTTGACCTTGATGACGTAGTCGCCGCGCTTGATGCCGAGCGCCTCTAGGCAGTCGGCCGCCATCATGCACATCTCGGCGTCGGCGGCCCTGCTCGCCGAGCCCACCGTGTCGGCGTCGAACTGCATGAACTGGCGGTAGCGCCCCGGCCCCGGCTTCTCGTTGCGGAACACCCAGCCGGCGCGATAGGAGCGGTACGGTTTCGGCAGCCGGTCGTAGTTCTCGGCGACGTAGCGGGCGAGCGGCGCGGTGAGGTCGTAGCGCAGCGACAGCCACTGCTCGTCCTCGTCCTTGAAGGAGAAGACGCCCTCGTTCGGCCGGTCCTGGTCGGGCAGGAATTTTCCGAGCGCGTCGGTGAACTCGACGAACGGCGTCTCGACCGCCTCGAAGCCGTAGAGCCTGTAGACGTCGCGGATTTTCGCCATCATCGCTTCGGCCGCGGCGATGTCTGCGCAGTCGCGGTCGATGAAGCCGCGCGGCAGCGCGGCGCGCGCTCGGGTGGGTGCGCCGGTCTCGTTCATTTCCTCTCGTCCATGAACGCCGCCGTCATCAGACGAGGCCGGCGGCGATGTTGATGGTGAGCGCGACAATGACAGTGTTGAAGAAGAACGCGAAGGCGCCATGCGCAATAACGATGCGGCGCATTGGGGTCGTCGTCACGTTGACGTCGGCGGTGGCGAAGGCGCAGCCGATGACAAAGGCCTGATAGACGAACTCTGGCCAGTCGGGCTCGTCCTTGGCCGGGAATTTCAGCCCGCCGCAGATTCCGCCGTTGTCGGTGGGCTCATAGTAAGCGCCGGCGTAGTGGAGCGCGAACATGACATGAGTGAAGGTCCAGGCGCTCAAGATCGTTGCGACGACGAGCACAAGGTGCTCGGCCTTGGCGAAGGGCGCCATGTTTTTTATCGGCCCGAGCTCCCAGACGATCGCTCCGATGGCCGCGACCGCCGCTACGACGGTGAGCGCGAGCAACACCTCCTGCCCCTCGTCCTCCGGCCGCGAGTCGACCCGCGCGTCGGCCTTGGGTCCGCTCCACATATGGACGACCATGAAGAGGAACGCCCAGGCCCCGACGTTCCAGGCGAGGAGCAGCCGCGTCGGCTCCCGCAATCCCGAGGGAATGAGGAAATAGGCGACAACCATGAGCGCCGCGGCCGCGAGCAGGCGGGGGCGGTGGCTAATGCTGGCGAGCATGCCGCGAAACCCGCCCGAATGGTCGCTCGACTCGCTCACGTTCCAAGGCTAGAGAGATGGCGGAACCGCCCTTGCCCGACCCGGCGCCGAGCGTCAAGCGGCCGGACATCCGCCGCTGCGGACGGTGGCTGAAGAATGTCTACTCAGTGAGGCTCGCGATATAGGCGCCGAGGTCCCGCGCCTCGGTCCGCGTGAGCTGCATGTCCGGCATTTTCGGATGCGGGTCCATGAGGAACTGGGCGATCTTATCGGCGCTGAAGCCGGGCTTCTTTGCGATGGTCGCGAAGGGAGGAACGTCGTCGCCGCCGCGCGTCTGATCGGCCGAGACGATGTGGCAGGCTGCGCACCATCGCTTCGCCAGCGCCTCCCCGTTCGAGGCGTCGGCCGCATGGACGATTCCGGGCATGAGGACCATCATCGCGGCCAGAAAGCGCCACTTGAGGCGACGCTCGCCGGCAGCAGCCAGCCTCGGTGAAATCGTCTCTCTAACGCTTGTCATGGGCGGGGGTTGTCCTCTTTGGCGCGGCAACCTACGCGTCGATCCGGAGGCCGCAATGCGGGTGTTTGTCGCGGCGGAAATGCCCGCAAACGAAAGGGCGGCCGCAGCCGCCCTTTCCGAACCGCGTGGACGGCGCTTCAGGCCGAATAGTACATGTCGAACTCGACCGGGTGCGGCGTCATCTCGAATCGCTGCACCTCGGCCATCTTGAGCTCGATGTAGCTGTCGATGAAGTCGTCGTTGAACACGTCGCCGGCCTTCAGGAAGGCGCGGTCCTTGTCGAGGTTCGAGAGCGCGTCGCGCAGCGAGCCGCACACCGTGGGGATCTTCTTCAATTCCTTCGGCGGAAGGTCGTAGAGGTCCTTGTCCATGGCCGGGCCGGGATCGATCTTGTTCTTGATGCCGTCGAGCCCGGCCATCAGCATCGCCGAGAAGGCGAGATAGGGGTTGGCGCACGGGTCGGGGAAGCGAACCTCGACGCGCTTGGCCTTGGGGTTCGCGGTCCACGGGATGCGGCAGGAGGCCGAGCGGTTGCGGGCCGAATAGGCGAGGAGGACCGGCGCTTCGAACCCGGGCACCAGGCGCTTATAGCTGTTGGTCGAAGGATTGGTGAAACCGTTGAGCGCCTTGGCGTGCTTGATGACGCCTCCGATGTACCAGAGGCATTCCTGGCTGAGGTCGGAGTAGAGGTTGCCGGCCATGATCGGCTTGCCGGCCTTCCAGATCGACTGGTGGACGTGCATGCCCGAGCCGTTGTCGCCGTAGACGGGCTTGGGCATGAAGGTGGCGGTCTTGCCGTAGCTCTGGGCGACCATGTGGATGCAGTACTTGTACACTTGCATGTGGTCCGCCATCGTCGTCAGCGGCCCGAACTTGAGGCCAAGCTCGTGCTGGGCGGACGCCACTTCGTGGTGATGCTTTTCGACGACCGCGCCCATCTGGGCCATCGCCGCCAGCATTTCCCCGCGCATGTCCTGAGCCGAATCCTGCGGGGGGACCGGGAAATAGCCGCCCTTCGTGCGAACCCGATGCCCGAGGTTGCCCCCCTCGTAGCTCGTATCGGCGTTGGTCGGAAGCTCCATCGAATCGAGCTGGAACCCGGTGTTGTAGGGATCGGCGGCGAAGCGCACGTCGTCGAAGACGAAGAATTCCGCCTCCGGGCCGAAGAACACGGCGTCGCCGACGCCGGTCGACTTCAAATAGGCCTCAGCCTTCTTCGCGATGCCGCGCGGATCGCGGTTGTACGGCTGGCCACTCGCGGGATCGAGAACATCGCAAATCATAACCATTGTCGAGGCTGCGAAGAACGGGTCCATGCAGGCCGAGGTCGGGTCCAGCATGAGGGTCATGTCGGATTCGTTGATGGCCCGCCAACCGGCGATGGAGGAGCCGTCGAACATGAGACCATCGGCGAACGCGTCCTCGTCGACCAGCGTCTGGTCGAAGGTTACGTGCTGCCATTTGCCGCGCGGGTCGGTGAATCGCAGGTCGACATATTTGACGTCGTTGTCCTTGATCGCCTTCAGGACATCCTTGGCGGTCTTCATCATTTGCCTTTCCTCAAGATTAAAAGCTCGGATCTCCCGGGCGCTGCGGATCAGCCGCCGACGGGTGGATCGCAGATTGACGTTCCCCTAGATGGCGTCCGCGCCGGATTCGCCGGTGCGGATTCGGATGGCCTCCTCGATCGGGGATACAAATATCTTGCCATCGCCGATGCGGCCGGTTTGAGCCGCGCCCCGGATGGCTTCGATGGCGGCGGCAAGGTTGTCGTCGGTGACGACAAGCTCGATTTTGACCTTCGGCAGAAAGTCGACCACGTATTCCGCCCCACGGTAAAGCTCGGTGTGGCCTTTCTGTCGTCCGAAGCCCTTCGCCTCGATCACGGTAATGCCCTGGATCCCGGCCTCTTGCAGCGCTTCCTTCACCTCATCGAGCTTGAACGGCTTGATGATCGCCTCAATCTTCTTCATTCCGGCGAAACTCCCGCGTCGGCCGCGCGCTTTGGCCTGCGTTGGCGCCCGGTTGGCAGGCTCTTATCACTGCCCCCGCCGCCGCGCCAAGGCGCCCACCAATTTGGCAGCCGCATCCACGACGGAACATCCAGCTGCATAATGAATGTGCAGATCGCCATGGAATTGGGCTACACAGTCGGCGCCCATTCCCCCGAAGCAAAGACGCGCCAAGCCTTGAGGCCCGACTTCGCGACGACGACACGGCCGCTTTTGGCTTTGCTGACGAGATGGGCGAAAACGAGCGGGTTGCGCCACGCCATGGGTTTCTCCGGCGGCGACACTGCGCGATATTCGTCGCTGTCGGCGTCCTCCATCAAAATGGTCCCGACGAAATCGGGCCGCAGCCGCGGCGACAGCTCGCGGCAGGTCAGCCACTCGCACTCGAAGTCCCGGCAGACCTGCGGCCGATCGTTGTAGATTGCGCAACCGGCGCCAAGCCGGCAGTTGGAGCAAAGCGGCCCGGCGGGTTTCTTGAGTTCGGGAATTTCCAGCGCCGAGCAGCACATCGTGCAAGGCCCACAGGATTTTCCCGGCGCGGCGGTCACTGGCGGTTCCTCCCTGTCGCGAGCCGACTCGAACGACTCGCCTTCCTACCATCATTCTGCGTCGGCGGCGGACCAAGAGGCGGCGTCATGGGCGACAAAATACGCGTTCCCTTGACAGGTTAGTTGAACCTGTGTCTTTCCGCCTCGGCGTAAGGGTGGCTCATGTCGACCGCGATGGTGTTTCCAGGTCAGGGCTCGCAGGCGGTCGGGATGGGCAAATCGATCGCCGACGCGTTTCCGGCCGCGCGCGAGATCTTCGAAAGGGTTGACGCAGCGCTGTCGCAAAAACTGTCCCGGCTCATGTTTGAGGGGCCCGAAGACGAGTTGACGCTCACCGCGAACGCCCAGCCCGCGCTGATGGCCGTCAGCATGGCCGCTCTGCGTGCGCTCGAAATCGAGACGGGGTTCAGGCCCGCGGTAGACGCCGCCTATGTCGCAGGGCATTCG
>Ga0335070_10009161_pt1 | contig 11624 bp, 8 predicted proteins | sample Lox_Sample_13_FD_206722 | JGI IMG/M metagenome (GOLD analysis project Ga0335070, IMG submission 206722) | Soil microbial communities from Loxahatchee National Wildlife Refuge, Florida, United States - Lox_Sample_1.3 | ecosystem: Environmental > Terrestrial > Soil > Wetlands | place: USA: Florida...
CGGGTTCTCTCCTTGAGTGACCGGAAGCATCCCCACCGCGCGACGCGGCGGCCACTGGTGTTGGTCGGCGCGATCTTCACCATGTTCATGGTCGCGGTCGAGGCGACCATCGTCGCGACGGCGCTGCCGAGCATCGTCGCCGATCTCGGCGGCTTCGATCAGTTCAGCTGGGTCTTTGCCATCTTCCTGCTGAGCCAGGCGGTCGCGGTGCCGATCTACGGCCGGCTCGCCGATCTCTACGGCCGCAAGACCATGTTCTTCAGCGGTGCGACCATTTTCCTCGCCGGCTCGACCGCCTGCGGCTTCGCCCACTCCATGCTGGCCCTCATCGTGTTCCGCGCGATCCAGGGCATCGGCGCGGGCGCGCTGCAGCCGACTGTCTACACGGTGGTGGGCGACATGTACGCCGCCGAGGAGCGCGCGCGCGTCCAGGGCGCACTCTCGAGCATCTGGGGCGTCTCGGCGATCGCCGGGCCGCTGCTCGGCGCGTTCATCGTCGAGCACCTCGACTGGCCGCTGGTGTTCTGGATCAACCTGCCGGTGGGCGCGGTGGCGGTGACGCTCTTCGCCCTCTTCCTCCACGAGGACGTGGTGCGGCGGCCGCACCGCATCGACTGGCAGGGCGCCCTCCTGTTCGCCGTCGCGTGCATCGCCCTGCTCTTGGCGATGGTCCAGGGCGCCGTGCTGCCGCGCACCCTGGTCATCGGGCTGGTCGTCGTGGCGCTCGTGCTCGGCTATGTCTTCTTCCGTCAGCAGCGGCGCACGCCCGAGCCGATGATGCAGCTCGACCTCTGGCGCCACCGCGTCATCGCCACCTGCAATCTCGGCGGACTGAGCGTCGGCGCAATCATGATGGGCGTCACCCTCGTCCTGCCGATCTACGTCCAAGGTGTGATGGGCGGCACGCCGCTCGCGGCCGGCCTGGTGATCGGCGCCATGTCGATCGGCTGGCCGAGCGCGACCATGCTGGGCGGCCAGCTGATGGCGCGCACCTCCTATCGGACGGTCGCCGCGCTCGGCGCGGTCGCGCTGACCGCGGGCAGCGTCTTCCTGCTCTACCTCACCCCCGAGCGCGGGACGTGGTGGGCAGGGTGGGGCGCTCTCATCATCGGCTTCGGCATGGGCTTCAACACCATCGTCTTCCTGGTCTCGATCCAGGCCAGCGTCCCCTGGGAGCAGCGCGGCGTCGCCACCGCCTCGAACGTATTCATGCGCATGCTCGGCCAGGCGGTCGGCGCGGCGCTCTACGGCGCGGTCCTCAATTTTGGGCTGCAGCAGCGCGTTCCCGACGCGGCGGGGCTGGTCGACCGGCTGATGGACCCCGCCCAGCGCCACGGCCTCGCCGCGACCGAGATCGAGCGGCTGACCGGCGCGGTCGCCGCCTCGCTCCACGAGGTCTATTGGTTCAGCGCCGGCATCGCGCTGCTCACGCTGGTCCTCGCGCTGCGCCTCCCGAGCGGCCTCCGGCCGGGGCACCGGCACGAGCAGGCGCGGTAAACGAATTGTAACTTGCGCCTCGATTGGCGATGATGATTCTAGCGATGGGCACGGCCGGCACCGCAGAATGGGCCGTCCCAGGGGAGTGTCGACGCCGAGACCGCCCATGAGGGAGAGGGCTCGTGCCATCGAAGACCAAGCGGAACGCGCGAAAATCGAAACCCGGTCGAGACCGGGCGCGGTCTTCTGCCCTGGAAGCCAAGCCGAGCACGGCCAGGGCCGCGCCCGAGCGGACCGAGGCCCAATCCGAGGCACCCGCGTCGCCTTCGGCCGTGCCGGGCAGCACGGAGACGACGGCCGGCGAGCAGAACGTCCTGGTATTGCAGGGCGGCGGCGCGCTCGGCGCCTACCAGGCCGGGGTCTACGAGACGCTGGCCGCCAACGACTATCTGCCCGGCTGGGTCGCCGGCATCTCGATCGGCGCCATCAACGCCGCGCTGATCGTCGGCAACCCGCCCGAGCGGCGCCTTGAGCGGCTCAAGACCTTTTGGGAGACGGTGTCCTCGCGGCTGCTGATCGATCCGGCGATACCGGGCAATCGCGGCCGCAGCCTGTTCAACGAGACCAGCGCGACGCTCGCGCTCGTGCTCGGAGCGCCGGGCTTTTTCGAGCCGCGCCTGCCGCCGCCCCAGCTGCACCCCGAAGGCTCGATGGGCGCGCTCAGCTTCTACGACACGAGGCCGCTCAGGAACACGCTGCTCGAGCTCGTCGATTTCGATCGCATCAACAACGGTGACATCCGCCTGAGCGTCGGTGCGGTCAATTTGCGCACCGGCAACTTCGCTTATTTCGACAGCGCGCGGCAGAAGATCGGGCCGGAGCACATCATGGCGAGCGGCGCGCTGCCGCCCGGCCTGCCGCCCATCGAGATCGACGGCGAATACTATTGGGACGGCGGCCTCGTCTCCAATACGCCGCTGCAATATGTGCTGGACGACCAGCCGCGTCGCGACATGCTGGTGTTCCAGGTCGACCTGTTCAGCGCCGGCGGCCTTGCGCCGCGCAACCTGATCGAGGCCGCCGAGCGCGAGAAGGACATCCGCTATTCCAGCCGCACGCGCCTCAACACCGACACGTTCCGCTACATGCAGACCATGCGCCGCGCGCTGCATCGCCTGCTCCAGCGCCTGCCCGACGACCTGGCGGACCATCCCGACGTCATGCTGCTGCGCCAGGCGACGTGCAACGCGGCGATCACCATCGTGCACCTGATCCACCGCCGCAAGGCCTATTGGAGCGTCTCGAAGGACTACGAATTCTCGCGCCGGTCGATCGAGGACCATTGGGCGTCCGGCGCGGCGGACGTCGTCAACACGTTCAAGAACGAGCGCTGGCAGCGTCGCGTCATGCCCGAGGAAGGCGTCCAGATATTCGATTTGGCCCATGAGGGGCGGGACCGACCTTAGGGAGCATCCCATGAAGCTCGACGACGTGAAGCTGCGCGCCTTCGCGATGCCGCTGACCAGCCCGTCCTTTCCGCCCGGACCCTACCGCTTCGTCAACCGCGAATTCATGGTGATCGCCTACAAGACCGAGCTCGACGCGCTGCGCGCCGTGGTGCCGGAGCCGCTGCAGGTCTCGGACCCGATCGTCAAATACGAATTCATCCGCATGCCGGACTCGACCGGCTTCGGCGACTACACCGAGTCCGGCCAGGTGATCCCGGTGACCTACGAGGGCCAACCGGGCGCCTATATCCACGCCATGTACCTCAACGACGACGCGCCGATCGCCGGGGGCCGCGAGATCTGGGGCTTCCCAAAGAAGCTCGCCGAGCCGTCGCTGCGCGTCGAGAAGGACTCGCTGGTCGGCACGCTCGATTACGGCCCGATCCGCGTCGCCATCGGCACCATGGGCTACAAGCACCGCGCGCTCGATCTCGCCGCCGTCAAGAAGAGCCTCGGCACGCCCAACTATCTCCTGAAGATCATTCCCGACGTCGATTGCCGCGCGCGCGTCTGCGAGCTGGTGCGCTACTACATGGAGGACGTCGTCGTGAAGGGCGCCTGGGAGGGCCCGGCCGCGCTACAGCTCTTCCGCCATGCGCTCGCGCCGGTCGGCGAGCTGCCCGTGCTCGAGGTGATCTCGGGCACGCACATCCTGACCGACCTGACGCTCGGCCTCGGCAAGGTCGTGTACGACTATCTCGGCCGCTAGGCGCGGCGCTCCGGCCAGGGCCGGCGCCAGCCGACGCCGGCGAGATCGCCGACCGGCTCGACGACACTGTCGAAGCGCATGGTCTCGCGCCGGTCGAGATCGTAGGGTCGCCAGCGCGGCAGCCCGGGGTGATTGGGATCGCCGGTGCGCACGAAGGCGGCCCAGGCGTCGTGCATGGCGCGGCTGAGCGCCGCGACCTCGGCGGCGTCGGCGCCCTTGAGCATCGGCGCCTCGGTCCACGCCGCGGGATTGTCGAAGACGAACGGGATCTCGAGGCAGTGGCACGCGGCGATGCCGGGCATCGGCGACTGCCAATCGAACTGATAGACATAGGCCGGGCGTCCCTGTTCGGCGCGGTATTCGGCGAAATGCAGCGACGGTCGCCGGAAAGTGCTGTCGCTCATCATGTCGATCAGCAGCGCGAAGGGCGAGGCGCCGGGTCTGAGGCGCGCGAACTCGTCGAGAAAGGCGCCGGCGTTGGGTCCGAGCAGGGCCGTGGCGCGCGCCTCGATCTTGGCGCGGTCGGCCGCCCGCGCTTCGGGATCGAAGGCGAAGAACGCCGCCGATTCCTCGCGCGTCGTGCCAATCATGACGTCGACCTTGCCGGCCGGGCCGCGCGCCAGCACCGGCATGTAGTCGCCCGGGATGAGCGCGCCGTCGACCGCCGGCACGAAGGGCGGCTCGGTCTCGGCGAAGCGCCGCTCGGCCTTCATCACCTCGAGCTGGGCGGCGATCATGCGCTCTGCCGGGATCTCGCGCAGCCGCGTGGCGTCGTTGGCGGCGACGCCGAGCGCCGCGAGCAGCCTGGCCGCGACGCGCGCCGACTTCTCCGCGCTCGCCGGCTGCAGGCCGAACGGCGCGCTCTGCAGGATGGCGCGGCGGAACAGGCCCTCGGTCGACGGCATCGCCAGCATATAGGCGATGGCGTGGCCGCCCGCCGACTGGCCGGCCAGGGTGACCTGCTCGGGGTCGCCGCCGAAGGCCGCGATGTTCTGGCGCACCCAGCGCAGCGCGGCGATCTGGTCCATCAGGCCGAGATTGCCAGGGCTCACGCCGTCGAGGCGCAGGAAGCCGAGTGCGCCGAGCCGGTAGTTGACCGAGACCGCGACGATGCCGCCGCGCCGCGCGAAGGACGCGCCCGAATACCAGTCGAGCGAGCCGGCGCCTGAGAGATAGGCGCCGCCGTGGATCCACACCAGGACCGGCCGCTTGGCGCCGTCGGGCGCCGGCGTTGCGATGGTCAGCGTCAGGCAGTCTTCGCTCTGCGGCCGGGTGAAATCGCCCATCACCATGCTGAGCCGCGAGGACGGCTGCGGCGGGATCGGGCCGTTCTCGGCAGCGTCGCGCACGCCCGCCCAGTTGGGGCAGGGGGCCGGCGGCTGGAAGCGCCGCTCGCCGACCGGCGCCGCGGCATAGGGCACGCCGCGGAACATGGCGACGCCGTCCTCCCAGCGGCCGCGCAGGGTGCCGTTTGCCGTCTGCGCCTCGGGCGCTTTCCTCGGGTCGTACATGGCGGTCCTCGCGATCTGGAGAGGCCCCAGGATAGCCCCTAGCGGCCGGCGTCTCACGCGCGAATTTTGCCGGCGTCAGCGGTTGGCGGCGACGCGGGTCACGAGGAAGGCGACGGCGCCGCAGCCGGCGATGACTGCCGCCATCGGCACCGCCGTGCCGGTGCCAAACGCGCCGACAAGGCTGCTGGCCAAGGCGCCGAGCACGAGCTGGCACGAGCCGATCAGCGCCGAGGCCGCGCCGGCCTTCTCGGGATAGGCGGCGAGCGCGCCCGAGGTCGAATTGGGCAGCACGGCGCCGACGGTCGCGACGGCGACGAACAGCGGCACGAGCAGCACGGCCAGGCCGGCGCCGGCGAGGCCGGTGGCGAGCAGCACGATCCCCGCCGCGGCATTGACCGCGACCGCCGCCCGCAGCAGGTGTGCGCCGGGATGGCTTAGCAGCAGACGCCGGTTGAGTTGCGAGACGCCGATGATGCCGGCGGCGTTGGCGCCGAAGATCCAGCCGTAGTCCTCGGCCGGCACGCCGAAGCCGTCGATGAACAGCGTCGGCGAGCCGGTGATATAGGCGAACATGCCGGAGATGGTGAAGCCGCCGGCCAGCGCGAAGCCGAGAAAGCGGCGGTCGCCGATCAGCCCGGCATAGGTCGCGAGCGCGGCGCCGACGCTGCCGGGCCTCACCGCATTGGCCGGGCGCGATTCGGGCAGCGCCAGCAGGACGGCGAGGAAGCAGATCAGGCCGAACAGCGCGAGCACCCAGAAGATCGCCTGCCAGCCGAGCAGCACCAGGATCCAGCCGCCGACGAGCGGCGCCAGGATCGGCGCCACGCCCATGACCAGCATGAGCAGCGAGAGCGTGCGCGCGCCCTCGCGCGGGTCGAAGCGGTCGCGCACCACAGCCATCGCGATGGTCATGCCGGCCGAGCCGCCCAGCGCCTGCACGAACCGCCCGGCGAGCAGCGCCTCGATGCTCGGCGCCGCGGCGCAGGCGGCCGAAGCGAGGGTATAGAGCGCGATGCCGACGAGCAGCGCCGGGCGCCGGCCATAGCGGTCCGAGAGCGGCCCATAGAACAGCTGGCCGAGCGCGAGGCCCAGGAAGAAGGCCGGCAGCGTGAGCTGCACCGCACCGTCCGTGGTGCCGAAGGTGCGCACCAGGGTCGGCAGGCTCGGGAGGTAAATGTCGATGCTGAGCGGCGGAAAGGCGGTGAGCGCGCCCAAAATCAGCGTCAGGCGGGTCGAATGAGGAGTGGCGGCCATCGAGGATTATGCTTGTAGGAACAGGAGATTATTGGGCGTTTCTCAGGTGACTTGGAAAATGTGGTCGATGGGCCGCGACTTGCCGAGGCCGCTGCGGGCGATGCATCCTGGGCACCAAGGAGAGTCCCGACCCCTTCGACGGAGCCATGATGAAGCCCGTGATCCTGCCCCACAAGGGCGTGTTGCCGAAAATCGCCGAGGACGTCTTCATCGCGCCCACGGCGACGGTGATCGGCGATGTCGAGATCGGCAGCCGGTCGAGCATCTGGTTCGGCTGCGTCGTGCGCGGCGACGTCAACGCCATCCGCATCGGCCGCGGCTCGAACGTGCAGGACGGCACGGTCATCCACGTCGACCGGCGCAAGTTCGGCACCGTCATCGGCGACGGCGTGCTGGTCGGCCATATGTGCCTGATCCACGGCTGCACGCTCGAGGACAATTCCTTCGTCGGCATGAAAGCGTGCGTGATGGATGGCGTCGTCGTCGAGCGCCACGCCATGGTCGCGGCCGGCGCGCTGGTCACGCCGGGCAAGCGCGTGCGCTCGGGCGAGCTGTGGGCGGGCAGCCCGGCCAAGAAGATGCGCGAGCTGACGCCCGAAGAGATCGCCTATATCGGCGAGGCGGCGACGCTCTACGCCGAATACGCCGAGGAGTATCGCCTGGAGCTGAAGGCGGCGGCCGAGTAGCTTGATCGTAGTGTCGCGCTCAGACCGTCTCGACGACGATGGCGAAGGAGTAGGGCGAGTCGTCGCCGCCGGCGAGCACGAGGTTCTGGCCGAGCTGAAGCATCGCCACCTCGCTGTTCTCGAACTTGGCGATGCGCATGCCGTTGACGACGGTGCCGAGATAGCTGCCGAGATCGCGCACCGCCGGCCGGTTCTCGATCAGCTCGATCGAGAAATGGGCCGGCGACATCTGGTACATGTCGCTGCCGGTCAGCGCGAGCTCGGTCGTCGTCTGCAGCGGCGGCTCGCCCGGCTGCAGGCGGCGGCCGACGCGGTAGGGGAACTTGCCGATGTCGATGCCCTCGGTGCCGATCAGCGAGGCGACCAGATGCGAGCCGGGCAGGAGGCGGACGCGCAGCTTGGCGTCGGGCGCGATGTCCTCGTCGGGCTGCCACGCGCCGATCGTCTTGGCGTCGGCGTGGGCGAGGCGGACGCAGAGGCGCCTGAGCACGGCGAGGCCGACCGGCTGGTCGGTGCGCACCATGTCGAGGAAGCGGTTGCGCGGCATCTGGATCGCCGACATGTCGGTGCGCGCCCGCGCGGTGATCGAGCGCGGCTGGTTGCGCATGACGCCGGTCTCGCCGAAGAAATTGCCGCGGCCGACCACGGCGAGGCGCACCGCGCGCTTCTCGACCGTGCGCAGGATCTCGACCTCGCCGGTCAGGACGAAGTAGACGGCGTCGGCGGGATCGCCCTCGCGGTAGATATAGGCGCCCCTTTGGAAAGAGACTTCCTTCACCGCGGGGCTCCCGGTCGTCCGGCCATCTTCTAGGCCGAGACCGTCGTCGACTCCCGGGCGATGAGCTTGCTCATGATGCGGCGCGCCGCGACCGCGCCGGCGTCGGCGTTGATGTCGTAGACGCGCTTGGCCGGATCGTCGCTGTCGATGCGGTTCTGCTGCGTCTCGATGACGTCCTTGTCCTCGAGGAACGTCTTGACGATCTGGTCGTGGAGCAGCTCGCTGATCGCCTCGTCGTCCTGGGCGAAGCAGCGCGTGACGGCCCAGAAATAGTGCGAGCTCGTCTCGGTCTCGGGCGTGATCGAGTTGGTCACGTACCAGCGCATGCCGCGATCGAGATCGTTGGTGCCCGCCGGCACGCCGCGCGCGTCGATCACCACGTGGCAGGGCGGCTCGAAGCGGATGAACTGGAAGCGGTCGATGTTGCCGGTGAAGCCGCGCACCTTCTTGAACAGCGGCGGCGCGTTGCAGTCGCGCATGATGCGCTCGATGTGGACGTAGGGCTCCTCGACCTTGGTCTGCATCGGCGTCTCGGCGACGGCCGCGTTGCCGATGGTCCGGGTGTGGACGAAGGTCTCGTGGGTCAGGTCGAGCAGATTGTCGATGACCAGCTGATAATGGCCGCCGAACTTCAGGTGGCCGCCGACGCGCTTCCAGCTCGGATCGTCGTGCCAGCCGAAGTCGGGGATCAGCGCGGGGTCGGCCAGCTCAGGCTCGCCCATCCACACCCACAGCCACTGCCACTTCTCGGCCACGGGATAGCTGCGCACGCGCATGCGCGGCGGAATGTTGGGCTGGCCGGGCACGTAGACGCACTTGCCCTCCGGATTGAACACCAGGCCATGATACTCGCAGCGCACATTGTCGCCCTGCAGCGAGCCCTTGGACAGCGCGTAGCGCCGATGCGGGCAGCGGTCCTCGAAGGCGACCGCCGTGCCGTCGGCGGTGCGGTAGAGCACCAACGGCTGGCCGAGAACGAGTTGCGGGAACAGGGCGCGGCCGACCTCGTGGCCCCAGGCCGCGACATACCAGGCATTGCGCAGGAACACGCTTCCTCCGATCCGGTCTTCCGACCCAAATGAATGTGGCGGAAAGGCTAGCGGTTATGCTTCCGCTTTGACAAGGACATAGGAGCCGGGCGCCGGCTCGAGCACCTTGAGCTTGCGGTCGCCGGGCCGCCGCGCCGGCACCGTCTTGCCGTCGGCCGCGACCACCCACTCCTGCCAATCGGGCCACCACGAGCCGTCGCGCTGTGTCGCGCCGGCGAACCAGGCGTCGGGCGAGGCCGGCAGGTCGGACCGCGTCCAGTGGCAATATTTGTGGGCGGCCGGCGGGTTGACCACGCCGGCGATGTGGCCCGAGGCCGACAGCACGAAGCGCACCGGCCCCTGGTAGAGCTGGGTCGCGGCGTAGGTCGACCGCCAGGGCGCGATGTGATCCTCCCTAGTCGACAGGATGTAGGTCGGCACCGCGATCTTGCGCAGGTCTACCGGCACGTTGGCGAGCGTGATGCCGCCCGGCTTCACCAGCAGGTTCTGCTGGTACATGGTGCGCAGGTAGAAGCTGTGCATCGCCGCCGGCATGCGCGTCGCGTCGCTGTTCCAGTAGAGCAGGTCGAACGGGAACGGCTCCTTGCCGAGCAAATAGTTGTTGATGACGAACGACCAGATCAGGTCGTTGGCGCGCAGCATGTTGAAGGTCGTGGCCATGTCCTGGCCCTCGAGATAGCCCTTCTTCTCCATGCGCTGCTCGAGCATGGCGAGCTGCTCCTCGTCGATGAAGACGGAGAGCTCGCCGGCTTCGGCGAAGTCGGTCATGGTCGCGAAATAGGTCGCGGTCTTGATGCGGTCGTCGCCGGTCGTCGCCATGTAGGCCAGCGTCGCGGCGAGCAGCGTGCCGCCCAGGCAGTAGCCGATGACGTTGGCGTCGCGCGCGCCGGTCGCCTTCTCCATCGCGTCGAGCGCGGCGAGCGGGCCCTCGCGCATGTAGTCGTCGAAGGTCTTGCCGGCGAGGCGCTCGTCGGGATTGACCCAGGAGATGACGAAGACCGTATGGCCCTGCTCGGTCGCCCATTTGACGAAGGAATTCTTCTCGCGCAGATCGAGGATGTAATACTTGTTGATCCAGGGCGGGATGATGAGCAGGGGCCGCTCCAACACTTCCTCGGTCGTCGGCTCGTACTGCAGGAGCTGGATCAGATCGTTCTGGAAGACGACCGCGCCCGGCGTGACCGCGACGTCGCGGCCGACCTCGAAGGCGTCTATGTCGGTCATCTTGATGTCGAGCCGGCCCTTGCCGCGCTCGAGATCCTCGATCAGGTTCTCGAGGCCCTTGAGCAGGTTCTCGCCGCCGCTCTCGATGGTCGCGCGCAGCACTTCGGGGTTGGTCATCACGAAGTTCGAAGGCGCCATGGCGTCGACGAACTGGCGCGTGTAGAAGTCGACCTTCTTGGCGGTCTTGGGGTCGAGGCCGTCGACGTTGCTGACTGTCGCCTGCATCCAGCGCGCGGTCACCAGGTAGGACTGCTTGATGAAGTCGAAGACGACGCTCTCGTTCCAGGCGGCGTCCTTGAAGCGCCGGTCCTCGGGCGAGGGCTGGGCGACCGGCTCGGCCGGCTCGCCCAGGAAGCGCAGGGTGGTCTGGCGCCACAGCTCCATATAGTCCCGCCACAGGGTCATCTGCGCCTCGACCAGCTTGGCCGGGTCGCGCATCAGGCGGGTGGTCATCTCGATGAAGGCGCTGCCGATGTTGAGGGGATCGGCCGGCGCCCCTTCGCCCTCGGCCTTCTGGCGGGCCAGGAACTCGGTCATGAGCGCCCGGCTGCGCTCGGCCACCTTGGCCATGGTCGCCGCCGCCTGGACCGGGTCCGGCAGCTTGACTTCGGTGTCCGGTTGATCGGCCATGGGGCGATCCTTTAAAAGGTGTTTGCCGGGGCCCGTTAATGCCTTAGATTCGCCTGATTCGGCAGACACTTCGTGAGTGCCGTGGGCGACGAGGGCGCGCCGGAACCGGCGGATTTTCATACACGAGCGTTAAGGAATATGTCAAAGCGACGGATCGGTGAGCGGGCCCAGGGCTCGAGCCTGGCGGCGGCTTTCGCCCTGGCGGGCGCGCTCGCGCTCGGCGCGTGTTCGTCCTGGTTCTCGTCCAACAGCGGCGAGAAGGTCATCGAGCCCGAAAAGGCCGACACCAAGGGACCGGACGTCAAGGCGGCGGCCCAGAAGGCCGATAACGAGGGCTACCCCAACCTCGCCGACGTGCCGAAGCGCCCGCCGGTGACGCCGCCCGATCAGCGCATCATCATCGAGGAGGGCCTGTTGGCCGATCGCGCCAACGCCCGCTACACCAATCAGCAGGCGCGCTGGACGACCGACACCGGCAACTCCAGCGCCTATGTGCCGCCGGGCGGCGGACAGCGGCCGCGCGACCGCGACAGCAAGATGACGCCGGCGCCGCGCGAGTCGGTGACCGAGGTGCCGGCCGCCGGCGGCGACACCAAGGTCGCCAGCGCCGCGGGCCCGGCCACGGCTGGCGCGGCGCAGGTCGGCACGATCGTCTTCGCCGAGAACTCGTCGACCGTGCCGAGCGGTGGTGCCGCGGTGCTGCAGCAGGTTGCGGCGGCCTACAAGACCTCCGGCGGCACGCTGCGCGTGGTCGGCCACACCAGCGCGCGGCAGCGCGACCCCGATCCGGACAAGGACAGGCTGGCCAAGTTCGATCTGTCGCTGGCGCGCGCCAACG
>Ga0335070_10009163_pt1 | contig 11623 bp, 8 predicted proteins | sample Lox_Sample_13_FD_206722 | JGI IMG/M metagenome (GOLD analysis project Ga0335070, IMG submission 206722) | Soil microbial communities from Loxahatchee National Wildlife Refuge, Florida, United States - Lox_Sample_1.3 | ecosystem: Environmental > Terrestrial > Soil > Wetlands | place: USA: Florida...
ATCAAGCAGGAGGCCAATGAGAAACAACGCGCCGGCCAATCCCGAACTCAGACTCTGATGCTGACTCTAACGGGACTGGGACTGGCACTCGGTTTGATCACAACTGTCTTAATTGTCCGTTCTATTACTGGGGCCATCTCCCGAATGGTCTCCTTGATCCAGGAGATCGCCGCCAACAATCTGGCGATTGACGACATGGAGGTCACCTCCCAGGACGAGATCGGCAAGGCTGGTGGCGCGCTCAATGCCATGAAGAACAGTCTGCGCGAGATGATCCAGTCCATTGCCGGCACGGCCGAGCACGTGGCCAGCGCCAGCGAGGAGATTTCTTCCTCCGCCACGCAGCAGGCGCAAAGCGCGGAGACCCAAAAAGACCAGACGGCCCAAGTTGCGACTGCCATGCAGGAGATGTCCTCCACCGTACTCCAGGTGTCGGACAACTCCAACAAAGCGGCGGATGCGGCCCGTAAGGCCTCGGAAACTGCCCGCCATGGCGGGTCGATCGTGGATGAGACCCTGGGCAAGATGCGGGTGATCGCCGAATCGGTCGGCGGAACTGCCAAGAAGATGGAAGAGCTGGGCAAGAGTTCGGACCAGATTGGCCGCATCATCGGCGTCATTGATGACATCGCCGATCAGACCAACCTGCTGGCTCTCAACGCCGCCATCGAAGCGGCGCGCGCCGGCGAACAGGGCCGCGGATTCGCGGTCGTGGCCGATGAAGTGCGCAAGCTGGCGGAGCGCACCACTACTGCCACCAAGGAAATCGCCCAGATGATCAAGAACATCCAGGACGAGACCAAAGTTGCGGTGGGCGCCATGGAACAAGGTACCAAGCAGGTGGAGGAAGGCGTGGCTTCCACGGCCCAGGCTGGAGACTCGCTGAAGGAGATCATCCAGATGGCGGAGCAAGTGGGCGAGATGATCACCCACATCGCGACTGCGGCGACCGAACAGTCCAGCGCCTCCGAGCAGGTCAACAACAACATGGACCAGATTGCCAAGCTGGTGAAGGAGTCGGCAGTCGGGGCGCAGCAATCGGCCAAAGCATGCCAGGACCTGTCCGGCCTGGCGCTCGACCTGCAGAAGATGGTGGCCAACTTCAAGCTGGGCAACGAGGGCAACGGTTTCCATCGCAAACACGGGGGGAAGCCGGCGTCGAGCATACGCGATGGGGAAGAGCCGGCCAAGGCCTTCGCCGCCAGCGCGCACTAGAAAAGCGGACGGGGGCTGGCGCGACCAGCCCCGGCACCGTTCATCACGGACCAGCTTAACGCGATACAGGGAGAAGCGACATGGAAACCAACGCAAACGCAACCGTAACGGCTAAGAACAGCGGGCATGATCCCCGGCAATCGCATAGCGACCTGCTGCAACTGGTGAGCTTTCACATCGGAGGAGAAGAGTTCGGGCTGGACATTCTGCGGGTGCAGGAGATCATCCGCGTGCAGCAATTGACGCGGGTGCCGAATTCTCCGGACTTTGTGGATGGAGTGATCAACCTTCGCGGCAAAGTGATTCCGGTGATCGCGCTGCGCAAGCGGTTCGGGCTGGAGGAACTGGCGCACGACAAGCAGACCCGCATCGTGGTGGTGGAGGTAAAAGGCACGGTGCTGGGGTTCATGGTGGACTCGGTCTCGGAAGTCCTGCGAATCCCGGCCGACACGGTGGAGCCTCCGCCGCGCCTGGGCAAAGTGGAGCGCGAATACGTCTCCGGCGTGGGCAAGCTGGACAACCGCCTGCTCATCCTGCTGGATGTGGACCGGCTGATGAGCGACTCCGAGGAGATCTGCAGCCAGGTGGCGCAGGCCTGATCGCTGAGGGGCAGAAGTGCGGGGGCGAGAAGCCCCCACCCTCCGACTCACCGCCGAGCAGGCTTGGCCGGCGAGACGCCGGCGCTACAAGAAGCCTTAGGATCGGTTCTCCGTGGACAACGAACTCGCACAAGATCCGACGCTGGTCAAGGAATTCCTGATCGAATCCGAGGAACTCCTGCAGCGCATGGACCAGGACATGGTGGCCCTGGAGGCAGCGCCCAAGGACGCGGAGCTGCTCAACCGCATCTTCCGCGCCCTGCACACCATCAAGGGGACTTCGGGGTTCCTTGCCATTGATCCGGTGGTTCGCTTGAGCCATCGCGCCGAAGATGTACTCAACGCGCTGCGGCGCGATGAAGTGCAGCTCTCCCGCCGCATAATGGATGCTCTGCTCAGCGCCCGCGACCAACTGGGACGCATGCTCGAGGACATCCGCCAGGGAGGACTGAAGGAGTATGCCCTCGATCCGCTGCTGACAGAACTGGAAGCGATCCGGGCGGCCTCAGATGCTCCTCTTCGCGTGGGCGAGATTTTGGTCGCGGAACAGGTGATCGAGCCCAGCACATTGGAGAAGACGCTCCAGGAGCAGGCGGCGTCGGGCGATTCCCGCAAGCTGGGTGAGTTGCTGGTGGACAAAGGCGCGGCTTCGGTCGCCGAGGTGGGCAATGCCATCGTGCGCCAGAAGCAGGCGGCGGAATCGGCAGCCGTCGCCGCCGGCGCGCAGACCATGCGCGTGGATGTGCGCAAGCTCGACGAGCTGATCAACCTGGTGGGAGAACTCGTTCTGGAGCGCAACCGGCTCACCCAACTGAGCCGGGACGTGACCGCGGGCCGGATGAGCGGAGAAGCTCTGGAATCCGCCTTCAGCCAGTCCACCGCGCGGCTCAGTTTCATCACCGAGGAGCTGCAGGTCGCAGGCCTGAAGACCCGCATGGTGCCGATCGAAACCGTGTTTCGCAAATTTCCCCGCCTGGTCCGCGATGTGGCGCACAGCCTGCAGAAAGAAATCGAACTGGTGATGCGCGGCGAGGACACCGAGCTCGACAAGACCATGGTGGAGTTGATCGGCGACCCTCTGGTGCACCTGGTGCGCAATTCGCTCGATCACGGAGTGGAAACGCCCGCAGTGCGGGCGGCTGCAGGCAAGCCGCGGAGCGGGACCATTCGGCTGGAGGCGCAGCAGGAAGGCGACCAGATCGTAATCAGCGTTTCTGACGACGGCACCGGCCTGGATCCGCAACGGATCGGACAAAAGGCGGTGGAGAAAGGCCTGGTCACGGCGGAGCGGGTGCGGAACCTCTCCACCAAAGAGGTCCTGGATTTCATCTTCCTTCCCGGCTTCAGCACGGCCGAGAAGGTGACCGACATCTCCGGACGCGGCGTGGGCATGGATGTGGTCCGCTCCAACCTGAAGAAGCTGAATGGGACCATCGAGTTGGACAGCCATCTGGGCACAGGCACCACGGTGTGGCTGCGGCTGCCGTTGACGCTGGCCATCCTTCCCGTGCTGCTGGTGCGGGTTGCAGACGAGGTCTACGCGCTGCCGCTACGCTCGGTGCTGGAGACGGCGCGCATCAATCCCGAGGAAGTGCACCAGGTCGAGGGCAACGAGGTGCTGCGACTGCGCAGCGAGACTCTGCCCCTGCTGCGTCTGGGGACGATGTTTCAAAGCAAGGTGGAGAAAGGCGCTGGAAACAAAGTGGTCATCCTCGGCGTCGGCGACAAACGTATTGCGCTGCTGGTGGATCACCTGGTGGGACAGGAGTCCACGGTGATCAAACCGCTGGGGTCGTATCTTCACCATTGCCCCAGCGTGGCCGGCGCGACCATCAGCGGAGACGGCGGCGTGCGGCTGGTGTTAGATCCCGCCGGCTTGCTCGCCAGCAGCGCTCACGCGGGTGTTCAGGAGATGGTCCAATGACGGCTTCCGCCCCTTCCAGCGCCTTCCCCCTGGGAGGCAGTGCTCCCAGTCCGCATCTGGTTCACATCCGCGACCTGGTGTACCAAGTGGCCGGCATTTTTCAACCCGACAACAAGCTGCGTCTGCTGGAAGACCGTTGCGCCAAGCGCATGGAAGTGCTGGGGGTGAAGACGCTGCAGGAATACTACGAGTGCCTGACGGTGAAACCCATTCGCCAGGCCGAACTGGTGAGCCTGCTGAACGAAATCACCATCGGCGAGACCTGCTTTTTCCGCAACCAGCCGCAACTGGACGGGCTGCGCAATATCGTCCTGCCCAAGATCCTCGAAGCGCGGGCCAACCTGCCGCTTAAACATCTGCGCATCTGGAGCGCTGGCTGTTCCACCGGCGAGGAGCCCTACACCTTGGGCATGATGCTGCTGGAAGAGACCGCCGGGCGGCTGAACGGCTGGACCTTCGAGATCCTGGCGACCGACTTGAACGAGCGCTCCCTGGTCCACGCCAAGCATGGCGCTTACGGCGCCTACAGCACGCGGAACCTCACTGCCTACCACCGGCAAAAATACTTTGTGGAACGCAACCAGGAGCTGCATGTAACCCCGGAAGTCAAAGCCAAAGTCAATTTCAGCCGCCTCAACCTGTTCGATGACGCCCGCATGGCGTTCATGAAGGGCATCGATGTGATCATGTGCTGCAACGTGCTGATCTACTTTGACGGTGTGTCCAAGCGCCGGGTGATCCAGCACTTCTACAACAACCTGCTGCCCCACGGATATCTGTTTCTGGGACACTCCGAGTCCTTGTATGGAATCAGCGAGGACTTTCGTCTAGTGCACTTGCCGTCCGCCACAGCTTACGTGAAAACGGACAAGCGGCAAGTCAACCGCCAGGAGCGACCATGAGTGAAGAACTCAAGGAAGTGCTGCTACGCAAGCTGGAAGGGCTGGAACAGATGCCCAGCATTCCGGTGGTTCTCGGTCCCTTGCTCCGTTATTTCGAGCAGCCGCTGGAAAGCCTGGACGTGCAGGCGGTGGTTGACCTGATTTCGCAGGACAAGTCCCTGGCCGCGCAGTGTCTGCACATGGCGAACTCACCGTTGTTCGGGCGCTGGCAGACGGTGGACAGCGTGCGCAACGCCGTGGTGGCGCTGGGCATGCAGCGCATGCGGGACATTGCGCTGTCCTGTTCTCTGCTGAAGCTCTCCCCCGACGGACACGACGGCCTTGATCCCACGGTGTTCTGGGAACATTCCATGGGCTGTGCCCTGGTGAGCCGGCGCTTTGCCCGGCGCATTGGGTTTGCCGACCATGGCAAGGCTTACCTGGCAGGCTTGCTGCACGATCTCGGCATCATCGTCAACCTGTGGATTCTGCCGCAGGAGTTTGGGAAGGCCGTGGAGCTGGCGCGCTCGCAGCAGGTGCCTCTCCACGAGGCGGAATTGCAGACCATGGGACTGACCCACTGCGACAGCGGCCGGCGCCTGGCCGAGCGATGGGGCTTGACGCCGGAGCTGGTGGAAGTGGTGGGTGGGCATCATGAGGTGGAGAAAGCCAATTCGAACCGTGCCCTGCTGGCCGTGGTCTCACTGTCCGACCTGCTCTGCCGGATGAACGCGCTGGGCCACGGATTCGTCGAAGCGCGGCAAGTGGATTTTCGCGAGCAACCCGGGTTCGCGGTACTGCTCAAGGAGTGCCCCACGCTGGAGACCTTCGACTGGGCGCGCTTCACTTTTGAGCTGGAAGGGTACCTCGATGAGGTACACCGGGTCGTGAGCCTGCTCTACCGGCCAAAATGAATGGGAATCAGGACAGTTCGCGCCTCATCCGGGTGCTGGTGGCCGACGACAGCGCCTTCATGCGCACCGCCCTGACCCGCATGATCGAGTCGGACCCCCAGCTGCGGGTGAGCGGCACTGCCCAGAATGGCCTCGAGACCCTGGAAAAAATCACCGCCCTGCAGCCCGACGTGGTCACCCTCGACGTGGAAATGCCCAAGCTGAACGGCCTGGAGACGCTGAAACGCATCATGCAGGAGGTCCCGCGTCCGGTGATCATGGTCAGCTCCCTCACTCAGGAAGGCGCAGAAACCACGTTGGAAGCGCTGGCGATCGGCGCATTCGACTATGTGCCCAAACAGCTCTCCTACGTCTCGCTCGATATCATCAAAATCCGCGATGACCTGGTGGCGAAAGTCAAGGCCGCGGCCGAAAGCGGACGGCGCAAGCCGATGGGGAGGATTGCCCAGCCGCTGCGTGCGGAGGCCAAAGCCAGCGTTTGTCCGGCCACCCATGTTCCGCCCGGCGTAGTTGCACTCGGCACTTCAACCGGCGGCCCCAAGGCCTTGCAGCAGATCCTTCCCATGCTGCCGGCGGACCTGCCGGTGGGTGTGTTGATCGTGCAGCACATGCCGGCGGGCTTCACCGCGCCCTTCGCGCGACGTCTGGACGGATTGAGCAAGGTGTCGGTGCGCGAGGCCGTGCACGATGAGCCGGTCGAAGCTGGCACGGTCTATATCGCGCCCGCCGGCCAGCAAATGACGGTGCAGCGACGGACGCCGTCGAAAGTTGCCATTCGGCTCTCCCCCACCCCGAACGACACCCCGCACATTCCTTCTGTTGACGTCATGATGCTGTCGGTAGCGGAGGTGTACGGCCCGCTGACTATGGGAATCATCATGACCGGCATGGGGGCCGACGGCCTGCAGGGCATGCAGGAGATTGCGCGCCGGGGCGGCATGACGGTCGGACAAGATGAGGCGAGTTGCGCGGTGTACGGCATGCCGCGCTCCTGTGCCGAAGCCGGTGTACTGCAACGGGTGGTGTCGCTGCTGCGGATTCCGGAGCAGATTCTGCAGGCTACGCGCTACCGGCAGCGCGCCTAGCCGTTCGCGTCTCCGCGTCCCGGCTGCACCCCAGAATCTGGCTGACTGCCTGCACCAGGGTCTGGGCGGAGAACGGCTTGGGCAAGTAGAACACCGCGCACTCTTCGCCGGCTTCCTGGGTAATCGCGTTGTCGGGATATCCCGAAACAAACAAGGTCTTCAGGTCGGCGCTGACGGAGCGCAACTCGCGCGCCAGGTCGCGGCCATTCTGACCCGGCAGGACCACATCGGTGATCAGCAGTTGCACCTCATGACGGTGACGGCGGAACGCCACCGTGGCCTCGATGGCCTCCCGCGCTTTCAGCACGCGGAAGCCGGCTGACTGCAGGACCTCGCCCGTGACCTCTCGTACGAAGTCTTCGTCCTCAACCAGAAGAATGGTCGGGCCGCTTGAGAACTTCGGCTCGGCAGTGGCCGAATCCGGTTCGGTAACAATGGCCAGTCCACCTGCTTCGCTGCATCCCATGGCCCACCTCCGAACAACGCCAAAGAAGTTGCACCTGAGGTGCCAACCGTTCGGGCGCGGGTGTGCACTCGGTTCCGGCGAGCCGGCCCGGTGCAAGTGCTTTGTTCCTCACCTCGCCGCGAGGACACTCCTCAGGCGCGCCGCTGCGCGCAGGGTGAGGCGCACAACCTGCGGTATCGTTTTGGGGAATCGTTCCTGAAGTGGTAACGAGGACTACTTGGCCCGCGACAGCACGGTGTGAGCGGGATCGAGTACGACCCTTCGTGTGCCGGCCGGGGCGGAGAGGCGAAACGGAGTTTCGGCCCCGTCGGCAAACACGCGACCCAGCAGTACCGGCCTTCCGGCCATCACGCCGTAAACCGGAACCGAGCTCACCAGATCCTTGGGAGCGGACTTCTGCAGCATGTTTCCCGTGACCGTAGTGGAACCTGCCTTGTCGACATACTTCACGCCCTGGAGTTCGAAGCGTGGCACGGCGGTGCCGTTCACCCATCCCTGGTAAAACCAATCCAGCGACTTGCGACCCTCGAACCAAAGCGAGGGCGGCAACTCTTCCTCGAAGACACGGATGAGATCGCGTGTGGTGATGGACCTTCCCTGATACTGATCTCGCAATCTTCGCAAGGCGCGCACGAAGGGCTCATCTTGCGTCTGGAGGTCGGAAGCCGCGGACGGGCTTGCACCGGGCTTCCGCTCCGCGTCACGCATCATGTTCCGCAACATGTGCAGCAGCCAGGCGCCGCGGCCGTAGCTGATGGCTTCATATCCCCCGGGAAACTGGGAACAGGAAAGGCGGGAACTCAGGGTGACGGGCCCGGCGTTCATGAGCGGCACCCCCTGCTGGTTCTCTTGCAGAAGGTCATCGCGAAATTTCTCCAGCACGGTGTGAAACTGGGTGGGATCGTCGGACTCCAGCAGCATTAAGGCGCTGTAGTTGGCCAGGGCTTCTACGATCCATTGGTCGCGATAGCCGCCCCAGGTGACCAGGTCGCCCCACCATTGATGAGCGGTTTCGTGGGCGACGATGATGTCGTTCAGGGTGGACTGCAGCGGGCTCATGTGCAAATGTGACCTCTCCACTGGCGAGAGGAAGGACAAGCTGGAGAGAAAAATCAAGCTGGGCCACCCCTGACTGAGTTCGCCGGGCATCTGAGTGAGGGCCAATTCACTGTATGGGTAAGGACCAAAGCGGCGAGAGTAGAACTCGATGGCGCGCGCCGAGCGCTCTGCCACCGCCTGCGCATTGCGCGCGGGAGCGGGTGCGGGTGGAGCGACGACCAGCGGCGCTTCGCGGACGCCCGGAGAGGTGGGTATCGCCGGGACCACTGCCTGGGGTGCGCCTTTGGGGAAGGAACGCTCCACGCCCGACGCGGCGTACGTTGCCACAGCGACATCCCCCGCGCGGGCGACGGCCCGCGTGTATTTGCCCAGGTTGAATCCGGCCACCGGAATGGGGCGCTCAGAGACCCAGCGGGACACCTGCTCGGCTTCCCTCGGATTGGGCGGGGGCGAGCCCGCAGGCGCTTCTACGCGTTTGCCGGTGGCAACCAGCGTCCAGTCGGCCGGGTAATGGAATTCCAGGTCGAAGTTGGACATGGCGAGCCCCAGGTTGGGGTACCAGGTGCCGCGCGCCCCTACATAGAGCAGGCCGCCTCCCGCTTCCGACAACACTTCACCCCCATAGATGAAGTGCAAGAGGGTTCTTTGTCCCGCCTGCAGAGGCTGGGGAAACACCACCGCCACGATGTCGTTGCCCCGGCGAGCGCGCTGCGTCCCCTCAAGTGACGGGTTATGGATGAACTCGACGGGATGGCCGTCGGCCTCCACTTGCGTGAGCTGCAGAAACCGTGAGAGCTCAAACAGCACTGCCCGCTGGCCCCCCTGGCGAACTTCAAGTTGCAGCCAGGCTTCCGCGTTCAGCCGGGTGGGGGGCATGACCTGGGCGCGGATCCGGTAGCGGGAGATGCTCACCGGGCCGGTAGACCCTTCTTCTCCGGTGACGCCGCTCACGTCTTCGCGCTGGTCTCCCTTACGGATCAGGGCCAGCGAGGTCCATACGTCGTAGTAGCTTTCACCCTCGATGGTCTTGAGCTGGCCGGCGCGCACTTGTTCGGGCGCCAGCGAGTCATAATGAACATCGAAGGTGCCCAGCTTGCGGCCCTGGAGGCGGGCGTGCAGCATGCGATCATCGGGCGCCTGGCTGCTCGCCCTATCGGAGGCCTGTGCCGGACTGCCCGTGATGGGCAGGCCGCGACTGAAACTCACCAGCAGCCGCAAGGCGTCGCTCTCGGCCAGGTTTTGGGCGGTTGTGTTCCATTGGGAGACAAATTCCAGTCCATTGTCGGCAGGGCGAAGCGCTGTTTGCATCTCGGCGAAGGTGTCGTCGTTAAAGCGGAAGTAGGCGGTGCCAAACCTCTCCTCCAGGATGGCGGCGCCGGTGAACAGCGCCATGGAGGCGCGCTCGACCTGGTTGGGCGGAATCAGCAGGACTTCGCCGTCGCCCTCAAAGAACGCCCCGGTCACGCGTCCAGACACGTCCTGGGTGAAGGCGATGGTGCCGTCGTCCAGCGCGACATGGAAGCCGGGGCGATCGAACGAGCCCTCGCGGATGTGGTAAACCCGCGCCGCATCCAGGCCCACCGTCCGTAGGCGGGAATAAAGGTCCCCGGCGGGGCCGCCTTGGGAAGCCGGAGGCACGGCGGAGTTTCCCAACGGATTCTGGGCCGGCTGGCCGGCGGCCAGCAGCGCGCATACCGCCAGGACACCGATGAGCCCTGCCCCGGCGCGAGTTTTCCTGGGTACTTCGGTCACCTGCCCTGCCATCTCCCCTGTTGTTAGAATGCGCCTCAATGCGGGCCTCTGTCATCTTCTTCTTGTTGCCGACCGCCTTGTTCCCCGCCCTGGTCGCGGTTTGCGCGCCGGCGGAGGTCATCCACCTCAGGAACGGGCGCACCATCTGGGCCGACCAGGTCCGGGAGAATGGCAGCCGGATTGAATACGATATCGGCGACGATTCCTACGCCATCCCCAAGGCGTCGGTGGAGCGGGTGGAGGCGGGAGGAGTCCCCCCGCAGTACGGCGCTTCGCGTGGGAGCGGCTCCAACGATGTCCCTGCGTTCGCGCCCAGCGACAACCTGAAGAACGAGGGCGGTCTCGCCGGAAAAATCATTCATGACGACAAGATTGACGGCGAAGCGCTCAGCGCCCTCGAGCAGCAAGGCGATGGCAGCGCCACCGCCACAGGGTACTTCATGGCCGGCAAGCACGAGTTTGAGCACAGCAATTTCAGCAAGGCGCGGGGCTATTTTGAGACTGCCCTGCGCTTTGATTCGCAGAATGCCACCATCCTGAATTACTATGCCGCGCTGCTGGTGCGGACCGGCAATGCCGCCGAAGCGCTGCCCTTTGCCGAACGTGCGGTGCGCAGCGCCCCCGGTTCCGCCGATGCCCTGGCCGTCCTGGGGTATGCCCAGTTTGCCGCCGACCGCAATCGGGACGCGATTCGTACCTGGAAACGCTCGCTGGAACTGAAGCCTGACCCAGTGATCCAGCAATATCTGGCCAAAGCGGAGCGCGAAGCCACCGCAGAAGCCGACTTTACCCAGAACGAAAGCAGCCACTTCACCTTGCGCTACGAAGGCAAACAGACCCCGGATTCGCTGCGCCGGGCGCTGGTGGAGACGCTGGAGTCGGAATACGACGACCTGGTGCGGGAATTTGGCGTGGCCCCGCGCAGCAGTATTCCGGTCATCCTGTACACCGACCAGGCCTTCTTTGATGTGACCCAGGCGCCCTCCTGGAGCGGGGCGGTGAATGACGGCAAGTTGCGCATCCCGGTGGAGGGCGTCAGCTCGGTCACCTCCGAACTGGCCCGCGTGCTCAAGCACGAACTGGCGCACTCCTTTATTAATCAACTTTCCGGGGGACGCTGCCCGCAATGGCTGCACGAGGGCATTGCACAGTTGATGGAACCGAAGTCGGTCGCCAGCCACGGGCGGCGCCTGGCAGAGCTGTTCCAGCAGCAACATGAGATCCCCTTCAACGCGCTGGAAGGCAGTTTCATGCGCTTCTCCCCGCTGGAGGCGCTGGTGGCCTATGACGAGTCGCTGGCCGCGGCCGAATACGTCAATGACACCTATGGCATGAGCGACCTGCGGCGCATCTTGGAACGGCTGGCGGAGGGCACTTCCACCGAATCCGCACTACGCAGTACCATCCACTCCGATTACGGGCAGCTGGAACAGGAAGTAGGCAAGTATTTGATCAGCCGCTACGGGGAGTGATCCTCCGTCTTCGCTTCACTCAAAATCGGAATGATAAACCAGAAACTTGTCATGCTGAGCGGAGCTGGAGCAAGCGCAGCCAAGCTCCAGCGCAGTCGCAGCATCCCTGCCCCAGCATCGCTGCCCAGGTAGGGATTCCTCCGCCTTCCCTGACGCTCAGGGTCGGCATGACCGTGGATAGACTGTTGCCAAAGCGGTAGCCCGGAGGCCTCCGCCGGCCACCCCCTCTCCGGCGGGCTGGTGCCGCCCCTACGGC
>Ga0335070_10009165_pt1 | contig 11621 bp, 10 predicted proteins | sample Lox_Sample_13_FD_206722 | JGI IMG/M metagenome (GOLD analysis project Ga0335070, IMG submission 206722) | Soil microbial communities from Loxahatchee National Wildlife Refuge, Florida, United States - Lox_Sample_1.3 | ecosystem: Environmental > Terrestrial > Soil > Wetlands | place: USA...
TCGGGAGCGTGGTGAATGTCGCCGACGGATATGCCCGGAACTATCTGATACCGAAACATCTTGCGGCCGAGGCGAACACCAAGAACATAAAGGCATTGGAGCATGAGAAGAAGAAGATCGAGGAGCAGGCAAAGAAGATCAAGAACGCTGCCCTGAGCCTGTCGGAAAGGCTGTCGAGTCTCACACTCACTCTGGGCGCTAAGGCGGGTGAGGAAGAGAAGCTCTTCGGTTCTATTACAACCATGGATATTGCAGAGGCACTCAAGAAGGAAGGCTTCGATGTCGACAGGAAAAAGATCGTCCTTGATGAGCCGATAAAGAGGCTCGGCACCTTCTCTGTCGGCGTGAAACTCCACCATGATGTCACTTCCCAGGTAACCATACAAGTAGTACCGGAATGAGGGACGGCGATTTAGCCCTTGACAGGCTCCCTCCTCAGAATGTTGAGGCGGAACAGTCTGTCCTCGGCGCTATCCTCTTAGACAACGAGGCCATCTCAAAGGCATTGGAGATCCTTTCCCCCGACGATTTTTACCGGGAAGCTCACCGGAGGATCTTTGATGCGATGATAGAACTCTATGAAAAGAACGAGGCCATAGACCTCATCACGGTCACCGATACCCTCAAGCGCAAGAACGACCTCGAGGCTGTGGGAGGCGTCACCTATCTTTCGAGCGTCGCCGGCCAGGTCCCGACGGCTGCGAATATCCGGTACCATTCGAAGATCATCAAGGAGAAGGCCCTTCTCCGGGGTCTCCTCTCTTCAACGACAGAGATTGCAGCAAAGGTTTATGAGTCTTCCCTCGAGCCTGATGAACTCGTCGATTTTGCCGAAAGGTCCATCTTCAACATATCCGACAGACGTACGAAGACGTCCTTTTATCCTCTCAAGGAGGTGATAAAGAGCAGCTTTGAGATGATAGAGCACCTCTATGACCGGAAAGAGGCGATCACAGGAGTACCCTCGGGATTTACTGACCTCGATGAGTTAACAACAGGGTTTCAGCCCGGCGATCTCATTGTCATCGGGGGCAGGCCGTCCATGGGCAAGACTGCCCTGGGACTGAATATTGCGCAACACGTGGCCCTTGAGGCGAGGGAGCCTGTCGCTATTTTCAGTCTCGAAATGTCGAAGGAACAGCTCGCCCTGAGAATGCTCTGCGCTGAGGCGATGGTCGATTCAAACAGCGTGAGGAAGGGGTTCATCAAGAAGGAGGACTGGCATAAACTGACGAGCGCTGCCGGAAGGCTTGCCGAGGCGCCGATCTTTATCGATGATTCATCGGGAACAACGGTTCTCGAGATGAGGGCAAAGGCGAGACGATTAAAGATTGAACATCATGGCGGTCTCGGTCTGGTGGTCGTTGACTACCTCCAGCTCATGAGGAGCAGGGGCGGCTTCGAGAGGAGAGAGCAGGAGATATCTGAGATATCCCGTTCTCTTAAGGGACTGGCAAAGGAGCTGAGGGTCCCTGTTATAGCACTCAGCCAGCTGAACAGGGGAGTGGAACAGAGACACGACAAGAGACCGACCCTTGCAGACCTCAGGGAGTCGGGTGCTATCGAGCAGGATGCGGATGTCATCATCTTCCTTTACCGGGATGAGGTCTATAATAAAGAGAACCCCACGAACAAAGGCAAGGCAGAAGTCATTATTGCGAAACAACGTAACGGCCCTACCGATACCGTACATCTCACCTTTCTCTCGAGCTGCACGCGATTTGCTCAGTATACGGCAACCGAATACCGGTCGGAGGATGTTTTTTGACGGCGGCGATCCTTGCGGGAGGTGAAAACAGGAGGATCCCCTTTCTCAAGGCCTTCCTCACCGTCGGCGGCAGGACCATCATCGAACGCACCCTCGACGTATTGAAAAGGGTCTTCACCCGTATCGTGATAAACACCAACGACCCTGAACACTTCTTCCGTTTTGGCCTTCCCCTTGTCGGGGATATCAAAAAGGAGAGGGGTCCTCTGACGGGGATATTCTCTGTCCTCACCGCTACCGGTGATGATGCTGTCTTTGTCGTTGCCTGTGACATGCCGTGGATTAGCGAGGAACTTATCCGATACATGATAGAGAGATACAACGCGCAGACAGAAGACCGTGATCGCGGGTATGACGCCGTGATTCCCCTTTTCCAGGGCAAGACAGAACCCCTCTTTGGTGTTTATACGAGGAGGATTGCGAAGGTCATGGAAAAGATGGTCACGGACGGAAGGACCGGCGTGAATGAGCTGCTGGAGAAGTCGAAGGTCCTTTACGTACGTGAGGAGGAGGTCCGGAGCATTGACAGCGAGGGAAAGTCCTTTGTGAACATTAATACCATGGAAGACTACCAGAGGATTGGAGGTGCCTCATGTTCGGTTTAGGAATGCAGGAACTGATTATTATCCTGATAATCGTCCTTGTTCTCTTTGGCGGTTCGAGATTGCCTGAGATCGGAAAGGGTATCGGCCAGGCCATAAGGAACTTTAAGAAGGCGACTTCTGAACCTGATGAGATAGACGTGACACCCAAGAAGCCCGTCGACGAAAAGAAAGAGGAAAAGAAGGAAGAGACAAAGGGAAGTGCATAGAGGGGCGACGGCAGAGGTAGATCTCGACGCGATATCTCACAACCTCAAGGTCATCAGGAAAATAACTCACAGCCGTCCCGTGATCGCCGTTGTTAAGGCTGATGCCTATGGCCACGGCGCTGTCGAAGTTTCGAAGGTCCTCGCTGCCCGGGGGGTATCACACCTCGCTGTTGCCTATACCGGGGAGGCGGTAAAACTGAGAGAAGCGGGGATCACTTCGAGGATCCTCGTTCTCTTTGACCGGCACGGCATATCCGACTTTTTTGACTATGACCTTACGCCTGTCATCCATGACATCGCCACTGCTCTCAGTCTGTCTGAAGAAGCAAAGGCGAGAGGGCATCATCTCGATGTGCATGTGAAGGTCGATACCGGCATGGGGCGGCTCGGTATCAACAGCAGAGAGGTACTGAGAGCTGTCATGGCCATAGCAAAGACGGGTTACGTGAACGTTACAGGCCTCATGAGTCATTTTTCCGAGGCTGACATAGCGGACACCTCGTATGCAGAGGACCAGCTGAAGGCGTTCATGGCGATAAAGGAAGAGATATCAGGGGATCATAATAAAGGACTCTTGTGTCACATTGCCAACAGCGCGGCCACACTCTCCTTCGGGAAAGCACATCTCGATGCTGTAAGACCCGGCCTTATGCTTTACGGTTATTCGCCCTTTGCCGATCCCGGCAACGAGAGATCAGAACTTAGGGGGGAGAATCCGGTTGCTGACCTCAAACCCTCTATGAAGGTGAAGACGCGGATACTCTGCTTAAGGAGACTGCAAAAGGGAATGCCGGTGAGCTATGGCAGGACCTTTATCACACGAAGAGAGAGTCTCATCGCGGTCTTGCCGGTGGGGTATGCAGACGGTTACAGCAGGGCCCTTTCAAATAGGGCTGATGTCATTATCAGGGGGAAGAGGGTCCCCGTAGTCGGAAGGGTCTGCATGGACCTGACAATGGTCGATGTCACGGAAGTCCCGGGGATTGAAGAAGAGGACGAAGTGGTCCTCATCGGCAGGCAGGGTGACGAAGAGATAACCTTTCACGAAATCGCCGCGAAGGCAGGTACCATTTCATACGAGATCATGACAATGATCGGAAGCAGGTCGCAAAGGGTTTATCGCTCTGGAACAAGAGATTAGTCCGTCTTCTCTCCGGAGCCTTTGACTTTGGGCAGGAAAGGCGTTAGACTGAGGGCAAAGAGACAACGCTCGACTTGAGATTGAAGCTCGATAACCGTGATATGAAAGGAGGCCCCTTTGTCGGCGGACAAGGATCTGATCAGGGTTTTCGAATATGCCCTGAACCAGGAAGAGACAGGCAAAAGCTTCTTTCAAAATTCTCTGCAGCGGATGGGATGGGGAGCGGCAGTGAGTGCGTTCAACCAATTGATCAGGGAAGAGGAACAGCACATCCTTTTTATCAAGAACATCCTCAATGATCTGAAAAAAGGAGGCCCAGATCAGTTGGAGATCTGGAAGGAATTTGAACTCAAGCAGACCAATTTTTTTGACGACCGGGCCAAAGCGGAGTTTTTGCAGCAGTTGATCTACGAGTCGATGGTCCCGGACATCACCGTCTTCAGCGTCGCCTGGCTCATCGAGAAGGATTTGAGTGAGTTCTATGAAAACATGGCTGAGCAAACGCAGGGCAAGGTCAAAGAGGCCTTTACCATGCTTGCCGGATGGGAAAAAGGACATGAACGCTTCTTCCGTGAGTATCGTGAAAAATTGGATGAGATCTATGGTCACATGGCCTGGGGAGGATAAGTCCGTCGTGGCATGATTACCACACCGCAAGCGGGGAAGGTGTACGGGTCATGAGTAACGCAGGAAGCAACAATCATTAACGGAGGAGAAAAGAGGAGGCATTATGGAAAAGAGGAGATCGTTGTCATCGAACATCATAGGAATGGTTATCACCTTTGCAATGCTTTTGACGATGGGAATTGCCGGGCTGGGTATTGTCCCTGCTGCGGCCGATGATGCGTTGGACAGCAAACATCTCGTCGAGAAGGCTAAGATCACCTTTGACAAATTTGTTTCCAAGAAAGATAACCAGTCCTTTCGCGACCTCCTGAAGAAGGCGAAGGGGATTTTTATCGCTCCACAGATCCTGAAGGGCGCCTTTATCGTGGGTGCTTCAGGGGGGAGCGGAGTACTGGTGGCGCGCGATGAGAAGAGCGGAAAGTGGGCCGGTCCTGCCTTCTATACGATCGGCTCAGCAAGCTTCGGCCTCCAGATCGGCGGCGAGGCATCTGAGGTCATCCTCCTCGCCATGACGGAGCGGGGTGTCACCTCCCTCTTGGGGAGCAGTGTCAAGCTCGGTGCCGATGTCAGTATCGCTGCGGGGCCCCTCGGAGCCGGAGCATCCGCGGCAACGGCGAATCTCAGCGCAGACATCCTCAGTTTTGCCTATGCCAAGGGAGCCTTTGCAGGCATCTCTCTCGATGGGGCGATCGTGGAGGTCCGGGATGGGCTGAACAAGGGTTACTATGGGAAGAAGGTTGATCCCAAGGATATCCTGATCAAGCAAGACGTGAAGAACCCGCATGCTCGGGGGCTTCTTAATGCAGTTTCCAAGGCTGCCGGAGGGAAGTAAAGTAGTCATCTCTCATCTCTCGTGATTGACAGACCCGATCGAGGTGGTCTTCCGTACCGGTTCTCCACCCTTCGAGAAGGTTAGCAGCCGGAAATTGAGTTCCCGTGCACCTTCCGAAGCCTCTTCCGCCTGCACTAGGAGAGAAGGGACTCCTTCGGTCCCATCCTTAATTTTCCGCGTCCGAGGCGCCCCAAAAGTGCGTCCTGTTTGAATTTTTCCGGTGTTTTCGGTTATCATCTCTCTATGGATATCAGAAAAATCATTGAAGAATCGGGCCATTACATTATGAATACCTACACGAGGTCGCCTATTGTCCTGAGGAAGGGTAGGGGCATGAAGGTCTGGAGCACCGATGGAAAGGAGTATCTCGACTTTGTAGGAGGCATCGCGGTGAACGTTCTTGGTCACTGCCACCCGAAGGTCGTAGTTGCGCTCCAGAAACAGGCGCAGAGACTCCTCCACGTTTCGAATCTCTACCATAATGAGCCCCAGATCAGGCTCGCAAAACTCCTTGTGGAGCATTCTTTTGCTGACAAGGTCTTTTTCTGCAATTCCGGAGCAGAAGCGAACGAGGCAGCGATCAAGCTCGCGAGGAAGTACGCGAAGGAGAATCTTTCGGAGCACCACGTCGAGATCATTTCGACGGTGAATTCGTTCCATGGAAGGACGATGGCAGCCCTTTCCGCCACCGGCCAGAAGAAATTCCACAAGGGTTTTGAGCCGCTCCTCCCGGGATTTCGACATGTTGAATTCGACAACATTGATGCGCTGAAGAGGGCGATCACACGGGAGACCTGCGCCGTCATGCTTGAGCCGATCCAGGCGGAAGGCGGTATAAGACTGCCGTCGGCGGATTATCTGAAGGGCGTCCGTGAACTCTGCGACAGACATAAGATCCTGCTCATCCTTGACGAGGTACAGACCGGCATGGGGCGGACGGGAAGGCTCTTTGCCTACGAAAATTACGGTATCACTCCCGACATCATGAGCCTTGCAAAGGGGCTTGGAGGCGGCGTTGCCATAGGTGCGATGCTCGCAACTGAGAGGGTGGCGTCTGCGTTTCATCCGGGCGACCACGCTTCCACCTTCGGCGGCAACCCCCTTGCCTCTGCCGCTGCAATAGCCACGATAGATACCCTTCTCGAAGACGGGATCCTCCTCGACCAGTGCAGGCGGATGGGGGCATACCTGATGAAGGGTCTTGATGAACTGAAGAGGGAACATTCATCGGTGATCAGTGATGTGCGGGGAATGGGTCTCCTCGTCGGCATGGAGATGACGAGGGAGTGTACGCCGATCGTGAAGGCCTGCATGGGGAGGGGAGTGATCATCAACTGCACTGCGGGGAATGTGTTGAGGTTCGTCCCTCCGCTCATCGTGCAGGAAAGGGATATAGACCACATGCTCGAGATACTCGATGAAGTCCTTGGGGGATTATTGTGAAGAGAGATTTTCTGACTGTCTGGGATCTGTCATCGGAAGAGATTGATTCCCTCCTGAAGCGCGCCCTGAAACTGAAATCAGGAGAGGACCGCAACTCCTGTCCCCTCATCGGGAAGAGTATCGGGCTCCTCTTCGAAAAGCCTTCTACAAGGACGAGGGTCTCCTTTGAGGCCGGCATCTACCAGCTCGGCGGTCAGCCGATCTATCTTCATACCGGTGACCTCCAGATGGGGAGGGGAGAGACGATTTCGGACACGGCCCGGACGCTTTCGAGGTATCTGAAGGGTGTCGTCATCAGGACCCATGCCCACGCAAGGATCGAGGAATTTGCATCGAGCGCAACCATTCCCGTGATCAACGGCCTTTCGGACCTCCACCATCCCTGCCAGATCCTTGCAGACATCATGACGATACTCGAGAGGAAGGGTCATGTGAAGGACATACGCTTTGCCTTTATCGGTGACGGCAACAATATTTCAAACTCCCTGATAGAGGCGGCAGTGAGGATGGAGATGGAACTCGTGATCGCCTGTCCCGAAGGGTATGAGCCCCATCCCGATATCCTCGATAGGGCCCGCGAGGACGGCAGGGGCGATATCATTATCCTGCGGGACCCGAAGGAGGCAGCGGGCAGGGCCGATGTGGTGTATACCGATGTCTGGGTGAGTATGGGACAGGAAAAAGAGGCTGAAGAGCGGAGGGCGAGATTCCGGCCCTACCAGATCAACAGCGCGCTGCTCTCCTGCGCCAGGAAGGACGCTATCGTGCTTCACTGTCTTCCTGCGCACCGGGGTGAGGAGATTACCGATGAGGTCATGGACGGTCCTCACAGTGCGGTCTTTGACCAGGCTGAGAACAGGCTCCATTCACAAAAGGCATTGCTTGAGTTTCTGCTGAAGTAATTGGAAAACACCCTCTCAATAATTCCCTTGGGCGGTGTCGAGGAGATCGGCATCAACAGCACCGTCTTCGAATACGGAGACGACATTATCGTTGTCGATGCGGGTCTGATGTTCCCCGAGGAGGACATGCTCGGTGTGGACTTTGTGATCCCCGACTACGCATATCTCATCGAAAACAGGTATAAGATCCGGGGGATCCTCATCACCCACGGCCACGAGGACCATACCGGCGCCCTGCCATTCTTGCTCAAGGAGCTGGGCGTGAGAAAAAGCGGGGCAGACATGCCTGCTCCCGAGGAGAAGGAGATCGATATCCCTATTTATGGGACACCCCTCACCCTGGGCCTCATAAGGGAGAAACTTGCCGAGCATCATCTCGAACACGTCAGGCTCATGTCTGTCAGGCCGAGGGACACGATACAGTTGGGTATTTTTACCGTCGAGTTCCTCAGGGTGACGCACAGCATCGTCGACGGTGTAGGACTCTGCATCAATTCCCCTTTCGGCAGGATCATCCACACCGGCGACTTCAAACTCGATCCAACCCCTGTCGATGGACAACTCATGGATTTCCATAAGTTTTCTGAGTACGGCGAAAAGGGGGTTCTCCTCCTCCTGTCCGACAGCACAAACGCTGAAAAGGGCGGATTCACCTTTTCCGAAAAGGAGGTGAGGAGGGCCTTTGAGGATATCTTCTCAAAGGCAAAGGGCAGGATAATCATCGCAACCTTTGCGTCGAATATCCACAGGATACAGCAGGCGGTCGACGTGGCGGGCATGTTCGGAAGGAAGGTGATCCTCTGCGGCAGAAGCATGATCTCGAATGCTCAGATAGCCCTTGACCTCGGTTATCTCAGGATACCCCGCGATACCTGGCTGCGGCTCGAGGACCTGAAAAACCTCAGGGACGAGGAGACGGTGATCATCACTACCGGCAGTCAGGGTGAGCCGATGAGCGTGCTTTCGAGGATCGCAACAGGCGAGCACAAGACGATCCAGGTGGCTGAGGGAGATACGGTCATCCTCTCCGCCAAGATCATTCCCGGGAATGAGCGCTCCATCGGAAGGATCATCAACCATCTCTTCAGGCGTGGTGCGACGGTCATCTATGAGAAGGTCTCGGAGATCCACGTTTCGGGCCACGCATCAAAGGAGGAATTGAAGCTCATGCTGAACATGGTCAGGCCGAAGTACTTTATGCCGATCCATGGGGAGTTCAGGCACCTCTCCTACCATGCCCTGCTCGGAGAAAAGGTCGGGATACCGAAGGAGAATATTTTTATCCTCGAAAATGGTGAGGTCCTCGAAATATCAGAAAGCGGCGCGAGAAGAAACGGTAAAGTCAATGCGGGGAGGGTCTTTATCGACGGCAAGGGAATGGGCGATGTGGAGGATATGGTCCTCCGCGACAGGCGCAGGCTTGCTCACGACGGCATTGTCCTCATCCTCGTAACGGTCGAGAAACATACCGGGACGATTGCCTCGGGGCCTGAGATCATATCGAGGGGATTTATCTTCGAAGACGCCTCTCCTGAGGTGATGAACGACGTGAGGGAGCTTGTGTCAAATACGCTGAAGGACCTCGACAAGGAGATCATCACCGATACATCATTGCTCCAGGCAAAGCTGAGGAGCGTCCTCAAGAAATACCTCAGGAACACCATGGAACGGAGGCCCATGATCATGCCGATCATCGTCGAGGTTTGATGCTTGGTGAAGGGAGAGGACCGTGGAACAGGATGAAGGCATAGATACCGGAAAGCACGACGGAAAGGAAAGGAAGAGGTTTTTTGACAGGTATGGACCACCCATTGTTCTGGCCGGCATCGTCATATACCTTGCCCTCTTGATAACAGGGGTTATTGCGGAGATCTTCAAGATACAATCCATCCTGGACTGGTGGATATGGCGTCCGCCGGGGAAGTAGACCGGCATCCCCCCATATTACAGCCCACAAGATAATGGCACCCTACTTCTTATCAATGCTGTATTTGCCCGGCTCGAGTGAAGAAGGAAGACTTTTTGCGCATTGTAAATGAGAACATGGTCTAAATTCAATCTGTTATAATCAAGGCGTTAATCTTTTATGATACGCGCATGGTCCTGCTAATACATGGATGAACGGCTGAAAAGGATAAGGCAGGAGGTCGCCGGGGTCGTCGCCCTCCTCTGCAGCGTCTATATTCTCCTGAGCCTCGTCACCTACTCGAAGTGGGATCCTTCCTCCTTTGTCTTTTCGACCCTTCCTGCGAAAAATTACGGGGGCGTCGTCGGTTCATATATCTCCGACCTCCTGATATCGGCCATGGGTCTCGTCGCCTTTGCAATCCCCGCTGTCCTCGCTGTCTATGGCATGAAGAGATTGCTCGGAAGGGAAGGCCATTGGATTTACGTCTTCGGCACGTTCCTCTTTCTGCTCTCTTCTTCGCTCTTTTCAGCCTTGGTCGCCTTTACCTTCGGCTTCGCTTCACCGAATGATGCGGGCGGCGTGGTCGGCCAGATGCTCTCGGACCTGCTGAAAGGCCTCCTGTCTCTCCCGGGTGCATACATATTTTCTTTGGCACTCTGGCTTTCTTCTCTCATAATCCTCAGTCCTGTCTCGCTGGTATCGGTCATCATGAACATGAAGAGGCCCGGAATCCCTGAGGATGCCGGAACATCAGCTAAGGCCGAAGAGCTTGTCATTGTTTCTTCAGAGAGTGAAACAGTGAGCGATGAGCCGATTATCCACGGAGAGCCTCTTGCTTTCGAAGAGGTCGAACTTTCCCGTCCTCCTCAGGAGAAGCCTTCGAAAGAAGCCCCTTCCCTCCCCGACTCAGGCACCAGGGCGCTGAAGGAGGGGGAATACGCTCTGCCACCTCTTGAACTGCTCAAAGCGGCTGATTCGATATCGTCGAGGCCTTCGAAGGAAGACATGCTTTCGAGTTCGTCGCTCCTTGAACGGAAACTCAAGGACTTCGATGTTGAAGGTAAGGTGACCCAGGTCCATCCGGGGCCCGTTGTCACCATGTATGAATTTGAACCGGCGCCCGGTGTGAAGATCAACAGGATTGTTTCCCTTTCCGACGACCTTGCCCTCTCTCTCAAGGCCCAGAGCGTGAGGGTATCGACCATTCCGGGCAAGGCAGCCATCGGTATAGAGGTTCCGAACAGAAACCGGGAAACGGTCTCGATCCGTGAGATCATATCTTCGGAAAACTACAAGAAGAGTCATACGAAGCTCACCCTTGCCCTCGGTAAGGACATCTTCGGCAACCCGATTGTTGCAGACCTTTCGAAGATGCCCCACCTCCTCGTAGCAGGAGCTACCGGTTCCGGGAAGAGCGTCTCGATAAACTCGATGGTGGTGAGTATCCTCTACAAGGCGACGCCAAGGGAAGTGAAGATGCTCATGATAGACCCCAAGCTCCTTGAACTCTCATATTACGAGAATATACCTCACCTCATCTCTCCGGTGATAACGGGCGCAAAAGAGGCTGCCGAGGCATTGAGGAAGATGGTCTTTGAGATGGAGCGGCGATACCGGCTCCTCGCAGAAAAGGGTGTGAGGAATATCGAGGGATTCAACAGGGTCGTGCCCGACGGTGAGCAGCTCCCGTATATCGTGATATTCATTGATGAGCTTGCAGACCTCATGTTTGCGTCGGGTAACGAAGTTGAGGATGCTATTGCGAGACTTGCCCAGATGGCGAGGGCCTCCGGCATTCATCTCATCCTCGCGACTCAGAGGCCTTCCGTCGATGTCATAACGGGCGTCATAAAGGCAAACTTTCCTGCGAGGATAGCCTTTCAGGTTACATCGCGGATCGATTCGAGGACCATCATCGACTGCCAGGGGGCCGAACAGCTCCTCGGAAAGGGGGATATGCTCCTTATGCTGCCCGGCTTGAGGATCATCCGCGTCCATGGGGCGCTTGTAACGGAGGAGGAGATAAAGGGGATTACCGATTTTATAACTCCCCAGGGGATCCCTGACTACTCGATCTTCGAGAGCATACGGATCGAGGAGGCAGGACAGGAGAACGACGGTGCGGAAAAGGATGATATGTACGACAAGGTCCTGGAATTTGCCGAGTCCGTCGGCGAGGTCTCGATAT
>Ga0335070_10009166_pt1 | contig 11621 bp, 11 predicted proteins | sample Lox_Sample_13_FD_206722 | JGI IMG/M metagenome (GOLD analysis project Ga0335070, IMG submission 206722) | Soil microbial communities from Loxahatchee National Wildlife Refuge, Florida, United States - Lox_Sample_1.3 | ecosystem: Environmental > Terrestrial > Soil > Wetlands | place: USA...
CCTTCGGTCGAGGTCGCGTCCCACTTCGACAGGTCGAAGCCGGTGCTGATCCCCGCGTCCCATGAAAGGCCCGAGTCGTGGTTGCCGTGCAGGAGCAGCCCGCCTTCGCGCCACGTGGTGGGGATGATCGCGGTCTCGACGAAGTTGCGCGCGACACCGTAGTACTGCGTGGGCTCGTGGTGCTCGTTCAGCAATCCCATGGGGATGAGGAAGAGCCCCGTCTTCGTCGAGAGGTTCTGGTCGATCTGGTATTCGACGTAGGCCTGCTCGACCTCGCTCTCGCCCTGGTCCTCGGACGAAGTCACCGCGTGTTCCCATTCGAGCTCGGTCACGAGGCGCGTGCGGTCGTTCCAGCGATGCTCGAAGCCCAGCACCACGCGCGCCGCATCGGCGGTGGTGTTGCTCGTGTCGTGCGTGGGGCGGTAGTAGTTCAGCTCGCCATATCCGAAGAACGTGGTCTTCTCGACTTCCTCGTACATCTTCGGCGCTTCGCCCGTGGCGCGCGCGATGTCGATTGTCGCGGGCTTCGCGGGAGCCGCTTGCGCGGCCGCGGCCTTCTCCGCCTTCATCTTCGCGATCTCGGCCTTGAGCGCCGCGATCTCGTCGGACAGCTGGTCCACGCGCTTCTCGAGCTCCGCGGGATCGGCGGCGTGGGCGGTGGCGGCGAACGCGGATGCGACGAGCGCGGCGACGAGGGTCTTCTTCATGCGTTACTCCTGGGGCGTGTATCCGTCGGTGAGGGTCTGCAGGAACGCGACGAGGTCGGCGATCTCGGCGTCGTTCAATGCCGGAGCCTCCCCGGGCTTGCGGTTGTAGGGCACTTCCGTCTGGTTCACGTTGCCGCGGTACTGCGGCGGCAGGTCGTCGAACTTCACGATGGATCCATCGGCCGCGCGCGGATACCACTCCTCGGGATTGGTGTCGCGCCGCACGTAGAAGCGCACGACGTCGGTGAGGTTGTCGAAGCGGCCGTTGTGGAAGTAGGGTGCCGTCACCGCGATGTTGCGAAGCGTCGGCACCTTGAACGCGCCGCACAGGTCGCCGCGGTTCGCGAGGTCGGTGCGGAACGGGCCGCACAGCCCGAGATCGAAATACGCGGGGTCGGCGTTCGCGGGGATCTTCTCGTTGCGCGGCACGCCGAGGTTGTCGTAGGTGAAGTCGGTGAATAGCGCCGGCTGGCCGTTCACCTTCGAGCTCGGGTGGCAGCCCGCGCAGTTGCCCTTCTGCGGGTCGTTGAAGAGCGCGAGGCCGTGCAGCTCCTGCGCGGTGAGTTGGGCCTTGCCCGCGACGAACGCGTCGTACTTGCTGTTGTACGGATGGAAGCCGTCGTCCTCGAGCTGGTACTGCTGGAGCGCGAGCTGGGCACGCGCGAACGCCGCGTCGGGATCGCTGAAGATGTCGGGGCCGTAAACCTGCCGGAACTGCGCGGCGTAGGCAGCGTTCGCGAGCTTCGCCACCATCGTCGCGTGGTCGCCGTTGGCCATCTCGTGGGGCGCGAGGAAGGGGCGCTCGGATTGTTCCGCGAGGCTGTTGGCGCGGCCGTCGCGGTTGAAGCCGCCCGTGGGCGTGCCGTCACTCGCGAAGAAGAACGGCGGGTTGCGCTCGAGGTAGTTGAGCGAGGGCGCGTTGCGGAATCCGGGCGTGAGGCCGAACGGGCCGCCGAAGGGCACGGCGAGGCCGTCGCTGCCCGCGTGCGCGTGGAGGGGATCGTGGCACGAGGCACACGAGAGCTTTCCGGAGACGGAAAGGGACGTGTCCGAGAAGATCTGCCGCCCCAGGTCCGCCGCGGCCGAGAGCGCCTTGGGCGCGCTGCCGCTCGAGGATGAAGAAGTGCCGCCGCTTCCGCCGCAGGCGCCGAGCAGGGTTGCCGCGATGAGCGCCGCAGCGGGAAGAGGCCTCGTTGAGAATCGCACTGCCAATCCAAATGAGAACGATTAGCATTAAGAGTAACCGAGCCAGGCGCCCCGCGCAAGGGCAAGCGGGGACTCGCGGGAAGGACTAGCGCTTGCGGGCGAGCGTGACGCCGTCGCCCACGGGCAGCAGCGCCACGTCGATGCGCTCGTCGCGATGCAGCGCGTCGTTCACGGCGCGGATCGCGACCGTGTTCTCGTCGGTCTTGTCCGGCTTCGCCACGTCGCCGGACCAGAGCGTGTTGTCGATGGCGATCAGGCCGCCCGCGCGCAGCAGCTTCAGGCACCGCTCGTAGTACGCGAGGTAGCTGGGCTTGTCGGCATCGATGAAGGCGAAGTCGTACTTGCCCGCGCCGCCGCCGGCGATCAGCGCATCGAGCGTCTCCGTGGCGGGACCCAGGCGCAGGTCGATCCTGTCCTCGACGCCCGCCTTCTTCCAGTGCTCGCGCCCGATGGCGGTCCACTCCTCGCTCACGTCGCACGCGACGATCTTCCCGCCGGGAGGCAACGCCAACGCGACCGCGAGCGAGCTGTATCCGGTGAATACGCCGACCTCGATGCAGTTGCGCGCGCCGACCAGCTTCACGAGCAGCTGCATGAATTGCCCCTGGTCCGGGCCGATCTGCATTCCGCCCCACTTCATGCCGGCCGTGACCTTGCGCAATTGCGCGAGCACCGGATGGTCGCGCAGCGAGTGATCGACGATGTAGTCGTAGAGGCGGTCGTCGAGCTTGAGGTGGCGGGACATGGAGGGCCTTTCGCGGAAGCTCAGGAGTGCGCGATCTCGATCAGCACCGGCTGGTGGTCCGAGGCCTGCGTCGCCGAATCGACCGACACGGCACGCACCCGCGGCGCGACGTCGTCGCTCACGAAGATGAAATCGCAGCAGTACGGCTCCTTCGAGTAGCGATTGTCGTGGACGCAGAATGTGGGCACGTGCGCCGCGCCCTTGTTCGCCATGGGCCACGCGTCGCGATACGGGAACGAGCCTCGCTGGATCTCGGCGTAGGCGAAGCTGTCGGTCCTGCAATTGAAGTCGCCCGTGAGGATCGCCGAAGTCGTCTGCGCCGTCGGGTCGAAGGGCCCGCCTTCCTTCGTGGGGAACCCCGGCCGCAACGCCCGCTCGCATGCCTCGTCGTTCAGTTCGCGCAGCCGCCTTGCCTGCATGTCGCGCTGCACCTCGGAGTAGTACTCGAGGTGCGTCGTCGTGATTCGCAGCGCGCCGATGGGCGAATCGAGCGTGGCTTCCGCCGCCGTGCGCGGCATGGACTCCTTGCCCGGATCCGCGGGCCACGGCAACGCATGCGTGCGCGACGAGATCACCGGGTAGCGCGTGTAGATCGCCACACCGAAGCGCCTCCTCCTCGCGCCGTCTCCCGCGACGTCCACCGAGGGCGCCGCAACCATGCTGAATCCCGGCATGAGCCGCGCGAGCTCGGCGAACTGGTCGCGATCGTCGTTGCCCTCCAGCCCGGGAAAATTGTCCGCGACTTCCTGCACGCACAGCACGTCGTAGTCCGCGATGGCGCGTGCGGCCCGCACGATGCGCGCGAGGTCCACGCGGCCGTCGAGGCCGCGGCCCCATTGGATGTTCCAGGTGATGAGCTTCAAGGTTACGTCCGTAAACTGGCAGTGTGAACTGCGTCACAGCCCGATTCTCCCCCACCTTGTGACAATCCGCACATGCAAAAAAGAACCCGGCACATGCTCGTCTACAAGTACGAATACTGGGACGAGAAGAGCAACACCCTGCGCATCTCCGATACCCACGCATCGTTCGACGCGATCATGAAGGGACTGGGCGTGCCCCTGCTCGATACCGCCATGGTCGCGCCCAACACGGGAATCTTCCACGAGCTGGTCGGCGAGCTGCCCGCAGCGGCGGCCAACGATCCCGTGGACGCGGAAAAGGCCTCCTAGGAACCGCGCAGGTTCCGCACGACCGCCCGAATCCATCGGGCGCGCGCCCGAATTCCGCCAGAATCGGCGGGCAGCCTTGAGACTCGACCAACGACCTCCCCAGGGTGCGCAATGGACCGATTCGTCTCTCCGCTGGTGGCTTTGCTCGCGAGCTTCTCCGCGTCCGCCGCCGACGTCGTCGAGCACGCCGAGTGGCAGAAGCATTTCGACGAGAAGGGCGTGCGCGGCACGTTCGTGCTGCTCGAGCCCGCCAACGACCGCTACCTCGTGCTGAACGAATCGCGCGCGAGGCAGGGCTTCATTCCCGCGTCGACCTTCAAGATCCCGAATGCGCTGATCGGGCTCGAGGTGGGCTCCATCTCCGACGAGAACGAGGTCTTCCGCTGGGACGGCAAGCCCAAGATGCGCCCCGAGTGGGAGCGCGACCAGACGCTCGACACGGGCATGAAGTACAGCGTGGTCTGGATGTTCCAGGAGATCGCCCGGCGCACCGGCAAGGAGCGCATGAAGGAATGGCTCGTGCGCCTGGACTACGGCAACAAGGACATGCGCGGCGGCATCGACCAGTTCTGGCTGCAGGGCGCGATCCGTATCTCCGCGTTCCAGCAGGTCGATTTCCTGCGCAAGCTCTCCGAAGGCGAGCTGCCGATGACGCAACGCTCGCAGAGGCTCGTGCGCGAAGCGCTCGTGGTCGAGAAGACGCCCGTGTACACGCTCTACGCGAAATCCGGCTCCACCGGGATGCTGCGCAATCCCGTGAACTGGTGGGTGGGCTGGGTCGAGAGGAAGGGAAAGCCGCGCGCGTACTTCGCGATGAACTTCGTGCCGAACACGAAGACGAAATACGAGGACCGCATCGCAATCACGCGCGCGATCCTCGACGAGGCGGGCGTGCTGCCTAGCGGATCCCGGCCCTCATGAACGACTGCACGAACTGACGCTGGAAGAGCAGGAACGCGATGAGCAGCGGCGCCGAGGTCATGAGCGTCGCCGCGGTGATCACGGACCAGTCGATGCCCTGGTCGCCCGACGAGAACACCTGCAATCCGACGGTGACGGGGCGCGAAGTCACCGAGCTCGTGACGATGAGCGGCCAGAGGAAGTTGTTCCAGTGATAGCTCACGCTCACGAGGCCGAAGGCGAGATACACGGGCCGCGCGAGCGGCACGTACACCTTCCAAAGGATCTGCAACGCATTGGCGCCCTCGACGCGCGCCGCCTCGTCCAGCTCGCGCGGAATCGTCTTGAACGTCTGGCGCAGCAGGAAGATCCCGAACGCGGAGGCCATGTAGGGCAAACCGATCGCCGGAATCGAATCGAGCAACCCGATCTTGCCGAGCGTGCGGTAGTTCTCCACGATCAACACGTCGGGCATGATCATGAGCTGCACGAGCACCAGCGCGAAGGCGATGTCCTTGCCCGGGAACTCGAAGCGCGCGAATGCGTACGCCGCGAGCGTGCACAGCACCAGCTGCGCGGCCAGCACCATCGTCACCAGCATGAAGCTGTTCAGGAAATAGCGCGCGAACGGGGCCGCCTCCCACGCGCGGCGGAAGTTGTCGAGCGTGAGAGGCGCGGCGAGCGCGAAGCGCGTCGAGAACTCCGGCGGATGGAACGCGGTCCAGAACGCGTACACGAGCGGCAGGATCCAGAGCGCGCCCAGCACCCATGCCGCGGAGGTCTCGAGCTTCCTCACTGGTAGTGCACCCGCCGCTCGAGGAAGTGGAACTGGGCAGCCGCGATCGCGCCGAGGATCGCGAGCAGCACCACCGTCAGCGCCGCCGCATATCCCGTGTCCCAGTAGCTGAATCCCACCTGGTAGATGTGGAAGAGCAGCAGCGACGTGGCGTTGTTCGGCCCGCCCTTGGTCATCACCACGATGTGGTCGACGAGGCGGAATGAGTTGATCACCGCGTTCACGAGCACGAAGAGCGTCGTGGGCATGAGCAGCGGAAACACCACGCGCCGGAAGTAGTACCAGCGCGAGGCGCCTTCGAGCGCGGCCGCCTCGGCGAGCGAGGGCGGGATCGACTGCAGCGCGGCGAGGTAGAAGATCATGAAGAAGCCGGCTTCCTTCCAGATCGCGACGACGGACACGCATGCGAGCGCCGTCGACGGATCGCCCAGCCAGTTGCGGCTCGCGATCCCGAGCGAGGTCGTGAGCTGCTCGAGCAGCCCATACTGCGGCGTGTAGAAGAACAGCCAGATGTTGGCCACCGCGATCATCGGCAGGATCGTGGGCGTGAAGAACGCCATGCGAAGCCACGTGCGCCCGCGCATCGCGGAATTCACCCACAGCGCCATCACGATCGCGAGCGCGATTGAAACGGGAATCGTCGCGAGCGCGTACCAGAGGTTGTTCGTGAGCGAGCGCCAGAACACCTCGTCCGCCCACATCACCCGGTAGTTCTCGAGGCCCACCCACGGCGCGGGCCTCGACCCCTTCGGCGTGGCGTGGAGGCTCGCCCAGATCGTCCCGAGGACCGGCCAGTGGGTGAAGAGCGCGAGCAGGGCCGCTGCCGGAAGCAGCAGCAGCCAACCCTGCGCGGCGCCCTTGTTCAACTTACTTGTACGAGCGGAGTATCCGCGCCGCTTCCGCCTGCGCGTCCTTCATCGCCTGCTCGGGGGTCTTCGCTCCCGTGAGCGCGGCCTGGATGCCGTCGTTCAGCGCCTTGGTGACGCGCTGGTTGTCGTGCGTGGAAAGCTCCGCCACCGAGTACTGCAGCTGGTCGCGCGCCACCGCCGCCGCCGGGAAGCCCTTCACGTACTCCTCCATCTTCGGGGTCTTCCACGCGTCGGGCCGCACGGCGACGTAGCCCGTGTCGATGCCCCACTGCGCGGCGCGCTCGGGCTGCGTCATCCACCTGGCGAACTTCACCGCCGCCATCTGCTGGTCCTTCGACGCCTTCTTGAAGACGTAGAAGTTGCCGCCGCCCGTGGGCGAGCCGCGCCGTTTCTCCGCCGGGAGCATCGCCACGCCGAAGTCGAACTTGGCGTTGGCCTTCACGTTGGTGAGGTTGCCCGTGGTGGTCCACATCATCGCGATCTTCTTCTCGAAGAAGTCCTTGGGCGTCGTGCCCCACTCGATCACGCCCGGCTGCATCACTTCATGCTTGCGGCCCAGGTCCACCCAGTACTGCAGCGCCTCGATCACGGCGGGCTTGTCGAAGTAGGTCTCGGTGCCGGCGGAGTTCATGAGCTCCACGCCGTTCGGGGTCGTGAGCCCCTGGAAGAGCCAGTACGGAAATCCCGACGAGGGGATCTGCACGCCCCATTGCGTCGTGTTGCCCACGGAATTGCGCTTCGTGAGCTTCTGCGCGTAGTCGAGCATCTCCTTCCAGTTCGCGGGCGCCCTGTTCGGATCGAGCCCCGCTTCCTTGAAGAGCTCCTTGTTCCAGTAGAGGACGATTGTCGAGCGCTGGAAGGGGATGCCCCAGGTCTTGCCGCCCGTCTGGCTGTTGGCCATGAACGCCGGGTAGAAGCTCTTCATCCACGCCTGGTCGTCGGACGTGTTCGCGATGTCGCTGTAGGCCACGATCGCGTCCTCGTCGATCAGCGTGAACATGTCGGTCGAGAGCAGGATCGCGGTGGTGGGCGGCGTGCCGCCCTTGTCCGCGGTGAGCGCTTTCACGATCGACTCCTGGTACGTGCCCGAGTAGACGGGCTTCACCTTGATGCCGGGATTCTCCTTCTCGAACTGCTCGCAGTAGCCGTCGATGATCTTGGTGATGGGCCCGCCTACCGCGACGGGATAGTAGAACGTCACCTCCGTGTCGGCCCAGGCGCCGAAGGCCAAGCACGCCAGCGTCGCGGCCAATCCTTTCCAAAGCTTCTTCATGGCTTCCTCCCTCCTGTGTGTGCGTCGAAATGATGTTCGTGTGCCTTGTCCCAATCCACGTGCACGGATTCGCCCACCCGCGCGCCGGCGCGCCCCGGAAGGCGCACGAGCACGGGCCCGCTCGCGGCGCGCGCGGCCAGGAGCGAGTCGGCGCCCAGGTACTCCACCGACTCCACGGTCGCCGCGAGCCCCTCGGCGGCGAGGCGCATGTCTTCGGGGCGCACGCCCGTGAGCGTCGCATCGCCGTCGAGCTTCATGAGGTTCATGGGGGGCGCCCCGATGAATCCCGCGGTGAACGCGGTCGCGGGCCTCGCATAGAGCTCCTCGGGCGAGCCCACCTGCTCGATGCGTCCGCCGCGCAGCAGCACGACGACGTCGGCCATCGTCATCGCTTCGGTCTGGTCGTGGGTGACGTAGACCATCGTGATGCCAAGGCGCTGCTGCAGGGCGCGGATCTCGCGGCGCATCTCGCCGCGCAGCTGCGCGTCCAGGTTCGAAAGGGGCTCGTCCATCAGGCACACGGGCGTCTCGGCGATGACCGCGCGGCCCAGCGCCACGCGCTGCTGCTGCCCGCCGGACAGCTGCGAGGGCTTGCGCTCCAGGAGATTCTCGAGGCCGAGCATCGCAGCGACGCGTTTCAGTTTCGTTTCCCTGTCCGCCACCTTGCGCACGCGAAGCCCGAAGACGATGTTTTCGGCCACCGTGAGGTGGGGGAAGAGCGCGTAGGACTGGAAGACCATGGAGAGCCCCCGCTGGGCGGGTGGCACGGCCGTGACGTCACGCCCGCCGATGTGGATCCTGCCAGCGGTCGGTGCGTCCAGTCCCGCGATGAGGCGCAGTGTCGTGCTCTTGCCGCATCCCGAGGGCCCCAGCAGCACCACGAACGAGCCCGGCGGCGCCGAGAACGTAATGCCGTCGAGGGCGCGCGTTTCGCCCCAGTGCCGGGAGATGCCTTCGAGCTGGATGGCTGACACCGGCCCATTTTCTCCTAAAATAGCGCCACTCGACCGACGCTTGCCCGAAAGACGCCCATGCTCCTCTGGTTCGTGATCATCTACTGGATAATCTCGGTCGCCATCGGCATCTACGCGGCCAAGTGGGTGCACAACACCAAGGACTTCGCGGTCGCGGGCCGGCGCATGCCGATGTACATCGTGACGGCCACGGTGTTCGCCACGTGGTTCGGCAGCGAGACCGTGCTGGGCATCCCCGCCACCTTCATCAAGGACGGGTTCGCCGGCGTGGTCGCGGACCCGTTCGGCTCGTCGCTGTGCCTCGTGCTGGTGGGCCTTTTCTTCGCGCGGCCCCTCTACCGCATGAACCTGCTCACCATCGGCGACTACTACCGCAAGCGCTACAGCCGCCCGGTGGAGATCCTCACGTCGCTTTGCATCGTGATCTCGTACCTGGGCTGGGTGGGCGCGCAGATCAAGGCCCTGGGGCTCGTGTTCAACGTGGTGTCCGACGGCAACATCACGCAGCAGTGGGGCATGATCATCGGGGCCACGACGGTGCTCGTGTACACGATGCTGGGCGGCATGTTCTCGGTGGCGATCACCGACTTCATCCAGATGATAATCATCATCCTGGGCATGCTCTACATCGGCTGGGAGGTGAGCGGCCTCGTGCCCGGCGGCGTGGCCGCGGTCGTGTCCCACGCGGCCAACGAGGGCAAGTTCCACATGCTCCCGGACCTGAACGCGCGCGACATCATCGCGTTCATCGCAGCGTGGATCACCATGATGCTGGGCTCGATCCCGCAGCAGGACGTGTTCCAGCGCGTGCAGTCGGCGCACAACGAGAACACCGCGGCCAACTCCTCGATCCTGGGCGGCGTGATGTATTTCTGCTTCGCTTTCGTGCCGATGTTCCTCGCCTATTCCGCGAGCCTCATCCAGCCGGAGATGGTGGCCGCGGCGATGAAGGAAGGCGGGGACACGCAGCAGATCCTCCCGGGCCTCGTGCTTTCGCCGGTGGTGCCGATGTTCGCCAAGATCATGTTCTTCGGCGCGCTGCTTTCGGCCATCAAGAGCTGCGCGTCGGCCACGCTGCTGGCGCCATCGGTGAGCTTCAGCGAGAACATCCTCAAGCCCTTCCTGCCGCGCATCGGCGACCACCAGTTCCTCAAGCTCATGCGCGGCGTGATCGTGGGCTTCACGATCCTCGTCACCATGTTCGCGATGAGCACCGACGAGAGCATCTACGGGATGGTGGAGAACGCCTACAAGGTCACGCTCGTGGGCGCGTTCGTGCCGTTGGTGTGCGGCCTCTACTGGAAACGGGCGACCAATCTCGGCGGCACGCTCTCGGTCGTGGTGGGCCTCATCGTGTGGGTGGGCTGCGAGAAATTCGCCGCCGACGCGGTGGTCCCGCCCCAGCTCGCGGGCCTGCTGGCGAGCTTCGCCGGCATGATCTTCGGCTCGCTCGCCTTCCGCACCCTCCAGCGCGAAGCCGCGACCACGACCTGATTCCGGCGTGCTGGCCGGATTCGTAGTCCTCTACCTCGCCGCCTCCCTCGCGGTCGGCATGTATGCCGCCACGCGCGTGCGTGGCGCTTCGGACTACGCCGTGGCGCGACGCCGCTTCGGCACGACGGTGGTTTCGGCCACGGTCTTCGCGACGTGGTTCGGCGCCGAGACGGTGCTGGGCATACCCGCGACCTTCGTGAAGGAGGGGTTGCGCGGGCTCGTGGCCGATCCCTTCTCGGCGGCCGCGTGCCTCGTGCTCGTGGCGGCGGTCTTCGCGCGGCCGTTCTTCCGCCTGGACGTGCTCACGCTGGGCGATTACTTCCGCGAGCGCTTTGGTCCCATGGCCGAAGTGCTGCTGTCGCTCTGCATCGCGTTTTCCTACCTCGGCTGGATCGCCGCGCAGCTGGTCGCCCTGGGACTCGCGATGAACGTCCTTTCGGGCGGCGCCATCGCCACGCACACGGGCGTATTGATCGGCGCGGGCGTGGTGCTCGCGTACACGATGGCGGGAGGCATGTGGTCGGTGGCGCTCACGGATTTCTTCCAGGCCGTGGTGATCGTCGCGGGGCTCGCCTACGCCACGTGGGCCGTGGTGGACCTCGCGGGCGGTCCCGTGCGCGTGCTCGAGGCCGCGTCGCAGGCCGATCGCCTGCGCTTTCTCCCGGAGCCCGATGCGCGATCGGTGCTCGCGTGGATCACGGCCTCGCTCGTCATCGTCTTCGGCTCCATTCCGCAACAGGACGTGCTCCAGCGCGTGATGAGCGCGAAGGACGAAGCGACGGCCGCACGCTCGGCATTCCTGGGCGGCGTCCTCTACTTCGTGATCGCATCCCTGCCGATCGCGCTGGTGTCGGCGGCGCTCGTGATCGACGGCCCGATGGTCGGGCGCCTCGCGGGCGGCGATTCGCAGCTCATCCTTCCCACGCTGATCCTCGAGCGCACGCCGCTCGCGGTGCAGGTGTTCTTCTTCGGCGCGCTGATCTCCGCGATCCTTTCCACGGCCGCGGGGATCCTGCTCGCGCCCGCGGTGGTGATCGCCGAGAACGTGCTGAAGCCCGTGGTGAAGCCGCGGGGCGATCGCGCGATGCTGCTCACGATGCGCGTCACCGTGGCGGCGCTCGCCGTCGCCGTGACCGCCATGGCGCTCGCCTCGTCCATGTCGATCTACCAGCTCGTGAACGAATCGGGCAAGGTCGTGCTCGTCTCCTCGTTCGTGCCGCTCGCCGCGGGCCTCTTCTGGCCGCGCGCGAACACCGCGGGCGCGCTGGCCTCGATCGCCGCGGGGCTCGCGGTGTGGATCGCGCTCGAGATCGTCGATGCCGATGCCCTCGTTCCGCCCTCGTTGGCGGGACTTTTCGCGAGTCTCGCCGCGATGATTGCAGGATCGTTACTGCCGATCCCGCGCGCGCATCCCCGTTCCTGAGCGTTTCGCGCCTCCTTTTCCGCATTTCGTCGCTTTCGCCTTCCTGCGGCGGCCGCGCATCC
>Ga0335070_10009167_pt1 | contig 11620 bp, 13 predicted proteins | sample Lox_Sample_13_FD_206722 | JGI IMG/M metagenome (GOLD analysis project Ga0335070, IMG submission 206722) | Soil microbial communities from Loxahatchee National Wildlife Refuge, Florida, United States - Lox_Sample_1.3 | ecosystem: Environmental > Terrestrial > Soil > Wetlands | place: USA...
CTGGCCACGAGAAATTCATCCACCACATGCTTGCGGGGGCGACCGGAATCGACTACGCGCTGCTCGTCGTAGCCGCGGACGACGGCATCATGCCGCAGACGCTCGAGCACCTGGATATCCTCGGCATACTCGGCGTGAAGCGCGGCGCAGTCGCGCTGACCAAGATCGACCGCGTCGAAGCTGCGCGCGCGGATGAGGTGGAGGGCGCCGCGCACGCGCTGCTGACCAGCCGTCCCCTTGCGGGCTCGCCGCTTTTCCGCGTCTCGGCGGTCACGGGAGAGGGTGTCGACGCCTTACTCGCGCATCTGAGCGCGGAGGCTTCGGCGCAACCGGCACGCGCCTCGGCTGGCGGCTTCCGCCTCGCGGTCGATCGGTGCTTTTCGCTCGCCGGCGCGGGCACGGTCGCGACCGGGACAGCCTATGCGGGCAGCGTGCGAGTCGGCGACGAGGTCATCGTCTCGCCGACCGGCCTGAAGGCGCGCGTGCGCGGCATCCATGCGCAGAATCGCCCGGCACAGGCAGGCCGCGTCGGCGAGCGCTGCGCCCTGAATCTCGCCGGCGTCTCCAAGGACGAGGTGCCGCGCGGCGCGTGGATCGTAGCGCCGCAACTGCACGCTCCGAGCCAGCGCTTCGACGTGCGCCTGCGCCTGCTGCGCGGTGCGCCAAAGCCACTGCGCCACTGGGCGCCGGTGCACCTGCACATCGGCGCGGCGGATCTGTCTGCGCGCGTGGCGCTCCTGCAGGGCGAGGCGCTCGAGCCGGGCAACTCCGCTCTCGCCCAGCTTGTACTCGAGCAGCCGCACGCGGCCTGCCGCGGCGACATCTTCGTGCTGCGCGATCAGTCCGCGCTGCACACGCTGGGCGGCGGCGCCGTGCTCGATCCGGACGGCCTGCCGCGGCGCCGGCGCGCGCCCGAGCGCCTCGCCGCGCTCGCCGCCCTCGAATCGCCGGATCCGGCGGCGGCGCTGGAAGGGCTCCTCGAGCAGGCGGCGCACGGCGTGGACCTGAAGCGCCTCGCGCGCAGCTTCAACCTGCCGCTCGAGGGGCTCGGTGTGACGTTGCACAGGGCGGGCGATCGCGGTTTTGCGCCGGGATGCTGGGAGGCGCTGCAGGCGAAAGTCATCGCCGGCCTGGCCGCCTACCATGCGCGCAACCCCGAAGAGCTCGGCCCGGATGGCTCGCGCGTCCGGCGCATGTGGCTGCCGGCGCTGGATGCCGCGGCCTGTGCGGCCCTGATCGAGGACCTGGCAGCCCACAAGCGCATCGCGCGCAGCGGCCCCTGGCTGCACCTGCCCGGCCACAAGGTGAGCTTCACCGACGCCGAGCAGCGCCTTGCCGAGCGCCTGCTGCCTTTGGTCGAGGCGGGCGGCTTCGATCCGCTCTGGGTGCGCGACATCGCGCGCAAGATCGGCGTGGCCGAGGCGCTGGTGCGCACGCTCATGAACCGCCTGGCGAAGCGCGGCGACATCTTCCAGGTGGTCAAGGACCTGTTCTACTCGCGGCGCGCGATCGCGGACCTCGCAGCGCTCGCCGCTGAGCTGGAGCGCAGCGACGGCGAAGTGCGCGCGGCGGTGTTCCGCGACCGTACCGGCCTCGGGCGCAAGCGCGCGATCCAGGTGCTCGAATACTTCGACCGCGTGGGCTTCACGCGGCGCGTGCGCGAGGCGCACCGGCTGCGCGGCGACAGCATGTTCCTCAGGAAGGAATTCGCCTCCGGTGGGGCGGCCGGGCTTCAAACCCGGTAAGGGACGTCAGACGTGCCTTGGTGGGTTCGACTCCCACTTCCTTCCGCCACCTTTCGATGAGAGGCGACGCAAAACAGCGCAAGACCTGGTCCTCGATCCATCGCTGGCTCGGCATCGGGCTCGGGATCTGGTTCGCTCTCGTCGGCGTCACGGGCGCGATCCTGGTGTATGAGGATCCGGTGGACGCCCGGCTGAATCCGGGACTGCTCGTCGACGCAACGCCGGGGCCGGCCCTGCCGCCGCAGGCGATTCTCGACCGTGCACTGGAGGAGTTCCCGCGCGGAATGGTGGAACGAATCCGCCCGCCGGCGGCGCGCGGCTACGCGTACCGCGTCCTGCTCAAGGCGGATCGCCACGACAGCATCGACTCGCCGCGCGTGGAGGCGACGTTCGGCGCCGTCACGGGACGGCTCCTGGGGCAGCGCGACGCGGAGGCGCACGGCCTGTCCGCGCCGCTGCTCGTGAAAACGCTTTACGACTTCCACCGCAACGTGCTGCTCGGCAATCCCGGCTCGAACGTCGTCGGCATCGCCGGCCTGTTGCTGCTGGGCTCGGCGCTCACGGGCTTTGCCACGGCCTGGCCGCGCAAGCGCTCGGGCTGGTCGCGCGTGCTGGGCGTGAAGCTGCGCGCGGGCGCGACGCGCGTGCTGTTCGACCTGCACCGCTCGACCGGCATGCTGGTGGCGCTGCTGCTCATGCTCGCCACGGTCACGGGCAGCACGCTCGTCTATCTCAACTATGCGCGGGATCTCGTGGGGTTGTTCTCCAAGGTGGAGCCCTTCCCGGTGATTCCCTGGATCGAGCGGCCGCCGCGCGACTGGCCGACGTTTGACGCGATCGTAAGGCGCGTCCAGCAGGGGCATCACGACCTGGCGATCAGCGACATCCACATTCCGGCGCGGCCCACCACGGGCTACCTCTTCTATCTTCGCGGTCCGGGTGACGTGCACCGCTTCGGCGACACCATCGTCTGGGTGCACCCGGCGAGCGGCGAACTGCTCGTCGAGCGCAGCCGCCGAACGCGCAGCGCAGGCGAAATTCTGATGCACTGGCTGTTTCCGCTGCATACCGGCACCGCCTTCGGCGCATGGGGCAGGGCGGCGATGTGCCTGACCGGCGTCGCGCCGCTGTTGCTCGTGTTCACCGGGCTCTGGGTGTGGCTGCGCAGGCGACGCGCGGAGATCTTTGAGCTGCGGCGCCGGGAACGCAGGGTCGCCGCATGATCGTCGTACGCGGCTGCGCATTTCCCGACGAGCTGAGCTATCACGTGGGTCACAACGTCTGGCTGCGCGAGGAGCGCGGCATCGTGACGCTGGGCGCGACGTCCTACGGCGTCGCACTCGCCAGCGAGTTCGTCTCCTTCCGCCCGAAGCCGGAGGGCACCACGGTCGCCGCCAACGGCTCGGTAGGACTGATCGAGCTCTGGAAGACGCTGGTTTCGGTGCGGAGCCCCATCGCTGGCACGATCGTCCAGGGCAACGCCGCTGCGGCGGCGGATCCGGCTGTGATCAACCGGGAACCCTACGGCGCGGGATGGCTCGTGCGCCTGAACGTCGCGGACTGGCCAACGGTGTCCGCGCCGCTCGTAACGGGGGCCGCGATCGGGCCCGCATTCGAGGCGGCGATGGCGCTCGACAAATTCGAGGGCCCGGGCAAATGAGGAAGCGCCTCGCGATCCTGCTCTGGGCGACCGAGCCCGAACGCCCGCATCTCTGCGGCGCGCCGTTTTTCCATGCCGCCGCGGCCGGTGCGCTGGACGCCGAGGTCGAACTCTACTTCACGGGCAAATCCGTGCTCCTGCTGAAGAAGGGCGTGGCTGATGGTCTGCATCCGGGCCCAGTGAGGGAGCGCTCGGTGCTTGAGTTCATGCAGCACGCGGCCGAGCACGGCGCGAAATTCTATGCCTGCCCCCAGGCGATGGCCGCACACGGCGTGCGCAGCGAAGAACTTATCGCGGAAGTCGCCGGACAGGCAGGGGCAGCGGCCTGGATGGGGCGTTGCCTCGACGAGGACTGGGCGACGCTGGTCTACTGAATGCGCGTCGCGCGGCGTGCCGGAAACGGCTTCGGCGGCGTACTGGCCAAGGCATCTGCCACCCCGAACACCGCGCCGGTGATGCTGTTGCCGTAGCCCGGCAGCGCGCCGAGGATCTCGCGGAACTCGGCGCCGCGCAGGATCGCGAGGAATTCCTTCAGATCGGTCTGCTCCATCGCATCGGCGCGGCAGGCGAGGTAGTAGCGCTCGGTGAGCAGCGGCAGGTAGTCGAGCTCGTACTTCGCGGCGGCGGCCTTGATGCCGAAGCCCGCGTCTGCCATGCCGCCGGCGATCGTCGCGGCGACCGCGAGGTGCGTGTGCTCCTCGTTGTGGTAGCCGTCGATCGAGGCCGGGTCGATGCCGGCGCCGGCGATCAGCTGGTCGAATTCGATGCGGCTGCCCGAGTCGCGCTGGCGGTTGACGAAGCGTACCCCTGGCCGCGCGAGGTCGGCGAGGCTCTCGATCTTCTTCGGGTTGCCGCGCTTCACCATCAGGCCTTGCGTTCGCGTCGCGAGGCCGATCACGCGGTGCTGCTTTTCATCCAAATGGCGCTGGAATTCCGCGGTCGCTGACGCATCGAAGCCCTCCGCGATATGGAATCCCGCCAGCGTGCAGCGGCCGCGCGCGAAGCCCTCCAGGCTGTCGACGCTGCCCTTGAAGCGGATGTCGAGGCGCAGGCCCTTGCGGTGCGCGAGGCGGTCGCGCAGTTCGGCGAGTGCAAGATCGTGGCTCGCGCAGATCGACAGCCGCCGCGGAGCGGTTTCGGCCGCCTGCGAGAGGACCTGCTCGATCTCCTGGCGGACGCTCTCCAGGCCGGGGGTGAGGCGTGCGCGCACCAGCTCCTCGGCCCACAGCAGCTTGCGGCCGAACTCGGACAGCTGCGCGCCGTGGCCCTGGCGCAGGATGACGAGCGGCGTGCCGAAGACCTTTTCCCATTTGCCCATCAGCCCCCACACATGCCGGTACGACATGCCGACCGCGCGCGCCGCGCCGGCGATCGAGCCGGTTTCGTAGATCGCGAACAGCGCGCGGAACAGGACCGCGTCGACCGCCAGATCTTCGCCGGGCTGCGGTTGCCAGAGGTACTGGAGCTTTACCTTGATCATGGGCGGGCCTCCATTCTACGGAAGAAGGCGCCGGGCTATAGCCTTAGCAGGCCGCGCCGCTCGAGCCAGGCGCCGGCCAGCCCGACGAGGAAGCCCGCGCCTACGTTCCAGACGCAAAAGGCGGCGGTGACGAGCGTCACAAAGCGCTCGCCCTTGTTGCGGCTGAAGTCGCAGGAGCCGAGCGCGAGCTGCGCGCCGGTGAGGAACAGGATGACGCCGAGGATCGCCTGCGGCAGGACCGCGAAGAGCGTCGCTATCGAGCCGCTGAAGAAGAGCGCGAGCACGAGCAGCAGCACGCCCAGGATGATCGTCGCCCCGCCCGTGCGCGCGCCGAACGCGACGTGGCCCGCCATGCCGCCCGCGCCGTGGCACATCGGCACGCCGCCCACCGAGGCGCTGAAAAGGTTCAGGAGGCCGGTTGAAGTAGAGAGCCGGTTCTCGGTAACCTTGCGGTCGGCGAACAGGCGGTTGTTCTCCTCGGCGGTCGCGATGACGGCATTGCCCAGCGTAAGGGGCAGCTGTGGAATCGCCAGCATCAGGAGCCCCAGCAGCACGTCGTGCCAGCTCAGCGCGGCTGGAGCGAACGAGGGCGAGCGGAATTCGATGCTGGCGGAGGCGAGCTTGCCGAGCAGCTCCGGCTGCGCGGCGACGCCGCAGGCTGCGCCATAGAGCAGCAGCAAGAGCATGGCCGGGATCGAGCGATTGGAGAGCAGCAGCAGCGTGCCCGCGAGGCCGATCGACGCGACGATCCACCCACTCGCCATCATGCGGATGCCCTCCAGCATGAACGCGATGCCGAGGCCGAGCACGATGCCGACGACAACAAAACGCGGGACCAGCGCAGCCAGCCGGCGCGCCGTGCCGGTGAGGCCGAGCAGCAGCCAGATGACGCCGGTGGCAAGGCTCGCGCCGGCGACGATCGCCGGCGTGACGACCGCGGCCTGGGTCGCCGCGGCCGCGCCGATTGCCTTCATCGGCTGCACCGGCATCGGGGTCCGGTAGTAGGCGCCGCAGATGATCTGGGCGACGCCGAACGGGTCCATGCCGACGACGCCGATGTACGCGACGACGAACGGAATCAGCGTGCCCAGGTCGCCGAACGCGCCCGCCCACTCCATGCGGTCGTAGCGGTTTGCCGCCGCACGCGCGACGGTCGGGGTGGCTTCCTGGCCTGCCGGCTCGGACATCGCCTGATTCTAAGGCGAAGCGCCGATATGCAACGCGCTGCATATTTGGAACTCTGGCCCTTGCGACTACGATGGCGCGCGCCCTTCTGCAGCGCAATCCCGGGCGCCAGGATTCGCGGCCGGGTCGCCGGCCCGATACGCAGGACACTGCCAAGAGAGGAGACAGCATGAATTCGCGCTTTTCCATGCACCTGATTGCCGCGCTCGCCGCGGGCTCGTTTGCCATGGCGGCGTTCGGCGCCGCCGACGACATCAAGATGGCCACCACGACCAGCACCGACAATTCCGGCCTGCTCAAGTACCTGCTGCCGAAATACGAGGCGAAATGCGGCTGCAAGGTGCGCTACACGGCGGTCGGCACCGGCAACGCCATCAAGCTCGGCGAGAACGGCGACGTCGACATGATCATGGTCCACGCGCGCGCCGCGGAGGACAAGTTCGTCGCCGAGGGCCACGGCGTCAACCGGCGCGACCTGATGTACAACGACTTCGTCATCGTCGGGCCGCACTCGGACCCTGCCGGCCTCCGGGGCACGAAAGACCTGAACGCCGCGCTGAAAAAGATAAAGGATGGCGGCGCCACCTTCGTCTCGCGAGGCGACGACTCCGGCACCCACAAGAAGGAGCTCGCGCTGTGGAAAACCGCGGGCATCGACCCCAAGGGGCCGAAGTACCTGTCGATCGGGCAGGGCATGGGGCAGACGCTGACGGTCGCGGGGGAGAAGCAGGGCTACACGCTCACCGACCGCGCGACCTATGCCACCTACAAGGACAAGACGGGCCTCGAGATCATGGTCGAAGGCGAGAAGAACCTGCTCAATCCTTACGGGGTGATCGCGGTGAACCCTAAGAAATTCCCGGGCGTGAACTACCAGGGGGCGATGCACTTCATCGAGTGGCTCACCTCCGACGAGGGGCAGAAGGCCATCGCGGAGTACAGGCCGAAGGGCGCGCAGCTCTTCTTCCCCGACTACAAGAAGTAAGTGAACCTGCTCGAGCCTACGCGGCGCGCCTTCGAGCTGCTGCTGGAGGGCGACCCGAGGCTCCTGGAGGCGATCTGGCTGTCGTTCTGGACGTCGGTCGTCGCGATCGCGCTGATCGCGCCCCCGTCGGTGGCGCTCGGCTTCCTGCTCGCCAAGCGGCGCTTCCCGGGCCAGCGTCCCGTCGTGGTGCTGGTGCAGGCGCTGCTGTCGTTCCCGACGGTGGTCATCGGCCTGCTCATCTACCTGCTGCTGTCGCGCCGCGGCCCGCTAGGCGAGCTGGAGCTCCTGTTCACGCCGAGCGCGATCATCTTCGGCTACATGATGATCGCCTTTCCGATCCTCGTGGTCTTCACCATTTCCGCGGTACAGGGCGCCGATCCGCGGGTGTACGAGACGGCGCGCTGCCTCGGTGCCGGCCGGGCGCGTGCCTCGTTCACCACGCTATGGGAGGTGCGCTTCGGTATCGGCGCCGCAGTGGTGAACGGCTTCGGCCGTGTCGTCTCGGAGGTCGGCTGCGCCATCATGGTGGGCGGAAACATCGAGGGCCTGACGCGCAACATTCCCACCGCGATCGCGCTGGAGACCAGCAAGGGCGATTTTTCGCAGGGCATCGCGCTCGGCATGGTGCTCATGGTCGTGGCGCTCGGCGTCAACGTGGCGCTTGCCGCGCTGCAGGGGAAAGGCGGGCTGCGTTGAGCGCGCTCTTGCAGCTCGTCGGCGTGCGCAAGGGCTTCGGCGATCGGGTGCTCTTCGACGTCGAGCGCCTGAGCATCGAGGAAGGGCGCAGCTACGTGCTTACCGGTCCCAATGGCGCCGGGAAGACGACGTTGTTGCGCATGCTCGCGGGCCTTGAGCCGGCGCAGGCGGGGCATTTCCTGTTCCGCGATTCCCGTGCCGATTTCCTGCCGCGCTATCCCGAGGCGCTTCGCCGGACTATCGTCTACGTCCACCAGCATCCGTATCTGTTCCATACCAGCCTGCGCCACAACATGGAGTACGGCCTCAAGTGCCGCGGCATCCCCGCGCAGGAGCGCCGCCGGCGCGCCGAAGAGGCGATCGCCTGGGCGGGGCTCGGTGCGCGGCGCGCCACGCCCCCGGCCAGCCTTTCCGGAGGCGAGAAGCAGCGTGCCGCCCTGGCGCGCGTGCGCGCCTTGAGCCCCGAGCTCATCCTGCTCGACGAGCCGACCAGCAACCTCGACAAGGAAGCCCGCGCGCGGACGCTCGCGCTGCTGGCGCAACTGCGCGACGAGCAGCGCACGGTGATCGTCGCTTGCCACGACCAGGAGGTGATTTCGTTGCCGGGCGTGGCGCGGCTGCATATGGAGGACGGACGGATGGAGCAGGAAGCATAAAAATGGCGCCGCGACAGTCCATCCTGTCAAAATACGCCTTTTCGCCGAGGTAAAGCCATGAAGCTCAGCGCGCGCAACGTGCTGGAGGGCAAGGTGGTGTCGATCACAAAGGGCGTCACCACCGCGCACGTGAAGATCAAGATCGGCAAGGGCGCCGTGATCACCGCTTCCATCACCATGGAGGCCGTGAAGGAGCTCAAACTCAAGAGAGGCGACAGGGCGGCGGCAATTATCAAGGCCTCGGAAGTCATCGTCGGCAAGTAGTGCAGCAAGCCACGCTGACCGAGGCGCCGGGCCGCGTTTGCCCGGTGCGCTATCGCTACGGACCCGGCGCGATCGCCGCCGCGCCTGAACGGCGCGCGGACGTCCTCTACGTCGTCGGCGGCCTGTACGGCAACGGCCCGGCGCTCGATGCGGTCGAACGCATGGCCTCGGCCGAGACAGGGACCGTGCGTCTCTGCTTCAACGGCGACTTCAATTGGTTCGACGTGGACGACGCGGGCTTTCGCGCCGTCAACGAGCACGTGCTGCGGCACGACGCGATTCTCGGCAACGTGGAAGCGGAATTCGGCGCGCCGGACGACTCCGCCGGCTGCGGCTGCGCCTACCCGGAGAACGTGGACGAGGGAGTGGTGGCGCGCTCGAACGCGATCCATGCGCGACTGAAAAGCACCGCGGCCCGGCATCCGGACCTGCTCGTGAAGATCCTGACGCTGCCGATGATCGCGCGCTATTGCGTCGGAGGCGCCCGGATCGGCGTGGTGCACGGGGATGCCGATTCGCTCGCCGGGTGGCGCTTCGATCCGTCCTCGCTGGACGATCCGCGCGACGCCGCTTGGCGAGCCGCGGCCTTCGATCGGGCGCAGGTGGACGTTTTCGCCAGCACGCATACCTGCCTGCCCGCCATCCGGCGGTTCGAGGCGGGCGGCGCCAAGGTGATTGCCAACAACGGGGCTGCGGGTATGCCGAACGCCAGGGCCCGGCGCTTCGGGCTGCTCACCCGGATCGGCGTGCGGGCGTCGCCGCACCCGGCATGCTACGGGTGTAAGTTGGCGAGCGTCTTCATCGACGCACTTCCGGTGCACTACGACGATGCACGCTGGCGCGGGGAGTTCCTCGCCAACTGGCCGGAAGGCTCGGCCGCGTGGCTGTCCTATTTCGACAGGATCGCCCGTGGGCCGGAATACCGCCTCCAGCAGGGCGTTTAGACTACCTACAGCCAACGACGGGCGGCCCAATGAGCGACTACTACGAATCTGAAGACCTGAAGAAATTCGGCGACATCGGCAAGCACGGCAAGCAGCTTGCCGACGACTTCTTCAAGTACTACGGCAACGCCACCGGCACCGACGGCGCGCTCTCGAAGCGCGAGAAGGCGCTCATCGCGCTCGCCGTCGCCCACGCGCAGAAGTGCCCCTACTGCATCGACGCCTACACCACGCAGTGCCTGGAGACGGGGGCCAACCCCGAGCAGATGATGGAGGCGGTGCACGTGGCGGCGGCGATGCTGGCCGGCATCACGCTCGTGCACTCGGTGCAGATGCAGAACCACCTCGAGAAGATGGTCCTTTGAAGTCCGCGGTCCAGCTCAAGGCCCTGCGGCCGAGGTCCAAGTACGACTTCGATGCGCTGCTGCGCGAGCGCGGCATGGCGCTCGCGCCGGCCGCCGTGGACACGCTGCAGGTGAACATCACGAAGACCTGCAACCAGGTCTGCCGCCACTGCCACGTGGACGCCTCGCCGAGCCGCACCGAAAGGATGTCGCCCGAGGACCTCGCGCGCTGCCTGGAGATACTCGCGCGCCACCCGCAAATCACGAAGCTCGACATCACCGGAGGAGCGCCCGAGCTTCATCCCGGCTTCGACGGCTTCGTGGAGAAGGCGGTCGCGCTCGGCAAGCACGTGATGGTGCGCCACAACCTCACGGTGCAGCTCGACGGCCATCCGCAGACCAAAGAGAGCAAGGAATACCTGCCCGGATTCTTCGCGAGGAACCGCGTCGAGGTGATCTGCTCGCTGCCGTACTACCAGCAGTTCTTCACGGACTCGCAGCGCGGTGCGGGCGTGTTCGCGAAGAGCATGGAGGCGATGCGGCGCCTGAACGCGCAGGGCTACGGCGCCGAAGGCAGCGGCCTCGAGCTGAATCTCGTCTGCAACCCTGTGGGCCCTTATCTGCCGGCGCCGCAGGCGGGCCTGGAAGCCGACTACCGGCGCGAGCTGAAGGCGAAGCACGGTCTCGTCTTCAATCGCCTCTACACGATCACCAACATGCCGATCAACCGCTTCCGGCTGCACCTGGAGAAATCCGGGCAGTACGAGGCGTACATGGACAGGCTGCTCGCCGCGTTCAACCCGGCGGCCGCCGGAGGCGTGATGTGCCGCAGCCTCGTCAGCGTCGGCCACGACGGCCGCGTCTACGACTGCGATTTCAACCAGATGCTGGAGATGGACGCCGTGGACGCGAAGGGGCGGCGGCTGAGCATCCGCGACTTCGACTTCGACAGGGTGCTCTCGCGCCCGATACAATTCGACGAGCACTGTCTCGGCTGCACCGCGGGGGCGGGGAGCTCCTGCGGCGGCGCGACCGCCTGAAAGATTCGCCATGAAGACGTTCGGCTTTGCCGGCTGGTCTGGCAGCGGCAAGACGACCCTGATCGAAAAGCTGCTGCCGTTGTTCGGGGCTCGCGGGCTGCGCGTGGCGCTCATCAAGCACGCCCACCACACCTTCGACGTGGACCACCCGGGCAAGGACTCGTACCGCCACCGCCAGGCCGGCGCGGCCGAGGTGCTGGTGACCTCGTCGCGCCGCTGGGTGCTCATGCACGAGCTGCGCGGCGCGCCCGAGCCTTCGTTCGAGGAGCAGGTCGGGCGCATGTCGCCCTGCGACCTGCTGATCGTCGAGGGCTTCAAGCATGCGCCGATCCCGAAGCTGGAAGTCTGGCGCGCCGTGACGGGCGAGGGCATGCTGCACCCGAACGACCCGAATATCGTCGCCGTGGCCTCCGACGCGAAGATCGACACCAAGCTGCCGCTGCTCGCGCTCGACGACCACGCGGCGATTGCGAAATTCATCCTCGCGCACCTGAAGCTCGCGTGAACAAGGGACTGCTTTCCGTAGACGAGGCGCTCGCGCAGCTGCTCGCGGGCGCGCGCCCGGTCTCCGAGGTCGAGCAGGTGCCTGCCATGGAGGCGGCTGGCCGCGTGCTCGCCGCG
>Ga0335070_10009168_pt1 | contig 11619 bp, 11 predicted proteins | sample Lox_Sample_13_FD_206722 | JGI IMG/M metagenome (GOLD analysis project Ga0335070, IMG submission 206722) | Soil microbial communities from Loxahatchee National Wildlife Refuge, Florida, United States - Lox_Sample_1.3 | ecosystem: Environmental > Terrestrial > Soil > Wetlands | place: USA...
GAGAACCCGATCCCGTCGTCTTTGATCCTCACGAGGAGGCGGTCGCCTTCCTCCCGCATCTGGAAGTCCACGGAACGGGATTCCGAGTGTTTCAGGATGTTGGTGAAGGCTTCCTGGATGATCCGATAGACGTTGATCGCGATTCTCTCCTCAGCCTTGAATCCGTCGGCGTTCATGGCTGCGGTCACCCGCAAGCCAGTTCGCCGTTGAAACTGGCCAAGAAATTCCCGCACGCCCACTACAAGCCCCAGCTCCTGAACTTCGCGCGGATGAAGCCCCCGGGCAATGTCCCTGAGTTTGTCCCCTGCTTCCCGGATCACACCCCGCATGTTGGCAATGAGACCGGCTATCTGTTTACCGCCTGCTGCACCAAGGATCTCCTCGATGGCGGTGACGTTGAAATCAAGGATGCCGAGACTCTGACCGATACTATCGTGGAGGGCTCTGGCGACGCTGGCACGTTCGTTCTCCTGGAGCTCGAGAAGCCTGGACCGCATGGCCTCAAGTTGATTCTGCATGCGGCGCAGCTCCTCCTCGGCGCGCTTTCGGTCGGTGATATCCCTGTAGATGGCGCAGATCTCATGGTCGCCATCGTCATCGTGAACCAGGATAGCGAGAATCGAGACCGATACCAGGGAGCCGTCTTTGCGGCGTCGGATGGTCTCGGCGTCGACTGTGCACCCGTCGGTGATGGCGCGGTAGAACTTGACCCCCTCGTCGATGAGCTGGAGTGGGACGATGAGGTCATTGATGGGGCGGGCGATCGCCTCCTCGGGCGTGTAGCCGAAGAGACGGGTGAACTCCCGATTGATGCGTACGACCCTGTCGTCCTGATCCAGCAGGGCGATAGCCTCCGGCAGGTTCTCGATGAGGTTCTCGAGGTTTGCCTTCTGGACCTTGAGGGCCTTGCCGACACGATCCCGTTCGGCGCGCACTGAGGGCAGCTCGGCGAGCCGTCGCCGCAAGTGCTCCAGCTCGTGGATAAGCTCGTTACTTCTCTCCTTCTCGTCCGGCATGGTACTTCTCGCACGACTACTTAGTGTCTTTGTATAGCAAGAGGCTGAAAAGCTAAGGGTCAGGGCTGGTGTCTCTGCTCGCTTGGGCGACGGAGAGGATTCGGTAGGCGGTTTCCATGGCCCTGTCTCTCAACTCAGGGGTGATGTAGCCGCGCTCACACCTCTCCCTCAATTCATCCTCATCCGTGATCTTCGTTCGCCCATCCGGCCAGGCAACGACGTCCACTTCGAGGTCCACGTATCGTATGCGGTCAGGATAGAATTCCACCCAAGTGTTGATGTTGTAATATGCGCCGATCAGCTCCCCGTGGCGCCGAAAGTAGGTGTGTTTGTAGAACCATTCTCCTTCCCCGATGACGGTGACGGCGTAATCCCCGTAGTCCTTAGGAATATCGAGTCCGTCATAGGTGGTCCTGCCTTTGAACTCTCCCCGCCTGAGAGTCACCTGCCTCAGGTGTGGATCCGCCTCGATGATCTCCCCCTCGGAGAGGTACAAGATGCGACCGTCAAGCTTCACGTGTTCGATCTTGAGCCTCGCTTCGTTGCGGTAGGTGCCCCAGACAAGGTCCTTCTCGAGGGTTCGACTGAGGGATTCTCTCAGTTCGGGGTGCTCGGCGAGGTCCCTCTTTTCCACGAGATCAACGGACTCGGGGGCGATGAGCGAGAGCCGATGGTGATTGAAGAGAGTGGGGAGGACAGTGTTTCTGATCTCATCCAAGGCGGCTTTCGTGAGACAGGGAAACTCGGCCGCCACCCCCTGGTCGGGCGCCGGCCGGCAAACCAGGTCTCGCAGCATCGCCTTCATGGTATCGACAACGAGTCCTACAGGCTCCCGGGGGCCTCGGATCAGAACCCCCTGTCCACCAGGGATATCGACGATGTGCACGCCTGCCGGGCCGCGGGCCGGGAGGCCGGCACCGCTGTGGACGTGGGCAGCCGTGACCTCGGAGGGGGAAGAGGCGACCGCCATCCCCGAATCGAGAAACAACCTCGTGAGTGCGGTAGCGTAGATGCCGCGAATCTCCAGGGTCAGCTCCACGGGCCTCCGGCTCCGGAGAGTTTCGGGCTCGCTCAGGTCATGAGGAGCGAGGCGCACCATCGCCCCTGTCTCTCTGTTTCTTGTGGAATCTTCCACACCAGTCGTCAGCTATGGTCGTGGGCCAGACGGTCCTCGCCTCACTCTCCACGTAGCCCTGCTCCTCCACATGGATCACGTGGACCTCGGGCGGGTTGACGCGACACAGCCCCTCCGCATCACCCTCCACATAGGCGGGATCTAGGGGATCCCACCAGTAACACTTGCTGCATCTCTCCCCCGAAGGGCCGGGCATGAGTCGCTCCTCTCCGGTCGATCCTACCTACCCGGGCACAGCGTGCCAAGGGGACTGTGCTAGCATACCACAGCTTCGCCGCAACCATAGGCGGGATCTCTCTCCTAGCGAAAGAGACTGAAGGACTATCTCCCGTAGCCGCGACGGGTTCAGGAAAGTACGCGAGCATGCCCTGAAGGGGTCGGGGCCGCGAGCCCCTCATGGATGTGGGACCGGCCGTCGCAGTCCATCCAGGAACCGGTCCACGTACTCCCTTCCCTGTTTCATCTTGTCGGCCGCCTCCCTGAGCTTGCTGCTTACGAAACGGGAGGGAAAATCGGGGCGGGACAGGTAGGGCAAGGAGTTACTGAGGAAGACCCTTTTGAACTCCTCCCTGAGGGCATCCACGTCGGCCTCGCCAACGAAGTTCTTTTCCTCTCTGAGCTGGAAGCAGAGGTGGTCGCCCACCGCGGTCCGGATGAACTCCATAACCTCAGGGGCGATGTTCTCGAGTTGGTGATCCAAGAGGGGGACAGGCACCACGGCGCGGACGCTGACGTACCAACGGTCACCCACCACCTTCCGGGACTCGTCCCAGAACTCGAGGGTGACCCCATTGGGAAGCTCTGTTCGCTCCATCAGCCTTGGGCCCATATCCATGGGGCTTCCGTATCCTCGCCGGATTTGCCGTGAGAAATGAGCTAAGTGACCTGGAACTATACCCAAAATGGCCGGCAATCTCAAGTCCACGCACGAGAGCCCCCGCGCTCTCTCGCCGGAGGTCTCCCCACGAAGGGAATCCACCGACCCTCTTCTTCTCGGCGCCGTTGTTTCGCAGCAGGCGGGTCCGGATCAGTTGGGCGTTCGAAGAAGAAGCAATCTCCGCCCCGTGCCTCATGGCGACAATCGCAAGAAAACACGAGAACGCCCGCGATCCGGGAGGGAAAATCCTCCGTCGACGGCTCTCTCCGCGACCATGTGCACGGTGCAGGGGTTGCATGGAGCCAGACTCTGTGGCAGTATCACAGCCGTTCTTAGAGTGACGGCAGAGGGCCGCCGTCGATGCCATGACGTTTTGCGGTATGGGTGCTTCAATCATCACCCTGGGTGCCGCCGCAGCCGGCTCGCCACAGGGAGATATCGCCGGGGGTTCACTGGGTGCAGCGAAACGCGGTGCAAAACGCCATCCTTGCCTGCCTCCTCGCCCTTCTTTTTCCGGCTCTCTGTGCCGTTGCCTCCCATTGTGACCGCACCCTCTTCTCCGCTTCCCTAACGGGGCAGATTCCACCTCGCCCGGCGCGGGCGGTAACAGGCTCGGAATTCGCCGGGAGTGTCTCCGGGATGAAGGGAGTCGAGCGTGAGCAGGCGATCATGGCCGAGCTCCGTCGCGGGAACCTCCCCGAGTCTCTGAGGGACTTTAAGCCGGTCCGGCTCGCAGCCACAAACGGTGCCGGCGAGACCATCGCCGCGACCATCTTCGTGATGCCCGATTATCTCGCCGTCGGCTCTGACCATGATTTCCTCTACATCCCCATGGGCTTCGATAGCGCCACCGATATCGCCCGCCGGTTCGGCTGTATTCTGCCCACCCCAAAAATGGTGGACGCCATTTACGAACAAGCCGCCTGCCGTCTGCAGCCGCAACCACTCCAACCGGGACCGCAGATGCGGTCAACCGCATACTACTGCCGGCACAGTGAGATGATTAGGCGGCAATCTCTGGCCCTGGGTCTGCCGCTGGGAACCCTCGTCTCCGGGCACAAGAAGGATCTGGTTCTCACCAATCGGCTATCCCGAAATGAGGGGAGGGTCGCCATCTACGGCTGGCACCGCTGCCCGGGGTCGCCCATTCAGCCCCTGAGCACGGTCCATGGTGCCCGCTACGCCGACTACAGCCATGGCATCCGACTGGTGAGCGCGACCGTCCTCATCGACGGAGAATGCAGATCTATCTTCGAGGTGCTGGAAGATCCCAGGCTGGCGTCGGTCCTGAGTGACGAAGGGCCCATCCGCGATGTGCGCCGGATCATGGGCGGCCGTGACCTCAGCTACGGCGGCCTCACGGGTTAGCCTTCCTCTCCTCCGCGGCGGCGCTCGTCGCTCCTCCCTCCCCGATGGTCTTACAGCAGCGAAAGCCGAGATGGTAGTTGTGGTGGCTCTCTTCAGCCAGCACCCGGCTCCCGTGCCAGAATGGCGCCCGCCACCGGCACCAGTCCTCGTGGGCGCGGTAGGTATCGAAGATGAACCAGCTTCCCTTCATTTCCGTGTACCCGAGTGTCTTGCTCCCGCGGCTCGCCATCTGCTGCTCGTCGAGGGGGAGGTTCATGTGCTCGGCGGCGTTGCCGTTGAGGTCGTAGACCTGGAGCGGACTATGGCAGTCGGGGAAATAGCCCGAGGGAAAGGTATTGGAGCCGCACTGCGTCCAACTCCCGCCAGGGCACCCCGGGGTCTTGAAGCTCGAGGTGCCGCACACCCCCTTGCGATACTCAGGGCCGTAACTCCAGGTCTTCGTCGGGGCATAGGCCCGATTGTGGGCCTCGCGCATCCGTTCCACCGCCACGTTCGGAGGCACGCCTTTGGCTAGGTCGAAGCGGTAGTCAGGCGGCTCGAGCCTGCCGGCGCAGGCCCCTTCCCACTCGTGGGCGTCGCAGAGGCGCTTGCCCATGGCCCAGCAGATCTCTGCGGCCTCCCGGGCCCGGACCCAGACTACCGGATAGACGCAGGGGATGTCGGGGAACTCGAACTGATCGATACATGCCTTGGCGTCCTCGGGCTTCTCCTTGGCCGGGTCATAGAGGGGCGCCATGTACGTGGCGCCGCAGATCTTTGCGAAGGTCGGGCTCTCATAGTGGACGGCCAACTGGCCGAGCTTCTCCCTTCACTGCTCGGGTGTTACGGGATGGCGGGTTACCACCGGATTTCCCTGGCCGATATAAGGCGAGTGGGCGAAGATCTCCCGGATCCGCTCCATCTGGGCAGTCGATAACCCGTGAACCCGTTGAATCTGCTCCAGGAGCACCTCGTTCCGCTCCTTGAGAGACTCGCCGGCGGCAAAGGAGCGAAGACTCCCGAAAGCAAGTGCGCCGAGGCAGGCTCCAACCATGACCAGGTGAAGCACCAACGTAGCGGCCCCCTTCATGGCGTCACCCTCCTTTCTTCGGGTCGTATAAGGTAAAAAAAGTCCCGGTTGTCCGGATATCCGATGAAGCGGGGAATGTACCTGCCGTCCACCGTCTTATCCAGTTCGCTCATGCCCTGGATGAGATGCTGCACCAGCAGTTGTGCGCCCTGCCTCCTGTAGACCGCGAGATAGGTGTGCTCCAAGGCGTTCATGTCGAGGTGCATGGCGTAGCGGCACCGATATGCCTGAAACACCCGGGCCATGGCCGACGGGGTGGCGGTGGAGAAATAGCCGTAGATGAGAAACCTCTTCCCGTTCGCCTCCTCCAGCGCTAAGCCCGCCCGCAGGGTGCGGAGTTTGCCGGCCTCGGAGCCCGACCAGTTGCCGGGGCCCCACTCTCCCACCAGGGGACCTGGAAAGGAGCGGTTCGTGCCTTCATCGTACTCGATGATGGGTACGCCGTTCTGGCGCGCGTATCTGATTTGAGCGAGGAGCCCGCTGTCCTCCTCGGTCCAGGTCTTGAGGTGGATGGAGCCGTCCTCGAGGGCGAAGATGGTGGAGAGCCCCGGTTGGAGTTTGCTGAAGACCACGCCCTCCTCGATGAACCCATAGTGGCTCCCGTGGTTGACGCGGGCGAGCTTCCCGTACTTGAAGGCGCCGTGCTCCCGCTTGTACCCCCCGGCGAAGGTGGCCACCGTCCTCGGCGCATAGGGGGGGCTGATCATCCCGGTTGCCACCAGCGGGGCGATCGTGCCGATCCCGTCCGGCCCGGGAAGCCGTCGGTCTCTCACCTCGGGCAGGACGCGGGCGGACCAGCCGACCCCGGGGTGCTCCGTCCCGAGCACAAAGCCGAGATCGAACTGGCTGAGGTCGAAGGCAACGAGGTAGACCAGGGCGGAACGCTCGACGCTGTCCAAGGGGTGGACCACGCGGGGGTAGCTCTGGAGAATGTCCGCGGCCACCGCGGCGGGTTGGATGAGGCTCACGAAGACGCCGGCGTTATCCTTTGCCGGGTACCACTCGCCGAGAGCGACGGCACCCGGGGTAGGGGTCTGGATGTCAATGCCCAGGTCACCCATGGCGATGAGGCGCCCCGTGAAGGCTGGATTGAGGAGGGCCGGAAGGGGGCCAAGTGGGCCGGCTTTTTCCGGCGTCGCCGGGACCCGCTCCGAGCCGGCGACAACCTTCGCCTCTTCCCGCCAGCGGTCCTTGAAGAAGGTGTCGCGCACGAAAACAACGATCTTTTCACCCCCCCAGACATGCTTGCGAAGAAAATCCGCAACCGCTTCCCTGGCCGTGCTCCTCCCCTCGGTGGGGTTTCGCAGGTAGATCCTGCCATCGCACAGGGGGGCGTAAGGGGCGTGGGATGCCCTCGCCTCGGCGAGGCTCGGCTTGGCGCTCGATGACCACAGGTCGCAGGTCGAGCGGGAACCAGTCTCCATGACGGCAGCGCCGTACAGGCCCCCCTGGCTCAGCGAGAGCCGCTGCTCGTGAGGATGGGAGTTCTGGAGATGGTAGAAGAGCCCCGGTGAACCGTCCTTCCACGAGAGACGAAGGAGATACCAGACATTGATGAGCGGGTTGAGATTGACAAGGGTCGCCGTCCCGCTCTTGCCGTCCGGCCCTTCGATAGTCGCCGTTTCCGTCTGGCGGAACTGCTGGAGCTCGATGATAGCCTTGGGGGTGTCGGCATGGTATTCGGCCACCTGGCCTTCCGGTACCAGTTCCCCCGCGATCGGGGGATGGGACGGGGCAAGCAAAAAAAGAACAGCGAGGATCATCGCCGCGGCCGGAGGGGCAAAAGAGCGCCCGAGCCCCCGCCGGGGTCGGCGGGCCTCCCCCAATCGGCGCCTGGAGGCGAGCTCCACGACCGGGATCCCGGCACGTTGTCGAGAGACCTTCCTCATCAGTACGCAGTGCCTCCGGGTATCACCTCGATGCGCCTGCGGTCCCCCTACCCGGGGCAGAAGGCGGTTCAACAACCCACTACAACCTCATGCGCTTGAAGAGCTTCTCAGGGATGGCACAGATCACTCTCATAAGAACATACCAAAGCCATGGGAGGTAGACCACGTCCTTGCGGCTCTTTATTGCTCGGTAGATACCTGCGGCCACGATCTCCGGTCGGACCCAGAGGAATCCTTTCGGGAGGCCGGCCGTCATCGGCGTGTCCACGAGCCCTGGCTTCACCGTGAGCACGGGCACACCCGATCGGTGGAGGCGGCCGCGGAGCCCTGAAAGGAAGGTGGTGACCGCCGCCTTGGCCGCGCCGTAGACGTAGTTGGACTGCCGGCCCCGGTCGCCGGCCACGGAGGAGATCACGGCGAGGGTGCCGGATCCCTGGCGCTCGAAGGAGTTGGCAAGATGGGTAAGGAGTGAGATCACGCTCAGGGCGTTGGTTGCAAACTCCCTTCGGGTAAGATCGAAGGATGTCTCGCATGCCTTCTGGTCCGGTAAGGTGCCGTGGGCGATAAGGGCGGTGTCTAGGCCGCCGAGAAAGCGACGGGCCTCTTCGATGATCCCCTGGTGCCGGTCGTACTCCGCGGCGTCCATGGTCATGGTCTCCACTTGGGGAGCGCCGCGGACGCGGAGATCGTCGGCCACCGCACGGAGTTTTTCCGGGTCGCGACCGACGAGAAAAAGGCTCGCGCCCTCGGCAGCAAAGAGCCTGGCTGTCGCCTGAGCAATGGCGGAGGTGGCGCCGATGATGAGGATCCTTTCCATGATCACTCCTTTGTCACCCGGCGCCAGAAGGTCGAAGAAAACCTCGGGTCCCGGAGCGCCTCCAGGGCCTCCCACCGGGGGTAGTAGCCTTTGAAGGCAGCTGGGGCCATCCGGGCATCCTTGGCAGGGTAGACGACACCGCCGACCGAACTCACGATCTTGTCAAACTCCTCGAGGAGTCGCATAACCCTGGGTCCGGGGCTCGGGAAGTCGAGGGCGAAACTGATGCCGGGGCGGGGAAAGGAGAGGAGCCCGGGGGAGGGCAGGGCGCCGAACACCTTCAGCACGCCGAGGGATGACGGCGTACCGTGCTGGAAGGTGAGCCGGAGCATCTCCTCCACCACAGTCTTGCCGCACTCGAGAGGCACGACGCAGTGGTACTGGAGGAATCCCCTGGGCCCGTAGAGACGGTTCGAGCCGTCGATTCGGTCGAGCTCGAAGAGGAAGGGGTCGTAACCGGTGATCCTCGGGGAGGAGGGCTTCCCGTGGGCCACGTGGACAAGGCTGTTGAAGAGACGGATACTCGCCTCGTTGACCGCTGATACAGGGAATTCCAGGGGCATGCGAAAACCTCGCCGGGACTCTCGTAGAAGGGTCGGCGAGTCCTCACCGGCGTGGTTGCCACGAAAGAGGAGACCGGGGCCGAGATTCTCGCCGCGGGCGAGACAATCGATCCACGCTGCGACGTACTCGAAGTTGCGGGATGAATCCAGCAGCCCCTCGAAAAGTCGCTCCAGATTCGGGGCCGGGATCGTCTCGGAGATCACGTTTGGACTGTGCATTCGCCTGAGCGCGATCTCGGCCCAGAGGATCGCCCCGGTCAAACCGAGGCCGCCGATGGTGGCTCTGAACCATTCGGAATTCTCCTCCGGAGAGCAGATGCGCCGCTCGCCGCTGGAGCGAAGGAGCTCGAAGCGTCGCACATGGCGGCCGAAGGTTCCCTCGCGGGAATGGTTCTTGCCGTGAACATCGCTCGCGATCGCCCCGCCGACGGTGACAAACTTGGTGCCTGGAAGCACCGGCAGAAACCAACCCGTCGGCACCACGAGAGCCAAGATCTGCGAGAGCAGCACACCCGCCTCACAGCGAAGGATTCCTGTCCCGGGATCGAAGGCGATGAAGCGATCCAGGCCCCGGACATCGAGGAGAATGCCGCCGTCGTTCAGACAGGTATCCCCGTAACTCCGGCCGTTTCCGAAGGGGAGATAGGAGCGCTGCCGGTCTCGTGACACGGGCAGGGGAAGGTGGCACCAGGTGAGGCGAACCGCCGACTGCCTCACCCGTGGGTACCGCCCCCAGGATTCATAACGGCCCACCATAGCCTCAGACCGCCAGGAGAAGGGTTAACGCCGCCAGCAGGAGGACGATCCAGCTCGCCCGGTCTCTCAAGGCGAATACGAGGGGGTCGTCATTCATCTTACCCCGATGAGCCATGAGCCAGACGTAGCTGATCCAGTAGAGCAACAGTGGACAAAGGAGCCAGATGAATTCATGTCGGCTGTAGAGAAGCTGCGCGGTGCCGCTGGCGATGTAGATGGCGAGGACAAGGACGGCCACATAGCCGCTCGCCGTTCCCATGGCGGCGAGGAGTTCGCCGTCACCGGGCTGGTAGCCTCGCGCCGTGGCGCTCTCGCCTGCCGTCCCGGCGATGGCGACGAGCTCGGCGTAGCGCTTGACGAGGGCGAGACTGAGAAAGAGGAAGATGGAGAAGGCGAGAAGCCACGGTGACGGCCAGATCTGAACCGCGGCCGACCCGGCGGCGACCCGGAGGGCGTAGAGCCCGGCAAGGACGATCACATCAAAGAGGGCGTGGCGCTTGAGGGCTAGGGAATAGGCAAGGCTCACCCCATAGTAGATGCCCAGCATCGCCAAGAACAAGGGAGGGAGAAGGAGACCGAGGAGCGCGCTCATGGCCAAGAGCGCGGGGATCAGAAAAAGGCCTGAAAGGAGAGAGATCTCGCCGGAGGCGAAGGGACGGCGCCGCTTGCGTGGATGCCGGCGATCCGACGGGAGGTCCGCGAGGTCGTTCAGAAGGTAGCCGCTCGAGGCACAGAGGCCGAAGGCGAGGACGGCGAGAAGGGCGCGCCCGGTCAGGGCGAACTCGCTGACACGGTGCGCCGCCAGAAGAGGGACGAAGACAAGGAGGTTCTTCAGCCACTGATGGAGCCGTAATGCTCGAAGGTAGCTGAGGAGGGGCTCCCGGTCATCGTCGAAGATCTCATCGACGCGGGCGATCCGCTCTGCCGCCCGGCGAGCGCCAAGCTTGGGACGGACCACGACCGCCTTCCGCGCCGAGCGCCATACGATAAGATCGCCCCGTTCATTGCCGGCATAATCGAAGCCCTGTTCACCGAACTCCTCGACCAGACGGTCCCGTTTTTGACGGGGGGATAGATTTTGAATCCCATTACTCGATACGACCAAGTCAAAGAGGTGAAGGTGGTCAGCCACCTGGTGCGCCAGGAGCTCGTCGGCGCCGGTCGCGAGAACCAGCCGCCGTCCCCGCTCACGCTGAGCTTTCAGGTAGTCGACCAGCCTGGGTTGATACGGAAGGAGGCTCACGTCCAGAGTGCATCTCCGGCTGACTTGCCGCTTGAGGTTCGCCCTCCCCTTGAGCAGCCAGAGGGGCACCATGGCAAGGTAGAGGAGATTCCGCCTCAGGAGGGCGACGAGGGACTCCATAAAGAGATCGGTCTTGACCAGGGTTCCGTCGAGGTCGACCGCCAGCGGAGGAGCGGCTGGCGCCTGTGGAAGCGGACGATCCTTATCCGCCGCGAAGGCGAGTCCTTGCCAAGTAGAGGGGAGGTGGAGGCCCTTACCACCGTCTGTCGCCGCCGGCAGGTGATAATCTCCGTCCCGTCTTTCCATCGCCCTAGTCCTTGCTTTCCCGGCTGCAGCAGGGAGCAGCAATCGCCGGTGCTTTCAATAATAACTCCGATGTGATGAAAATGTACGTGAGCGATCGCGGACACCAGTCGTCAAAGTGCTTTGACATGGCATCTCTGCCGGTATAGGATACAAACATAACGGGTGCTTGATGCCGGCTTCGGTCTTCCCAACAAAGTGAATGCCAGACAGGTGCGTGATACGGTGAGTCCTGTCCGGTCTGTTGGACGGTCGGAGAAAAGGCTGGTTTCTGCTGTGGCGCATCTCCTTTCATTCCGGATGGCGTAAGCGATTCTTCCTCGTTGGCCGTCGATTCGTTCGCTCGTCACTTTCCCTTTCCCGCTCGAGACTCCCAAAGGAACCGGGGGCTGGTCGCGGTTCTCGGCGCAGGACTGGAGCATGAGTGCATAGCCGGCACGGAGCCGCAACTCCGGTGCGGTTGCGGGTGGATTCCGGGGGAAACCCCGCAAGCAGGCTACTGCCGGTAGCCGGGAGGTCCAGTCATGGAGACGAGCAAAGAGTACTACTACCACAAGCTGTACGAGTTGGCGGCGACGTTGAA
>Ga0335070_10009171_pt1 | contig 11617 bp, 9 predicted proteins | sample Lox_Sample_13_FD_206722 | JGI IMG/M metagenome (GOLD analysis project Ga0335070, IMG submission 206722) | Soil microbial communities from Loxahatchee National Wildlife Refuge, Florida, United States - Lox_Sample_1.3 | ecosystem: Environmental > Terrestrial > Soil > Wetlands | place: USA: Florida...
GACCCGCGGTCATGATCGAAACATTGACGAGGAGCGTGAACAGGAGCCCCAGGTATTTCCCCAGGATGAGCTGCCATCTCGAAACCGGTTTGGCGAGAAGGAAGTAGACCGTTCTCTTTTCGAGTTCTTTGTAAACGAGCCCGATGCCGATAAAGATGGCAATCAGCGTGCCGAAAACAGAGATCGAGGTGAGGCCGAGATCGATGATCACCTTCGTTTCATGACCGAGCGTGAGCTGTCCAAGCAGGATCGAGCTGAGGATCATGATCAGCGAGAAAAGAATGAGGTTGTAGAGCACCTTGTCCCTGATGCACTCCCGGAAAGTGTTCCCGGCGATCGTCAGTATTCGCATCATGAGGTTTCCCTGAAAACGTCAGCGACGGGCATCCACCGCTTGTTTCTTGATTGCGGCCCCTGATCCTTGCCTCTCGTTGGCTGTCATCTCTTTGAAGAAATAATCCTCCAGGGATGGACGGATCGGAGTGACCGAGATCAGCTCGGCTCCGTGAGCGAGCGCGGCCGAGAGAATCGATTGCACCTGCTTGCCGGTTGCGGCCCGGAGCCGGACCCGGTCTCCCAGGCACGTCATTTCGTCGCCCAACGGCTTCAGTGCCGCTTCGGCCAGGCCGTCTTTGCGCGACAGGATCACTTCGTGCCCCTGGATCCGCACCTTCAGAATGTCTTCGAGCGCCCCCGCTGCCATCAGTTTTCCACGATTCATGATTGCGACCCGGTCGCAGACGGCTTCCACGTCCGGCAGGATGTGGGAACTGAAAAAGACGGTGACGCCGCGGCACTTCAACGAACGGATCACTTCCCTCACTTCTCTCCGGCCGAGCGGATCGAGTCCGGACATGGGTTCGTCGAAAAAGACCACCTCGGGATCGTTCAGCAACGCCTGCGCAATCCCGATTCGTTGGATCATGCCCTTGGAGAACTTTCTGAGCTGCAGCTTGCGGGAATTCGCCAGGCCGACGCTCTCGAGGAGCGACTCGATCTTGCGCCCCAACTCGGGCTGAGCCATTCCGAACAGCCTCCCGACATAGGTCAGGAGTTCCTCGGCCGTGAGGTAGTCGTAAAAATAAGGATTTTCGGGCAGATACCCGATGCGCCGCCGCATTGCCGGTGAGCCCGACGGCTCGCCCAGAATGCGGGTCGATCCCGATGTCGGGCGCAGCAGATCCATCAGGATCTTCAGGGTTGTGGTCTTGCCGGCTCCGTTAGGACCCAGGAAGCCAAAGATCTCTCCTGTTTCCACCTGCAGAGTCAGGTCATCGAGTGCCCGGACGGAACGTTTTTTCCAGAATCCCACATGAAAAATCTTGACCAGGTTCTCAATGTTGATGGCAGCCATACCGCTATTCTGATCGGCACTCCACAAACGCTCTCTTAGAGTTTCGCGAAAAGGAAATCGCCGTTTGATATCCTTCAAGGTCTTGGAGTCTTGGCGGCTAGGTCTTGAGATCGCGTATCTGACGGAACTTGCTCGACAGCGTTTTGCTGAACCCGGAAGACATACTTGATAATTTGGCGGCGGATCGACTCCGTGATCTCAATGAAAGCAAATCCCACTTCATAATAGACCTCGTTCTTGCGATTGACTGTGGGCTCGACCCGGACGACCTTGGCCATCAGCAAGGGAGGCGTGTCGAGTGTGGGAATTTTCAGTTTCACATCGTATAGTCTGTGGATCGGCAGGGATACGGCATAGTAGATGCTGAATCCGCTGCCGCTGATGTCCACAGTGCGGGTTTTGATGATATCTATGGGGAGCTCTTCATTAGCGTCTGGTTTTGCTGCAACCGTGCGCGCCGAGAGGTGGACATCAATCATGGCCGGCACGCGCACTAAGGCGCGCCGCTGGTTGTTCCATGTCCGAATCGGCCCCTCGCAGCGAACCACAATCTGGGAAACCGGATAAACCATCCGCTTCAATATCCGGCCTTCCGCGGAACAAATTTCGCTCCCCTGGATGAAAAACAAGTAAAGGATTTCGTTGTCATGCACGAGTGCGCGAACGCCGCGGCTGGTGGGCCATTTGATGACCACAGCACCTTGAGACACTTCGTCGACACAGCTGAGGTACGTTGTCGGAACCTCCTCGTCGGTTCCTTTGATGGTGATCTCGAGCCGGTCTCCAACCTGAATTCGTCGTGCCAAAAATTCACTTTGCATGGCATGCGTTCTACAGATCTTCTTCCGATGAAAACGCGCAACTCGATGTTGTGCCTTCAGGATCCGCATGAATTTTTACGCAACAGGGCCCCTGCCGCCTGCAACACGCGCGTTCCAAATCATTTCGGCCGTTCCCGGCAAAATAGTTATGAGTATCTTCCAAAACGTGGAGGGCCGCACCATGTGGCTCAAAGCATGAGCAGGGCAGGCAATGCAGTTGAGTGAGCTGCCATTAACCGAGCAGAAGAGTTCGCAGACCCCTGAAGAGGGACGAGAGAGCGGCTCCGTCGGGCGTGCGAAAGCGTGCCGGCGAAGCAATTATGCGTAGCGGGAAATCTGCGCGACCTGCGTGAGAGGCCCCGAAGGGCCCCTCACGCCAGATCACCCTAGGACCGGGACAGTTACCCGAGCAGTTTCAGGATTGCACTACTCTGCGCGTTCGCCTGTGCGAGGGCCGCAATCCCGGTCTGGGCCAGAATATTGTATTTGGTGAGGTTTGCCACCTCCGACGCAACGTTGGCATCGCGGATCGTCGATTCCGCGGCCTGGGTGTTCTGTGACTGGGTCTGCAAGACCGACACAGCCGCCTGCAGGCGGTTGATTCCGGCACCGATCGAGGCGCGCATCTGGGACACTCCGCTGAGCGCACCCTTGATCGTCGTGAGCGCAGTGACGGCGCCGAGCTGGGTCGTGAGGTCAACGGTCGCAATGTTGGTGGTCGCGCCGCTGGGGCCAATGGCTGTCACTGTGTTCCCGCTGGTTGTAATGGTCGCAATCGTAACCGAGATGGAGCTGCTGCCTTTGCCCACGTCACCCACGTAGACGCTAAGGGAGCCGTTGACATTGGTGGCGCCGGTTGTGAAGATGCCCATGCCGTTGAAGTTGGCCTGGCTCGCGATGCGCGCGATTTCACTCTGGATCGCTGTATATTCGGCGTTCAGCGACGCACGCCCGGTCGAGTCAGTCGTGCCGGTTGCCGCCTCTTCGGAAAGGGTCACGGCGCGATTGAGAAGGTCCGTGATCTGCTGCAGCGCGCCATCGGCAATCTGAGACACGCTCACACCATCGTTGGCATTCCGAACCGCCTGATCGAGAGCCGCAGTGTTGGCCCTCAAGCTGTCGGCAATCTGCAGGCCTGCGGCATCATCGGCTCCCGAATTGATGCGCTTTCCCGAAGAGAGTCGGAGCAGTGTGCGGGAGAGGCTTACGTTGTTGATATTCAGCTGATTCTGTGCATTCACTCCGCTGATGTTGTTAAGTATGCTGAAAGATCCCATTTTGCTGTTCCTCCATGATTTGTTCTTCAGCACCGACCGTGGTGCCAGGGTCGGCAGTTCAATGCTTCCCCGCCGACCGGCCCATCCGCGACCCGGTGACGAGGTCCGAGAAAGCGCGTTCAGGAAATCACCGGAGTGACCTCCCGATGGCGCTTACCTGCGGGCCTGGATCTCACCCGCCAAGGATTCCAGCCGGGCGTTTGACGCCAAACCCCCGGCGCTTTTTGTCCGAACCGGACCGCAGAGCCTCTGTCGTTTCCGGCCCTCTGTGCTCCCGGCGCGCATCGTGTGCGGCCGGGGCGCGACACGTCATCCGGCCACGCGCCGTTTCCGACTCGTGGCGGACCACCCTTTGTTGACTTCCGGAGTGATCTCCGCGGCGCGGCCGCCGAACCCTCTCTCACTCGCGTCAATCAACACTGCCCGCTCAGATTCAGCAGGCCTCGATTCCGATTGTGACCGTGTGCCCGGCTGCATCCGGGAAATCGCCAGCGTCGCCTGTTCGCGCACGCGCGCGTCCGGATCGTTTTCCTGCAGCCAGCGCACCAGGAGGGCAGCTTCGGCGCATCGGCAGATGCCGAGCGCCCAGACGGCGCTCCACCGCACCGCGGCATTCGGATCCCGAGCCATTTCCAACAGCCTCTTGATCCCGGACGATTCCCCCTGCCAATGGAGGCCCAGTGCGGCCAGGGATCGGATTCTGTTGTCCGGGTCCTCGTTGCACAGCCGCAGATACTCGAGACTCTTGGCCCCCTTGCTCTCGAGAATCGCCTGAAGGATGCCGGCCCGGACACGCGGATCCGGATGCTGAAGCAGTCGTCCCGTATAAATCGAACTCGTATCCAGCCTCTGGAGAAGGAGCGCGGCCCTCGCTGTAAGACCCGGAAGATTGCGGCCGACGAGGGCAAACAAACGAGGCAGAATCACCTTGTCGGGCTCGAACGATTCCAGCAACTCCAGAGCCCGCGACACCGCTTTCGCGTCTGCGGACTGCAAACGCGCCGCGATCTGATATTGCACGCCGGCGGCGGCCTGGTTGATCCTTGAAGCCACCCGCTTTGCCGCGGCTTCGTCCCGCTCGAACATGAGCCCCGCGAACAGCGCCGCCGTCTCGCGCGGTTCGAGCAGGTGCAGCAGCGTCTCGGCCTCAGCCTGACTCAGCATGGGGTCGGAGAAGCGGTCAAAGCAGAATTCCGCAGTCTCTTTCTCGTGCGACTGGGTCAGTTCTGTGGCTTTGCTGATCGGGATCGCGCCGCTCTGTACGCCTTCGACGACCGTGCGCAGAGTCGCTCCGAAACTGGGGTTGAAACCGATGTTCGTCAAATCGTCAGTGGTCATAATCCGCAATCCGTGCGGACTGCACACGTATATCCACCAGACCTGCCGGTGCATTTGCGCGTGCAGATATCGCTCAGCGCCTCAGGACGGACTGGTGGCCCGAATGATGAAAGGCGCAATCGGATTTTCCCTTCCGGGGGTTTCGGATTGCGCCTTCAGCTTGCAGGTCTGTTTATCCTGCCCGCCAAGGTTTTTTGTGATTTCCGGTATGCTTATCGTTCGACTGGGGGGATACTTTACTGGTTTGTTAGGGTCTGCCCATTAATTGCTGTGTTCACAATGGTTTGGGAGGAAAATCGGACGAATCTGACCCATCGGACCATCGGTCCTTTCAGCGGAACTGGCCGTGAAGCTGGAATGTTTCCTGTGCCCAGCAGACGGCCTGCACGTAAGCCTCGACGATGGAAGCCTCGTTGAGCGCAAGCGAGGTCGCCAGACCGGCCGTCCTGTTCCAGTCTCCCCGCTCGTAAGCTGTCACAAGCTTGTAGACGGATCCGAACTGATTCGCGCCCTGCAGCAGTCCTTCTTTTACGTCGATCGAAAGAGGCAGGTCTTGAAGGATTGCCCCCATGGGCCTCTCGATAATCGCGTCCATGACCGAGAAGAGACCCATGAGGAAGAGCTCCGGCGCCCGCCGGCCGAGCCCGACGCTCTGGGCCAGCGCTTCGCAAAACCGTGCCCTGATCATCGCGGTCACCACCAGCACGGCAGGTTTGTCTTCGCCCATGGTAGCCAGTGCCACGAGTGACGCCCATTTGCGCAGCTCTTTGATCCCGAGCAGGGAAAGGGCATGGCGTATCGACTTGACTTCACTGGTGAAGGCGAACGAAGCCGAATTGAGATATCGGAGCAGTTTGAAAACCAAAGAGGGCTCCCGCTTGATTACCCCCTCGATTTCCTGAAGATCGGCCTCGATCCTGTTGATCGCCTGCAGGAGAGAGAGGTAATTCGACCGGATGGCGGGTACGTCTTTGCCGGAGACGATCTCAGGCTGGCAAAAGAAAAATCCTTGAAAATATGTATAGCCCAGCTTCAGCGCCTCCTGAAGCTGCTCGTTGGTCTCGACTTTCTCGGCAAGCATTTTGATGCCGGCCGGGGCGAATCGCTCCACGATGCGGCGACGCATGTCCGGGGCGGTGTTCGAGAAATCAACCTTGATGATGTCGGCAAACTTGGCCAGCAAAGTGGGTTCATCTCTCAACACGAAATCGTCCAGCGAGACCAGATACCCGCTCTCCTTCAGAACCCGGCAGGCCGCCAGCACCTGCTCATCCGGATTGACATCCTCGAGGATTTCGATCCCCGTCTTTTCCCTGGGCAGCAACGTCGCGTACTGCAGTGTGAGCATGTTGTGAGTGAAATTCAGAAACGCCGGGCGGTCTGCGGTCAGGGACTTGATGCCGAAAAGCAGAAAGCTGTCGACCATTACGCTCGCGGCCGCCTGGTCCGGTTGCTCGCTGGCGAAGTAATTTTCCAGGGAAGAACGAAACAGCAGTTCGTAGGCAAAGACTCTCTTATCGCTCTCGAAGATCGGCTGGCGGGCGACGAACTTTTTCACAGGTGCCTCGGGCGGCCGGCCGGCCCTTGTGCCTGATCCGGTCCAATACCTCAAGCGGGATTCACTGCGCAGGACCCCGTCCTGCTATCTAGTGATTCCCCTATGGCTTATCGTTCGACCGGAAAGATGCTTTATTCTTTTGCGCTTGAGTCCCCGGCCTTGCTCGAGGTTCTTTGTCGTACGACTTCGTAGAGGGAAATCCCTGCGGCAACGCTCACATTGTGGGAACTGATCCGGCCGCGCACGGGAATGGAAAAGAGAAAATCACATCTTTCTTTCACGAGGCGGTGCAGGCCGCTGCCCTCGTTGCCCAGCACCAAGGCAATCGGAACGCTGAGATCAGCTTCCCACAACGGCGTCCCGGCTTCTGAGGCGAGGCCGAGGATCCAGTACCCGTTGTCTTTCAGGAGCTCGATCGCAGAAACCGTATTGCCCGCGCGCGCGACTTTGACGTGACTTGCCGCTCCGGCGCTGGATTTCACAACCGTCGCGCTGACCCCGGCACTCCTGCGTTGCGGCAGAATCACGCCGTCCGCACCCGACACTTCCGCCGACCGGAGGATGGCCCCGAGATTGTGCGGGTCCTCGATGCCGTCCAGAACCAGCATCAGCCCGGGAGAGCCGGCCTGCGTGATGAGGTCTTCCACGGAAAGCGAGGGGATCTCCGAGATGTGGCAGAGAATGCCCTGATGCTTCTGGCCCTCCGCTTTCCGGTCCAGCCAGGACTTGTCCTCGAAAGAAATCTGTATGTGCTTTTCCCGGCTCGCGTCAACGAGCTGCTGGATCCGCGAGTTCCTCTGCCCTCGCTGGACACAGATCCGCTCGATCCTTGAAGGATCCGACTTCAGAGCCTCTTCAACCGCATGGATCCCGTACAGCAAAGCCATGGTTGCCAGAAATCAAAGAGGCCACGGATTCCACGGATTCCACAGACTTATGAAACGTCTTTTAATCTGTGGAATCCGTGGAATCCGTGGCGTTTTTGCTTTTAAGGACAGCACGGAGACGCTCGCGGCAGGACATCACTTTGCGCGACAGATTCAGCCGGCTGCCCTGCTCGTAGATTGGAATCAGCCGCTCCAACTCGGGCCCCGAACCGCGCCCGGTCAGGGCCGCTCGAATCGGATGAAACAGGTTCTTCCCCTTCTGGCGGGTGGCGGACTTCACCTGACCCAAGATCTCCTTATAGGCCTCGACTGTCACTGTGTCACGCTGTTCGACGAGGCGCGCAAATTCGCGGGCAACGGCCAAAGCCTCGGGCGGCTCGAGGATCTTGCGGGCTTCCTCTTCGAGTTGCGGCGGGTCTGTCCGGAATCCGAAGATGATTTCAATCTCGTCGGCATGCGGAAGCTGATCGAGATGATCCGCATGGGTTCTGACGGCGTCGACCACCAGTTCCAGCCAGGAGAGGATTTCCGCGCCGGCGCCAGCCGGAATCAGACCCGCTTCGATAAAGTAGGGCTCGGCCATTTTTGTCAGGTGCTGCGCGGAAATCTGGCTGATGTAGCTGCGGTTCATCCAGTCGAGCTTGGCGCGGTCGAAGATGGCGGGGCTTTTCGAAACGCGCGCGAGGTCGAACAGCACGGCAATCTCCGAAAGCGAGAGTATCTCCTTCCCTTCTTCGGGGGGCGACCACCCGAGCAGAGCCAGATAATTTGCCAGCGCCTCCGGCAGGTAACCCTGGTGGCGGAATTCCTCAATGGAAGTGGCGCCGTGGCGCTTACTCAGCTTCTGGCCATCAGGGCCGAGCACCGTCGAAAGATGTGCGAAAGCGGGAATCGAGGCCTCCAGCGCCTCGTAAATCAGAATCTGCCGGTGAGTGTTTGAGAGATGGCCTTCACCGCGGACCACGTGCGAGATCTGCATCAGCGAGTCGTCCACGACGCAGGAGAAATTGTAAGTCGGGCTGCCGTCGCTGCGCAGGATCACGGGATCGCTGATTTGCGCGGTGTCGATGTCGATGCGGCCGAAGACCAGATCCGAAAAGCCGACCGTGCCCGGCCGGACTCTCAGCCGCAACGAGGCGGATTCGCCCGCGCGCCGCCGGGATTCGACCTCGTGCGGCTGCAGATTCCGGCATTTTCCCGAGTATTTGGGCATCTCACCCCGCGCAAGCTGCGACTGCCGCTCCTGGTCCAGCTGCTCCTCGGAGCAAAAGCAATAAAATGCCTTCCCGGCCGTGACGAGCCTCTGCGCCGCGTCGCGGTAGATCGGGTACCTGTCGGTCTGCCGGTACGGGCCGTGCAAACCGCCGCAGTCCACGCCTTCGTCCCAATCCAATCCCAGCCAGCGCAGATCTGCCATGAGCTGCTGCTCGAACTCAGGCTTGCTGCGCTCCGCATCGGTATCCTCGATGCGCAGCACCAGCGTCCCGTTGCTGTGCCTGGCCAGCAGCCAGTTGAACAGTGCCGTCCGCACATTCCCCACGTGCAACAATCCTGTCGGACTTGGCGCAAACCTCACTCTCATCCTGTTAATCCTGTATCACTAATCCCAACATTCTTTCCATGCTGGAAAAGATTTCTTCACCGCGGAGGCGCAAAGAAAACCACAGAGCAGAGAAAACACACCACGGATTCCACGGATTTCACGGATTGAGCCGTGCAATCAGCGGATCTCGCTCTGCTGCCCAGCCAGGGGCTGCCTTTGCGTTTCTTTGCGGTCCTCTGCGTCTTTGCGGTGAGCTTTTATTTTGGTTGCGGCTTCGCTGCCCTGTGATCCTGTCAAATGCTCTTGTTTTTCCATCAGCACCACGGCCTGTGCCGAGATACCCTCTCCACGCCCCTCCGCGTTCATCCCTTCAGTCGTGGTCGCTTTGACACTCACACTCTCAACTGGAAGTTCGAGGGCGCCGGCCAGATTGCGTTTCATGCAGTCCATGAACGGAGCCAGCCTGGGGCGCTGCGCCAGCATGGTCACATCGACGTTGAGCACGCGCCATCCCGCGTCTTCGACCATAGCCCGGATTTCCCGCAAGAACTCGAGGCTCGGGCGGTTCAGGTGGGCCGGGTCAGTGTCGGGAAAATGCTTCCCGATGTCCCCGAGCGCGGCGGCGCCCAACAACGCGTCACAGACGGCGTGCGCGAGCGCGTCGGCGTCGGAGTGACCCTCCAGGCCTTTCTCGAAAGGAATTTCCACGCCGCCGAGGATCAGCTTTCTGCCCTCGACGAGCCGGTGATAATCGATCCCTTGACCGACTCGAAGCATCGCTCCCCCTTCTTCCGACAGGCGGCCGCTCGGCTGCCCCATCAACAATTCCGCATAGGCCAGATCGGAAGGCTGCGTGATCTTGATGTTGATCGGCGACCCCGGCACCACCGTCACCGCATGCCCGGCCCAACGCACGACGGAGGATTCATCCGTTCCGACATAACCCGCTTTGCGGGCGCGCTCGAGCGCCGCCCTCAGAATGGGAGCTCGAAAGCACTGCGGCGTCTGGATGACAAAGAGCTCTTCTCGCGCCGGCGTCGCCAGCACACGGCCGCGCGCCGAGACCCGCTTTATGGTTTCAGTAGCCGGGAGTCCCGGAACAGCGGCACCGAACTCCCGGGCCGCATCCACGACCCGCTGCATTGTTCCGGGATCGCAAAGCGGCCTTACCGCGTCATGTACCAGGATGATGTCCACATCGCTTGACGTGCGGACCACGCCTTTCCGTACGGATTCCTGCCGGACCGCTCCTCCGGCTGCGAGCTGAACCGGGATGCGCCACTTTTCGTTCAGCAGAATCTGATCCGCCTGCCGGATGTGACCGGCAGGCAGGACTACGATGATTTGCGCTATGTCATTGATTTGCTGAATATTACGAAGCGTGTGGACGAGGATCGGCCTGCCTGCCAGATCGAGGAACTGTTTGGGAACGGCCAGATTCATCCGTGTCCCGGTTCCACCGGCCGCCACCACCGCCGCAATTTTTGTCATTGTTTCAGCCGGAAGGGGACATCCCGATTTTCCACTCGCCTGGAACGATTCGTTAGATGCCAGCCGGAAAATCGGAATGTCCCCGCCTTTCGAATGGAAAAACGGGGACATTCCGAATTTCCGGCTGGTTCCGTGGCTTTTGTAACGCAGGGGAGGAAATTCGGGATGTCCCCTTATCGCTTATCGCCTCTGCGACGAATCTCTCAGACGATCACGGTCTTCTTCGACCACGGAGTTTCCGCCGGGCTTCTCATAAGTACGTCGCTCCGGGCGCTGGGCGGCAGAGCTGCTTTCGGCCTCTTCCGGGAAACGGCCGAAGATCATCTTGCCGGCAGTGGTCTGCAGCACGGAAGTGACCTGAGTGGCGATCGTCTTTCCGATCATGCGACGGGCATTGTCCACCACCACCATCGTGCCATCGTCGAGGTAGGCAACACCCTGGTTGTATTCTTTCCCTTCTTTCAGGATGAATACCTTCATTGTCTCGCCCGGAAGTACGACGGGCTTGAGGGCGTTGGCTAGTTCATTGATGTTGAGAACGTCAACCCCCCTGAGCTGCGACACCTTGTTCAGATTGAAATCGTTGGTGACGATCTTCGCGCCCATCTCCTTCGCCAGCTCGATCAGCTTCAGGTCCACCTCTTTTACTTCGGGGTAGTCCTTTTCCACGATTTGCACCGTAACTCCCGGCGCAGACTTGACTTTCTCGAGAATGTCGAGGCCGCGGCGGCCGCGGTTGCGTTTGATCGAATCGGCGCTGTCGGCGATCTGCTGAAGCTCCCGCAGCACGAAATGGGGAACCACCAGGGTCCCTTCGAGGAACCCGGCTTTGCAAATGTCCGCCACCCGCCCGTCGATGATGACGCTGGTGTCGAGGATTTTGTAGGATTTGCGACCGCCGCGATCGCTGAACAGCCCGCCCAGGATCGAGATATCGAGATACTCTCCTTTGCTCGCGCCCGAGACCAATCCCACGTAAGCCATGAGGATCAGCACCAGGATCTGGGCGAACGTACCCGTATCGGATCTCGAAAAATCCATCCGCCCAATGATGATGCTAATCAGGCTGGCCCCAATTATCCCGAGGATGGAGCCGACGGCGGCTCCAATCAACGTCTTGAGGGACAGCTTGCGAATCCTCAGCTCCGCGAGAACTATGAATAGTCCGAGCGCTCCGCAGAAGCCGAGCGCGTAGGGGGTTGGAAGTGCAAATGGACGTACGAAATAGCCACTTACTAGTATCGCGACGAGCAGCAAGGCTCGAATAATCCAGAGGTCCATTGATCCGCTCCTTCGGTATGATCCGCTTGGCATCAAAGTATGAAATCGGATTGCAGCCCGGGACTGA
>Ga0335070_10009172_pt1 | contig 11615 bp, 11 predicted proteins | sample Lox_Sample_13_FD_206722 | JGI IMG/M metagenome (GOLD analysis project Ga0335070, IMG submission 206722) | Soil microbial communities from Loxahatchee National Wildlife Refuge, Florida, United States - Lox_Sample_1.3 | ecosystem: Environmental > Terrestrial > Soil > Wetlands | place: USA...
GGACTCGATGGTGTACGGAGTGTAATAGGGTGCTACGTCCACCACCCTCAGACAGTAGGGGTTCGTGGGTAGTGGGTAAGCAAACTGGAGCACATCATCAGGCAGCGGATTGGTATAGGTAATCTTGTTCAGGGTCTGCCGGAACATGGCGCAATTCCACAAGTGTTCCGACAGCATTTCATCCACGGTCTGCTGAGCGATAGTGTTGCACAAGCTAGCCTGGACCGACCCATCAGTCAGACTAATAATGGGCTTGGCTCCAAGCTTGGCCAGAGCCATGTTGCAGATATCTACAATGCTCGTGGCCATAGAAGCTCCCGAGCTAGTTGCCGAACTCTAGCTCTACCGTGACCCGCTGGCCGACGTGACGGAACTTAGTGCTATCCGGCGTCCCGCTGAAATTGACCACGATGCTGGACAGGCCGCCCACCATATCGGGCCGTGAGACCTCCAGCGTCCCAGTCCCAGCCACGCCTGAACTCGACGGACCCTCACCCAGTAGGGGAGTCAGCGTAGCCGAGTTGGCCCCGATAGCTGTCACCACAAACTGCCACTCAAACTGACCCGCCATGGCTGCCCCTTTCGTGGGGGCGGGGGCTGGCGTACCAGCCCCCACCCGAGGTGTCTAGGAGGAGTATACCACCCCACCCCTAGTCCATGATGTATTCAAACATCCCCGCGATGCGCTTGCCCGCCGTCAGCGTAGCGCCGCCCACCGTGCCGATGATGAGCGTGGCCGCACCCGTGTTCAGCGCATTGACGTTCAGGGTATTCCCCTCTTGATTCGCGAAGATAGGGGCCGCCATGGTGCCACCACCTGCGGGGATCAGCGCCACGCCCCCGGCAGCCGAAGCCGAGGAAATGGCCTGGGCGTTCAGGTACAGGGTAGGACTGGCAACGGTGCCGATGGACAGCGTACTCGACCCCGCATTGGCCTCGAAGTGGACCCGGCCCCCAACGACCTGAGCCCCAGGCGGCAGCCAGCACAGGTTGATGGTATCAGCAGCAGCAGGAGTGCTTGTGGTATCCCCCGGCTGGGGCCAGGTAAAGATAACCGCCCTGACTCGCCCGTGCTCCCGAGGGTCGATGTGCTGGACCGGACTTGCAGAAGTCTGCGCGTACTGCTTGCTATTCCATGAAGCCATGTTCGATTCCTCCTGTACTTACTGTGCCTGTCACAGGTGGCCCAAGGTGCCAACACACTTGGCCCTGTGGGGTGACCCTGGGTTATCAAAGTACCCCAGGGCTCCCCAAGGAGAACGCTACGTCAGTCCCTGAATCTGGGTAACCTTCCATTCCTCCATGCGCGACCCACCGAAGCCGCACATGGCGTAGATGTACATGCTGAACCTCTTGTCCGGGCGCTTGGCGATTTCCGTCTTGGCCTCCTTGGCGATGCTGAGACGGACGCCGCTCTTGCAGTACACCGGATACCGCCAGTGCTGTGCGCTGGTGCTGGACTGCGGGATACGCTCCGTGAACTTGAAGCTATACCCCATGAACTTCGTCACCTTGCCCTCGTGCAGAGCCTTGACTTCGTTGAACTCCTGGGAGGTGACCTGCACCGTGTTCAGCAGGTCGGCCAGGCCCTTGGACGTGCAGCCCAGGGTGACCTCCTCCACATCGAAGTCCACGTTGTTGCTCAGCAGAATGCGCTTGGACTCGATCAGCTTGGGCACCGTCAGGCCGCAGTTGGTGCCGCCGAAGTTCAGCGCCACCACCTGGCTCGACGGGAACGCCACGCTGTTCTGAGCCGACTTGCCCGTGTACGCGGTACCGAACAGGGCCCCGCTGGACCCGTCCGTGTACGTCGCGAGGTTACCACCGCTGGTCCCCGAGCTATCTGAGGGAGTCGCGGTGCCACCCAGCATCACGTCGTCAATGGCACGCCCCAGAGCCGCCACAGCGTTCTGAGTGTAGGGGCTCTCGGGGTCGATCAGCATGCGAACCTTGTCCACTTCGTCAATCAGGTCGCCCCAATCGAAGAAGCGGAGCGTGATGCGCCGCCTGTCATGCTGCGTCATGATAAGCGGGGAGTCGCCGTGCCGAGTGGTAATCTCCTGGGCACTGACAGGAGCAATCTGCTCCCAGTACTGCTCCTCACCCACCTGGCCGTCTACCGTGAATGTCTCGCGGAGCCTCGACCCCTTCTGCTGAAGGAGCATGTAGACGAGGCTATTGAATTGCTTGACGAATGCGGTATCTACGAACCCGTACACGTCACCAGTTGCAGGCATTGGGGAACCCTCCGTGGTGCATAGAACCAACCGCCATCACTTCTGACGGAGGGTTACCCGGCCTACCGGACCCGCCTAGGGGTGCCGCCCCCATCTGCGCTGGGTTCGTGCCCGTCGGACCCACCCAGTAGGTTGCCCGACGGTTGTAAGAATCACACGCTATAGGTAGCATGTCAAGTACTTCCCTATACCACGCCCTCCATGATCTGCCTGAGTTGATGCGTGCGGGCCACCAGGCGATCATGCTCGGCGGGATTCTTGTCCTTGGACAGGTAATCCGGGTTCTTCATGATATCGGCCAACTCCTTCGCTGCGTCAGCCGAGGAGGTTGTCAAATCCTCACCGTTGATGAAATTGGCCTCCAGCATAGACGCACCGACCTTCGCAGCCCAGGCCAAGTACGCGGGATGATTGCCCAGCTTCCCAATTCCGGGTAACTCAGTCTCCAGGAGAGCCTTGAAGCTCCCCTGCGCATCATCGAATGATTGCGTGGTCCTGACTGCCAGGGCCACGTTGCGCTTGAGGTTCGCGCCCCATGCCTGCTCCAGCTTGGCCATGGACTCGCGGACGGACTCCGCATGGGACTCGGCGGAGCGGTCCTGAAGCTGCTGGGTGGTCTGAATGTACCGCTCCAGCACCGCCTTGTGCTGCTTCGCCGTGAGCCCGATAGACTTGGCGAAGTTGGAGAAATTCTGCTCAATCTGGTCATCCCATTCCATACCCTCAGGGACGACCTGTAGCTCCTTGGCCGAGGAATACGTCTCAGGGACACCGATCTTCTTGTTGAACTCGGCCCACTCCTCAGGCTTGGCATCCTCCTTGGGAATGCGGATCATGCCGCCCTGGAGCTTCTCCAGTCCGGTATAGGCCCGAGCTAGCTGGCCTAGTACCTCCCGCTCGTCCTTGCCCTTGAACTTCTCCAGCGTTTTCTCGGTCCCTAGGGCAGGGTCCAGAGAAGTCCATCGGAAGCCTGTATCCTGTGGCGGTGTACCTTGGCCCTCAGGAGGCTTGCCCTCACCACCTCCCTGAGCCCCATTGGCTCCCCCTGCTGTCCCAGCCTGAGCCGCTGCGCCGGTTGTCATCTAGCCGTCTCCTTTCAGGGTAATCTGTTCGGGCTGCTCACTGCTATCCGTCTCAGCATGGGTCTGCTGAGCCGAAGTCTTCAACGTCTCGCCCACCTTCAGGTCCTCAGCCAGGTGCATCATGTGCAGGATACGTAGGACCACCTGACGCTGCCCCTCCAGCGCACCAAGCCGGGACAGGTCTACAGGCTTGTCCCCGTCCAGGCTGAAGAACGCCTTGTCATAGTAGAGAAGTTTCAGGTCCCGCAGCACGATTCGACCCGCGTACGAGTCGAAACACTGCCCGTATAGCTGGGCTAGCTCTCCCATTGTTTGGGGGTTCTGATCTGCCATTACGCCGCCTTATTCGCGATGGGACCCTGGGCCGCAGGAGAGCCTACCGGGCTCACCGCGATCCCCGCCTTGTTGGCCTGGGCCAGTGCTGCCACCATGGGAGCCGCCTTCCCCATGGATTCAGCATTCTGGGCCATGGCCTGCTGCTGCTGTGCATCGGCACGAGCCTGCCGAATCTTCTCAATCTGAGCCTGCGTATTCATCACCCGAGCCGGGATACCTACCGACAAGGCATGCAGCTTCATCACCTCGTCAATGTTGACAATATCCGCCGCCTCCGGGTGTGCCTCCATGACAGGCAGCGTGATCTGGAAGAACCGCTGCACTGCGATGGACTCCTGGAACCGCTGAGCCTTGGCGAGAGGACCCTCATAATGAATCTGAAGCTTGAACTTCCCGTCCCCCTGCTCCTTGACCTTCTGGATCAGGTTAGCAGGCATTTCAGGCAGCACGCCCCTCCGGTACAGAATCCAGAACGTGCGCTGGACCAAGCGGTCCAGGAATTCAACTTCGAGCCTGCCCAGGGTCGGCCCTAGGATACGCTGCATCAACTCGTACCGGACCTGTACCTCGTACGCCGTCATCTGCGGACCTTCCTGCATCTGGAGTTGATCTGCGAAGAAGATACGGGCTATAGCCTGCCGAATCTTCTCCTCCTCCAGGTCCGCTACGTCGAAGTGGCCTCCAAGGTCCAGCACCTGAACCGCGTCCATGTCACGGACGTGGGTAAGCCCTGCCGGGGTGAGACGGACGGCACCCACAACTCCCTCGTCACGGACCTTGATAGGTGGGTCGATGGCCTTGGCCCAGGCACGGAGCTTGAGTTCGACAGCTTTGTTGAGGGTCTTGACATCTGGGAGAGCGGTGTATCCCGGTCCTCTACCATATATTTCCCCCGTCGTCTTGCTCCATCTAGGACACATGTACGGGAAATCCCGGTACCCACCCTCTCTCAGGAGATTCTTACTCCCCTCCTCAGCCCAGTAACTGACATAGGGCATGGACTTATACGTCCCCGGACCGGCGATCATTGAGGGGTCCTTGCGGGGATATACAGCCTGGATGATCCAGTACATCTCGGTCCCAGCCTTGGCTAGCTGGCCACGGACAGCCTGGCTAATCTTGGACTCACCAAACTCTGCCGCCATGGCTCGGGCGCTCATCTTGAAGCGGCGGAAGACCATGTTGACGTACCCGTCTGCGTCTTCGTCAATGGCGAAGTAGCCGGGATGGATTGTGCTAAACCTTAGCCCGCCGAAGCTCCCATCAACCTCGGGCTCCTTCTCCTCCTCGTACATGAGGGCAGTGCCGAATAGCGCCAAGTCCTGATACACCTCATGAGACTCGGAGCTAAAGTTACTGTTCCTGATGGCATCGTAGATACGGTCAGCACATTGCTCCAACCATACCTCGATCCCTACATCGGCCCCGTAGTCCACACCCTTGATCCTGAGGTTGAGCCACCGTTGCGAGCCTGGGGTGATGGAGCCCTGCATGCTGGCCGCGAGTAGCTCCAGGGCATGCGGGGCCGAGCTATCAAACATGTACTGGGTCTGAATTTGACCCGGTAGACGCTCGAAGATGATATTGGCCTTACGGGGCTGGATATAGTTGGCTAGCTCCTGCCAGACAGGGAACCAGAGCCGAGCCTGGGCCTCCAGCTTGGCCCAGTGATCCACCACAGCCGCGCCAACATTATCAATACCCGTGACACCGAAGTTATTAGCCAAGTCGCGCCCTCAGTTGGGGTGAGTTCAGATTCTGCGACCCCGGCATCTTGTCACCGAGCGGGCTGGTGGCAATGGTGGCGTCCCCGAAGGCTCCAGCCTTGACTGCCTGAGTGCGGGAAGTCTCAGCCGCAGCAGCCTGGGCCTGGGCATCGGTGGGCGTAGGAGGTGTCACGGGCTTAGGAACCGAGGGGGCCTTGGCCTTGGCCAGGAAAATGAGCCCACCTGAGGCTCCACCATCCAGCCACCACGCAAGAAGGGCGAACGCTATCCCGATAACTACGCGGGCCACTTGAGATAACACCATATATACCTCCCGTCGTCAGCGTAGGGTACGTATCCGCCCCAGCGGCGTCCTGCTATCAGTATCTCCGGGTGATCCTTGTCTATCTTGGTGACCGAGGTGAGCATACCACGTTTGATGGCCTTCTCCTGCCACCTTAGGCTCAATTCCCTCATTATTTCCTTGAACCTATGCCGATACCGAGGCCTGATGTACACCCGCTCCACATAGCTCAGGTTCCCTAGCCGCCACCCGTACGCCCAGGCTGTGGGTATCCAGCCATTCCAGCAGATAATGGCCTGAGTCCCTGGCCAACCTATGAGCTTATTCAGTACCCCCTGCCCCACCGTCTCCTCCTCCCGCCCCACTGCCTCCATCCCCTCCGCCGCCAGACTCAGGACCTGATCCACCCGGACCGCCCCCAGCGGCAGTACCCGTGGCGGCTGCGATGACGATATTGGCGATGGCTGGGACTGTGATGACAGTCTGGACGGGGACGTGGAACATCCCTGATTGCTCGATCTGCTGGTCCGTAAGCCTTGTCCCGAGCGCATCCTGGTCCCCCATTTGCCGACTGACCGTGAACCCTGCCACCACTGGCCGTGCCTGACCTAGCTGAGTAATCCGCTTACCCAGCCAGCCCTTGTTACCACCCAGAGCTAACCGTGCGCCAACTGACACCCCTAACCGCTGGCTAGTATCCCGTCGCGATACTGATTCCGTGATGGCTGTGGTCTGCTCCTGAGCCTGACTTCTTCCCTCGCCGCTTGGACTTGTATTCCTCCTTGCCATGGGCAGCGGCCCTCTTTTCGGACAGCATGATGGCTTCAGCTTGCTTCTGGCTGGTTACCTTCTTCCCTGACCCGCCAGACTTCAACTTCCCTTCCTTCCATTTGTGCATCACCTGATCCCAGGGCATTGTGTGTCCTCCTTTACTGGACCTTCAACTGTACCCCGTTCGTGAACCGCACCCCGCCTGAGACGGATATGCCCCCACTACCGGGCGGCGGTCCACTCGATCCCCCGTTGGCCCCGTACTGGTAGAGGAAAATCTCGCCGGGGCTACTGTTGACCCGATCCCCGAAGGCCACAAAGACGCCCGCATTCTGGTCGAACCCAAGGGTTGAGAAGGCGATGGGCACCCCGTCAATCGTGGTGTTCGCCGGGTCCCATTCCATGACGCCCGTGTCGGTGTGGTAAATAGCCATCCCCGTGATCTGCTGCGTGGCGTGCAGCGTACCCGCAGGGATCAGGACGACTTTGTTGACCGTGTCCACCTTGAGGGGGGCCTCGATGCTCTGGTCGCCCAGGTTGGTCCATTGAGACGGGAGGAGGATGCGGGTGTCCGTGCCCGTGTCAATGTTGTACTTGATGAGTGTGGGACCGGCTCCTGCGTACTGATCGACCAGGTAAACCGTCCGGTTCGCCACGTCGATGTCGATGTCTGACCGGCCTGTGTTCGAGCCACCGTTGGGCAGTGTGAACTCCGTCCAGACCTTGGTGGGGATATGAAAGCGGCGGATCAGGCCCGTTGTGCCATTCTCGATGATGTCGTCGCTCGTCGGGTCGTAGACTCCATGCTCGTAGATGGTTGTGGTGTCGCCACCCCATCCGCCACCGGGCGGCGGAAAGTCCGTATCCGGCCCGTGCCATGCCATGGTAGCGAAGGGCATCGCCCATCCCCCACGAGGCGGGGCGATCATAAATTGGAACGTGCCCGTTTGGCTCGCATTGGCCGACATCGTGATCTGGGTCGAGCTATCCACGCTCACAATGGTTGTCGCCTGTGCCACATTGCCACCCGACTGTATCCACAACCCGCTCGTGACCCATCCCGCCAGATCGACTAGCCCAGTCACCACGGGCGACCCGGCCGTGCTGTGTCCTGTAAAGTTGAATCCGGTGGGCGGGTCCTGATATGGGTTGCCGAGATACATCACGTCTCGGAACGAGTCGATGATGATGGGCACCGTGCAGCCGCGAGCCGGTTGTGGACCTGTGGCAAAGGTCGGCACACGCATGTCTACGAGCTTCGTATGCGTGTTGCTCAGCACCTCGTAGAGCCACGTCAAGGGCGTGTCGTAGGCTCCGGTATCATCCCCACTGCCATCGTGGTAGTCCCCGCCCCCACCAATAAGACCCGCATTGATCCCATGGCCCGCTGCTCGGTAGGCGAGTCGCCCGTGCTTACCCTGCGAGAGGAATCCGGCTCCGATTCCAGGGTGCGCCCGATGAATCCAGCGGCGCGGCGGGGGTAGACCGAGCGCAGAGGGCCGGTAGGCCCACACGCCCGCGTTGGCATCAATGCCGTTGCCCGCGAGGAGGACATAGAGATCCTCCTTCACAAGGTGCCGCATCCGGCCCCAGATCCCATTCCCCTGGGACTGCGCCGTCATGCCTGTCATGGCCTCGTTCGTCACCGTGAGGGTTGCGGGGTCCATGTAGTAGAGCGTGTTGGCCGTTGTCCCACCGCCCGATTTGGATACGCTCTTGTAGAACACGAGCCGGTCGCGGAGCTTATCGTAGAAGAATCCGGGGGCGCGCCAGAAGTTATGCTCGGACCCCGAGGCGTTGCAGTCTTCGTTCGGGAAGTTGCTCCAGGTGACGGAGGAGGACACGTCCACCCAGAAGTTGCCCCGGCTGTCCCCCGGTGGGTTGAGGGCAACCGTCCCGTCACTGTTGAACTGGACGTAGAGGAGCGTGGGTTGGTTCCCGCAGAAGTTGCCGAGCAGGACCCACATCCGGCCGCGCTTCGAGTCGTAGGTGACGGCGTGCTGTTCCCCATCCCCACCGACGTACCCGGCCCCGTCGAGCCAGTTGTCCATTTGGACGTAGCTGGTCGGAGTTCCTGGCGTGGACGCGGGCGTGTACGAGTAGAGGTGGAAGCCGTTGTAGAGGACAATCCGCTGCCGAGCGCTGTCCCAGATCGACATGCACCGTGAGCCCCACTGGCTCGACGCCTCAGTCTGCGCCCAGGACTTTGTGACGGGGTTGTACTCACCCGTGCCGACAAACGTGTTTCCGTCGGTTCGATTGCCGCCAGTCAACCAGTACCGATCAATCTCCCCATTGTCCCCGAGCATGTGCTGGACGCAGTTGTACGAGTGCGTCGTGGCAGGCTTGCCATCGGTGTACCATGACGCCCCGTTCGACGGGACGAGTTCGCCGTAGGCCGAGGGATTGTTGAGCCGCGACCAGGCTTGCGGACCACCGTTGGACGCCACGGCCGTCTCCCCGCCTGGGAGGTTGCCCATGATGTCCACCCAGAACGAGGAATTGTCCATCGTGCAGGAGTGACCGCCCGTGTTCAGGGCGACATAGGTCTCCCGCTTGTTGTCCACTAGGCCGGAGGTCCAGCAGGAGTATGTCGCATAGGGCAGCGCATTGACGCCCGATGCGCCGTTCACCTGATCGACCGTGTGCCCGCTCCCGTCCGTGTAGTACGGCAGACTCAGGCCCGTCACCTGCACCCAGTGACCGGCCGTGGGATTGGGGGCCGTGGCCCAGGCCGGGCTCGCGACGAGCAGGAGGAGGAGGCCAAAGAGGCGCATAGGTCTCATTGGATCGTCACGGGTCCAGTCACGGTTGTCGGGCCGGTCACGCCGCGCACGAACCGGAGGATGGCGAAGCTGAGGGACCGGCCCGATTCGGCGCTGTAGCTTGAGCCGCTGTTGCTGCTGACGTACTCCGTTCCCGATGGATAGACCGCGCTGTCGTTGTAGAGCAGCGCATAGGCCCCCACGGTGTAGCTGCTGGAGACACGAATCCCGTAGGTGGCCCCGTTCGTCAGCGGATAGCCAGCGAAGTCGGCCCATACCCGACGCGGCGCCCACGCAATCTGACTCGTGGGGATGGACACGGAGCGAAGCACAGCGGTCGGCTTCCCCGAGCCGTCAATCGTGACCAGATCAATGGACACTCCCTGATCCGGCGGGGTGCATGATCCAGCGGCGCATGGCACACCGCCCTGCGCCAACAGCAGCGTGACCGTCGCGAGGGCTTCGTTCGCTCCCGCGACAAACGACTGCACGCGCGGATTGGTGAGGTTGTAGATCGACGTGGCGAGCGCGACGGCGTAACCACTGGCCCCCGAGGTTTGATCCACGCGAGGATCGCTCGGGTTCGGTACGGCGGTGAGGCCCGCAATGTCCACCGTCGCGTCACAGGCGAAGCTGCTGATCGCCCCGCTGCCGACGGTCAACACCTGCCAGAAGAACCGCGCCGTGCCCTGGTTGACGTTCCCAATGCCGCCGCTCGCCCCCGTCTGCTGCCACACGTCCGATCCGAAGAGATAGACGGGGGAGCCCGCAATGGTGAGCTTTCGCGTAAAGGCGGGTTGGCCCCCGCACGAGGTGGCATTGATTTGAGTCTCAGCCGACCACGACCCGAGCGGCGACGTGGCCGTCTTGTAGATCGTGGCCGTCCCGCCGCAGAACGGACAGGTCGGGCCATAGATCGCGAAGTAGGTGCTTCCCTGCTTGGTGAGTGCGGGAGCTTCGGAGGGGGCCGAGACACCGATGGCGACGGGCGAGCCGGTGGCATTCAGGTACGTCGAAGTCAATTGCTGCACGTAGATCGCGTGGCCGCTGCCAGGGGCCGTAAATCGCGTGACAATGATATATGCGGTGCCGTCATCGTCCACGAACAGGCCAAAGTCACCGTTCGAGTCCCCGGAGGCACCCGCTCCCACCGTGGGAAGAGCTTGCTCCGTACATCCTCCGACCGGCGACGTACACGTGAAGACGCGCAGATTGCCGCCCGAGGTGCCGCTGTCGTAGCTATTGATCCACAGGACGTAGTTGTTATTGGCGGCGTTGTAGATCATGTGCGGCCGGAAGCATCCCGTCGTCAGCACGCACCGGGTCTGCCAGGTCGCCCCAGAGGCATCGAAGATGTAGCCCTGATCCGTCCACGTCACGAGATCGGTGCTGGAATAGACTTTGAAGCCGCAGAAGGTGGAGCTGGTCAGCCAGCGATAGCCGCACCCGTATGAAGTGCCATACAAATAAAAGGTGCTGCCCACTTGGAGCATGTCGCCGTCGTGGGCGTCCACGGCATTGCCCACAATGTCGGTCAGCACCACGGCTTGCGTGCCCGCCAGCGTGCTCGCCGTGTTGTGAATCGTCACCGTGGCGGCGACCGGCGCGGCGCTGAACGCGCAGACCACAAGCACCAGCACCAGCAGCGCGAGGGGTCGGAAGCTAGTTGGTCGTCGCACGGTGTCGAATCGGAGCGGCGGCACCACTGGCAGCCTTGAAGGTGGCAATCGTCGCGGCAAGACCCGATGCCGGGCTCGCGGTCCACGTCGGATTGATCGCTGCCGCCGTGCTCTGCACAAAATAGGCGAGCGCCCCGCCAAAGGCATTGCCCGAGACGAGCGGCGCCTCGTCCGTCTTGGAAAACCCGCTGTCGATGGAGAGCGTTTGGGAGGTATTGCTCGGTTGCAGCAGACCCGAGACAATCAGTTCGTTGTTTTGCGAGGGCGTGACGCTGCCGGGCTGGAAGGTCGAGCTGGTGCCTGGACCACTCCCGGCTTGATTGACCTGATCGACATTCTGCGCGGTGTCGGTGCCGCTAAACGCCGCCACGAAAATGCCGCAGTACGTGTTCGCGAGCCCGCACGTAAAGGTGTGGCCGGTCCCGACCGTGGGGTTCTTGACGTAGAACAACACGGTTTGTGGGCCGCCGGCGCCTGGGTTGTAGATCGCGGAGGTGATTTGGACCCACGTATTGCCCTTGGAGTCGCTGACGGCCAGGGTGCCCCCACCTTCGAAATACCAGGACACCGAGACCACCAGCAGCGTGCTCCCGGTCGTATCGATCGCGCTCGTCGTGACGGCCGCGCCAGCGCCGCCAGTGGACTGCGCGGAGGTGTGCGTAACCAGGGCGATGCCCGCCTCGGCGTCCCACACCCCGCAGAGGAGGACCGCCCAGACCACGACCCATGGGGCCA
>Ga0335070_10009173_pt1 | contig 11614 bp, 7 predicted proteins | sample Lox_Sample_13_FD_206722 | JGI IMG/M metagenome (GOLD analysis project Ga0335070, IMG submission 206722) | Soil microbial communities from Loxahatchee National Wildlife Refuge, Florida, United States - Lox_Sample_1.3 | ecosystem: Environmental > Terrestrial > Soil > Wetlands | place: USA: Florida...
GAACTGGTATTGTGGCACTGGTCGCAGCCCTGCGGGAAATTCGACGAGACATGGTTGGGATTCGTGGTTCCCTGATAGTCCTTGAGGTGACAACTTACGCAGGCGGTGGTGGCGAGGTTGTAGTTGTTGGCGAGGTGGCAATCGGCGCACTGGCGCGGCGGAACGGTGTGCATCCCGGTCAAGGGGAATTTGGTGAGGTTGTGGTTGAACGAAGCTCCGGACCAGGAGGTGGTGTTGTGGCACTGGGCGCAGCTTTGGGGAAAACCGGCGGCGACGTGGTTCGGATTTGCGGCGCCCTGGTAATCCTTCATATGGCAGGTTACGCAGTCGGTGCTGGTCAGGTTGTAGTTGTTGTTGATGTGGCAGTCGGCGCACTGGCGGGGTGGGACGGCGTGTCCGCCTGTAAGCGGAAACCCTGCGGCGCTATGGTCGAACTTCGCATTGAGCCAGTTATCGGTGTTGTGGCAGAAGGTGCAGTTAGTCGAGAACCCAGCCGAAGCGTGGTTGGGATTGGACGCTGATTTGAAATCGGCGGCATGACAGGAGTAGCAATCCGTCGACATGGTTTGGAACTTGCTGGTTGCGCCCCCTTTGTGGCAGGCGTCGCAATCGACGGTCGCGTGGGCGCCGGTCAGCGGAAAGCGATTGTTGTGCTGCTGCACCTGGCGAATTGAAACTTGCCATCCATTGACGGTATGGCACTGCTCGCAGTTTGATCCCAACTGGCGCTTGTGGATGTCCGCATGGCAATCCTGGCAGCGCTGCCCCACATTAGTGAACACAGGCCTGACGTGGCACTGGGTGCACGCGACCGACTCATGCAAGCCGCGTAGAGGATATTTCGTTCGGTTGTGGTCGAATTCAGGGACGGCGCGGATCGGCTTCCAGGCGTCGGCGGTGTGGCAGTTCTGGCAGGGTACGTTGAGGTTCCCGTGAGGGCTGTGGGTGCCTTGCGGGGCCTGTGCGCCGGCGACACCGCACCCTGCGGCCAGCGCCACCAGAAAGAATCTAATTGCCCCACGAACACCCCAATACCCCATGGACCTGTCTCTTGCGGTCGTTCTTCAATCCACGCCTAAAAGGCCATTAGGAAAAGTTATCCGCAATTCCGCAAATCACAGTCCAATCGAAGAGTATCGCGCTGCGAGATCGCCTGAACATTGCGCTAGTGCAAACTTACACGGATTCCGGCCATTGGTCGCGTAACGGCAGTTTCAGCCGCTGCTTACTTTCGTTCTGTCTTTGCCTGACGTGTAGAAAAAACTGAACGCGCGCGTCGAAAAGCAAGTTGAAACCAAACCCGACACATCTTGGATATTCGAGCTGCATATTCGACATCGATGGAGAAATAGCTACGGAAGGTTGTATGACTGGATGTCGCCGTAGGTGCATGTTGTTTGAGTCTGCAGAAGAATTCAACAATGGATCGAATCCTCGAATCTGAGGACAATCGAAATCCGCGGGAAGTAGACTCAGTGGAAACCCAGTGTGGAAGCGGATTCCCGCCTGCGTGGGAGTGATTTCGGACTGCTGTCTCTATGGTATGATTCGCTCGCTTCCTTTCACGATCTGGCCATCCTTCCGGGAGAAGACCATGCAATTAAAGTTCACGGCCTATAACTGTGGTACGGGATACAACCGATTTTCGAACGACGTGGTCGCCCAGCTCTATCGCGAAACTCTAACGAACTGCGTAGTGACGGATGGAGTGGGAGGGGGAGGACCGCACGGCAATGCGGGCGGCGCGTGGAAGCTCTCCGGGTTGCTGGGCGGAGTGGGTGTGGATGCCAACGTAGGATTCGTGGTGAACGAGGTGAAGGGGCATTACGCCTCCGGGAGCCAGAACATGGTGCTGAACATGTGCGGCTGGAGCCGGGGCGCGGTGACTTGCATCAAGATCGCGAATGCTCTGAATGCGGATCAGGCGACGCGCGCGATTCCGGTCAACATTTTTGCGATCGATCCGGTGCCGGGCGGGGCATGCATCAATAATCACATGTGGCGCAGCATCACGATGACGCCGAATATCCGCATCTGCAACGTGGTGCTCTCGCAGCACGACCGGCGCAGCCTGTTTGCGCCGTACTATCCGGAAGTGCTGGGCCCATTTACCGACGTCGATATCATGCCCGGGGATCACAGCACGATTGTCGAACAGAAGCCAGGCCGGACGGAAGCCTACGAGCTGATGAAGGATATGGCCAAGCGTTTCTTAATGGCGAGGGGAACGCGTTTTGCTCATGGAGAACTGCTGACGCCGGCGGAGATTCTGAAGCGGTATAGCCTGATTGCCGAGCATTTCGACGATTATGCGCATTTTGCCAAGGGAGCGGCCAAAGGTTGGGAGAAGCGATTCAAGGGCGAGCGCGTGATCCGCGACGTGAACCGGAATGAGGTCGCGCAGATGCTTCCGGTGAAACCGCAGTTCTTTCTGAACGAGCATCATCGCATCGTGTTCCAGTCGCTGTTTCCTGCCCTGACGAACGAGCTCGATGGGCCGCCGGAACAGGCTTTCGCGCAAACCAGCTATTCGCGATGGAGCACGGAAATCGACGCCATGATGGATGCGGGCATGGTGGAGCAGGCGAGAATGGTGCTGGTTTATTATCTGGCGTGCGAAGCGAAAAAGGGCGTGGCGGCGGTCGCCTGAAGCAGTTCCTTTGTAGCATCCCCGCGAGTTATGCCGTGCGGCGGGTTGGTGCCTCTCCACGTGCGCTTTTGCGGGAATGGTTTCGTGAATGCTCTTCAGAAGCGGTCGTTGGTGTCGATTCCGAAGCCCAGGATGGCGGTGACCTCGATGGGTTGATTGTTGCGCATGGCGGGCTGGAACTTCCAGGTGCGAATCGCGGCGAGGACTTTGGCGGTCATCAGGGCCGGGCCGGGTTCGAGCACGCGCGGGTTCTTGACATTCCCGGAGGCGTCCAACGTGCAGGTGATGACCATGCGTGCGTGGGGTAAGCCTTCCGGCAGATCGCTTTGGAGAGCGGCCGGAGCGGTGAGCGGCGCTCTGAAACCGCGGGTCATTTCTGATTCGTCGGCATATTCCATCACGACAACCCCGACCGTCGTGTCGATGTAGTTGACGTGCTTCTCGCCGTGAAGAAGGTTTTTATAGGGTTCGAAAGCTCCGGCGGCATTCGCGTTGGCAACGATATCCACGCCCAGGGTTGGCTTGTGTTGCTTCAGAGCGGAGCGGCCAGGAGTCGCCGGATCGCCGCCCGCGGGATCGGATCCGAAGCTGGGCAGGGTGATGATGTTGGTGCCGCCGCTGATGTCCACACCCGGAACCGCCGGACTGCCGGCGGGAAGACTGCCGGCGCCGCCCGGACCGTTGCCGGGAGAGATGCCGGCATGAGCATTGGGATCGGTACCGCGACCGGTGCCGGTTTTGCCCGCGCCGGTGCCTGTGCCGGTCAATCCGCTGCCCGGACCACTGCCGCGGCCGATGCCGCTGCCTCCACCGTTTCCGCCCAGACCGGGCTTGTCGCCACCTGATGGGGACATGGCGAGCGAACCCGTTTTGGCATCGGGCGGGACGCCAATCTTCGTGCCCGGCTGGGTCGACATGACCGTGCCGGAATCTTTGCCGCTGCCGCCGCTGGCGGGATGCGTAAACTCTGATCCGACATCGGCGGGCGCGCCGAGGCCAGCTCCTTTGCGGCCAAGTCCAGAGCTGGCGGCACCGGTGCCTGCGATGGAGGGAGGTGGAGGCGCGACATTGTCGGCGAGCAAGCGTGCGCCGCCGGATCCGGCGCCACCGCCACCTTTAGTGGTTCCTCCGCCGACTCCCGCGAGCGAGGGAGGCGGGGGCACGACAGTCGGATTTCCGACATAGGGTGCAGCGGTGCGGGCGGACGTGCCAGCACCGCCGGATACTCCGACGGATGGCGGCGGAGCAACGGCATTGGTGCCAAGAGAAGCGCCGGCACCGTTGCGATTGCCTCGAGGATTGCCGGCGACGTCAGAGGTACTCACAGATGCGGGCGGAGGAGCGACATTGTCTTTCAGGGCGGGCCTCGAACTCCCGCTGCTGGTTGCTTTCACGGATGTGGACGGAGGCGGTGCAACTTCTGCGGGTCCGAAAATCCTGCCGATCAAACTGCCGAGGAGAGAACCGCCAGCGGATGGTGAGGGCGGTGGGGGCACGACTGCTTTGCCGGGATCGGGGGAGTTGCCTCCGCTCAGACGGCGCATATCTGCGGTGATATCGGTCGAAGGCGGTGGTGCAACCGCCGAGGGGGCGGGCAGGGTCAGTTTCGGATTGCGAAGGTTAGCGTGCTCCGGCGCGGAGACCGGCGGAGGAACCACCGCGGGATCCATGGTCTGAACGGGCGCAGAGGACAACTGGCGGCCGACGGCGGCGGGCGCCGGCGGGACTACATTGGCAGTCATGCCGGGGGCGGCGCGAAACGGGTCCCGCTTCACATTCTGAACGGGAGGCGCCACGGATGGATCCAGAGCTGGGGCAAGCAGCGGATGATCCCGCGACACGGTGGGCGATGGAGGAATCACCACCGGCGCGAGAGCCGGAGCCACGAGCGGGTGATTACTCGCGACATCGGGGGCGGGAGGAACGAGGGTCGTGTTGAGATTGGGGGCGGTCAGCGGCTGACTGCGCGCGACCGAGGGCGACGGAGCGATCACCGGATCAAGCCGGATTCCATTGCGGGTGTAATCGCGAATGACGTCGGGCGAAGGAGCGACCAGCGGAGTGGTGAGGCGCGGCGCTGCGCGAGTGGAACGCAGGCCCTCGGCTGGCGGCGGTCCGGGATCGGGGCGGATGGCGAGCAGGTTCGCTACGGCATCGCGCGAGGAAGGCAGCTTCAAGTTCGGGGCGTCGACGACCTGGGGAACCAACGATCCACCGCGAGCAACTTTGATCGTCTGGGTGCGATGATGCGCCTCTTCACCGCCGGCGCTGCCCGACCTTCCGGCTTCCGAGCCCCCGAGATCCAGCGTGCGCGGCAGTTCGTCGCCGCTATAGTAGATCACGTCATGGCTCGACGGAGCGGGTACGACGACCGGCCTTAGTTGGTCGATCTTCACTTTGACGAAGATCGCGGACATGATCAGGAACGCCTCCAGCACGTAGGAGGGGATCATGATTTTGAAGGGAATGAGTCCGAAGGGGGCTTCTCCGGCAAGCCGGGCGTCGGAGCGGGCCAGAGCAGGCTTGATGGAGCCCAGGAACTCCTGCCAGGGCGAGGACCAGTCCACCAGCAACTTGGGAGTTGCGTGCGGGGCCTCGGCGGCTTCTTCGAGTTCAAGAATAGGGTTCATCCGCGAAGTTGGCGGTGATCCTTGGGGAGGCTTATTTCAATTGTATCGCCTACCGCTGTTTTTGTACTCGCCGCGATGCCGCACGGGAGTTCCAGCACTGATGAAGCCCGCCGTAGCACGGGAGTAAAACGCCAGGGCCGGACGTCAGACTGGATGCCGATTACTTTCAATTCATGGTCCAGATACAGGACGTCGATGGGAAATCCCATGCCGAGGGTGTGAACGCCATGACAGGGGACGATCCAAAGTCCCAATCCATTCTGAAAATCACTGGTGTTGAGGCCGAGCAGTCCACGCAGGCGCGTCCAGTGGGTGTCGGCGACGGCGAGAGCCGTGGCGAGGTGCGCCTGGCGCGTGCGATTGAATGCTTGCCCGTCGGCCGGGAAAAAAGCCATTGCTACCCCGAGTGAAAAAATGTGATCTTGCTAGCGGCCACCCGCTACCGGACCCAGTTGTCGAATCAGTTCGATCACGGCGGGTCCAATAGTGACAAAAATAATGGACGGCAAGACAAAGATCACCAGTGGGGGAACCATCTTGATGGTCGTTTTTGCTGCCTGCTCTTCGGCACGCTGGCGGCGTTCCGTGCGGAGGGAGTCGGAATGCACGCGCAGGGCCTGAGCCACGCTGGTGCCGAAGCGATCCGTCTGGATCAGTGTCGTAACGAGAGAGCGGATGTCGTCGACGCCGGTGCGTTCGACGAGATTGCGCAGTGCCTCGGCGCGGGGTTTGCCGGCGCGCATCTCGAGGTTCACCAGGTGGAATTCGTCGCTCAGGTCCGGGTGAGCGTGATGAAGATCCTGGCCGACGCGCATTAGAGCCTGATCGAGCGCAAGGCCGGCCTCAACGCAGATGACGGTGAGGTCGAGGGCATCGGGCAAGCCAAGGCGAATGCGATTCTGCCGATCGCGAATCAGTCGCTTCAAGATGAAGCGGGGGAGCAGGAATCCCAGCGCAGTAATGCCGATCAGCAAAGCAGGATTGTCGAATCCGGCGGTTAAGGCAATGGCGAGGAATCCAACGGCGGCCGTCAGGACCCGTGCGCCGAAATAATAGTTGACGTCGATGGCGTCGCGGAATCCGGCCTGAATGAGCCAGCGGCGGGTACGGGACACGTCTGCTGGAGAGAGAGGAATCGCCTTGCTGAGCGGTTCGAGCGCTTGTTCGATGCGTTCACGGATGGCTGGTTTGTTCTCGGACGGCTGGCGTTGTTGGCTGCCCAGCGCGCGCAGCCGGGCTCCCAGGACCGAACTGGGTGTGACCGCAGCGGCCGCGAATGCGAACACGGCGGCTGCGACGGTGAGGAAAATGACGATACCGAAAAGCAAAGACGGCGTCATGACGGCGTTATACCTGAATCCGGATGATCTTCCGGATGACAAAATATCCGATCGTTTGCAGCGTGATGCCTGCGACCAGCAAGAAGTGGCCGATGGGATCAGCAAATAAAGGGCGAATGAAGCTGGGATTCAGCAGCAACATTACGGTCACGATGATGGGGGGCATGCCCATCAGCAAGGCCATCGTCAGGCGGCCCTGCGCTGTATAAACGCGAACCTGGCGCTGAATTTTGAAGCGCTCCCGGATCACGTAGGACAGATTGTCGAGGATCTCGGCCAGGTTGCCGCCGGTTTCGCGCTGCAGCATTACCGCGGTGACGAAGAATTTCACATCGACCAGCGGCATGCGGTCCGTCAGGTTCATCAGCGCATCGCGAACGGGCATGCCGAATTTCTGTTCTTCGTAAAGCTGGCGGAATTCTCCGGCGACAGGTTCGGCGACCTCGGCGGTAATCATCTCAAGCGCCGTGGTGAAGGCATGACCGGCGCGAACGGCGCGGGCCAGGGTGTCGATCGCTTCCGGAAACAGTTCTTCGAACTTTTCGAACCGCCGGTTGCGCCGGATCGAAGCGTAGGAGTAGGGGAGCACAAAGCCGATCAGCAGGGCGATCCACGCGATGTCAATGCGTTTGCCGAAAGTGTAGCCCAGGATAGCGGCGACGGCTCCCGTCAGGGCGGAGATTCCGAGAAAATTGCCGGCACGGACGGGGAGCTCGGCCTGGGCGAGCAGCTTCTGCAGATCGGAGATGCGCGCCGAGCGCCGCAGAAGTGTATCGAGGGCGGGGATCTCGCTGAGTTGCTCGTCGCGAAGCAAGGCAACTTCTTCTTCGGCGGCGCGCTCGGGAGCTTTACGCTCGGCGGCCAGGCGCTCTTTGATCAGGCGGGCGCGGGCGTTGCGGCGGTCAATCAACCAGGCCACAGCGAACGTAGCCAGCGCAACGATCACCAGAACCGCGAACGCGAGGAGTTTGGCAGCCATAGAGAGAGCTTAGACCTCAGCCTTCGATTCGAACAGAGCGGGGCGCAAGCGCGCTCCGGAAGTCGCCAGCCGATCGGCAAAATGCGGGCGAGTGCCGGTCGCCCGGAAGGTGCCTCGAACTTTGCCGTTCTCGTCGATGCCGCTGCGCTCAAAGACAAAGATGTCCTGCATGGTAATCGATTCGTTCTCCATGCCCGTGATCTCGGAAATCGTGATCACTTTGCGGGTACCATCGGAGAGGCGCGCGATCTGAACGACGGCGTGCACAGCGGCAGCGATCTGCTGGCGCACTGCCCGTTCGGGAATGTTGAGATTGGCCATGGAGACCATGTTTTCGATACGGGCCATCGCATCACGAGGAGAATTCGCGTGGACCGTGGTGAGGGATCCCTCGTGGCCGGTGTTCATGGCCTGCAGCATGTCGAAAGCTTCTTCGCCGCGCACCTCGCCGACCACGATGCGATCGGGGCGCATACGCAAGCTGTTGATGACGAGCTGACGCTGGCGCACCGCGCCCTTGCCTTCGATGTTGGGCGGACGCGTTTCCAGACGTACGACGTGTTGCTGCTTCAACTGCAATTCGGCGGCGTCTTCGATGGTGACGATACGGTCGGAATTGGGAATGTAGCCCGAGAGCACATTGAGGAGTGTGGTCTTGCCAGCGCCAGTTCCGCCGGACACCAGTATATTCAGCCGTCCTTTGACCATGGAGGAAAGCAATTCGAGCATCGACTCGGTCAGGGTCTGGTTTTCGATCATCTGGCGAGCAGTGACGGGGTCGCGTCCGAAGCGGCGAATCGAGAGGCACGGACCGTCAATGGCCAGAGGCGGGATGATGGCGTTCACGCGAGAGCCATCGGCCAGGCGGGCGTCGACCATCGGCGAAGATTCGTCGACCCGACGTCCGACGCGCGAGACGATGCGCTCGATGATCTGCATCAGGTGAACGTTGTCTTTGAAGGATAAGGTGGTCAGTTCGAGCTTTCCGGCCTTTTCGACGTATACGCGGTCGTGGCGGTTGACCAGGATGTCGGAAATGCTGGGATCTTTGAGCAACTGCTCCAGTGGGCCAAGGCCGAAAATCTCATCGAGAATCTGGCGCGAGATGTTCTCGCGCTCGGCGAAGCTGAGGGGCACTGCTTCGCTGTTGACGACGGAGCGGATGACGATGAGGACTTCGTCGCGCGCGGAGTCACCCGAAGTCTTGCCGAGTTTCTCCAGATCGAGACGGTCGAGAACCTTGCGGTGCAGGTCGGCTTTGACCTGCGGGATGTCGGTTCGCTCGAAGGATTGAATGTTTGGCATGAGGCTTTACAACTTTACACCGATTTAAACATCGACCATGCAGCGCGCTTGACGTCAGCATCGTTGCGAGTCAGTTCCTGCGCCAGCCCGGCGAAGCAGCGGGCGATTTCGGAATTCCGCTGGTCCATCACGGGCGTGCCGCGATCGATGGCGCTGGAAATGGCGAAATACTGATTGGGGACGCGCCACAAGACCTTGGCGCCGACTGCGGCTTCGGCATCGGCCTCGCTGAATCCCGGCACTTTGCGGAAGCGATTCAAAACCAGGCGGACGCGTTCGCGGCTTCCAGTCTCTCCCAGATACTGCTGGACTCGGGCGGCGCTCCAAAGGGAAGCGACATCGCTGCAGGCCACAAGCAGCACGTTTTCCGACAGGCTGGCGATCAGGCGCGTGGCGGCATCGAAGCGGGAAGAGGAGTCGACGACGACATAGCGAAAGTGCGAAACCAGCATGTCGAAGAGGCGAACGAACTCGGCGGTGGAAGGATCCATGGCAGCCGGCACATTGGTTCCGGCGAGCAACTGCAGCCCACCGCTGTGGCGGGTCATGAAGCTCTCGAGCAGGGAAGCGTCCATGCGATGCAGGTTGCGGGTGGCATCGGCGACCGTGAAGGTGGGCTTCAGATTCATGTGCAGGGCAGCATGCCCGAGCGGGGCCAGGTCGACCAGCGCGGCCTGCCCGTAAGCCGCCTGCAGAGCGAGCGCGAGATTCACGGCGACGGTAGTGGCGCCGTTGCCACCTTTGGCATTGACGACAGAGTAAACCTTGCCGCGCAGACCTTCCTGGCGGCTGCGGCGCTGCGCTGTCGTCAGGCGAACGAAAGCCTCCAGCAGGTCGGTAGTGGTTGTAGGCCGCTCGATAAACTCGCGCGCGCCGGCTCGCATGGCGTTGACAATAACTTGCGGCTGGTTGAGGTTGCCGATGGCGAAAATCGCGCTCTCGGGCGCCTCCTGGTGCAGAAGTTCAATCGCGCGCAGCGCCAGTTGGGCGTTGTCGGCGGGAATATCGACGAGGGTGACATCGGGATTAGCGGCGCGCACACGCCGCGTGACCGGATCAGAGCCCGCGACCGGAAAATTGGCGCAGGTATGCACTGTCCGCGCTACGCTGGTGCCATCCACCAGCACCTGCAGCAGCGCACGCTGTTCGTTATCGGTGGCGACGATGACGACGGACAGTTCCGGCATATGATCCTAGGGCGATACCTCTGATCGCCTGTTCCCGAGCCCTTCCGCGAAGGGGCTCAAGCCCCAGTCACTTACTTCCCCAAGCAGCACGGCTGAAAGCCGTGCCCTTTCAAAACCGGATCAACGGTCTTCTCCGCAGGTTACTTGCTCTTGTCGAACTTCGATGGATCCAGATAAGGTTTCGGCACCTTCGGGCCCTCCACAGGCTCGTTGCTGGGAGAAACGCGCTTCACGGTGCAGAGTACCATCAATTCAGAATTGCTCTTCTGCAGGCTCTTGCTGCGGAAGAAATTTCCCAAAATCGGGATGTCGCCCAGCCCCGGAATCTTGTTGTAGATATCGGTGACGCGATTATCCATTAATCCGGCGATGACAAAACTCTGCCCATCCTGCAGTTCAAACTCTGTCTCGGCGCGGCGCGTGCTCAGTGCGGGCACGGTGAACCCAGAAATCGTCAGCGCATTTGCAAAATCAAGTGTGCTGACTTCCGGCGCGACCTTCAAGTGAATATATCCGTTAGGCGTGATCACCGGGGTGAATTGCAGGCGCACGCCAAATTCCTTGAACGAGATGGTCACGGCGGTGAAGCCATTGCCAGGTTGAACGATCGGGAAGGGAAACTGGCCGCCCGCCAGGAAACTGGCTTCCTTGCCGTTGACGGCAATCAGATTGGGCTCGGCCAGAATCTGCAGAAGGTTCTTGGTCTGCAGCGCCTCGATGACTGCGCCGAAGTTAATATCCGGACGGAAAAGGAACAGATTGAGTACGTTGTTGACGGTCTGGCCGTTAGTGGTCGTTCCGCCCGACCCCTTGTTCAACGTCTGCGGACCGAAGCTGCCGAACTGTCCGGTGGTGACGGTGCCTATGGTATTGGCGGCACCGGTAGAAATGAAATTTGCTCCCAGTTGCGTTAAGGCGCTGCGGTCAACTTCTGCAAATTTCACTTGCAGCAGGACTTCCTGGGCGCCCACGGGGCCGAAGGTCAAGACGTTGACAACTTTCGGCGAATACGCGGTGGCCAGTTCGCCGGCGCGCTTGGAAACGTCCTCAGTGGAAACATGGCCAGAGAGAACGATGGCCGAACGCGAAGGCGTGACTGCGATTTGCTCATCGGGGAAGACGCGGCGTTCTTCTTCGGCGCAGGCGCTGACGTCGACGTCGACGCGCAGATCGAAGCTGCGCGAGCGCTCCAGTTCATCCCAGATCAGCAGAGAGATTTCGCCGGGAGCTTTGCCATGGACGAGGATCTGTGTCGGGGTGATGACCTGTGCCGAGGCAATGGCAGCGTCGGTCAGTGAGATGCGTTTCAATCGTTCCGTGGTGTTGATCAGCAGCGACTTGCCGACCATCACCCGTAGCGGCGCCGAACCCGGTGCGGCTTGAGCCTGAGCCGGAAGAGTTGTTGTCTGCGTGCCGCTCGGAGGCGGGCTCTGAGCCTGACCTCCGCTGTCGAACGGCCGCATGATTTCGGAATAGGCCGGTACGAAGGATATAAGGACGAGCAATAACACCCCGAACAGCAA
>Ga0335070_10009174_pt1 | contig 11613 bp, 5 predicted proteins | sample Lox_Sample_13_FD_206722 | JGI IMG/M metagenome (GOLD analysis project Ga0335070, IMG submission 206722) | Soil microbial communities from Loxahatchee National Wildlife Refuge, Florida, United States - Lox_Sample_1.3 | ecosystem: Environmental > Terrestrial > Soil > Wetlands | place: USA: Florida...
ACGAGACCGCGCGATCAACTGACTCTGCTCAGACCGAGACGCAACCACGAGAGAATGAAAACAGCAGAAAGGGGTCTTTTGTGGTTGCTCCTATCCCGATTTCAAGTCCCGCTATCGGTACCGGGGGCGTTCTTGCGCTTGGCTACATCTTTCCCCTCAGCAAAACGGACACGGTTTCTCCTCCGTCCGTGATTGGGGCACTTGGTTTGTACACGAATAACGATACTCGAGCATTTGCCTTAGGAGGACAATTCTATTTTAAGCAGAACACATATAAAGTCACGGCCGGTTATGGCCGCGGCACTGTAAACTATGACTTATACGGCCCCGCAGATTCTGAGGCACTCATGTTGCCCCTCCAACAAACTGGCCAACTGTTCCGCGGGGAGTTCCTGCGCCGCCTCGCGTGGAACTTTTTCCTGGGGCCTCGATTTTCGACAGGATCTTCGACCATTACGCGCAGGTCCGACAGCAGCAACACTGTTACTCCTCCTCCTGATCTTGGGCTCAACACTACCCTCACGGCACTCGGCGTAACGCTGACCCGGGATACCAGCCTCAACCGTTTCTATCCGACCAGCGGAACTTATTTCAAATTCACATCCGACTTCTTTTCCCAATCCTTAGGTAGCAAATACTCCTTCCAGTCATATGTAACGACATTCGCCAAATATTGGAGTTTGAGCGAGAACCAAGTCCTTGCCTATGACGCCTATTTCTGCGCGACCGGAGGGACTCCCCCCTTCTACGGGAACTGCATATATGGAGCCAGCAATCAATTGCGAGGATACGCGGCGGGCAGGTACTTCGACCGGTACATGCTCACAACACAAGTGGAGTATCGCCTGACTCTACCGATGAGGTTTGGTGTCGTTGCATTCGGCGGCGTTGGCGAAGCAATCCCTGGAGGAGATCAGTTGTTGTTCAGGAACAACAACTTTCTTCCTGCCGGCGGCGGCGGACTGAGATTCCAATTGAGCAAGCAATATCACGTCAATCTTCGCGCAGACCTCGCCGGAAGCAAGGACGGTCACACATTCAGCCTGGGGATGGGCGAAGCTTTTTAACGACGTCTCTTTAACCACACCTCTCGCAATGCGTCTGGTCACATCATGTATGTGCACTCTCGAAGCCGGAACTTGACGGCGAGCCTTACAGGGACTGCAATGGAACAGGCAGTGCGCCAACCCTCCCCGAGGCTAACCGCGCAAATGCGGCATCTCCCTGTCGTCAAATCGGCATCAAATGCCTGACGACGTGTGCTGAGATAGATTCTGAAGGAGTGTCCATTCCTGTTGCTCAAGGCCTCAGATAAAGCACCAGGATAGAGTCGAAGGGAAAAAATGGAGACATTGCGGATCCTCGCCCGCCACATCTAGCCTCAACGGCTCTAGGCACCTTGCGTCTACCAGCAGGGGAGAACAGATCAAGGTCGCGCCCAAGCAGTCGGCGAGGATAAGCGGGAGGCGCAGGGCAGAGTCATCGCCGAATTTATGCCCGAACTGTCGAGTGACTGCGCTTAGCGTGGTTCGTTGCGGGACGTGCGAGAGGTTGACTGATTGCCCCTCACCCCTCTCCTCCCCTAAGCATTCGAAGATGTTCCCAACCCATGAAGAATGGGCATTCAATGACCCAAGTCCTTGTGGTCTTGAACGAGGGCATTGTCACTAGGAATGGTGAATCTTATCTGGCACTCTTGGGCTGTTTTTGGCCCCGACTGTGCCGCTAGGCGGGCACTCTTTGGCCGTAAAGGCGGTTCGGGCCGAATGCATGGAATGACTGCTCCTGCGCACCCGGACACGGTGCGACGCCGGGACCAGCGAAGTCAGGATGCTTCAAAGATCGTTGAGAGTAGAACTGGCGTCACGCGGCGTGGATTGAATGCTCGACATTCGGGGTTTGTCGGTTCGTCCGACCGTCATCACGCGAATACTTTGCAACAGGCATATAGAGCTTCCCGCTGGCTCGACAGCTGGTGTAAAGTCGTTCCGCGGGGGACGCCAGTTTAGAACCAACAACTTCCAGTGGTCCGCCGAACAACTCATAGGAACAAAAAGGCACAACTTTCCTTAGCAATTCGCACCCTTGGTTGGGCGGCGTTTTCCTAAGCAGTCTTTGCATTGCGGAAAAACTGCCTGACAACCGCGGTTTGAGCCGCCCGCTTCGCTGGGATTACGGCCTGCGTGTGCGTGTCGAGGTCACACGCGTAGACGCGTGTCGAACGAGGGCGGTTTTATGCCATCGATCGCAGGGTTCAATCTGGCCGGCGGTAAGAAATTTCCTAATCGTGCCAACCGCCGCGCAAGTATGACGGGTTGGCTTTAAGGTGGGTCAAATTTCTGTGCCGGACGACTTCGACCGAATGGGCAACATGAAATCGAGGCGATGCTTGGCATGGCGTATAAAGTTGCTGCTGGCTATGCACCTTCTGCTTTGGGCTGCTGGAGAATTCCGACGACTCTTAAGGCGAGTTCGAGGGTTGATCGATATTCATCTCTCCGGCATTTTCAAAGGACCTAATGCTTCCATCGAGGGCGAATGCTCGAACTTTCCACGATAGGAAGCAAACTCGATGGTTGTATCCCGGAATGATTTGAGAATCTGACCAAGCCGAAGTGTTCCATTCTTCCTTACTTCGCGAACCCGACCGAGATCCACTGTGAATGGGATATGTTCCTCCACTTCGCCCGACTGGTGAAGGATCTCTCCTTCCGGCCCGACGACGATCGATCGGCCATTCCCCAACAGGCCGACATTGTTGGCGTCGACAAAATAGCATTGATTGGCAATCGCGTTTGCCTGGGCAAGAATCAATTCCTGCGGCCGATCAATTGTCGTGGTCATGGTGGGATGGAGAATCACCTCGGCACCCTTCCACACCATGGCGCGCGTCGTCTCCGGGACCCAGCCGTCATAACAGATCGAGATTCCGAAACGGCCCACCTCCGGTACGTCAAAGACGACAAACTCCCGGCCTGCATTCACTCCTTTTTCGTACGGAAGGAAAGGATAAATCTTGCGGTAACGCGCGACGACTTCGCCATCGGGGTTAATGACGGAAGCGGTGTTGAATACTTCGTTGCCAACTCGCTCGTAGATGGAGCCCGGAATCAGCCAGATATTGTGCTTTCTTGCGAGAGCCTGGTAGCGGCTCTCGGTCGGTCCGGGCAGTGGTTCGGCAAAACTCAAGGCAGAGCCGAACGAACATAGCTCCGGAAAAAGAACCATGCGCACCCACGGAAATCTCGCGACAACTCGAGCCGTTTCCTTTTCGAGCCGGTCGCGATTATCGCCGTAGGGCAATGCGAGTTGCAAGGCTGCAATCGAAAATAGGGACATGGAAAACTCCGGAAATTGTTGCGTCTTCGAATTTCAATTCACTACAGAGCGTGCTCCCAACCAAGCCAGCAAGGTGTATTACGCGGACTGCGCTTCTCGCGATCGTGCAATGGTAGTGTGATCCAATACCCAGGCCGGAATCGTCGAGGCCACGGTTGCCAGCGCGAGCAGTGCCATCGCTGACACAATCAACAGACCGTAGTTGCCAGGTCCCACGATGAACGAGAAGAGCATCGGCCCAGATGCCAGTCCCATCTTCGAGGCAAAGCCGCCCCAGACCGCGGTCTGGCCAGTCTCATCGAAACGCGCGCACATACCCAGTAAATGCGAGATGACGAAGTTCCACGTGATGCCGGTGCCGACGTTGGCCACAATCCAGATCCATTTCACGTCGCTGAAGTTGAAAACGTAGGTTCCGCCGACAGTCAGGATCATGGCGCCGAGAATAGGCTTGAAAAGCCCGAATCGCGTGGAAACAAACACCACCAGGAGCGCGCCGATCGTGGCCAGCCAGTTGGCAATGCCCACGCTCTCGCTGACGAACGCCACATTAAGTCCGTGACTTTTTCCCAATCCGATGATGAAGGCGAACAGCCCCATGTTCGCAGCCTGAAAGAAGAAAACTGCAAACAGTGCCAGCAGCAGTGGTTTCAGGAGGATTCGATCTGTGCCGCTTGCCGGTCCACTTGAAGGCCCTAGCTTCAGGGGATAGTCAGGCAGAAACTGCAGCATCACCAGCGTGAGCGAACTGAAGACAATCAGGGTTGCGAACAGAACGCCCGTGCCAAATTTCTGGACGAGTAAGGGCAAGCTCATCACTCCAAGGCCGCCGGCGAAAACCTGCACCAGCAGTAAGACGCCAAAGGTGCGGTCAGGCGCGATGGTGCGGGCGAAGATCGAATAACTCATTCCGACTAGCATCCCGCCAACAAATCCGTGGAGGAAACGCGCGCCCATGAGGGCGATTGGCCGCCTCAGAAAAATAGAGGCAATGTCCATGATGATGAGACCGAGCAGAAACAGATGAGCGGCCGTTTTCCAGTTGATGCGGCGAACCAAAAAAGCAATGAGGAAGGCGCCACTGGCTGCGCCATAGACGTTGCAGGAGCCGACGAGCCCCGCCTGCTTGTTGCTGAAGCCGAGTCCCACCTTCAGTCCATCGACAAGCGCCGGCATGATGTTCACGTAGAAGAAGCCGGCAGTGGCGAGAAATGCCAACAGAACGCGGGCCACCATGCTGTTCGGGGAAACCTTTGGGAAGCGGGAGAATTCCGTGGTCCTTCTCCTCGAGACGTTCTTGATTGTCTAGCGAGCACGTTGTGAAGGCGCCCGTCATTTTGCAAGCGGTTACGCCCGCACTTCGCTTGGAGTATAGCAGCAGTGTCCAGTGCGGCAAGTGGCGCTCGCATTTTTTGCTTGAACATCGGGCAGGCTGGTTCATATGCTGTGCGCGAAGCTTGAATTGCCTGGGCCGTCGTAGTCTGGAGAGGAGACGTGCATTCAAATGAGACTCCGGAAGTTCATCGGGTGGCTTTGTCTTGCGTATTCTTTTGCGAAACTCGCTCCAGCATTGTCCGCGGCCGCCGTCATGCCCGGCGATCCCTTGAAGGGCAATGGCGAAGTATCGCGATCTATTCTCACCTACGACCAACTTTTCGCTGACGCCACGCCAACCTCGCCGGTCGATGACACTGCCGGCTTTGGCCTTCCTGCCAACGCAGCCTCTTCATCACAGATCTTCGAAGGCACTTTGACCCTTTCAAGTCCGGCAACCAGCGGCAATTTCAAAGTTCTCGAAAATACAGAAGGATACGAAAGCACGGGCCAGTCGCCGTGGATGCACCTGGCCCCGTTCAGTTTCGAATTCGCGCAGAACGGAAGCTACCTCATTCCGGTGAAGCAAGGACTCGTGATTACTGGCAGCCCGGCATGGAACTACATTGTTGGGCCCGGGCGCGTGTGGCAGGAGACGGGCGATCACGGCTATATGCGCGCCTCGTTCCCATTTGCGCTGGTGGAGAGAAACCAGAACTGCGTTCACAACGGAGAGATGACATTCCTCTTTAGCAGTGCGAAATCGCCGAATATTTCTAGAGTCCGTTACCAGGTGACGCAAGAGACATGCCTCTATCTCAAGTTCGATCTTTGGGGCCAGTTGGCAGCTACCTACACACCCAGCAAGATTCAAAACACCGAGGCGGTGAAGAATTCTTCGGTTGAAGAGATGTCGAACCGCCTGCCCACCAAGCCTTTCGGCGCGCTGATGACGGACTATCCCAACTCCGGGATCGACCTTGCAAACTTCACCAAACCACTTCGCGTGGCGGCCAATATCACGACTTACGGATTGTTCATCAATGGCATCAACTACGTCGCCGGCTGCCAGACACGCTATGGCGTCTACGCTTTCTGCGAGAACCTTCGAGTGCCTTCGTACTCGCTGGCGAAGTCATCGGTCGCGGGAGTCGCAATGATGTGGCTGGGCAAGCAATATGGCACCGACGTTTACCAGCAACTCATTCGAAACTATGTGCCGGAATACACGGAAGGTGGCGACTGGAAAAATGTGTCGTTTGCCAACGCCTCGGACATGGCGACCGGCAACTACAACCATACGGAGTTTGAGGGGGATGAGAGCAGCCCGCAGGAACTGGCTTTCCTTGTCGCTGAAAAGTACAGCGAGAAGATCGCCGACGCATTGCGCCCGTTTCCGCACAGGGCTGCTCCCGGTACGACATTTGTTTATCAGACCCACGCCACATTTCTTCTGACACAGGCCATGAACGCGTACCTGAAGGGGCAGCAGGGAAGCGACGCCGATATTTTCAATGCCATCCGCGATCGTGTGTACAAGCCCATCCACTTTAGCCAGGGAAGCTTGACGACGCTGCGCACGGACAATAGCCCATCGGGCAGGCCTTTCGGCGGCTATGGACTATTTCTGATTCAGGACGATATCGCCAAACTCGGGCGCTTCCTCGACGACGAGCATGGCACAGTTGCGGGCAAACAGGTGCTTGAGCCGGAGCGGTTGACCGAATCTTTATTCCGTACGGCTAATCCGTCTGTCATCGGGGTAGCCGTGTCTGATGTGGGGAAGCCCGCGGTGCCGAACACATTTCGCTATCACAATTTTTTTTGGGGTAAACACATGACGCCCGCGGAATTCCCGCAGTACAAATGCGACTTCTGGGTGCCATTCATGAGCGGATATGGAGGGAATATCGTGTTGCTGCTGCCGAACGGGGCTGTCTACTACATCTTCAGCGACGGCAACGAATTCGTCTGGTATGCGGTGGTCGAGGAGATCAATAAAATTGCTCCGCTCTGTCACTGAGTCGGGCGGGCAGCATCCTTGTCATAGACCAGCCGCCCGCCGATGAAAGTCTGCAATACTTTCGTGTCCTTGATCTCGTCGGCCGGCACACTGAGCACGTCACGATCGATCACGATGAAATCCGCCAGTTTGCCGGGTTCGAGCGACCCCTTACTGTTTTCTTCAAAACCGGCATAAGCTCCGTTGCGGGTATAAAGGGTGAGGGCCTGTTCGATGGAAATGCGCTCTTCGGGCGCGAGCACATTCCCGCTTTGCATTTCCCGCCGAACCACCGCCGCCCAGATTCCCCACCACGGGCTTATCGGCGTCACCGCGACATCGGAGCCAGCCGCCTCCACCACTCCATTTTCAATGTACGATTTCGCGGGATAAGCCCAGCGCACGCGCTCTGGTCCATATTTTGCGAACCAGCTGCCAATCCAATACACAAACGGTGGATTGCCGTCGACCACCACATTGAGTTCGCGCATGCGCCTCTGCACGGCTGGCGTTGAAATGCCTGCGTGGACAATGCGGAAGCGATGGTCTTTCAGCCGGAGTTGCTGGATCACCGCAGCATAGGAATCGAGCACCTCGTCGATCGCGCGGTCGCCAATGGCGTGAGTTTCCAGTTGCCAGCCCGCTTCGGCCGCAATGCGGTGTGCTTTCTGCATGTCAGCGGGAGTCCAGCGCAGCACGCCTAAATTGTCCGGTTCCCCAATGACTCCCGGGGGATAGATGGCAATCGTGCGCGCGCCCATGCCGCCATCGGCAAACATCTTTGCCGCGCCAAATTTCAGCACCTCATCGCCGAAGCCCGTATGCACACCCATCTGCGCGAGTTTTTCGGCATCGGCGATGCTCCCAATTCTCGGCGACATCTGCACCCGCACCTTCAGCCAGCCGCGATCATGTGCTTCCTGGTATCCGCGAATCTCATCGGACGAAATGTAAATGTCGTGAATGGTCGTCAAGCCAACTTCCGCCGCTTTTTCGGAGACAAGCTTGGCCGCACGCACGTTAATATCGGGCGGATCCGCCGGCACAAGCCTTCCGACCAAACCCATTGCGGTGTCTTTGAGAACACCGGTCGGTTCACCGGAGGCGTCGCGCTCGATGACACCGCCCTCCGGGTCTCGAGTTGCGCTCGTGATGTTCGCGAGCTTGAGCGCGGCCTGGTTAACAACGCTTAGGTGGCCGCTGACGTGCTTGAGATAAACGGGATTGTTCGGGGCAACGCCATCAAGGTCTTGCCGTGTGATGTAGCGGTGTTCCGTCAGCTTGGAGTCGTCCCAATTGGATCCAAGAATCCATTGGCCTTGTGGAATCGAAGCAGCGCGATGCCCCACTGCCTGTGTAATGTCCGGGATGGAATGGACAGCCGGATATCCGGCGTCGATCTCTCCCCGCAAAATAGTCTTCACCCACTCGATGGCATGCGTATGGACGTCGATGAGCCCGGGTAAAACCGTGCGTCCGTGCAGGTCCACGATCTGCGTGCGCGAACTTGCGCATTCCGTGAGTGCGTTGCCCACCGCCAGAATTCTGCCGTCGCGAACCGCCATCGCTTCGACGATTCTCCGAGTGCCATCCATCGTGATGATGTGTGCATGTTCGAGAATCAGATCTACGTGCTTGCAGGTCTGAGCGAAACTCAAAAGGCACAACGTGTGAATGCCAAGAATGCATTTCCCAATGCTGAAAAACTGTTTCATCGACCCCAATACCCCACAAGTGAAATCGCTAGAAAGTCGGCGGTGTATTGACCCACAGCAGAATTGTCTCTTTCTCTCCGACGCTCTGCCAGCGGTGAACCTCGGTGCTGTCGAAGTACAAGCTGTCTCCTGCCTCCAGCATGAAGCGCTCAACCTCGTCGATCCACATCTCAAGTTTGCCTTGCAGGACGTAGAGGAACTCTTCGCCTTCATGACTGTAGGAGCCGCCACTATCTGCGCCGGGAGCGAGGCGGAACAGATGCGGCTCCATCATTTTCTTGCCAAATGCGAGCAGTTCCATCTGTACCCCGGGATTGGGGACAAGCACCTTGCGGTCTCGGGGACGCACCAGCCGGCGCGAATCGCCCTTGTCTCCGAAAAAAGAAAGTACATTTGTCCGGTAAAGTTTCGCCAGCTTCTGCAATGTAGCAATGGAGGGTTTCGCATAGCCGCGCTCGAGTGAGCTCAGCAGGCTGACACTCGCTCTGGTCTTCTGGGCCACGGTGGCGAGGGTAAAACCGTGTTTCCGCCGCAGTTCCAGTAGTTCTTGCGCAATCGGCTTTGGTCTGTGCTTCCGAGTCGGAGGCTGGCGCTTCTTACCCCGATCGTTTTGCAGGATGGCGGCAATGCCAGCGGGATTGACGTGCTGAATCGTTCGCAGGTACTTGATCTCCCGCAGTTTTTGCAGCGCATCCCGCGAGTAAAGACGGTAACGTCCCCCGCTCCTTGCCGCCGTAATCAGGCCCATCTTCTCCCAATTCCGCAAGGAGGATGGGCTCACCCCCAACATGCGGGCGGCCTCGCCGATGCGAAAATAGATGGCAGCTGTTTCCAGCTTTATAGAATCCCCCGCAGTCTTGCTTCTTTGTCTCATGTTTCCGGCTTGAGCGCGAAGCCTTGAGCGCCAGTCAAGCTGATAGCCGCTGGTACCTAGGTCCGCTCTCGCCCGTGCAGGTTGTCAAATTTTCAGCGCTTCCGCAACTTTTTTCTTGACAAACCTTGCAGGAATGATACTAAGGTACCTGAAAATAGAGAGAGGGCACAATCGTTTGTCCGCCTTCTCCAGGCGGAGCGGTTCCGGCAGGGTCGGGAGCTTCAAATGCCGGGAGCATGGGAAAGACGAGGGGGCACAAATGAAAAGCATTCGGCAGTTGGCTCGATGGCCAGCGCTCGCTGGCCTGATGTTGCTTGTTTGTTGCGCTAACCTTCTCGCACAATTTACCGACGGCGATATCGCGGGAACGGTTACCGATCCCAGCGGCGCCTCCATCATCGGTGCTACCGTCACCATCAAGAATCTTCAAACCGGCCATCTCAATAAAACGCAAACCGACAAGATCGGCTATTACCACGTCGCCCACCTTCTGCCCGGCGCGTATCAGATACGCGTCGAGATGTCTGGCTTCAAGGTGCTGCTGCTGGATGACGTCGCTGTCAACGCCAGTCAGACAACTCCAGCCAATGCGAGGTTGACGATTGGTGCTGCGGGCGAGACGGTCGAGGTCACCGAAGGAGCCGCGCTGGTACAAACCGAAGAAGGCCGACTCGACAGCACAATTTCGACGCGCGAGGTCGAAGATCTTCCTCTGAATGGAAGGCAGGTATACCAGCTCGTAACGGAAGAACCAGGCGTGACAGCGACCAACGCTCCCGTGGTCTCCAGCGTGCCGGCCCCGACCGCTTCCGTGACGTTCAATTACGGATTCATCGCCAACGGATCCACGCCGCGCGGCAACAACTTCGTGCTCGATGGCACGTCGAACAACAATGAGTGGCTTGGCGGAACCCCGCTCATCTATCCTTCGCTCGATGCGATTCAGGAAGTGCAAGTCCAGACTTTGAATTTTTCCGCCGAGTATGGCCGCAACAATGGCGCCATCGTTAATGTAGTCACCAAGTCGGGAACCAATGATTTTCATGGCAATGCCTTTTACTCTGGACGCAACACCGCATTAAACGCCCGTAATTTCTACAACAGTTCGGCTGATAAGGCCCCGCTCCGCCAGAATCAGTTCGGGTTCTCCTTCGGCGGTCCCATCAAAAAGAACGACACGTTTTTCTTCATGGACTATGAGGGCTCGCGCTTGACCGACAGCCTGCCTGCCTTGGTTGTTACAGAGACGCCATACACGCGAAGTTTGGCAACGCCGGGAAGCATCGCTGCCATGCTCTTTCAAGACTTTCCTGGTCCCGCATGTCTCACACCACCCGGGCCAACAGATTTGGGTTGCGTAGCGGAGTCGCCGCAGATCGAGCCGAATCGCGCCGACCAATATCTTGTGCGCGTCGACCATCGCCTCGGCTCCAACGACCTGATCTTCGGACGCTGGGATTCAACGATTGCCTCCGGTGACGTCGCACGGCAAGAGTTATTCGGAGCCGGCATTCGCGGTTTCACCGCTCCATTCCATGGCCAGTTCAGCGATCTGGCGACCGGCTACACACACCAATTCTCACCCAGTACGCTCAACGACTTTCGCTTCTCGTTCAGTAGAAACAACAGTCACATTGGTTTTGGCATGCCCTCGGGCAGCGAGACAGCTCAGGCTCTTCAGACCGCGGGCCTCCCCCCAAGCGATTTCGCATGGCTTTATTTCGATGATGGCACGATCCCATTTGGCGGCGAACTGTACGTCCCGCGCGATTTCATCTTCAACGACTTTAAAGTGAACGACACGATCCTCCACACCGCCGGCCGCCATGCCTTTAGGTTCGGATTTGAGTTCATCCGAATTCAAGAAAACAGCGACTACCGGCTCTATAGCGCTCCGTTTATGGAGTTCGGCGGGATCGGATCGTTCGCCGTTGGTGATGCGCCATATCTGGAGCAAGCCACCGTCAACGCAAACTATGGCAGCCCCGAATATGGCCAATTCACCGATACGCCCCGCCACTTCCGCTGGAACCGCTGGGCCGCGTTTGTGCAGGATGATTGGAAACTAACCCCGCGTTTCACGCTGAATCTAGGCCTGCGCTGGGATGTGTTTGCGAATCCAACCGAGGCCAACGGGAAGCTGAGCAACATTATCCTTGGTCCGGGCAGTGACATCTTCCAACAGATCTCGACGGCCACCGTCGGGCGCGTCAGCAAATTGTGGAACACCAACTATCACAACTTCGCGCCACGCATCGGCCTCTCCTGGGATCCTTTTGGCCGAGGCACGACCGCAATTCGAAGCGGCTTCAGCCTTGCCTATAACGAGCCTTTTTCGAACCTGTACACCAACGCGTCGCGACTCAATC
>Ga0335070_10009176_pt1 | contig 11612 bp, 8 predicted proteins | sample Lox_Sample_13_FD_206722 | JGI IMG/M metagenome (GOLD analysis project Ga0335070, IMG submission 206722) | Soil microbial communities from Loxahatchee National Wildlife Refuge, Florida, United States - Lox_Sample_1.3 | ecosystem: Environmental > Terrestrial > Soil > Wetlands | place: USA: Florida...
GCTTCCGCGCCGCGCGGGATGCGCTTGCCGTTCAGCCACGTGCCATTGCGGCTCTTATCGACGATGGCGAACCGGCCGCTGGCCGCATCGCGCAGCAGCCGCAGATGCTCGCGGGAAACCTCATCCGTCGTGTAGAGCGGCAGATCGACCCAGAGGTCCTCTCCGCCCCGTCCGATGGAGACTTCATCCTGGGTCACGAAATAGGTCTGCGGACCGGTGTCGTCGCGGTAGTGGATCTCGGCGTAGATACGCGGCGCCTGTTTTCGCGTGCTCTCCCGGTCCTGGATTACACGGGCGCTGGTCACCGAGGGCTCGCGGGCAATCAGGGTGGTCTTGGTGCCGCGGTAGCCGGGCTGCTGGACCTCGGCAAGCTCCGAGTGGATTTCGACGTCGCCGGGCGGGACGGCGGATTCCAGGTCGGAGAACAGCTCGATCCACCAATCCTTCTGTGCGATGCGATACGTCTTCTGCGTCCCGCCGCGCCGGAACAGCGAGGGCTTGGCATTCCACTCCGCCAGACGGGCGGTCAGGGCGCGGCGAGCGTCCTCTTTCAGCAACTCCTGAACGCTGGCAATGCGCGCGAAATCATCGGGGTGCAGATAGATGCTGAAAACACAAGGCACCAGGATGCTGTAGCCCATCTCCAGGCGCCCGAGCTCCATATTGCGAATGAGCTCGTTGATGATGATCTGCCCGCTGATGCGAGCCGGCGGCTGCTTCACTCCGCTTTGCGCCATGCGTATCCTTCCCGGCAAGGCACGGCCCCGGTGCGGCTGCGCGCCTTGCCCCGTTGGCCAGCCACACTGGACGCGGAACGTAATTATAGACGATTATCTGCGGGGCGGGTTTCACCCGCAAGGATTAAAATTCGATCAGACCTCTTCGTCGAAATCTGCTTCAGGCTCCGGCAGCACATCGTGCGGCCCGGCGACCCACACATACAGGGTCGGCAGGAGAAAGATGTTCAGCAGCATCGCGACCATGAGCCCGCCGACGATGACAATCGCGAACGGCCGCTGCGAATCCGAACCGATGGCGGTGGACATGGCCGCCGGCAGCAGGCCCAGGGTGGCCACCAGGGTGGTCATCAGGATGGGGCGCAGCCTCAGCACCGCGCCTTCTACGGCGGCATCGATCACCGACCGGCCGCTGGCCCGAAGCTGATTGATGTATTCCAGCATGATGACGCCGGTCTGTACGCACACGCCAAAGAGGGCGAGAAAACCGAGTCCGGAAGACACGCTGAAGTGGGTTCCCGTGACCAGCAGAGCGAGCAGTCCGCCCAGCGGAGCCATGGCGATGGCGGTGAGCATCAAGCTGGACCATTTGAAGGAATGGAACATGGTGTAAAGGATGATGAAGATCACCAGGATCGTAATGGGCAGGATGACGGCCAGCCGTTTCTGCGAGCGCTGCTGGCTGGCGTATTCGCCGGCCCATGCGATGGTGTAGCCTTCGGGCAGCTTCACCTGCCTCTCCACCTTTCGCATGGACTCCTCCACGGTACTGCCCAGGTCCCTGCCCCGCACGCTGTACTTCAAGGCGACGTAGCGCGAGTTTTCTTCGCGATAAATCTCGCTTGCGCCGTCGGCCACCTCGACCTTGCCGAACTGGGCCAGGGAGACGCGCTCCCCGCCGGGCGCCAGCAGGCGAATATTGGAGATTGCCTCCTTGGTGTTCCGGTAGGGAGCGGTATAACGGACCACCAGATCGTAGCGCTGCTCGCCCTGAAGGACCTGGGTCACCGCGTTCCCGCCCACCGCGGTCTGGACCGCATCCTGAACGTCGCTCACGTTGATTCCATAGCGCGCGGCCTGATCGCGGTCCACGGTGAAGTTCAAATTCGGCTGGCCGATGACGCGGAACAGGCCGAGATCCTGAACTCCGGGCACGGTGCGGAGAACATTGACGATCTCCTCGCCCTTCTGCTCGAGCAACTTGAGGTCGGCCCCATAGACTTTGACCGCCAGTTCGCCTTTGACGCCGCTGACCGCTTCTTCCATGTTGTCGGCGATCGGTTGCGAGAAATTCCACAGCACGCCGGGGATTTTTTCCAGCTCAAGATCCATGGCGGCAATCAACTCGTCCTTTTGCTGGTGGAATACCGGCCGCCACTCTTCCTTCTGCTTCAAATCGACGAAATACTCGGTGTTGAAGAATCCGGTGGTGTCGGTGCCGTCATCCGGACGCCCAACCTGGGAAACAACCTTTGTGACTTCGGGAAATGAAGCGAGGATGATGCGCGCCTGGTTCATCAGGCGCGTACCCTCGGTCGGGCCGGTGCTTGGGGCCAGGATGCCGCGCGCCCAGATGGCGCCCTCGTCCAGGTGCGGCAGGAACTCCGATCCGATAATGCCGCTGGCCACGAGGCCCACACTGCCGGCCACACACAGGACCGCGATACCGACAGTGACCCAACGGGCGCGAATCGCGGCGCGCACGGTCGCGCGGTACCCCTTGGTGAGCAGGATCAGGAGCGGATTGTGCCATTCGCGGACGCCATTGCGAAACACCAGGCTGCAAAGCACCGGGGCCGCCAGCATGGAGAACAGCAGTGAGCCGACCAGGGCGAAGGCGACCGTCCAGGCCATCGGTTTGAAGAGGCGCCCCTCCACGCTTTCCAGGGTAAAAATCGGCAGGTAAGCGGTAATGATGATGCCGCGCGCATAAAACACCGGGCGCTGCACCTCGTGCGCGGCATCGCGGATCTGCTCCAGCACCGGCTTGCGCGAGCCGTCCCGGCGTCCGAGATGCCGGACAATGTTCTCGACCATGACTACCGCGCTATCCACGACCATGCCGAAGTCGAGCGCGCCCAGCGACAGCAGGTTGGCCGGAATCTTGTTCAGGTCGAGACAAATGGAGGCGAACAGCAGCGCGAAGGGGATGGTGAGCGATACGATCAGGGCGCCGCGGGCATTACCCAGAAACAGAAACAGAACGATCGCCACCAGGATGATGCCTTCCGTCAGGTTGTGGAGGACGGTATGAGTGGTGAAGTGAACCAGGTCGCTCCGGTCGAGGTGAGGAACAATCCTCACACCCTTCGGCAGGATCCTTTCGTTCAGCTCCTGGACCTTCTCGTGGATGGCTTCGACGGTGGCGTCCGCCTGGGCGCCTTTGCGGAGCAGAACGATGCCTTCGACTACATCGTCGTTGTCGGCGATCTTGCCGTCCTTGCGATGGATGGCTTTGCCGATGCGCCCCAGGCGAATCTTCGGGCCCTGGGTGACGGCCGCGATGTCCTTGATCCTGATCGGGGTGCCGTTCTGGACCTTGACCACCGTCCTGGCGATATCGTCCACGTTTCGAACCAGCCCGACCGATCGCACGTTGATCTGCTGCAACCCGGCCTCGATGAAACTGCCGCCGGCGTTGACGTTGTTGTTAATGAGCTGCTGCTCCACCTGGCCGATGTTCAGGCCGTATTCGATCAATTTGTTGGGATCGACTGCTACCTGATATTCCCGGGTGATGCCTCCGAAGCTGACCGTATCCACCACGTTCGGCACGGATTTGAACTGCTTCTCGAGCACCCAGTCCTGAAGCGACTTCAACTCCATGAGGTCGAAACGCGGGTTCGAGCTGGTCAGGGTGTACCAGTAGATCTGGCCGACCGGACTATAGTCCGCGCCGATCTGCGGCTGGATTCCCGACGGGAGCGATGCCTGCGAGACCCGTTCCAGCACCTTCTGCCGGTTCCAATCGTTTTGGGACTGGTCGTCGAAAATCAGCATGACGCTCGAGAGGCCGAACAGGGATGTCGAGCGGAGATGCTGCAAGTGCGGCAGCCCGTTCATCACGATCTCGATGGGGATCGTCACCTGCTGTTCGACTTCCTCGGCGGCACGCCCGGGCCACTGCGTGATGACCTGAACGTAGTTGTTGGCCACGTCCGGATAAGCTTCGATGGGCAGGCTCCGGAAGGAAAACGCGCCCCAGGCAAACAGAAGAATGGCGATGGCGAGGATCAGGAGGCGATTGTTCAGGGAAAAGTCGACGAGGCCCCGGATCATGAGTGTTTGCCTGCCTTAGCGGAACGTCACGACGCCTTCCGTGCTTTCTCCCGAGTGGCTTCGGGCATGCTTGACCAGAGCGACAAACCTCTGCGTCAACTCACGAAGCCAGGTGGCGTTCCGCTTGCGGACGGCCTCCGACGGCATCAGGTCCTTGCCGACACCGATCGCGTCGGCGCCCGCATGAATGAAGTTCGCCACCGTGTGCTGCCTTACGCCGCCCGCCGCAATCAGCGGGATCTGCGGCAACGCCGACTTGATGGCGCGAATGTAGTGGTCTCCCCCGAGCTGGCTGCACGGGAAGACCTTCACCATGTCGGCCCCGGCTTTCCACGCACTGATGATCTCTGTGGGAGTCAAGGCGCCGGGCAGCACGAGCACTCCGTCCTTCACCGCCACGCCGACGACGGTCACGTCCAGGCCGGTGCTGGTCAGGAACATGGCTCCGGCATCGATGCAGCGCTGCGCGCTTTTGGCATCGAGTACCGTCCCGGCGCCAATGATGAGCTCCGGATGTTCGCGGGTCAATGTGGAGATCAAATCCAAGGCGTCCGGCGTGGTGAGCGTGATTTCGGCGATCGGGATGCCGGCGTCGGAGATGGTCTCTATGACAAACCGCGCATCCTCCGCCGCAGGCACGCGGATTGCGGGGATGATGCCGATCGCTTCAATGCGGGCACGAATCTCTGCCTTGTTCATGAGCCACCGTTCCCCCGTTTCACTGCTTAGCAGAGCATTGTAGCAGGTCGGCACTGTGCCGCCGCTCTTCAGGCTGCTAGCGTTCCCAGTGGACGCGGAGGCTCCCTACCGAGACCGGGCCGCGGTCGCGATTGTAGGCAGGATTCACCACGCGCTGATAGTCGAGGGTGAAGGTCCAGCGCCGCGACGCGTGCCAGGCATAATAGGCCTCCGTGATCGACTCCGGCGCGTAATTCAGGCGCCCGTCGCCGATGATGAAACCCAGGCCGCCCGCAGCCAGAAAGGCGCGGTCGTCGCCGGCCAGGTAGTTGCGCACCGCGGCGACGCCAATGGCATCTTTGGGCCGCTTCCAGCGACGGCCCTGGATCGAGAGACCGCTGCTGATCGAGCGGTCGATATGGGTGAACGCCCAGGTCTCGGTCTTGCCGTCACTCCAGCCGTAGCGGCCGAACGCGCCGATGTCACGCGCGATCTCCTGCTCCAGGTTCAGGCCGAAGCCGTACTTCTTGGTCCCGGACCGCCGCGTGGAGGCAAGGTCGGTCGTGCCGTCCGGGAGCAAGGCGTCGCGGAAGGTGCCGGCGTGTTCGCGGTTCAGAAATCCCAGGACGCGTAGCGCACCGGAGTGGCCGAAGGGTTTGTACCGCTGCTCCCACTCGGCGGCAACGCCCCGGTTTTTCGCGATCCGCGTGTCGAACGCGGGCCCATTGGCTTCGGTCGGCTCCATCACCGCGGCGGCTCGAAGGGACCAGGAACGCATGGCCAGCTCCTGCACCGTGCCGATGGTGTACCCGCGCGTGTCTGCCGGGTAGTCCCACGCTCCATTCGACATCAGGGCCCAGTTCATGAACTGGCGGCGCGGGTCGTGGCTGTAAGAGTTGTTGTCGAAGAAATCGGTGATGGCGAACTTTCCGGTGATCATGGTGAAGCGGCAAACGGGTTCGCGTCCGGCCACCTGGTTTTCGCCGCTTTCGACCATACCGGTTTCGGGACACAGTCCCCAGGAGTTGCGGAGATAGGCGCGCGCGGCGTAGAGCTGAGGCGTTGCCTCTGCTACCCGTGGAATCTCGCCGTTGGTGAAGCCGGCGATTCCGGTCACTTGACCGAAGCCCTTACCGCCGGCCAGTTCCGGATCGAAGACCAGTTCGGTCCACCGATTCAGGCGATAGGCGAGGAACACCGTCGCCGTGATCGAGACGCGGCTCTCGGGATGCGCCGGCAGGCTGTTTTCGCCCTCATAGGGCGAGTGGAACCAGCCGTGGTGCTGGCCGATCGAGGTCGCCTGGAAATGGATGCTCCAGTTGCCGGATTCGGAATCATCGCTGCTCTGCGCCATGGCCGAGGGCCACGGCGCGAGAATCAGTAAGATGAGTAGACGCAGGACGGGCATGTTTCACCTCCTTTGGCTCGGTGGGCGGGCCTGGGGCCCGAATCGCATTTTTGTGGAAACAGATCGGGGCAGGTCGGAAGTCTGCCCCGCGAGGCTCAGCGGAAGACCTTGGCCAGGTCCAGAACGTGGTAGAGCACCAGCAACATCATCAAAACCAGGTATGCGCGCAGACTGAGAAGCGAGATCCGCACGCTCGTGGTCATCGGCATCGGCCCGAGGGCTGCAATATCGACCTTCTCTTCCGGCGCATCGTCAAGCGGGTGGATCACGACAAAGCGGGTGTCGAACTTGTCGCTGTGGATGTGATTCGTCATCGTGGACATGTTTCGTTCTCCTTTCGTGGTTACCCGCCCCAGGAGGCCGGGAAAAGCTTAGGGGCCGCAACCTGCGCGGCCAAGATCAAAGACAGCGCGAACAGGACGATGATGATGGTCCAGTTCACCGCGTTGTTCCAGGGCTTGTTGGCGTAGTTCCCCAACAGCTCTTTGTCGTTCAAGAGAAGCTGCAGGAAGATGATGGCCGAAGGCAGCATCACCCCTGCCAGCACCTGCACGCTCAGAATGATCAGTTGCAGCGGCGCGCCCGGGATGAGCACCAGTCCCGCCGCGGCGGCGACACACAACAGGTACACCGAATAGAATCCCCCCGCCTTGCGGATCGGAAGCTGCAAGCTGTGCGGCCAGCCGCGGACCTCTCCATAGGCCCAGGCGCTCGAGAGAGAAATGGCGGTGGTGCCGAGCACGGCCGCGTTGATCATCATCAGCAGAATCGTATTCTTGAAGAATCCGTTGGTGAAGCTGCCGATGTCCATGGCCATCTGGGCCGGATCGATAAACGTAAACCCATGGGCGCGCGAGGCGTTGCCGGCGATCATCATGCACGCCGCAACCGAAATCGTGATGCAGGCGCCCAGAAACGTGTCCAGCCGCGCCCACTTTACGTCCGCGAAACGGAGGCGTTTGTCGGCGATGCAGCTCTGCTGGAAGAAGAGCTGCCACGGCGCGACCGTGGTCCCGACGATCGCGATGACCAGGAAGATCAGGTCGGCGGTGATCCCGCCCGGCGGCACACTCGGGAGGAACGATGCCCGGACCAACTCGCCGGCCGGCGGACGCAGCCAGAACGCGATCGCATACCAGCTCAGGTCGAGGAGGCACAGGAACACCACGGTTCGCTCCCAGCGGCGATAGCTTCCCGTGACCGCCATCAGCACGAGTCCCGCTGCCACCAGAGGCACGCCGACCTTGGGATTCACGCCCAGCTTGTTCAGCGCCAGGTGGATGGCGGCAAACTCGGTCACCAGAGTCAGGAAATTGACCAGCTCCAGGTCGACCAGCGAGAACAGGCCCCACCACTTGCCAAACCGTTGATAGATCATCGCGGCATGACCTTTGCCGGTCGCAATGCCCAGCCGCACCACCATCTCCTGTATGAAGTAAGTGACCGGTAATAAGAGCAGAACCACCCACAGTAAGTGAGTCCCGTATTGTGCTCCGGCCTGGCTGTAAGTCGAAACCGCGCCTGCATCGTTATCCGCAACCATTACGATGAGTCCGGGGCCAAACACCATCAGGAAAGTCAACAGATGGAAGGTCCACTTGGACTTCACCACTCGCCCGCGGACCGGCGTGACTTCGGTATCCACGCCGGACGCGGGCATGGTCAGCACTTTGTTATTCATCGGAGCACCTCCTGTTCTGCGCTCTTTGAAGACACCAAGAGAGCGTTACGGCCGCGGAATCAACCGGCGCGGCCGGCGATCAAGGGTCAGGCTGGAGATGTCGAAGGAAGGAGAAGCGCCTTCGGCCCTCCGCTGTTCTCACCACACTCGTGCGAGTGGAAGCAGCGGCGGCCGAAGCGATAGCAACGGGCTATCGAACCGCCGGAACTTCCACGCCGAACTCCCCCGTACTCGGAGGCTTGTCGTCGTTAGGTTCCATATACCTTTCTGGAGGCGAGTCGAAACTCAGGAGGGAAACAAAAAACCATTTCCCCGAGCGGAAGAAATGGCCAACCATCGCGAGCGATTGCTGACGGATTCCCCCACTGGTCCAAGCTTCAGCACCGCACGCCGTGAGAGATCCGAAGACCTCAGCCACATTAGAGAAACCCTTAACCCGGGAGTCCCTGGTCCACCCTGACGAACATCTTTCGACGCCGGAGGGCAGTGGCTTGTATGCCGCGCGGACGCCTCGCCTACCGAGGATCCATGCAAATCGGGTGAATGCGACCTGAACGAGAGATCGCATCCATCCTTTTTCAAAGTACCGCTGGGGATTTTACCGTGTCAACAGAAAATGACGCCATGAAGCTTTCTTAACTTCAGGCAGCCACCGATTACTTGTGCGAACTCGCGTGGGGGTGCGTCCAGTTATACACGGCCCATGCCAGGCCGGCGAGGATGCCCAAAATAATGAGCACCTCCGGAACATCGAGCGAGCGCATTTCCTATCTCCCTGTCCGAATTGTAGCGCCGGCCAGTAAGAAATGGAAGGCTTAAAACCGCGTCACTTCGGTGAAATTGAACCCGCCGGCCCGCATTGCCGGGACTACCATGTCGAAGGTCTCTTCGCCGGAGGCGCGTACCGCCGGCGACAGCATTTCCACGTTCGAAAGCATCTCGATCAGGCTCTGATTGAAACGGAAGTTCCTCACGCCGGCCGCGATCCGGCCATTCTCGACCAGAAAGGTTCCGTCCCGGGTCATTCCAGTGAAGATTTTCTGGTACGGATCGACCTCGCGGATATACCAGAGCCGCGTCACCAGGATGGCGCGATCCGCGGTGGCAACCATTTCTTCCAGAGAGGCCGCACCGCCTTGGATAACGATGTTCGTGGGCGCCTCGCCCATGTCGTTCGGCAGGGAAAAACCGTGGCCGGTCGGCTCGACGCTCGCATGGGCAGCGGCCTGCCGGCTGTAGGCGATCTCGCGTATCTGGCCGCGATCCACGAGGGCCAGGCGGCGGCGCGGGACGCCTTCGCCGTCGAAGGGCGCGCCGGACTGGTTCGGGTGCAGAACATCGTCGTGGATGGTAACGTTATCTCCGAAGAGCTTTTGGCCGATGCGGTCGTTGAGGAAGCTCCGGCCGTCGCGCACGGCAGTAGCTGAAAAGTCCATGAACATCTGGCCCACCAGATCGAGCACCGCCGCGGGCTCCAGTATGACGGTGTAGCGGCCGGGCGGCAACTCGCGTGGAGCACTCGATTGCTTGGCCTTGCGGGCCGCCGACTCGGCGAGCGCTCGTGGGGATATGGCTCGGTGGTCACAAGCGCTGGCCTTGGCCCAACCGGAGCTGTCCGAGGCCATGGCGGTGATCGAGAACCGCGCCATGGTCTCGCGATGCGTGGCGCGCACGCCGCGCGAATTGAAGAGCGTGAATTCGGTCTCGCCGGTGGAGTAGATGCCGGCGGCGGTCTGGCTTAGCGATTCTACGACCTGGATGGCTTCGGCCACGGATTCGGCGCGATGCCGCGGGGTAGCGGCCGCGGTTTCTTCGAAGTGGCGCGGACAGGCTGAAGCCTGTCCTACATAGAGCGGCAACAGCTCGGGATCGGGCTCCGTAAGGCGTGTGATCGCAATCGCCTGCGACACGACCCCTCGAATGGACTCCGCATCCAACCGGTTGGTGGACGCCCGGGCCGTGCGGCCGTCAATCACCGGCCGGACGCTCAAATGCGCCGCGCGCTCCGCGACGTTTTGATGGATGGCGTTGTTCGCGAACCGGGTCAGCGCGGCGGTTTCGGTCGCCAGAATCGCCTCGACCTCCGTAACGCCCTGAGCGCGGGCGGCATCGACCACCTGTTGGAAGACATCATCCGGCATAGGCGCCACCGATTTTGATCTTGCGGAACCGCGCCGGGCTGGCGCCGTGACCCGTGCCCATCACCTGCTCCGGTTGTCCTTTGCCGCAATTGGGAACGCCCCACAGGGTCCAGTGGCGCCGGTCCGCGATGGCCACGCACGAATTCCAGAACTCGGTCGAAATGCCGCTGTAGCTGGGGTTTTTGAGCATGCGCACGCGGCGGCCGTTGCGAATCTCCCAGGCGATCTCACAGCCGAACTGAAAGTGGTAGCGCTTGTCGTCGATGGACCAGCTCCGGTTGGTCTCCATGTAGATGCCGCGCGCGTCGAGCACTTCGTCGAGCGATTGCTCGCCGGGCTCGAGGCTTACGTTGGTCATGCGGATTAGCGGCAGCCGCGTCCAGCCGTCGGCGCGCATGCAGCCATTGGAACGCGATTCGCCCACGGCCGCCGCGGTCTCCCGGGAGGTCATATATCCGGTGAACAGTCCGCCATCGATGATCTGGTTGCGCTGCGCGGGAACGCCCTCGTCGTCGAAGGCAAACGTCCCCAGGCCCGGACCGTGTTCCAGGCGCGCGTCGCACACCACGTTGACCATCGGCGAGCCGTACCGCAGGCGCCGGAGCTGATCGAGCGTCAGGAAGCTCATGCCCGCATAATTGGCCTCGCTGCCCAGGACGCGGTCGAGCTCGATGGGATGTCCGATGGATTCGTGGATCTGCAGCGCGAGCTGCGAGCTGTCCAGAATGAGATCGAACTCGCCCTCGGGGCACTGCGGCGCATCGTGCAGCGCGACCGCCTCTTCGGCGATGCGGCCGGCGTTCCCGACGAGATCGAGCTCGTCGATGAGTTCGTATCCTTTGAGCTGGTACTGCCCGCCGAAGGAATTGGGATAGGAGCGCTTCTGGATTTCGCCGTGGTTGTAGCTCAGGGCGGAAAACCCGGCGCCCGAAAGGTAGCGGGTCTGGTCGATTACGCTGCCGACGGTCGAGACGAAGATCTGGCGCACGCATTCGAAGTGCATGCTGGTTTCGGCCAGGCTGACACCCGCTACGCCGCGAAGGGTGGAATCCACCGATAGCAACGTGGCGAGCTGACGGTCAATCGACACCGTGAAGGGATCGATCTGTATCGGCGAGACCCAGACCGCTTCGTACTTGTTCTCCGGCGCCAGCACGACCGGGTGCTTGCGGGCCGCGGCGCCGGATCGCGCGATCTCCACGGCCAATGCAGCCGCCGATTCGATACCGCGAGCCGTCAGATCGTCGGTGGCCGCGAAGCCCCAACTGCCTCCCGCCAGCACCCGGATGCCGAGCCCGGCGGATTCCGAGCTCGCCACATGGCCTGGTTTACCGTTTTTGGTGGTCAGCTCCCGCTCGCGGGTCTCGACGGCGCGGACGTCGGCATACTCGGTATCCCGGCCCGACACCAAATCCAGGGCGCGAAGAGCGAACTCCTTCATCGCGGGGTGATCAGGCCGCCCAGTTTATCCTGCTCCGTGCTTGCCGTGCGCGGGAAACGCGTGGAATACGCCTCGGGATACTTCAGGCCGGATCCCGTGTTGTAGAGCACGATCCGGTCGGTCTGCTTGAGGAATCCGCTTTCCAGCAGCTTTTGTGCGGCGGCTATACATGCGGCGCCCTCGGGCGCGGCAAAGATGCCCTCGTCGGTGGCAAGCTGCACGCCGGCGTTCATCAGGTCTTCGTCGC
>Ga0335070_10009177_pt1 | contig 11610 bp, 9 predicted proteins | sample Lox_Sample_13_FD_206722 | JGI IMG/M metagenome (GOLD analysis project Ga0335070, IMG submission 206722) | Soil microbial communities from Loxahatchee National Wildlife Refuge, Florida, United States - Lox_Sample_1.3 | ecosystem: Environmental > Terrestrial > Soil > Wetlands | place: USA: Florida...
CCCCCCGCCCGCGCCCTGCACGAAACGCGACGCGAACAGCAGCCAGATGCTGTTGGCGAACCCGAAGATGATGTACGCGATGCCGGCCGCCGAGAGCCCGATCAGCAGCGTGGGTCGGCGCCCGTACCGGTCCGAGACGCGGCCCCACAACGGCGAGCTGGCCAGCTGCGCGATGGAGAACGACGCCACCAGCGGGCCCACGATCCACGGGTGCCCGCCGAGGCGTAGCGCGTAGAACGGGAGCAGCGGGAAGATCATCGCGAACCCGAGCATGTCCACGAAGGCCGTGGCCATGAGGACGCCGAGCGACTTCTTCACCGGCCTTCCCCCGTCCCCGCGTCGGCAACGGCGCCCACCCGCGCCCCCACGCCGAGCGCCACTGCGCTCACCGCCATCAGCACGACGCCGAACGCCGCCGCCACGCCCACGTCGGCCATGCGAAGGCTGGAGAGGATCTCGATGGCGATCGGCCGCGTGTCGTAGGTGTAGAGCAGCACGGACGTGACGAAGTCGCCGAGCGCCGTCACGAAGGCGAGGCTCGCGCCCGCGGCGATGGCCGGGGTGAGCAGTGGCAGGACGACGCGGACGAGCCGGCGCCACGGCCCGGCGCCGAGCGACTCGGCGGCCTCCTCGAGCGACGGATCGATCTGGCGGTAGCCGGCGAGCAGGGACCGGCCGGTCAGCGGCAGGCTCCGCACCAGGTACGCGAGCGGCAGGATCGCCGCAGTGCCGACCAACACCCACCGGCCGGCGAGCGGCCGCGTGACGCTGAACAGCGTGGCGAGCCCGATCGCGACGACCGTCCCGGGCACGGCCCAGGGGAGGGCCAGCAGCGTCTCGATCACGCGGCGCAGCATCACGCGGCGCCGCACCGCGAGGTGCGCGCCGACCAGGGCCACGGCGACCGCGGCGGCCGTCGCGATCGCGGCCATCCACAGCGAATTGAGGAGGGGCGTGAGGCGCGTCCGGTCGGAGAAGAGCACCCCGTAGTTCACGAGCGACCAGGTCGGCGGGACCGCCTGCGTGGTCCACGTCCCCGGCGGCACCAGCGACACCACGATCAGCGTCAGGTGCGGCAGCAGCAGGAACAGCGCGAGCGCCCAGCCCGCCGCCGCCGCCGCGCGGCGCGCCAGCGGATGCTCGATGCGGCGCGCGTGCGGCGCCGTCCCCTTCCCCACCGAGACGACCAGCCGGTCACCCTCGCGCCGCTGCACGATGACGAAGCCGATGAGCGCCAGCGCGGCCAGCGCCACCGTCTCCAGCATCGCCGTCGGCAGGTCGCCGTTGAGCTTGGTCGCCACGATCTGGGTCGTCATCACCCGGAACCCGCCCCCGAACACGTACGGCGCGCTGAACGAGGCCAGCGCGGTCATGAAGGTCAACAGCGCGGCCCCCCACAGCGCGGGCGCGAGCAGCGGCACGGTGACCCGGCGGAAGGTGCGCCACGGACCGGCGCCGAGGGACGCGGCCGCCTCGAGCATGGAGGCGTCAAGCCGCGCCAGCGCGGCGCGGGTGAACAGGTAGAAGTAGACGTACATCGAGTACGCGTGTACCAGCAGGATCGCGGCGGGCCCCTGGAGTCGCCACGGGTCCCGCTGCAGGTGCAGCAGCGCCCGCACGCCCCGCGCGACGAACCCGCTCTCTCCATAGAGGAAGAGGAACGCGATGACGCCGATCAGCGGGGGCAGGACGGCCGGCAGGGCGACCAGCGCCCCGAGCACGCGGCGGCCCGGGAAGTCGTAGCGCTCGAACACGAACGCGAGCGGGATCCCGATGGCCGCGGCGAGCGCGACGCTGGCGAGGGAGATCCACAGGCTCGCCCACAGCGCCGCCATCTCCGAGTGCGACGACAGGAACCCGCGCAGGTCGGCGTGGGTCGCCTCGGCGCCCACCAGGAGCAGTGGGTAGACCACCAGCCAGGCCAGGCCCACCACCAGCAGGAGCGCGAGCGTGTTCCCCCGCTTCACGAGGCTCGCCCCCCCGGCTCGGCGGCGCCGCCGTCCGCTCCCGTCGGCCGCTCGTCCCAGAAGAGCACGCGCTCCACGGAGACGCCGACACGGTCGCCGATCCGCACCGCCGCGTGCGGGGCCTGCACGTCGAACACGACGCCCTCGCCGGCGTCCACGGTGAAGTAGGCCTGGGCGCCGACGAACCGCCGCTCCGTCACGACCCCTTCCAGCGCGCCCCCCGCGCTCCCCCCCACTGCGCCGGACACGATGCGCATCGCCTCGGGCCGCACCAGGGCGCGCGAGCCCGCGCGCGCCGCCCCGCCGACCCGCTCGCCCGGCAACGCCGCCGCGCGGCCGACGAACCCCGCGACGAAGGCGGTCCGCGGCTCGTCGTACAGCTGGTCCGGCGTCCCCACCTGCTCGAGCCGCCCGGCGTTGAGAACGGCGATCCGGTCGCCGAGGTCGAACGCTTCCTCCTGCTCGTGCGTCACGAAGACGGTCGTGATCCCGACCTGGCGGATCGCGCGCCGCAGCTCGCGCCGCGTGCGCTCGCGCAGCGCGGGGTCGAGGTTCGAGAGCGGCTCGTCCAGGAGCAGCACGCGCGGCTCCGGCGCGAGGGAGCGCGCCAGCGCCACCCGCTGTTGCTGCCCTCCCGAGAGCGCCGCTACCGGCCGCCGCTCGTAGCCCGCCAGGTCCACCATCGCCAGGACCTCGCGCACCCGCCGGGCCGCCGCCTCGCCGGACGTGCCGAGGCCGAACGCGACGTTCTGCCCGACGTCGAGGTGCGGGAACAGCGCGTAGTGCTGGAAGACCATCCCGAAGCGCCGCGCCGCCGGCGCGGTGCGCGTGACGTCCTCGCCGCCGACGGCGATCGTGCCCGCGTCGGGGGACTCGAACCCGGCCAGGAGGCGCAGCGTAGTCGTCTTCCCGCTCCCGCTCGGCCCGAGCAGCGCCAACACCTCGCCCCGGGCGACGTCGAGCGACAGGTCCGCCACCGCCGCCGCGCCGCCGAAGACCTTCGTCAGCCCCCGGACGCTGAGATACGCGGCGTCACCGCTCACGGCGTCCCCTCTCACTTCTCACCTTGTCTTCTCACCTCTCACTCGAACGTCTCACCTCTCACGCCTCACTTCTCACCAGTGCCTCTGACGTGCTTGTCCCAATACTCCATCCACCCCACGCCCCGCGCCTCCACCGTGTCCCAGTTGAGCGGCTCCGCCTTGAGCTGCGCCTCGACCGGGCCCATCCACGCGGGGAGCGAGTCCCGGGGCAGGTCGGTGCGGATCGGGAGGCGGAATCCTTCGCGGGCCGCGAGCAGCTGGATCTCCGGCGTCAGGACCCAGCGCACGAACTCGCGGGCCACGGCCGCGTGCCGCGCGCCACGCACCACCGCGATGTCGTCGTCGATCACCGGTGTCCCGCTGGTCGGGAAGAGGTAGCCGAGCTTCCGGCCCTCGTTCTTGAGGAGCAGCATGTCCGGCAGGTCCCACAGCGAGATCAGCCCCTCCTGCCGCTCCAGCTTCGTGTGCATGAGCGCGGGGTTCAGCACGTACTCCTTGGTCTGCGCGTCGAGGCGGCGCAGCCACGCCATCCCCTGGGCGGTGTCACCGGTCCGCTGCAGGCTCCGCATGATGATCATCTCGAAGATGGCCCGCATCGTCCCGCTGGCCAGCGGATCACGCAGCAGCAACTTGCCCCGCCACTTCGGCAGCAGGACGTCGTCCCAGTCGTGGGGCGCCTCCGCGGCGGTGAGCGCCCCGCTGCTGTACTCGATCACGGCGGGCGTGCGGTACACGGAGACGTACGCCGGCCCGCCGGGCTCGATGGGCTGGAGGAGCGAGTCCCGTTCGCCGCGGAAGAACAGCGGCGAGGGGCCCCCGAACCACAGATCGGCCTGGGGATTGGCCCGCTCCGAGCGCAGCCGGTCCAGGACCTCCTGCGAGCCCATGTCCATCCACCGGACGTCGACGTCGGGGTGCAGCGCCTCGAACCGCTGCTCGAGGACCGTGAGCAGCTCGCGGCCGTGCGGCGAGTAGATGACCAGTGGGGTCTTGCCGCCGGAGCAGGCGGCGAGGACGAGCGAGGCGAGGACGGCGGGGACGGCAAGAACGCGCGCGGGACCGCGATCCGCGCTAGCGCACGTCATCGGGCCTCAGCGCCAGCAGGTTGGCGAACAGCCGATAGGCGCCGGGGACGCCCGCGGGCAGCTGCCGGAAGAAGCTGAGCCCGGTGTAGACGAACAGGCCGCGGCCGAGCCGCGCGACGAGCAGCCCGCCGTGGAGCTTGTCCCCGGCGTCTCCCATCTCCAGCATCGGCTTGTACGCCGGGTCCCAGTCGTGGGCGAAGTAGAGGCCGCGCTCCTGGACCCAGCCGTCCCAGTCGGCGGCGCCGATGGCGTTGGGGCTCCTGAACAGCGCGCTGGAGGGCTCGAGCGCCGTCACCGGCGACGTCTCGTCCGTCACGCGGTCGTGGGGCTGGGCGATGGTCAAACGGTGCGGCGCGAAGTTCCCGCGCACGTACGGGTACTGCTGGTACTGCACGATCAGCCGCCCGCCGGTGCGCGCGTAGTCGAGGAGGCGGCCGTTGGAGGCCACCAGCGCCGGGTCGGTCTCGTAGGCCCGGCTCCCCACCACGATCACGTCGTAGCGCGACAGGTCGCCCTTCTCGAGGTCGTCGGGCGCGAGCAGGACGACCGGCACGCCGACCGCCTGGAGCGCTTCGGGGACGAGGTCGGCGGCGCCGCGCACGTAGCCGACGCGCGCGACGCGCGGCAGGGCGAGGTCGGCCATCTCGATCCGGAGCGCGGCCTCGCGCACGTACACCGCCGGCCGGATATGCGGGTAGTCCACCGACTCGACGTCCCGGTCGTACGTCCCGCTCCCCAGCGACGCCCGGGCCCGTACCTCGTAGCGGCCCGGCCGGACGTCCCGGGGCGGCCGCACCGAGAAGGTGAAGCTCTTGCTCGCGCCCCCGCCGTCGAGCGCGTACGCCTGCGCGGCCGACGCGGTCCAGCCGGCCGGGACGTCGAGCCGCACCGTGCCGTCGCTGCGCTCCCGTCGCCCGTTGAACACGGCGACGGTGACGCTGCGCGAGCCGTTGGCGCCAACCGGCCAGACCATCAGGGACGGCGCGATCTCCACGTCCACCGGCGGGACAACGAACAGCGGGCGGCGGATCTCGCCCAGGGCCTCGTCGTCGCGGCGGTACACGACCTCGCGCCGGAGCGTGACCGGGACGCCGGCGATCGTGGTGGAGATCCGCGCGACCAGCGGCGGGGGCTGGAGCGGCTCGCCTTCGAGGGAATCGGGCACCCCCGACCAGTCGTACAGCGCGCCCCGGCGCGGCCGCGCGAGGAAGTAGGGCTCCGAGAGCGGCGCGTCCGCCGGTACCGTCACCGTGAAGGCGCGGACCGCGACGCCGCGCCACGATGCGGAGAAGACCCCGCGGTTCGCGGGCGGCGGGACCACGCGAGGCGCGCTCACCGCCCACCCGGCCGGCGCCGCGACGCGCGCCGAATCCAGCGGCGCCTCGCCGCTCGCGCCCCCGCCCCACAGGTACGTCGTGACGGTCAGCGAATCGCCCGGCACCGCGTGCGGGTCGCCCGCGACCGCGTCCGCCACGACCCCGGCGGCGTTGGCCAGCGCCTCCTCCAGCGCCGGCTCCTTGGCCACGCGGAAGTCCGGCGGCGCGTGCGCCCTCAGCTCCGCGAGGGCCGCGGCCAGGAGCGGGACGACCCTCCCCACGGCGTCCGGCGTCAGCATCGCGCGCGCGGAATCCACCAGCGCGGCGTAGCGCGCCAGGCCGGGCGCGAGCGAGGTGTCGATCCCGGCGAACAGGCCTCCGCCGTCCGCGCCGGTGAAGTCCTCGAGCAGCGCCAGCCGCGAGGAAGAGCCGCCGATGTCCTGGAGCCGTCCCATCTCCTGCGAGCGGTGCATGCTCCGGCTCGCCATCGCGAGCTGGTGGTACGACTCTCCGGCGATGGGATCGAGCGCGCCCGAGTTGAGCGTCACCGTCGTGCCGGTCGTGTCGAACCGGCCTTCCCGGAACAGCTTGCGCGGACCCCAAGTCGAGTCGCGCAGGAGGTCGAACGCCTGGCGGGTCACGACGCCCGCCGCCTGGTGCTGGCCGTGCCCGTCGCGCGGCGTCCCGGAGAAGATCGAGACGATCACCTGCGGCCGGAACCGCCGGATCACCCGCAGCACGTCGGCGAGCAGCGTGTCGCGCGGCCAGAACCGCAGCGTCTCGTCCAGCGTCTTGGAGAAGCCGAAATCGAAGGCCCGGGAGAAGAACTGGTGCGCGCCGTCCACGCGGCGCGCCGCGAGCAGCTCCTCGGTCCGCAGCAGGCCGAGCGCTTCGCCCAGCTCGGAGCCGATGAGGTTCTGCCCGCCCTCGCCCCGCGACAGGGAGAGGTACGCCGCGTCCACGCCGAGCCCGCGGGCGAGCAGCGTCAGCAGCTCGGTGTCCTCGTCGTCGGGGTGCGCCCCGATCACCAGCACCCGCTTGTTCTGGTCGAGACCACGCAGCGCGTGGTCGAGCGCGGCGATGCCCCCGGTGCCGGCCGGGGCCAGCGGCTGGGCGGCGGCCGCGACGGGGAGGGCCGCCAGGCCGGCGACGAGCAGGAGCCGGCGCAGCGCCGATGCGATCTCGGTCATGTGAAGCGAACAAGCTAACCAGGCGGCGCCTCTTCCGCTCGGGCGCCGGACGCTGCAGCATTTCCCTGCGCATCGGCAGCGCTGCAACCTGCAACCGGAGGCGTCATGGCCGCGATCAACGGTCGTCGGGTCCTGACCGGCGGACTGGTCGGGGGCGTCGTGTTCTTCATCTGGAGCATGCTGATGGAGTTCGGCGTGTCCTACCTGATCGTCGGGAAGGAGCGGATGGACATCGCCATGAACGCCGGCTGGTTCCTGAAGGAGCCACGCGTGCCCATCTGGCTCTTCTTCATCGTCTGGGTCGTCTCCCTCTTCATCATCAGCTACGGCCTGGCCTGGGCGTACGCCGCGATGCGCGCGACCGCGGGCGCGGGCCCCAGGACCGCCGCGCTCCTCGGGGCGCTCGTCGGCTTCGCCGCGGGCTTCCCGATGGAGTTCGCGCACGGCGTCATGCAGCCGCTCACGGGGCGCTACGCGATCGTGTGGTTCCTCGAGATGGGCGTCGGCTGCGTCCTGGCGGCGCTGGCCGCCGGCTGGATGTACCGGGAAGCGCCCGCCCAGGGCTGAGGCGAGCCGCAGATGGCCGAGTCCGCGCCGCTCGCCTCCTGGCGGGACGAGTTCCCGATCCTCGAGACGACGACCTACCTGATCTCCAACTCGCTGGGCGCGATGCCGCGCGGCACCGCGTCCAGCCTCGCGCAGTACGCGCAGGCCTGGGCGCAGCGCGGGGTGCGGGCGTGGGAAGAGGGCTGGTGGGACATGCCCGTCGCCGTCGGCGACATGGTGGGGGCGCTCATCGGCGCCCCCAAGGGCACCGTCACGATGCACCAGAACGTGACCCTGGCCGAGGCCGTGGTGCTGTCGTGCTTCGAGCCCAAGGGCCGGCGGAACCGGATCGTGTGCGAGGACGGCAACTTCCCCTCGATCCAGTACCTGTACGGCGCGCAGCACGGCCTGGAGCTGGCGGCCGTGCCGGTCGAGCGGCTGGTGGACGCGATCGACGACCGGACGCTGCTCGTGCCCATCTCGCACGTGCTGTTCCGGAGCGCCTTCGTGCAGGACGTGCCGGCCGTCGTCGAGAAGGCCCACCGCGTCGGCGCGCACGTGGTGCTCGACATCTACCAGTCCGCCGGCGTGCTGCCGCTCGACGTCACGAAGCTCGCGGTGGACTTCGCCGTCGGCGGGTGCCTGAAGTGGCTGTGCGGCGGCCCCGGCAACGGCTTCCTCTACGTGCGCCCGGACCTGGCGCACCTCAAGCCGAGGCTCACGGGCTGGATGGCCCACGCCGAGCCCTTCGCCTTCGAGCCGCCGCCGATCCGCCACGCGGACGGGCCGTTCCGGTTCCTCAACGGCACGCCGTCCGTCCCGTGCCTCTACGCCGCCATCGAGGGGTTGCGCATCGTGCGGGAGGTGGGGGTGGAGCGGATCCGGCAGCACTCGCTCCGTCTGACCGAGCGGCTGCTCGCGCGCGCCGCCGAGCACGGGTTCCCCAGCATCACGCCGCGCGACCCGGCGCGGCGCGGCGGCACCGTCGCGGTGGCGCCGCCGGACGCGCAGGCCGTCTCCCGCCGGCTGCTCGAGCGGGACTTCCTGGTGGACTATCGGCCCGAGGCCGGCATCCGCATCTCGCCGCACTTCTACAACACCGAAGAGGAGTGCGACGCGGTCATCGCGGAGATCGCGGCGCTGGCGAGCGGCCACCCCCGCCTGCGCGCCACGCGCCACTAGTGCGGAAGATCCACGACATCTCCCAGCCGCTGCGGCCGGGGATCCCGGTCTGGCCGGGAGACCGGGCCTTCGAGGCGGCGTGGACGTGGCGCAAGGCGGACGGCGCCTCGTGCAACGTCGGCCACGTCACGATGAGCTGCCACGCCGGCACCCACATGGACGCCCCGTATCACTTCGCCGATATCGGCGCGACCGCGGAGACCATTCCGCTGGAAGCCTGCGTCGGACCGGCGACCGTGGTGCGGCTCGACCGCCTGGACGGCGTGCGCGCCGAGCGCGTGCTGATCCGGTCCGGCGGCGGCGTGCCGACCGTGGAGGCCGTCGAGCGGCTGCGCGGCCTCAAGCTGCTCGGGACGGACGGAGCGTCGGTAGACGTGGCGGACAGCAAGACGCTCGACGTCCACCACGCGTTGGCCAGGCGGGGCGTCGTCATCCTCGAGGGCCTCGACCTCTCCGCCGTGGCCGACGGCACCTACCAGCTGATCGCGCTGCCGCTCCGGCTGGTGGGCATGGACGGGTCGCCGGTGCGCGCGGTCCTGATCGAGCCGTGACGCGCGACCCCGTCGCGCTGGAGGCCGGCCTCACCCGCGAGCTGTCGCGCCGGCAGCTCACGATGATCGCCATCGGCGGCGCGATCGGGACCGGCCTCTTCCTCGGCAGCGGCATCTCGATCGCCCTGGCCGGCCCCGCGGTCGTCATCTCCTACCTCATCGGCGCCGTCGTCGCCTTCGTGATGACCCTGGCCCTCGGCCAGATGGCGGTGCGCCACCCGACCGCCGGCTCGTTCGGCGTCCACGCCGAGATCTATCAGGGTCCGTGGGCCGGCTACACCGTCCGGTGGAGCTACTGGCTCGCGCAGACCATCGCGGTCGGCGAGGAGGTCATCGCGTCGGGGATCTACGCCCGCCTCTGGTTCCCGGGCGTGCCGTTGTGGGTGTTCGTGGTGCTGTTCTCTACCGCGATCGTCGCGGTCAACGCGCTGCACGTCGGCGCGTTCGGCACGTTCGAGTACTGGTTCGCGATGATCAAGGTCGTGGCCATCCTGCTGTTCATCCTGTTCGGCGTCGCGCTGCTGGCGGGCTTCCGGCACGCGAGCGTGCCCGGCGCTTCGGGCTACGTCCCCTTCGCGCCGCACGGGGCGAGCGGGGTCTGGCTCGCCGTGGTGATGGTGATGTTCAGTTACCTCGGCACCGAGATCGTCGCGGTGACGAGCGGCGAGGCGAAGGACCCCGAGCGCGCGGTGCCGCGGGCCCTGCGGGCGACGATCGGGCGGCTGATCCTGTTCTACGTCGCGTCGATGGCGCTGCTGATGGGACTGGTGCCGTGGCGCGAGATCGGCCTGACCAAGAGCCCGTTCGTCCAGGTGTTCGAGATGGCGGGCATCCCCGGCGCCGCGTGGATCATGAACTTCGTGGTGCTGACCGCGGCGCTCTCGAGCATCAATGCCGATCTCTACCTCACGACCCGGATGCTCTTCTCGCTGGCGCGCGGCGGCCATGCTCCGGCGGCGTTCGGGCGGCTGTCGCGGCGCGGCACGCCGCTGTGGGCCCTCGGCGCCTGCAGCGGCGGGATGGCCCTGGCCGTGGTGGCGGCGAAGCTGATCCCGCAGAACGCCTTCGTCGCCCTGGTGGGAATCGCGATCTTCGGCGGGCTGTACGCGTGGGCCCAGATCTTCGCGACCCACCTGTTCTTCCTCAGGAAGACCGCGGGCGTGGAGACACGGAGGCCGGCCCGGTGGCGCTACGCCGCGTCGGCCGCCGGCCTGGCGTTCATGGTCGCCATCCTGATCACGACCTGGTGGGTCCCGGGTTTTCGCGTCACCTTGCTCTGCGGCATCCCGTGGCTGCTGGTCCTCACCATCGTGTGGAGACTGTCCCGATGACGCCCCTCCTCCTCGCGCTCGCGCTGGCGCTGCCGCAGGTCCCGCCCGCCGTCCCGCCGCAGCCGGAGACCACCCTGGTCCGGGCGGGCCGGCTGATCGACGGACGCTCGGAGACCGTGAAGACGGACCAGGGCATCCTGGTCGCGGGCGGACGCATCGCGGCGGTGGGGCCGTGGGCGCAGGTCTCGCGCCTCGCCGGCGTCGCGCGCGTGGTCGACCTCTCCCGCGCGACGGTCCTGCCGGGGCTGATCGATGACCACACGCACATCCTGCTCCAGGGCGACGTGACCTCGGCCGACTACGACACGCAGCTGCTCGATCAGTCCATCCCGTTCCGCGCGATCCTCGCCACGCGCAACGTCCGCTGGGCGCTGCTCGAAGGGTACACGGCACTGCGGGACGTCGAGACCGAGGGCGCAATGTACGCGGACGTGGACGTCAAGCGCGCGATCGAGATGGGAGCGATCCCCGGCCCGCGGCTGTTCGTCTCGACCCGCGCGCTGGCGCCGACCGGGATGTATCCCATCGTCAGCGACAACTGGGAGCTCGAGCTGCCGCACGGGGTCCAGGTGGTGGACGGGCCCGACGCCATCCGGCGGGCGGTGCGCGAGCAGGTCGCGCACGGCGCCGACTGGATCAAGTTCTACGCCGACCGCCGTTACTACATCGCCGCGGACGGCACGGTGCGCTCCTGGCCGAACTTCACCGACGAGGAGCTGCAGGCCCTGGTCGGCGAGGCGCACCGGCTCGGCCGGCCGGTGGCGGCGCACGCCATCGGGCGGGACGGCATCGAGTCGGCGCTGCGCGCCGGGGTGAACAGCATCGAGCACGGGATGGGGATCACCGACTCGCTGGCGCAGGTGATGGCGCAGCGCGGCGTCTACTGGTGCCCGACGATCTTCGTCACCTCGTACGTCGCGCCCGGGCGCGGTGCCGCCGGCGCGGCCATCTGGTCCCAGCTCATCGACAAGGGGCGCGAGGCGTTCGGGCGCGCGCTGCGGGCGGGCGTGAAGATCGCGAACGGCACCGATGCGGGCGGATACCCGTGGACCGAGCCGCTGGCGCGCGAGTTCACCTACCTGGTGCGGTACGGGATGACGCCGATGCAGGCCATCCAGGCGGGCACCAGCGTGGCGGCCGAGCTGCTGGGCCAGCAGGACAGCTTCGGCTCGATCGCGCAGGGGCACTGGGCGGACCTGATCGCGGTGAGCGGCGACCCCCTCAAGGACATCTCGGAGCTGGAGCGGGTGAAGTTCGTGATGAAGGGCGGGACGGTCTACAAGCAGGAGCCGTAGCGCGCGATGTCTTTCGCGACGGGCCTCCGCTGCGTGATGTGCGGCGCCGGGTATCCGGCGCGCGGCCCCGGCGCGCCGCTGACCTGCCCGCGCTGCGGCATCAC